>JAABUK010001389.1_pt1 | contig 46335 bp, 42 predicted proteins | sample 5559141 | NCBI WGS metagenome assembly JAABUK01 (sample SAMN10711869, study PRJNA513367) | rock metagenome | isolation source: Antarctica rocks | place: Antarctica: Victoria Land, Pudding Butte nord | collected 2016-01-03 | reverse complement strand
ATGACAGGTCTCCCACGCTTCTCCGAGCGGTTTGCTTTGATCGTGATTGTGCTTCCGAGAGCGATGGAGCAGACTTCCGAAGCAAGCGCAGGTTGAAGCCCACGGGCCTGTACTGGTACAGGAGCAATTCGGTGACCGGGGCTGGCATAAAGCCCTGCCCTCCCTCTTTCAAGCTCCCGTCTCTCCCACTGTCTCTCCCACTGTCTCTCACCATGGTGTTCTACTACATCGCAATCTCTGTGCTCGGATTTCTCATCTTCTGGCTCCTCACCTCTACCATGTTCGCCTCTTCATTCCCTCCACCTGACGAATTACGCAACAAAAACATCGTCCTCCTCATTGGACATCCAGACGATGAAGCCATGTTCTTCGCCCCCACCGTTATCGCTCTCACATCCCCCTCCAATGGCAACTGGGTCCGGATAGTCTGTCTCTCCACCGGCAACGCCATTGGTGAAGGTGAGATCCGCAAAGGAGAGCTCCTCAATAGCGCCCACAGACTCGGCATCCGCAGCGACGAAGACGTCCACATAGTGGACGATCCACGTTTCCAGGACGGTGCTGGAAATGACTGGAAGAAAGAGGACATAGCAGATTTCCTAGCTCAGTGGTTTGCCGAACGAGCAAAATCCCAATCAACCGCCCCTACCTCAACCTCCACTTCCACCTCAAACCACCGCCCACAACCTCGACATCAGCAGTCCGTTGACGACAAATCCACCTCCGCCCCACCCATCGACACAATCCTCACCTTCGATCCCTACGGCATCTCTACCCACCCCAACCACTGTGCCTGCTACCACGGCGCCACCTACTTCCTCACCCGCCTCGCCCCCCAACGAACCCCCGAGTCTTCGTCTTCATCCCCCGGTCCCTCTCAAATAACCCTTTACACCCTGACCACCGTCCCCCTCCTCCGAAAATACATCTCCATCCTCGACGCGCCCCTCACCCTCCTCTCAATCACAACCTCGCTCCTCCTCTCAAATCTAAAATCCAAATCCAAATCCAAACCCGCCAGAAGAAATAGGGCGGCTACTGCAAGAGGAGACAGAGTCATATTCGTGAGCAGTTTCCGCGACTACGCCCGCGCATTTGGAGCCATGGTCAATGCGCATAGGACTCAGATGTTGTGGTTTCGCTGGGGGTGGATCCTGGCCGGGAGGTATATGGTGGTTAATGATTTGAAGAGGGAGACGGTTTTTGCGTGAATGAGATCCAGGAGTGTGGGGAGATTTGTGGGTGGGAGTCAGTATGGGCGACAGAGCTGGCTGAGCTGGAGCGGGAGCATGAGTGGTGATCAGCTCTCCAGAATTGGGTTGTAGATGTACGACAGAGTGTAGGCGACTACAACATTTTCGGACCCGTGTCAAATTAGGTTAGCCAGCTACGGCATCGTATGATTAAGTTGCACAGACAAGTCTTCCAATTCCATATGATGCATGCTAATTCAATGGTTATATGGATTCTTCACTGGTGACACCACCACCTGCGACGTTCCGGCGTGTCAATACTGCGCCCTAGTAAAGCCATCGGCTCAAGATCGTCTACAACATGCATTTCACTGCAAAGGCGATGTCTCTCAGACTCGATTTGCAACATGAGGCTCAAAGTAGATGACATAGAGGGGGGGATGCATTGCCTGATGTAGTGTTCATGCTCGAACCAGATCGAATGCACAACCACCACCACCACCACCAAAACACAAGCCCAGATGTCCCCCTCTGGACCACACCCACTTTCACCCTTGTCACCCCTCCTGACTTGCAATCCTCCCCAAATACCCTAACAAAAACGCCTTGTCCCCTGCCGCCGTTTGCCGTTTCTCCCCTACCGGTCTAGCCTGAGACCCGGTACTGACGATGCTGGCTAGACTGCCCAAACGCGACCGTGTTGAGATTGGTTTTTCGGTAATGGGGCTCACGATGGCGGGTCCTGACGCCCCTGCGGGGGAAGTGGAGGTGCGACCTGGTCGCGCTAGGTGCGGTGAGCCGGGGGTGGTGGCTCGTGGGGGAGGGGCGGGGTTGCTGAAGAGTGATAAAAGGGTTTGCTTGTGGGTTTCGGGTTGAGGTTTGTGGTGGTCTGGTGGGGGCTGATTCTGGACAGAGTGGGCTCCGGGTGGTGTCGAGACGGCAGGCCCAATGTTGAGACCACCTAGAGTATGCTGAGAGTTGGGTTGAGTGGCGGGCTGTGGTGATGATTCCCTTGGATCAGCAGCCGGACGACGAAGTATTTGAGGCTGAAATGGCTTTGTATTGTCTTCTTTACGCGACGTCGGTCGTTTTGGCGACGCCGCGTAGCTTGGCTTAGCCTGCCTCGACGACCTTGCAGGAGAATGTTCTGAACCAACGGGGCGAGTGAGTATCTTCTTCTGTACACGCTGGTTTGGGTCGAATAGAGTCTTGTGCGAAGGTGCTGGGCTCCTCGCAGGACCATCTGGGAGGCTCGCCTGGCGTGAGCTCTTGGCGATGCCTTCGAATTGCGGCTGGTTGAGTGGTCCTGATATGGTTGCCGAAGTTCTCCCTTCACGAGATCCACTATTCGCTTGTGAATTAGACTTTGTCTGTGTGGAGGACTTCTGCTGTAATGAATTCATCCAAAGCTGTTTCTGTGGCGGTTCCTCCCGCTGCACGCTTGGAGTAGAGGTTGCTGCCAGCTCTACTGGAGCGAGAGGAGCCTTGGGCGTAGAGCTAGTTGGGGCCATTTCTGCAGCTAGTGAAGGTAGCGGTTTGAAAAGTCCGAGAAGACTTGCCCTGTGATTGCCAGATATCTTTTGCGGACTCTCCGCATCCTGGTTCTGGACCCTAGCTCGATTAGCAAGCAGCGTTGGCAATAATGAAGAAGGGTCGATGGAAGCTGGCGCAGGCATGGTCGTGTGAGAAAGTTGGCCGTTGCTCGATGGTTTCGCTGTATGCAAAGGCCTATGTGTTGGCGATTGTGAAGGGACCACTGGAGGTTGTTCCGGCGGCGCACCGCTTTTGAATACGTCGAGAAGTGCTTGTTTGTGGTTGGAGAGAGGTGGTAAAGCACTCGCTGGCGGAACTCGAGGACCCGGTGAAGGCGCAAATTGCGGATGTGAGAAGTCTGGGTCTCCTGTTCTCTGGTAGGGAGCTGCCACTTGCTGACGGCCAGTATTTCGAACCGGTGGAATCATCTCTGGAGCAAACGTAGAAGAGGGAGATTTTGATGTCTGAGCTTGAGTTGCAGGGGGTACAATAAGCATTGATGCATCAGGTCTCGCCCCGAAGGAAGATATTGGGAATTGAGGTGGTGGTGGCAGCGCGGAGAACTGAGGTGGCCTCGGATGACGATGATGAGGCGATCTTGGTACATCAGGTGGGAACGACGTTTGATTAAAGGGAGTATTTGGCTTCGAAATATCTGGTACATCCGGGCGGGAACCTTTCCGCAGCAAAGCCAGGAGCGCGTTGGACTTTGCCGTATCAACCTGAGGTCCGTTTGAAAGAGGTTCTTGACCAATTGCAGGAGACTGTTCCATGTTTAACAGCTTTTTTAGATGCGAAGATGGGTCTATAAAACCTTGAGGTTGAGAAACTTCCGGTAGATCGCTTGGAACATTGGCAGGATGATCCATGCCATTTGTAAGATCAGCCTCGCAGTCCGTAAGTGGTTCCTCTGCGACAGTGGGTATCGTTTCGTAAGGTTGGGAGCTGATGCGGCTCTCCCGTTTTCGCTGCTGCGAGATCCATTTCTTCAGCGGCACGAGGAAGGGAGCCACCATGTAAAACTTGTTTGCATTCGCCAGGTGCTCTCCCATCCCTTCCTGCTGCTTGTTTTTCTTCAATGTCGGTAAGTCGTTCAGTTTGTACCACTCGATTTTGCTGATCTCTTTCCGAGTCCGCGGCTCGAAATATGTATCCATGGGAACTCCTCGAAAGACGTACAATCGCATGTGTTGTTCGCGCATCGTGACTTCAATGTACTTCATGTCATTCGCTGATTTCACCAGTCCCGCCGCTCTGATATCAAATCCAGTCTCCTCGTATACCTCGCGTACAGCACAGTCGAGGTCGTCCTCATCCTTATTGATCTTACCCCTAGGAAAGCTCCAATTTGCTCCCTTCTTCCAACCTTTGACCAAGACAACCTCGTCCATGTCCTCGTTCAGCATGATTGCTCCACGGACTGGCACCCGAGACTTATAGGCGAGGAACTCCGCAAATGCGGCAGTATAATTTTCGGCCGACCATTCTGAGAAGAGGGGGCAATGCTGGAAGATCCGCAAACTAAAGGGGCGCAACGAGAGGGATGGTAGGGATGGGTCGAGAGGGCGAATGAAATCTTCGTAAAACCATTGCGCTTCTTCGACTTGAAAGCAGATTCGCTCTACTGACTCGAGCTCCTCGGGAGGAAGGTTGATGATGAAGCGAACGCACAAATCATCCAGCCCTGAGAGGCAACAATGTTATCCTCAAGTGGCCACACAAGCAGTCACGGTCACTTACAGTCTTCCAGCTGCATTTCGATATCGGGTACGTGAGTTTTTTGATATTCGCATTTCAACGTCCACAAATGTCAGGGTTAGCCGAGCACAAGGATCAATCGGGATCCTAGCCACGCAAGGGATGCAAGCTTCCAACAGCTGATATCGCCGCAGTCGTGCTGCAGGGACTCGAGCTACTGGAGACACGTTCTGGACTGTCAAGTTCTGCCGGAGCCTTTCATGTCTGGCGAGCGAATGGCGGCAGATTGTGGTGAACAGAAAGCTGGTTGATAGCGGCGTCGTGACCGTGTGAGCTGAGGCTGTGCACTCTGCGCCACTGTGGCTGGAGCTGCTGTGCCTCACACTCTTCGTGGACTAGCTTAGCCGCCTTTAGCGCAAGGAATGACGTGTGACCCTGCCAAACAACCAGGGTTTTGGATATTCTATTTCGCGCCGATGGAGAATAAATACAGCACCGCCATCCAACCATCCAACCATCCATTGGTACATCAACCCGTCCACGCGCTCTCAAACACTGCTGAATGCAGCCCGCCCTCCTACCTTTTCCAAAACCGCCTCCTCGACCGTCTTTGTGGTGCAGAGGCAGCAGACCCCGCAACCTGAAACCCGGCCCCTTCGCAGCCCTCTCTCGCTCTTCTACAATTCCCTACCAACAGCCTTTCTCTCCTCTACCACTAAACCACAACGCCCATTATTGTGCTGAAAGACTTCGAATTGTGTGAAATTCAATAGTGTAACCGACCAATCTGTGCGTTCATCACCATGACTGCTGTCGTGGGGAAAATGGTTGCGAAGAAGCTCGTCAAGGGAAAGTATAAAGAACCGCAGGTGAGTTCAACGTCTCTCGGCGTCCTATGCCACGATAATCTGACGTATTATAGGACCCTTTTTTCGAGAAAATCCCCGCCAAAAAATTGGGCGTAAGCTACAGCAAAAAGCAGTACAGAACGTTCGATTCAGGTCTCACTGCCGAAGACGTCAAGATCCTCACCAAAGTCAGGCGACGCGCCTACAGGCTTGACATGGCCTTGTTTAGCATCCCTTTGGTCGGCAGATTTGGTTGGAGCAGCGTGATTGGTCTTATTCCGGTGTAAGAACGAAGCCCACATCTTGTTTGAATGACTAGAAGCTGATATATGTACAGGATTGGAGATTTGCTAGACTTTTTCTTAGCTGCGATGCTCATCAAAACATGCTGGTCGGTGAAGCCTGAACTACCTGGACACGTCAAACGTGCTATGATCTTCTACCTGTTCATGGATTTTCTCATTGGACTCATTCCGATCCTTGGCGATATCGCCGACGCAGTGTACAAATGCAACACGAAGAATTTCATTCTGCTGCATAAAGAACTTCTCAAGAGGGCCACACAACGAGGAGGAAATGCTGCCCTTGTCTACGATCTGGATGCTGGTCCGGAACGTGTCCAAAACGACGAGGAAGTTGACAACCAATATCAGATGGAGGCTACTGACGGAGCTCCTCCACTGTACACTTCGACCAAAAAGCCTAGACGCCCAGACCAAGTGTACGGTCCGGGACACTCAGGAGGCAGAAACGGCTATTTTGGAGGCCGTGGGCAGGTTGATCTGGAAGCTGGTGAAGACAGCTCACCTCAGCAACCTCTAAGACATTGAGATATAGGATCTCATCACCAAGGGGTTTGCACTAGGGATGTGCTGATCGAGTGTAGTGATTTCTTGCGCTTCGTTTGAAGTGCACTGGCGTTGATTCACGATTCGATGGCTGCTATATCCGAGACTGTTTGCAAGCGTCTGAAGCGATATGTATAGTATTTTTGAGTATAGAGCTAAGCGATAGATCCCATTGCAAGTTCAGGAGACATGAGGCATGAATTGAGTCCACTCCATCGTCTTATACGTGCCCGCTGCAGGATTTCGAAGGCTAGCGAAGACCTCCACGAATAGGAACATTCGTGCGAAAGGCCAAAGCGTCAAAGGCACTGTATAACACAAGATCTCAACCCCGCCGACAGACTCCTCTGCGAGTCTCCAGATCTTTTTATACCTTTGCCCCCGTTGCCATGGGTTAGTACTGTAATCCAAGATAAGGTTTGCAATTGGGAATGCGATGCAACAAAGTCCTGAGGCTCTCCACATCCACTTTTCGACCGTCGAAGGAAATGCAAAATTCCAAGCGATAAGGTGACCTGCGCCATACGCGACGCTGAGTGCAGCAATGATGTACGAGTTGAGTGCGTACTTCTTTTCACCTCGCTGGGTATCGCCGGATTCGCAAACAGAGCCTACCATTGTGTAATCAGACAGCCATGACGTGACATACTGGTGGCGAAAGTAGATAGCATTGGTATCATCGTGGACTTCCCAACGAAACATCAAGCCATGGTTCTTGAGGAAGTCAAGTGCCCTCCTTGCCGTTCGAAGATGTTCCAGGCATCTTGGATCTGGTTCGTCCAGCGCGCTCATTGCCAAAATATGCTTCATTTCAACTGTCTGCGTCTGCACCATTTCGCTTCGCCACGGAAGTATTTCCGGGTATAACTGGAGTATGAAGAACGAAGCCAGATCGACGACTCTTTGATCAGGACAAAAGTAAGGCGATTTGACGTCGTAAGGTTTCTTGAACCATTTGACGTAGAGCAGAATTACGCAGATAATACGCGCCAGCACATGCAGCTCCAAGAGGGTGACCGGGAGGCCGCGGATGGGCCTTGCAATAACTTGACCGACGAAATAGAAAAGCTGCCAGCAAACAATCAGCTTCGCGATGTTGTCTGCTTTGCTTCGATCTTGGACTTCGTCAACGCTCAGATCAGGTAGGATCCCCAGTTTAGCTAGCTCAACGATGCCTAAAGGGGTAAAAATGACTCGTTTGGGTATTCCAAAGACGGAGCAGTCTGCAGCAAATCCACCACTGATGGCAAAATAGGCCTGAGAGAGACTCCAAGGTGAGAATTTGTGCTTCTCAATTGGTTTTCCGACAAGATCGAGGTTAGCAGAGTCGTTTAGATTGTCGCTCATCACTTTTCGCGTGGTTGCACAAGGTTCGTACATTCCGCAAGGGTCTTGTTGAGTGCCGAAGGAATCAGTGTGGATCTGGAGATTCAATCAGCATTGTACACGAATATTGCCCGTCTTTGGCCAAGCAAACCAATTGCATCCCTGCGGCAGCACTGGCCCCTATGGTATTGACTATCTTGAGGAGATCGCGCGCCGCTGTCCATTGCCGAAGGGCTTGCCAAAGAACGTACTCGGGCAGAACTGCCGCCATTGACATCCATGCCAGGCGATTAGCCGAAGTCTTGAGAACTGACGCGGATTGAGGAACGTTGAGATGGACAGCGCTCCAAGCGCACAGTCCGAGTGTCGTGAGACAAGACCAGAGGAGACCAATTGTGCCACGAGTGACTGGCTCTTTCACGTAGGCATTGTGAGCTGGTACAGCACCATTTGAGTCTCGTGTCGCAGGTTGGAAGGACGAATGTAGGGGGTAAGCATAGGAAAGGGAGTAAAAGACCAGGGTGGACACCAGGCTGGCACAGAACATAGCAAGCACGAAGAGCGCGACTGAGCCATCGTTCAGGTAGAAGAAGGGACAGCATACTTATTGTGCCGCTCCGGCGTCAAAACGTTGAACAAAGCTGCTCAACGCCCAAAAGAAGACGGCCTGTATAGCCCGCAGCAAAGTCCTGTGGAACGATGCAGCGATACGGCGCAAGACATGCAGCATCACAAATTAATAGAAGATGATTGGCAAGGCGCCGGAAAAGTGCTTAGCATCAAAAGCAGAAGACCCTAGAATCTTCACCCATGTTGATATTCAATTGTATCGGATGCTACGGTGATCCCGTCTCGAGTTTGAGGCGTTGACAAGCGTAGCAGATATTTGACTCACCAGTCCCTGGTATAGCTACATCTTCAAGTGCTGGCATGGCGCACATAGAACACATGAATGCCTTCTGCTTTGTCCGTGAGAAAGGCGCCTGTAGCTTGCCAGCTGTACGAACGACATTCGCCATAATACTTGGATACTTCTCACCTTGAGTGTCAATGTAGTTTGACAACAGATCATCGATCGGGGTGGCTCGTATAGACGTAAGCGCTGCCGCAGGTGAAGAAGCAGGGATAATCAGCTTAGAGAAGGCACCGGGAAGCGCATTGGCGTACGTGACCAATTCTGTCTTGAAAAGGTCACGCAGTGGATAATAGAACGTAATGCCCCATGGTGATGGCCCATCTGCAATGTCATAAGGCAGATACCCACCGCGACCTTTTGCGACACTGGACAAAGCTTTGGCGGCTAGTCGGCTGTCAGAATGACCCCAAAGAATGGCCTCGCAATGGTTCAGTTTCGCTACCGCTAGAAGGAGCCTCGCAAGCAAGAGTTGCAGGATATCTGCACGAGACGAAGCAGTCTTCGTGTATGATAACAGATTGTCGAGGCTTGCTTGAGGGTTTTCTCCTTCTCGTACACCGAGATCTGAAAAGTCTTGAGAGATACTGCTATCGAGATTGAAAACTTCTGATAATGGAAATAGCGAGAAGAAGTGAGAAGGATATTCTTGCTTCAGATCGTCAAATCTCGCAGCAAAACTTCCATTATAGTCTAAAGAAGACATTTCTACCGTTACAATATGAAGCTGGTAAGAAGTCTGTCCCCGTTTGGAGAACTGTCGTTGTAGTTGACGGTCAAGAATTTGTAGAAGAACCATGGATGAAATGCCGCCGGACACAGGGAGGAGAAGCCGCTGAGGCTGCTCGGACGCAGGGTCTCTGAGTCGATACGACTCCATACGCTTAACAGGTTTGGAACTGATGTATTTGATGAAGCATTCGCTATGCTTGTCAGCGTGATGTTGACGGCCTTGGTCTAACGTACTCACCGGCAAAGCCAGCGTTTCCGCGCATCAATAGATGCCTCGACTGTCTGGCAGTCTACGCAAGGGTTCGACATCTCTAAGGCAGGCATCGCTTTCTTCTCTGCTGATGCATGCTTCACAATCAAGGTGAGGTTGAGTAGTTGTGTGTTGAAGTGGTTTCCGCAAAGTACAGAAAATGTCTTGGGTTGCGCGGGCCGAGCATGCGTCCAGGGAAAGGCCCCAAGTCGGCGATCAGGAACCAGAAGGGCAATCAGCTTTCTGTACAAACATCTGAACAACGTGTACTTTAGCATTTCGTAACTCTGCCTTGTGCTCCCTCCTTGTGGCACATCAAGGATTCTCCTGAGCGACCTTTCTCTCGACCAAGCTGCTGGGACAATCCTGGTGCGATTGAAGTCTACTCCGCCAAAGGCTCCTGGTCGCCAGCAACGAAGAAGATGACGAGATGGCTGGAGAGATTGGGCCTCTGTCTAGTCATCATACGCTTCGCTGCAGCAAATGATGTTGAACTGGTTGGTCTATGATCTGGTCTTGAGAGATCCCCCGTTAACTTCTGGTCAGAAGCGAGACGATGTCCATCGACAACGATGCTCAGGGATGTACAGCCGAAAATCATGGGGAGGCCAGATCGATCCATTCATACTCGTCAAACTTCGGGAAAGCCCTGTGGAAGGAGATGCCGATCCTTTGGTCAGCCTGGTGATGTTTGAGTGGAACGACGAAGATTTGATCGGAAGACATCTCGAGGGAAACAATAAGGTCTGTTGAAGACCCTTACCGAGTCGGAAGACTTGTCTGATCTTGAGAAATAGTATGCTGAGAAGGAAACAATCTGCGACATTGAGAACGTGGAAGCCAAGCTCTGCGAGCAAGAACAGCTGGGTTCTTTTATCCTTGCCGTCAACGCAACTGAGAAGTCAAAACAACCTTTACTATCCTACGCAATCCACTCAAAAAACCCCGATGCTATCAGATACCCTATCACAAAGACTGGCTTCTACTGCGTGAGTACTTACGCCTTCTCCGATACCGATTACAGCGCTATAGTCACCTTCCGCAATGCGTATGGCGAGCTTCCTGCGGCTCAAATTGCTAAGCTTCCTTTCTACGGAGGTCTGACGATCACATACGCCGTTCTTGGAGCATTCTGGGCATTCCTGTATGTGCAGTATAGGTCCGACATTTTGCCTGTACAGAATTATATCACAGCTACCATTATCTTCCTCATAGTGGAACAACTTATGACCTGGGGTTTCTACGACTATCAGAATCGAAATGGTAACAATGCTCTTAACAAAGCACTCATGGTCCTCGTAGCCATATTGAACGCAGGCAGAAACTCGCTTTCTTTCTTCCTTCTGCTCATCGTCTGCATGGGATATGGTGTTGTCAAACCGTCCTTGGGCAAGACAATGATATACGTTCGCTTCCTCGCCATTGCCCACTTCGTGTTCGGTGTTGTATACGCAGTAGCTTCACTATCGGTCACTCCTGACTCAGCAGGCCCATTGGTGCTTCTGGTCATCCTACCATTATCAGCCACACTGACAGCCTTCTACATCTGGACTCTCAATTCACTCAGTGCCACCATGAAGGATTTGATCGACCGAAAACAGAAAACGAAGGCGATGATGTACAAGAAGCTGTGGTGGTGCATACTCGGCTCCATCATGGTCATCTTCGGATTCTTCTTCGTCAACTCGTTCGCCTTTGCAGGGAGAAGTGAAGCAAACTTTGTGCCGGAACATTGGCAGACAAGGTGGTTTATACTTGACGGATGGCTAAACCTGGTGTATCTATGCGACATCGCCTTCGTTGCCTACCTGTGGAGACCAACAGCCAACAACAGAAGATTTGCCATGAGTGATGAGGTGAGCGCTGTGCAAAAATCGACCTGTACCACCTAACTGACCGTATTTCTAGTTAGCACAAGACGACGACGGCTTCGAGATCCGCTCCCTAGCTGACTCGCTAGACGAAGAAGAAGGTAGATCAAACGACCGGGAACCAGTACCCAATGGAACAACTGGTCGGGGTCTATCACCGCATCCTCCACCAAATCCATCAGAACAAATGTCTTCACCTCAGCCGCGGGAGTCGCTAGATGGTGAAACCATCTTTGCAGTTGGTGAAGATGGTGATAAATGGTCCGATGAGGACGAGAGTCCAAGGAACTCGGAAGAGAGAAGCAGGCTTACGGGCAAGGGCTCGTAAGTAAATGACTTAGTTTCAGCTGCGAAGTTCTCTTTTAGGGCTTGTAGCAATATGTATGGGTGAAGCTTCTCCTGGGGTTATCGGGCGTCCTGAAAAAAGGAGCGGAAGTGATTGGCCGAATCGACATCTGTCTAATAGAGTGGACTTCTCAAGGGCGTTTTTTATTCAATTCGATTGACCCGCCGCATGAGCTATGTGCTCTCAACAACGTGCCGAAGATTGCAGCCCATTGACCTAGCCTGGTGCCAGGAGTATCAAGGCAATTTGCCCCGTTCCATCACCAAGATTTCGTCTCACCGTCGTTGATCGCCGGGCGCTGCTCCGAGGCGCCTGAGCCGGTCCGCCGTCTCTTCCTCCTCCTCCTCCTCCTCCTCAGTAAGAAAACGTTTCAAAACGTGACCGCCTAACTGGGCATTTAATGTTTCCGAATCTCCAGACTCCCGGTATATGTATTGATCACGTGTGCCTTTAGTACCCGGTCTCAGTCCACGACATTTCCATGACAACAGTCCCCTCGAGTTTGCGAAATCTATGACCTGCTGGTCTTGAAACCGTTTGAGGGCAAGCTTTTCAGCATGTTCACCAAGGATTAAGCAAAAGGGCGAACGATCAGGTACCTCTCAAGGTTTGGACTCAGCAATGGTGGCTCAGGTATAAAAAGATGCGTGGAGTCTTGATCACATCCTTCACAAGCTGACCGTCACGAGTTGAAACATAGGTCCCAAATACTACTTTATTCATAAGTAATATGCCCAATGCTGTTGTATGGACAGGCCTAGGCGTTAGCGCAGCTACACGTATGTCCCTCTCTCAGATTATGGAGGACGTGAAATCCCATTTTGTCCAGTTGCCGTAGTTGCTGCAACATGGGATTATTCGGCATGACTCGCTAGGAATCTGCATCTGGGCCTCCGACTCCCGCAGCGACATCATTACGATCTGGATCTAGGGCTCCGGACTTTGTCCTGGAGCTCTACCCGGACCTAGACCTCCATCTTCTAATGCTCCAGGATCTCAACGCGAGGCTTATGCCGTCACAGCAAGAGTTGACCCTGGTGCTCCCGATTCCACTCCTGAGATTACACTTGCACCTGGCCCTGCTGCCACTGCTTCTCCTTCTTCACCTACTCGTAGACGTGGATTGGGGCCTCCGCCTTCTGCAGTCCAGGTCGGTCAAGTGCAACGGAAGCTGGTACACTGGCTTCAATTTCAACTGAAGCTCCGCCAGTCCAAACCGTTTCGCGCACAGCGGGATCAGTAGGTCCACCAGATAGATCCAGGGCACCCCAGCTCCAACTTCAGCCCTTCTTCCTCCCCCTCCGGCAAACCAACCAACCACGTCTGGAGCCGGAGCTGGTACCCCATCCGGAAGCTCAGCCCAATCTTCCCCCGGACACACCGGCGGTCTTAGATCTCGGCCAGCGGCGGCTACCATACCCCCGCCCCCCATCCCCCTCCAACCGATTGCCAGCATCACAGGCCTCAAGCCTTCAGAGCTAGGCGCACCCCCACTGGGAGAGGCAGGGCTGGTGATCCGGGGGCGGGTGGAAGTGGAACTGGGAGCCGAGGTGGTGGTCAAGCGAGACCAAAGATGGTAGAGAAACGAAAGTAGAAAGGCTTGAGGCAAACAAGCAAGGATTTCCAATATCGCGCAAAGGTAGGTGGGTGTTTTGGTGGGTTTGAGTCGTGCTCTGGGATAAGAGTAGCAACGATAACGACAAATAGGCAAGGTTTCCCGATATTGTGCAGAGGTAGGTGCGATATACTAGTGGGTGTGAGCTCTGATCTGGGATCCACAACAAGTAATTTAATGGTTTAGAAAGTTCCAGGTAGGAGAGAGACATCCAATTCACCACGTCTGATTCGCCGGTATCGTCTACTTGCACATCTCCAAGGAAGGTCAGTTAGCAAACATCGATTTACATTGCGTACCATTGCCTGTCTCAAAAATATTGACGACTTACCCGCATTTCCTAAGTAATGTCATTTTCAGTTTCATCAAATAGTAGCGTACGTGCCCATCCGATAGAGTTGTGCTTAGGCCGTGGAAGGTGCAGGTGGAGAGCTTCCTCCGAGGGTTTTCATCGAGACATGTCTCAGAGTTGAATGGAGAGCGCAGGGAACGAGGTGTAGTGGGAATAGTGGTTGGCTGGGAACGAGGTTGCGGGTGTGGGATCTAGGGAAGAGTAGAAGTCCGATTGGCCTGCATTGATCATATGATGAGTCATGATGTGTTCCAAGGAACAAAATACCGGGACAGCTCAGATACACGAAGGTGTTGATCTTTGACTCAGGTGCTAAATGCTGTAACGAATGTACTTGGCAGTTTCCCACGACAGCCAGGTTGAAATGACTTCCAGAATTAGAGGGATACTGGCTCTGTTCGACCCACGAGCGCTGCATGCTTATCTGCAATGTGATCCTTGCATTTCCACTTCTGAGAATATCGTTGCTCGCAGCCTCGAACGCCACACCTCCAACGCTTTTTCGGGAAGTGCTTGTCCTTGTGTCGTTTAAGATCGGTCTTTCGATTGGTACTGTAGGAACATGAAGGTTCTTGACATTGGTACTTCTTGTTGGAGGCGGAAGCTGATGAGTCGCCGTCGATGCCTGTCCGTGGGGATACAATGGTAGAGGTTTGTGTGATTTTTGAATTGCCTAATAATTGTGGTGTAAGTTCCGTAGGAAACAGAAAAGCACTATGTGAAGGGCGTGCGCTTTCTGCAGTTTCCAAGGACGGTATTTCGTAAGTCGATGAGGCCGGTCGAGCGTTCGCATGCCAATCGTCGTCGTCGTTGTTGGTGTTGGTGATAGTGATACAGACGGGAAATGTTAGTGCTGAAGGGTCTCTGAATTGTTCAAGGTCTTGGAGAGACACGTAAGAATAAGGGCAATTGGAGAAATCTTGATGAGGCTTGAAGGAGTGGCTTGAAATCTAGGGCACCTTGGGTCTCCTGCACGCAATGGGAGGAGACCCAATATGATGCAGAAGGATAAAAAGTCCACTAGCCGGAGCTGGCGTCTAAGAACAAGAGCAACGAAGTTCCGATGGCAAAGGGCCGACTTAAGGGACGGGAAGGAGATGGGAACGGAAGAAGAGTCATTAAACAGACGGCATTGCGTCCCGCGACAGGCTAGCCAATATCTCGCCACGAAGAAGGGGTTGAGGAGATTCAGACATACATCTTGGATTACTTACGAGGGTCCTTGGATTGAAAAGATAAGTTGTATGGTGGTTGGTCAGATTGGTTGCGTGGGTATCATGTTCGTGCTTGTCGTGAGAGCCACGTGATTGGCTAGTCCGGTTGCGCTCTTGCATGATCATCAGTGAGTCGCTCGTCGGCGTTGGACTATTCACACCACATTCGCCGTTCTCGTTGCGTGCTTACATGAGACCCAAGTCAAGCGACTCCCCCAGGCATGATGCTGGATCTAGTTGGGGTGAACGCGCCCAATTCGTCGCCAGCTGCTTGGACACCATTGCAAGGCCACGAACGAGATTCTTTCGTGTGGAGGCCAACGCACTCGAGTCTTTTTCCGACGCTGCTTTAGATGCCATCGAGACACATCAATAGGGCTAAGGTGCCAGCTGATGCTGTGCTCGTTGTCAGAGTTTATCCCTCCTTATGCTGACTTCGTAATCTGGTCTCTCCGTCATTGTACATGTCCACATTCAAGATGGTAGCTACAAACATCCGCAACGCAGGACATTTGCTTGAACAAGCAGGAGCCCACCTAGATCAAGCCGCATTCCTCCCTGAGCCTTTCTTGAAGGGATTTACCTTGATGGCAAACCGTCGTCAGCGGAGGAGCTTGGACTATATGGTCACTAGCTGTTATCACCTACTTCGGAATGCAGTCGCTGGTTTCGGCTCAATCACCATACACAAATTGGACCCAAGGCTCATTCGACGGCACCTGAGGCCCTCAAAGTTCCACTTGCGAGGGTTACACGCGGTTTGAACATGGGCCATGGACGAGCATCAGATTCCGACGATCTGACGTTCGTTGCCGTGGTCCAAGGCCTCTCGGGCGCCAATGTTATCAAGATTCTCAGGAGGGATTCACGCCAGAGCATCGCCACCGCCATGCTTCATGAGCTAATGAACGGTTATTCGATCGTCTTTTCGGGAGCGTTCCTCACCTCCGAGGCAACCAAAGCCAGTGGTCAGGCTGTCTCACGGCATCAAGTTGGCTCATACGTAGATTTGGTGGAGCTCCAAAAATCGAAGAGGGTCTCACTTTCAGAGAAAGGGGTTGCTGGCCCTGGCAACCGGAAGATTGGTATCGTCTGCTGAACGATCTCAATTCCTGTGGGATCGTGATTGCACGAAGTAATGGAACTGGAGAGCCTGAAAACGTGCTGGAACGAGACGACGGCGAAGGGTTGTCGAGTATTGCTTGAGCAAAGAGCACTTCGTGGTAGCCCGAGAAATATCCTGCCCCTCCTTCGAATTCTGCGAACGTATATAATATGAGTGATGCAAAACACCTTTATCAATGGCATATGCTTCCCCAACAGGGTTTTGTGACCATCGAGGATTAGATCAACAGAAAACAACTAGATAAGCAGCGGGTTAAAGATGTGCGAATTTGTATCATTCATTAGAGCACGCTGATGTAGCTGACTTGACCAGAGTCGAGGCTCCATGGGACCAACTACCACCATGGGCACCACGTTATGACATGTTCCTTCCACTCATCCGCAACACGTCCCGTTCCCGGGTAAGTGATGACTGGTCCGGAAAGAGCCTGCTCATTGAACCAAACCGTGTTTAATCCTACACCGTTTAGTCATCCGAGTGCGGATTTTAGGCGTGTAACAAACCTTGAGATGGTCCCCAGCTTCCAATCGTGTAACTGAAATCTTCCCACGGACCAGGACCATGAGAGGCTCCCCAAAGAGTCCAATATCCGTTGTCAAAGTAAATTGAATCCCACAAAAAGCATGGTCCGACCCAGTCACTTGAAAGTCAGCCAGGAACCAAGAGTGATCAGGTGCATACTAGTTCTTGCACATGTAGACGGAATTTTCTGCTTTCTCGGGCCCGTGTGGATCGTTGGGCCTAGGAGCACCGATGGAGAGACAAGTCATCTCTGTCGGATGTGCCGCCGCTTCCAACATTCGAGTAGCAAAGCAGAGGACGAGCTGAGCAAGTGTTTGCAGTTTCATGATCGAAAGACGTTTGAGGTTTAGAAGGAACATGGAGAGGTGGAATGGCAAGAGCAGCAGCAGGGGAAGAAAGGTTCGTAAATCCTGGAGAAAGCAGAACAGTGTTCCCGTCAATTCATTCGAGACGTGGCATGGATGTTGCGAGATTGACACAAGATATTCCTAGCCGGAAACCATAGCTCTAGAATAGAATCTGCATACTTCGGGTAAGACTTGATTCCTTATGCTCAAAAGGAGTTCGATACCCGACAGGGCCAGAGGTGTTCCAAGCCTCGAATTCTCCTTCAATCACAAGTGCAAGAAAAGGACACACGGCAGTTGCCCCAGTGCTGATGGTCAAGCCCAAACACAGTAGACAGCTTTTCTAGCGTCGAAGGCTACCGACATTCGGTCCAGGCATAACAGCATTTGTGGTTAACTTCTCGGGAGCGTAGCTATGTGCTGCAGTAGAGTAATGCTGTAATCTGCCATCCACACAACCTCCGAGCTGAAAGCTGCCGGAGCTTGTGCGATGACCTTTCAGCCTACTGAGGTACAAGGCCTAGACTGGCTGGTTGAGCCATGGAGTCAACAGCATTGTATGGTAATAACTCAGAAGATCTTTTGGAATGAAAGAATGGGGGATATCGCGGATCTATTTCGCGGCGACGGTCGCGTCATTTTGAGTTTGCGAGGAATGCTGCAGCACGTGAGGATCAGAACTTTCGCGGTGTATCAGTCGCCTTCTCATTGGGCCGGAATACAGACTGTAGGGCCCGAGCCACAGAGACTGTGGGTCAATGCGGCTGAGGGGGATGATGCAGTCGCGTCTTCGGTCCTTTCCCGGTCACATGCCGTATCGCACCAGTACTCTGTTGTGAAGTCCGGAAGGATGGAGCGAAGAAGCCGAGGCTGAGCAACAGGAACAAGGTTGGTGAGCTACGCAATTCCCATACGTCACATGGGCAAATCGAGATGGGCAAAATGCAAGAGGAACAGATGAGGAACAGATGAGGAACAGATGAGGCGCAGATGAGGAACAGATGAGGCGCAGATGAGGCGGGCAGGGGGACAGAGCAACAGGTCCGCAACGTCAATTCTTGCCAGCTACTGCTCATCTGGTAGTAGCGCCAGGCTGTAACGCAGGGCCCAGTGCCAAGCAACAGTTTGCTGCCTACGTCATTGCAACTGCCCCTCCAACTTCACTCTCTTGCTCGTGACTGCCTCTTCATCAACCGGCCTGTAGTATAAAGCCAACCCTTTTCCTCAACCACTCCTCATCTTCTACATCCACCACAATCACACCAAGCCTCAATCAATCAACTTGAGTCAACACTCACACCAGCTTACCTCAACCACAACAACCCACCAAGCCATCCGCAATGGAGACCATCAAAGACACGATCAACCAAGGTATCGAGACTGTGCAAGGCAAGAGTTCCGAGGCCGAGGCCAAGGGCCGCAAAGGTCAGATCGCTCCTAACATGATGTGATGGCCAAGACCCTTACTAACTACAGAATCTTTAGAACAAGCGAAAGGAAACACTGCCGACGACAGTCTCTCAAACCGCGCCTCCGGCGCCGCAGATTACGTTGGCGCCAAGACAGAGCAGAAGACTCATGAGGTATAATATTTAATCACTGCCTCAATTTAGATGTTCGTTACTAACGACTTCTGCAGGCCAAATCCAACGCCTATGATGCTAAGAAAGATGCTGAATAAGGAAGAGGAGCCAGAGGGGAGAGGAATGATGCGTGTATGAGCATGAGAATCATGACTCTTTCATCCAGCCAGTGTTGTCGTAATGACACACGTCTTAGGTAGCTGAGCTTTAGTCCGAGCAATAAGCAAATTTGCATCAACATGTTTCTATCCCGTTGATTTGAATTTTTGTTGCTGCAATCTGCGGCTCTGTGTATACATGATGCGGTGTGAAAGTAAGTCCCTGGCGTAAGGTGATGACAATTTCCGCGACCCTGTGAATCAATCTCTCTTCAATCGCCAGCATTGCTAGCCACAACACATGTACAAGCCGATAAGATTACATAGATGAACTCTGACCCACGTTTTGCTTCCCTTGTCCGCATCTCCGCTCCGAGCACTTGACTTGATACTCTTCACACCAATCACTTCCTTCGACAGATCGTTTTCGACGTTCGACACCTGAGCATCGACTCTCACCTCATACCCATCAAGCACTTTGAAGCCTTTAGGGAATTGAGCGACCCGTCGTATTTCTCAGTTGCGTATTTCATGCTACCTACCGTCGAACCGTTCCAATCCTCAAACAGAACGAAAGTGAAGCCAAAGAAGAACCTAGAAACTCCAACAAAACCCAAAGGCTACCCTGTACTGGTCCGACTAAGCGAAACAAAAACCCTGTCCCGCGTCAGATCTCGCCAAGTATGTAATAGCAGTGTCGGCCGGTGTCGGCCAGCTGCTGAGATCAGAGAAACAACCATTCCAGTTTCTCCCGGCGACTGGTTCCAAATGATTGTATTGTACTGGAACTTTCCTATCCTCCAACGTCTCACCTCTTCGCGGCTCGCCTGACGTCACATTAACGCTCTTCGAGATGGCCTGTCGCAGTCGGTTGGTCGCATCTGGGTGGAGAATTGGAATACCCACATCAGCTCTCGAATAGTTTTGAAGATTGGCCTTCAAATGATCCATGAGCGCTACTATCGACTGCATTAGCACAGACGAGCAGGAAGAATACCAACTTTACTCACGGGCTGCGAATGCGTTATAAGAATCAGCGTTCAGCACACTTGCAATGTCGCCATTCTCGATGGAAGCCAGGTCTTCCACCCCGTTGAAATGGTAGGCAGCTTCGCATTCCAAGCCTCCACCCTTCTTGGGCTGGCGATATTTGGCGTCAATGATTGACTCGCACTGAATCGGGTTAGCATGGTGTCTCTTCTATTGTCCCTGGGTTCAATCGTACAAAGATTCTCGCATTCACATGTTCATGGAACGCGGTATCACCAACCCAGTCTTGGCCACCCCAAAGTGAAGACGGCAATCTGCTCCGGGGATATGCAGGAGACAACAACCGCACCATCTGCCCTATGCTTGCTAAATGAACGATCTAAAGAAATTCGTCAGTGGCGACACGACAATCAAAGCCAGAGACAGACCTCGTGTAATAGAGTCCCCTCTTGCGTTTGCATGAAGGCATCCGCAAGGGCATCAACGACTCTGGCACCGTGACCCTGCTCTGGTTTCACGCCGCTTGCGCTTCGCAAGCTGGGCGCTTTCCACCAGGCTTCGTAAAGCCAGATTGTCTTCTCAGCCTGTGCACCAAGAATTCCGCAGCCTTTCTTGCCGACTCGGGGTCTACCTCCCTGTGGCAGTTTGTAAGCACATCTAGGGCTTGACGGCAGTCGAGCAACAAAGCTGACCTTAACGAATCGCAAGGTACTAAGTGATTTCTGTACGTGCTGCATGCCATCGTGTCCCAGACAATACTTTATTATTGCCTCGCAGCGTTTCAAGATTGCTGCAGAGCACAAATCAGCTGAAGACCTGACAACGAGAGCGAACCAGTTTGCAGAGGAGACTAGACTCACAAAGTACCGCTAACCAGTTCGCTTTGTTCTTGAAGCATCGCAAAAAGGTTGACCCATTAGGCAATGTCCCTTGCAATGCTGGTATGAAGAGATCCAAAATATTTTGGAGAGCCAATCTGACAGTGGCAATATCTACCTCCTGCATAGCAGTTCCATATTCAACGTTTCGCAGCGCTTGCTGCAGATCTGGCTTCGAAGGCTCAACACGGAAGACGACTTTAGGGTCAGCAGCCATCTTGTCTCTGGGGATGTAGCTCGTGGTTTTTCAGAGGAAGCTTTTGGGAGACCGGCAATTCGGTTGCTGCTTTACTGATATATATAGGGAGAGGCTTGACGAACATGAACGTGAGGACCTTGTGGTTGAAAATCTTCTGTTGGCATCCAGGTCCTCAAGATGGTCGAGCCTTGACTCGATCAAGAAGAGCCAATCAAAGCCATTGTCGCAACCCCAGAAACAATTCAGGAGGTCCTCTTCACGAGATTTATTGCCTGTGAAGCACAATGGGCCCCAAGAAGTGTTCGAGAAGCGAGAGTAAACATTGCGCGCCCAGCTGTCAGAATAGAGCGAACACATCTCGAGATTCACCACAGCTTCGGCCTGAGAAACCTGTTCACAGCGGTGATCTGAGAAAACACTCTTGTCGGAATTTCACGAGATATTTGTCCATGCTAGTCGGCTGGCTTGCGACCATCTCAACGTTGATGGTTGTTGGATCATCCTCGTCTGAAATGGGAAGGATTGCCAGATATAGATACCAGAAGGTCATCCAGGATGGCGGCTAGTTCTAATTGGTGACAAGGCTCGATGCAGGGAGACTTTACGGTACCATGGGTATGTTCGGGAGTACTGTTGCAGTTTGCAAGTAGGACTCCGAGCACCGTGATAGAGCCATATACCGGTCTTCGTCTCGAGAAAGTATCCAACATCACTGTCCCTTCGTCTTCCAACTTCATTTGACGCATCATATCACGACTGAGTGAGATGGTCATTCCTGCTTTTCTGAGATGTGAGCGCGGCAGCAATTGGCGTATCAGATTCCGACTGGGTCGGAGAATCTGGAGACGCCAGTGTTGACATGAAAGTGTCACGTATCAAAGGAAGATTGTGGTCTGGTGAAATCTGTAAGAAGCGTGAATGCGGAGTGCGTTTCCTATATACTTCAGGATATCGAAACAGTGCAGGGCAAACATGCTGGACGGACTCAGCAATCAAGTTATCCACCAAGCGCAGCGGCGGGAGATTCTAGACCAAGATCATAGAGTGACATCCACGAGCAATCAGTCAGCAAACACCAGGAGACATGGTAGCAATCGTGGATCGCACCCCTCGTCAGCAGAAGCAACCAGATCGGGGAGGCTTCTCCCCAAGACCCATGAGGCTGGCCGGAGCTGGCCGGAGCTTTCCTGAGAAGACAAGGGGGAGGCAGTGCTGGCAAGGAAGGGACTTTTGGATATGAATACCTCAGGTTGTCTACCAAGTAGCATATTTCCGGCAATGAATGGGCACACAACTGCGGGACTAAGACTCTCGAGGATGCAAAAAGGAGCTCCGGGTGGAGCAGAGCGGAGAAGCCTTTTTCCGGTCACGCTCATTTTCAACGATGGAGTTCGAAGGGAGGTCGGCTACGATAGAGGTCGATTCACGCCTCGACAGGACCATCATTTGTGCTGTCGGAGAATTCGATGAGGTCTACTCCAGCTCCAGTCCTGTCTGTGATGCCAGTGATGCAGATGCAGCCGCTCCTGGCGGTTTCTGCCGAGCGATCCTCGTGCTGCAGCTATCGACTTTCCCGCCAGCTCCATCTCAGTAGCCAAATCTATCACAGTTGCTATAGCCCTTGTTGCCAGCCTGGGTCCTCCATGATGCGGGATAGGCTTGCACTTCCCGCAAATGTACCAATATAACAGCTGGCAATAGATCCTGATGGAATCCCAGAGTATCAGCAACCAAGCCCTCTTCCAATTTATTACTCCTCTTTGATCGCAGCAAACTTTGTTCGTCGGCAACACGACGGCTCAGCACCCGGGCTTCTCACGTATGGACGACCAAGAACATTCATTGCCTGCTTCTGTCTGCATTCCCACCCGTTTTCGATCAAGTGATCGCGCGGCTAGTCAAAAGAACATCATATTCTAACTTGAAAGCCTGTGCGCGTGTCAAATCCCATCTCTATCTTTTCCTCCGAACTCAAAAGCCAAGATTCTCGCACCATGTCCAATCTCTCTCCTTTCATTCTACAAATTCCAACGTCAAAGGTTTCGCATCAAGGGCAATCTCTGTTGTTTCTCGCTCTGACGATCTGATGGAACGCCCCGAGTGGACTTTCAACGCCTGCAGATCTAGTTTCTCCAACCTTGGCATCAAGCCGAAAGGGACACAGGTTGCCTCTTCATGAAATTGTCCACGGTATCGGTAAAGCAAGGCAGCTTTGACATTTAGCACAACAGCCGCAGTGGATTGGAGTTGAGTAACACTTACATGCTGCTGCATACACAATCGAATCCGAGTTTTGAATGCTGGCAATCTTACCATTTTTCAACGCAGCCAAAGCCTGACATGGCTTGACCGAGTATGCTACTGCATAGTGGGCTTCGCCGTTGGAGTCGATGCTGGTATATCGATGAAGTATATTTGAATCTTGCTGCAACGAACGTTAGCGACGTCTGGAAAAGAATGATGGTGTGTATACTTCGCAAGCCTTGTAAGCAACTTTGTCAAAAGGTATGTCGCCTATTTTGCAGACACCTTTGATCTCAATGATCTGGCTTGAATTATATGGCGGCACGAGGATATCCGTTATACTTTCTTCTTCCACATGGTGCAGAATCTGGAGGCGCTTGGTTAGTGCAAGATCACCAAGTCCTCCAGAAGCGGTGCATACTTCGTGCAGGATAATTGCTTCCTGGCTTCTCATGACACCAAGTATGAAAGATTCTGCCATATTGTGGCCACGCTCTCTTGGCAGACAGAAGCTTTTACAAGATGAGAGACTCTGTGAGCCCCAGAAGCCACCAAATAAGCGAACCACTTGCTGAGAAATTGCAGCGAATACCTCGCCTTGGTATGATCGAGGACGTCGAGAACTCTACAGGCACAGCAGGCCAAGTCGTATCAGCCTTTGTAAGAAGATTTCTCACAGATCGCCCAGTGGCAGGCCTTACCTCAACAAAACGAATTCCGAGTTTCATCTGTTTTCGATCTCGACTTCCTCGATTTCGAAAGAGGTTGTACACCAGAATTTTTTCCGCCTCCAAAGCAAGCGCTTCAAAGCTTAGCATCCAAAGAATATGACATTCATGCCTTCCCTTACCTTGCAGAGGAATATAATTCTTGCCTCCCATACCGATTTCTTTCAAGCCAGCCCACTCCTGGGGAACGCTCTTCAGCGCGCCCAGCAGAATGTTGACCGCGCCCCATACGGCGCCATCAATGGTTCTGAACGACTTCTTTGACATTGGCGAACCAAAATCACTGACCCAGAAAGTTGTCCTTTCTTGTGCTGTGAGGAGGTTCTACTCTGTATGCTCGATCTCGTGGTTCAGGGTAATTCGAAGCCGTGAGAGCCTGTTGCCCTCTGCACTGAACTGGAGCTGCGGTGATATTGCTCCCGTGCTTGAAGTTATGAGGCGATAGGTGCCAACCTGGGGCTGAGGAACTGGATATGCAAGAAATCTGGTACGCTAGACGATGATATATCAGAAACCTCAAAGACTGGTGGACTGACAACCTGATAGTGAGCTTCGGTAACGATTTTGGAGAAGGCGATGATCTTTCCGCCGCTGAAGATCAGTCATACAAGCAAATAATGGTTGAATAAATATGCTCATGGCCTTTGACTGCCTGTCGAGAACATCCTAGCATCAGCCGTGTACCGAGCGAACACGTTCGCCATGAGGCCCCAGGTCTGGGTCGTAAACACATCTCGCTACAGACATGCCGTTGAAGTACACAAGTAAAGACACTCTTGAGTGGCTGCTTTTGTGAAAGTGATGAGCTAGCCGTGAATGGAGTGTAGGGGACCAACAAAGACTGAAGCCGTGTTCACAAACAGAGCCGCGAAGCATTGGTTTGAACAAAGACCACTGTGAAGTATGACGTCCAACATGAGGCATCAATGTCAACAGCTGTGAGAGGTCAAGCACGCTCATATTGTCTGTTCCCACCACTCCAAGAGCAGGGTTGGCAAACATAAAGTCCAGGGCTTCGCGGGATTCCCCCAAGGAGTGCAGAAAATCTTTTAGCAAGCAAATCTTTTAGCAAGCGGATCTTTGCAATGCTTGCTGAGCGCAGCAAGCAACCAAGAATGCAAGGTCACCAGACAAGATCCTAGCAACACTGCGCAAGAGAAACCACCTTCGACAAATGCCCGACATCACGCCGGGGCGTGAGGTAAGCGAATTCGCGAGATGGCCCGCTGATCACAGGAAACGACATATCCGGAAGCAGTTGTTAGAGTATGCCGAGGAGATTGGTCACGGAAGACAAGCTGGGAATCCCAGCATCATTCACCGCTACATCTTCAACCATCTCAGACTAGGAATCACAGAATTCACCATCCATCTATGACTCGAAATCTGGTGGCGTTGCCCGTTTTGGCCGGACGAAATGCTCGATCATCACAGTTGGCTGCATTGTCAAAATTGCATGGGAGACTTGAATGCAGGGCTGGCAAGAACACAGGATGGCGCATTACGGCATGCCGACCTACCACGGATATCCAAACTATACGAAGCCTTCACCTCAATTTCTCTAAAGCATTTTACTCGGAGCAAGTTGGTTGGGATATCAATTGTCCGTAAGCAAGGCTCGATAAGAGGCTAAGCAACCCAGAGATCCCTCGGGAATGAAAACTCTCTATCACTACTTCAAGCTAGATCCGGGACATCTCTCAGGACCTTTTCACTATCTGAAAGATGATTCGACGCCCTTTCCAATGCACAGATTGTTCCTGAGTCCGAGAGAGGTGCTTGATGGAGGGGATGAAACAACACCTTAGGGAGATAGAACAGCAGAGCAGCTTTACCCAAGTCGAGAGGGTGGTTGGCATGGTTTAGACCACCAATTGACATGCCTTGTGAATTACTCAGCTGCGGACAAGGCCTGGCCAGGGCGAAACCACCAGAACAAACGCCTTCCAACGTGAGATTTGAGTTTTTATTCACGATGGACAGCTATGGTTCAATTTCGGGTATCTCAGCTAGATGTGGCCTGTTTCACAACTTTCGCATTCCTATTGGCGTCCGCTTCTCCCTCCCCCTCCTTCTTAGCCACCGGCTTAAGACTTCCCTCTGTATAACTCAAAGATTTCACAATCCCCAACCCTTTCGTCCTCCCCTCCCGGAACAATATCCTATCTCCCACCGCCAAGTACTCCGGCCTTTGCACAAACCTGAAAGCCACCGTAGCCCTGTCCCCCGTCCGGATGTACTCCCTATCAATATCGATAATCGCACAAGTCTGGCTCACTGGCCCAACATGAAGCATCGCCTGGTATTTAGGTCGGATAGTGGTAGCGTGCGATAAGATCAGGACCTCGGCCACAAATTCCCTGTAAACTTTGGGCGGTGTGTCGAGCTTTGGCAATACGACCATCCCTTTCCTTACTTCTTTCCGGCGGATTCGTTTCAAAGCGAAGGAGGCAGACTGCCCAGCGCTGCAGACTGGGACAGGTATCCGTTTCCTCTCGATGGTGCGGATATTAGTTGTTTGGAATTGGCCCAGCGAGTCAGGACCAATGAGTACGCTATCGCCGGCGTGAATGACACCGCTTTTCACGACGCCGGATACGACGGTGCCGACGAAGGGGACGGAGAATGTGTCGTTGATGTGGAACTCGAACGGGCCTTGAGAGTCGTAGTGGCCGTGGTGAGGGAGGATGTTGAGGAATGTGCGGACTAGGTCAAGACATTCTCCTGTGACGTTCGATACTTGAAAGACGGGACATATCCGTTGGCTGATGAATTGCGCGGCTGTGTTGACAGTGTCCTCACGGTTCTTGACAAAGATTGGGATTTTGCGCGCACCCGGAGATTTTAGAATCCGCGTAAGCTGGGTGATGGTCTGCTCGAGGATTTGAGGAGGGCAGATGTCGATTTTGGTGATGACTACCATCACTGGGACATTCAATGCCAGTGCGATGCCAAGATGCTCTTTGGACATTCCTATCAGCCCGTTGTTGGCAGCAACCATCAGTAAGCAATAATTTGGAGAGCTGCTCAAAAGACCAAAGACGGTGGTTCGGAGGTAGCGTTCATGTCCTGCGAGGTCAGTGAAGCTGATCACTTTGGCAGATCTTGTTCCGATCTCGCCCCAGGTCAATTTTCGGCCTGGCACGTTGCTCGCGACAATGTCGCCATGGGTGTCGAAACCCATAATTTCCATACCGACAGAGCTGGTTCGGCCGGATTCAATTTCGTGCTTATGGCGAAAGAGGTTTACTCGGGCTTTGCCACGACCGTCATCGAGGTTGCCCTTCACCAAAACTCCGAGCATGGTGGATTTCCCAGCGTCGACATTGCCAACCACAGCTATTCGAGTCTCGATGACTTCCTCCGGAGTGCTTGGGTGTCGTCGTATGAGAAGTTTGCCAGTGCATGACTTGTCCTTCTCATTCGTGATTTCAGCATCCTCCGGACCGCCAACGTTATGGGTGAGGAGAATTCGGACGTCCGCTCTCAATTTGCTAGCGGCCTTGCTTAGACGTCCCAGAGCAGTATTCCACCCGCTGAGGTCGAAGGCCATAGACTCCCCGTTGTCCTCCTGACCGAGGTCGAATAAAGTCTCTCCATGCCCTTCATCAAGACGACTTTGTAACAGCCCAGATAATTGTTCGAGTGCTGCGCCAGCCTCTGCAGACGTATCAAGAAGCCAGTCTTTTAATCGGACCTGCGTAGGTGTGTCTGAAAGACCTAGCTGATCGATGATGTCAAGTTCGGCATGCTCTTCTGTCACCATGGAGTGTCTTCCAGTAGAGTGGCCACCGTCGCTTGGAGCAACGGAGCTGCCTCGCTCGCCGGGCCTTGGGCGCAGGGCTTGCTGCTTGTCGACATAATCCGCAAAGTCGGAGAGCGCCTGCAGAAGATCAGTGGGTGCTCAAATGGTAAACGTGGTGAGCGTACAAGCTCTCCTTTCCGCCTCTCCTGCAACGTCTGCTTCATGCGACCAGCCATCTTGCACCAGATAAGATATGTCTTCAGAGAGGATATTTGGTTTCGCCCCTGCGTTCGTCAAGGTATTCGGATGATCATTGCGTTGTATGTTGTTTTCTAGGAGATTTCGATACGACTTCGGCGTTCAATTCATCATTATGGCTTTACAAAAGGGAGGACTTGGGTACTGAGGGAAGAAAAGGGCAAAGTGAGTCGGGATGTATATCGGTGGGGATGTAGCTGGGAACAGTCATGAGGCCGGACGAGGCGGGCGATCGACTCATATCGCCACACGCTACTTCCACGCCCCTCATCATCATCAGACTAAATGCTAGGGATGACTGTTTGTTGTCCGCACACTGCTGAGTCAAAAGAGTATGGAGGTGACCGGCACCATGAACATGCATCAACCATGGTCCCAGACGAGCCCGCTCCCCCTCAATCGTGCACGTCTGCGTCTGAGCAGAGCTTCTGCCTGGGCACTCGTCAGAGAGTGTGGAACTGGAAAAATGCATCTCGGTCCTCCCAAGAGACGCGAAAGTATGACTGCTGCGCGGAGTGCCGCTTCAAACGCCACAAGGCGGTCTCCTGGATCGATCACGAAGGTGCTTGCGGTGAAATGAGTACAACTGAGTCTCCTGGGTAAGGTTCAGCACTGAAACCGATTCATGGTCTAATAGAATCTCACCTCTCACGAACAGCATCTCGGACTGTTTCTTGATGGTCTGAAGGATTATCAGCGCTGTCCATGCCCAATACTGCCATTCTGTGCACCTTGACTGCCTCTTCACCATCTTCGTCTTCCTCAATCATGTAGATTGTCTCTTCAACATCGCCTAAGACAACATTGCAATGGCTGTCGTAAGCCTGGAGAGTTAGCTTAGTCAGGTAGCACTTGATCGTCCGAAGGCCTTGGTGATTGAACATACATGTAGCCGGCCCTTCAGTTCGCGATCCCCACGCAGCTTCACGAAGACTATCTCGTCCAGGGATAGCCGGACGAGATCGAGAGGCTCGGAGACTGACGTGGCCTCTTCTTCCCCTACATCTGCCATACTGTGATTTCGAGGGACAGGCAGCTGATGATGCAGATTCTGGAGCAACGGGGTGACTTTACTTCTCGAGAAAGCCAGCCGCGGGTGCCAAAATAGGATTAGCTCCTCCACCAAACCTTTTGTTCCTGGCCTGCGCGTGCAATGTGACAGCTTCATCATCCACAGGGCCAATTGATGCGTGGCTCTGTTTCCTCTGTAGGGGCATTGTCAAGCTTCGCCCACCAGCCCCCGAGTCGAATTCCTCATTTGAAGCTTCACATCCTCGCCCGGCGCTCACGGCCCAAGTCGTCTCCTGTCCCTGAACGAATCCCCCAAGTGCAGCAGAGATGCCTTCATGCGATATCGGCTCCCTACCGTCTCTCTGGAATCTTCTTTAGAGCCAATGAAAATGTGGACCAGACTCGGACACCCAGACCCCCCACCACCAGCACCAATGTAGTGGACGAGTCACAGGAATTTGGAGCTCATCACACCCTCGATCAGATCTTACGACAAGCTCACCCCGAGCGCATCCTCTACGGCTTGCTCTCAACTATTGAAGGCCGGCGATTCGTGGTACAGGCACCTGCGAAAACTTTCGAGGCCGCATTGTGCAGCATTGACCCATGGTATCTCATCGAACCTTTCAAAGACGTCTACCGATACGTAAAGCCCTCACTAGCGACACAGCCCAGATACAGATGGGTACGGGCAATCGAAGAGCGTCTCAATTTATTGGCTGAGCAAATCAACGAGATCATCAGCCTACGTCGCAGTGCTGGACATCAGCTTACGAAAGATGTTTGCGGCCATTTGCTACACTGCGCAAGGGTCCTGGGGAACGGACCTATGGCCAGGCAGGTTTGGCAGATCATGATACCGGAAGAGGGATTGCAGAACGATCTTGATGTCCACGCATACAACTGCTACGTGGAAGCAATTTGCTGGTCCAATGCATTCAGCAAGAACGAACAATGGCGTTTCCGTGTCACACCGAGAGTGCAAAAGATCCGGGGAGGAAACAACCCACCACCAGATCTTAGCGGATACCGTACCGGACCATTAGGACTTCGACACGAGACTCTAGTGAATTTCCGAAGGATGGTGGGTCAGAAACTAGAAGGTGATGAAGAAACATTCACAAATCTGATCATAGCCATGGGCCGGGAAGGGGACATTGCTGGTGCAAAGAGTATACTCAAGTCAGTTTACAACATCGACGTCGACCTTCTTCTCGAAGTCGACGAAGAAGAGGTGGAGACACCCACTTTCTATGAATCCGAGTCCCCCCTACGCCCTTCAGCTCGGCTTTTGTACACCATAGCGCATTGCTTTGGCTCGAACAACGATATTGAGCTTGCCTTCAAGCTAATTGATTTCGTGTCCCGACAGTATGATCTCCGCATTCCTTTCAACGTATGGATGCATCTGTTCGACTGGGCTTTTGTTCTCTCTCTTCGACGGTCTGGCGCTAAGAAGAAGCAAGGTCAAGCAGTGGGACAAGTAGAGCAGTTCTTGATTGATACCCTTTGGACCGAGATGACCGATGCACCTCACAACATCAAGCCTGACGTTGTGATGCATATTCTCCGCGCACAATCGTTGCGGGACCGGAATTTGCTGAGGGAGTCTCTCGAAAGCATTCAATCGGCTAAGAAATTATTCGAAGAGAGAAGGGGTGAGGCAGAACTGCTTGGAAAGGAGCTCTTGGCCTTCACAGATCAAATCCTAACCCAACGAGATACGAATCCACTGCAAGTTGTACCTGCAGAATGGTTCAACATCCGCCGTCAATTCGTCCTCTCGTCTATTATCGAAGACCGCGATCTACAGCTCCTCATTGTGACCGTCCGCCTAATATTCAACAAGCACCATTGGTCCGAACACGGACGACCGAAAGGATGGGAACGTCGTCGTCTGCCCGGCATCATCTCAGACTTTACCGAATACCTGCCCAATACCCTTGCCTACAGAACCAGAGGCGGTCTCATCGAGATAGCCGGGCTGAAGGCTGACCGGGTCCGGGCTGCCAAAACCGGAATGGCCATGTCGCAGCGGAACGGGTTGTTAAGGGCACATATGGATAGGGACATAGCTACTATTGATGATCTGCACGCGGCCAGACAGAGGCTCAAGGCGGAGATGGAAGAGATCGAGAGGGTGGATTCGATGTACGCTAGAGCGATCAGGTGAAGTGCCGAAGAGTTCGACCGTGACCGAGCCGTCGACCTACTCCTCCTCCGTTCGTGTATGGAGTATTCCACCTCGCGACCGACCTTCTCCCACCGAGCTTGGTTATGCCGAGTTAGCAAGCGCACCCTGGCAAGTCAGAAAGGCTGCCAAAGGTCCGTGGCCTCGGGGCAGCCAAATGTATAACAGCAGACGTGGTTTTTCGCACAGTTTTCGCGAATCCGAGCATCCGGAAGAAGAAGGTCGCGGTAGTATTCCCCGGCGATGTTGGCGATAGTTACATGCTCATCTAGGCCACGATGCTGTACATCTATGCTGACTCGAAACTCCCAAAGCTACTTGAACCCAATATATATCCCCTGTGCACTATTGATCCCGGTTGTAGTCAATCACACACGCGGTTCGAGGCTCATCGCCTATGTTGATACAGAAGTACGCAACGGGTAAGCCAGGAAGTAACGCAAGGAGGTGGTAATTTGCTAAGCTGATATCTGCCCCGTCAGCTGGGCGCTGGGGTTGCCATGTTGAGGATGCAATGTAATAGTATGTGCAGAAGTAGAGCAAGGTGAAACGCCGGCTCCGAGGAGTACTGCCTGTACTCCGTAACGCAAGGCAAGTTGAGCTGGGTATCAAGATGCACACCACAGCCGCAACCATAACAGACCGCCTCGTTCGTTGCCCATCAATTCTGCTGTACGCCACAAACCAATGCAACGTGTTATAACATGATCCACAGAAACCCCCCGGCGAGGTCATGAATGGTCTGTATCCCATGCATCCCACCCCCTGGCCGGCTGAGTATATGACCTGTCCGTCTCTGACTCAACCCGCCTCCCCCTCCTCCAGATCCTCCTCCATCCTCCCTCCCCTCCTTCGCACCAGCAACTCGGGCGGCTCGATCCCAAAATCATCCTCCGTCAGCCGCGGCACCAGTCTCTGCAGCTGCTCATGATGATTCGGGCTCGATGTCCTCCGGGCTCTGACGCGCGCACTCGAGGGTCCGAGGCGGGGACTCGCAGCCGTTGCGGCTAGACGTGGGCTCGCCGTTGCTCCTGCTCCTGCTCCTGCTCCTGCTCCTGCTCCTGAGCCGGAGCCGCGCATCATAGCGTCCATTATCCCTGCGTATTCCGCTGGGTCGCGTTCGCGATACACAGGCGGATCGTGGGGGTTGTCACTCTCCATTCGTTCGAGGTCGACGTATTCGAGCTCCGGACCGTGGTAATCCTCCATGATTGCGCCGCCGAAGGCACCGTCGTTTCGGTCCGAGCTTCCATATCCCGGTGGACTGGCCGGCACGTCTTCGTACACGGGCGGCATCTCCTCGTCCCACGAAATCCCCATGCCAGCCCGCTCGGTGACGTTGATGGCAAACTGCATGCGCAGCACCCTCGCAGCACCAGTAGGAGTAACGAGCGACGTATTCCGGTTCGGACAGAACTCCTCCGCGATGATCAACTCAACCACGAGGTTGTGCTTCACCTCCAGTCCTGCGGGCGAGTCCATATCACAGATCGGGTGTCTGCTGGGCGACAGCCTCGCCTCAAACTCCAATGTGATCTCCCCACCGTGGGTGTCGAAATCGCTCTTCCAGCCTGTCTTCAGCTCGTCACTCCCCACCGTCCTCTCATCCTGATGCTGCAGCGCCTTTCCGTCTCCGCCGACTTTGTGGCCGTGTCTGGAGCAGGGTGGGGAGATCATCTTCGTATGTTCTTCTATCCGCCACATCACTTTTCGGAGGCGCCATCGGGTTTGGGTTTCGGTTTTCTTGTCGACGACACCCGAGAGGATCATTTGGAGGGGGAAGTTGCCGATGGGGTGGATGACCGGTGGCATGATGACGCGCGAGGTTAGGTTGGTGGGGGGGAAGATGCGGACCGAGGATTTGTCGAGACCGGGTGGGATTGCGCGCTCGATTTTCAGGGGGTGTCTTAGCTGGATTTCTTCGGAGTGGGAGGTCGTGGCTGTGGCTTCGAGGTGGTAAGCTACGGATCCCAGGGAGGAGATGGTGGTTGCGGGGAGATGGCCAGGCAGGAGGAAGGAGAAGGGGAATTGGTTGTTGTTGTCGACGTAGTAGGTGTTTGGCTCGGAGAGGAAATTCCAGGTCTTGAGGTCGTTGACACGTTTGGCGCATTCGGGGCAGTCTTTTGCGACGGGCTTTTTGGTGGTGATGGCAGCGTTCAGCGTCATGACGAGCTTCGTAAGCTGGACCTCTCCTGCTGGGTCGGTGACGTCTAGTTTCAGACGGCCGGACAGGAGTGCGCCCGTCGAGTTTGCTGTGGTGCCGTAAACGACCAGAGGGGGAGATTCGATGATCATGTCAAATCTGCCGGGAGCGATGGGTGCCAGTCGTGGTGATTGCGTCGAGCGCGCCTCTTTGGACCTGGAACTCGATCGCATACTACCTGTCAACGAGTGGCGCTTGTTCTTGCGTGCCTCCCGTCCCTTGCTGTCACCACGCTTGTGATCTTTCTCCTTGCCAGGATGCAGAATCGCATTCATGCTGAAGGATGGTCTTCGAGGAGAGGACTTTGTAGCTGGCACCTCTTCGGCGCGGGGAACGGTCACTTTCTTCTGCACAGCCGCGACGGCTTCATTGACGGCGTTTGTGGATTGGTCGGGAGATGTGGATTTGCCAGAATGTCGGGCGGGGCGCGTTGGCATGGCGATTGACGTCTTTGTGCAGCTGCGCGCCGCCACCCACTTTGGAGTCGCTCGGAGGTGAAAAGCTGGGGAACGGCGGATAAAGAGATAAGATCAGGGTTGGGTTGCTTAAGCGTCTGGGCTAAGGTCAGGGCAGAGCAGCCATGGGTAGGGATGGCGACACCAGCTTCTCGATGGTGATGACTGGATCGGTATTTGGTCGAGTCTGCGCGAATCTGCAGCGTGTCCGTCAGACCAGTCGATTGGCGGTGTCAGCGTGAGCAGCAATGCCAGAGGTTGCAGAGATGGAGGGTGTCAACACAGAGGCGGAGGAGTCCACGGGCCTTTGTAGGTCTGGGTTGGACAGGGGGACCAGGAGCCATTCGCGGTGGACTGGTGCGGCGGGATGAATAATGAGAACTGAAAATTGCAGCAGCTAGCAAGCAATCGCCTCCGCCTCTACATACCTCTATCTTCCTCAGCTGGTAGATGGACACTCGCACGTACAGTAGTGTGCTTGCGGGCGCAGAGAGTTCAAGTGCAGAGACTGGAGTCGGGACTACGACTACCACACGGCCCCGGCGCCCATGTTCTACTGCGCAGTAAGAAGGGTGTTGATGATGCCCTCGTGATGGGTTGATGGCGTGGTCATTGCTGGACGTTTCTTCGATGAGGTGGTGTGATTCTTGTCGCCTTGCAGGATAGGGCGAGGACAGAGCTGAGCTGAGCTGGCCGAGCTGGCTGCCCTGCCTCTGCCTCCGTAGCAACAGCAGGGCAACCCTCTCCTCGACCAGTCTTGCCACGTCGTATCCAACCGCGTCCCATTCCCTCTCACCCATGCCCGCGCCTGACCCCCGTGGAGAGACGAGACGCTCCCTCCCAGAGCGTCGAGCGTCTTGGTATTCTCAGCCCCAGCATGTGGAGGTACAAGTCAATACTCCGTACGCATGTAGGGACCTCGCAGCCCTTCCCCCTCACTTTGGACCGGCAAGCCAGGGAGCCATCTCGGCGCGGCTGCGTGTGTGGAACAGCACGGCCGATGAATCCGCGGAGCCAGATGAGGAGATCCGCTCAGTCGTCGACGGAGTTGCGACCTGGATGCGCCTTGCCGCGTGATCAGCGCATCTCTGGCCTCTTCTTCCCTTGCGGGCTGGCCTTCCTCTTTGGGAATGGATCGAGTAACGATCGAGTAATCCACCACCGGAGAAATGCCTGCTTTGCTCCTTGTCTGTGACACTTCTTTTTCCTTCTCGACGCGGGTGAGAAGCACCGTCCGATGTTCTCCCTTCAACAGTCTATCGCTTGCTGGTCCACCTGGCTCTACCGACTCTCTGCTTGCTCGCTGGTCTGGCTTAGCTAGCGTGAGCCTCACACCTACCCCTATAAGGACAGCCTTTCGAGCTGCCACGGAATGAGCAGAGTAGCCCTGGGGTCACAAGGACCGGGCATCATGAACCTGCGGCTGGTCAGATAGCTAGACATTTGTACTGGTAGTATCGCCGACCAATCTTTCCTCCAATGACATCGTTGGAGTGCAATGAATCTGGCATGGCCGCGCCGAACTCACAACCTGGAACGATGGAAGCACAACTGTCTTGGGAGTTGGCGGTGAAGTCACTCCCAGCAGAACAGATGCCTCGAGGACCCGCAACGTGAATGATGCATATTGGATGCTCAGCTCTCTATTTGACAGACAGTACTCCGTCCGGGAACGTAGAGCCCCCTTTTGCCAAGCATCTTCTCCCTCTCGCCAAAAGGGGTTCGGCCTGCCGTCAAACCCACCAGATTCCGACTTCAACGTCCATCCATACATCATCGCAACGATGCTACCGCGATGAATCGCCGTCAGCGCCGCGCAGGAGCGGCCACACCATCTTCATCCCAGGCACTCTCCTCGGCGCCAGAACTCCCCATCGCTCCACCGCCGCCGTCACCCCACTCCACCAAGCCAAAAGCCAAGACCCTCTACGAAATCGCCGCAGAACGAGAGGCCGAGCTGTCTCCCCACGGGCAACCCTTCCCCCAGAACCACGCTCAACCCCAGGCCACCAAGCTGGTCACCATCACCCCCGACGGCAACGTCTCCGAGACAACCCCGCCGGAAGCCGAAACGGCCGCCGCCGCCAACACAGCCGTTCCCCTCCCACCCTTCCTCGACACCCTCCTCCTCTCCGCGCCGCTCTCCGCTCTGAACTTCACCCTCTCCTTCCTAACCCACCACCAATACGCCCAACCCGACCTCCTCTCCACCGCCGTTCCCTCCCTCCTCAAACAGACCCTCTTCATCGCCTTCCCCACCCTCACCCTCCTCATCCACCTCGCGCATGGCCATGCCTTCCCCGCCCCGGCTATCTACATCTCGCCACGGATCCGCCAAGGGATCAAGGTTGCCCAACAGCTCATGTTTGTCATCACGGCGAATATTGCTGGGTGCTATCTGATCTACTTGACTAATGATCGGGGTTACTATGCGGTGATGAAGCGGGCGCCTGCGATAGGGACCCTGTGGGTATGGTGTGTTCTCGAGTTGGGTCTGGTGGGCGCGTTGGCCGGAGTGATGGGCCCGGGGGCGTTTGCGTGGTGGAATGGCTATGGTGTGTCTTGAAAATCATATCCCCAGCCGGAGGGATCGACTGGAAGGGAATGATTTTGTGGCGAGGGGAGATCCTGCATCAAGAGGCTCCGCTCTTTCGTATGAAAAGCGTTTCCGACCCAGAGCTATGGTCTTGACGGGCCTTCTTGAGCAAGTAAAAGCTTTGCAGGTGAATGGATGCAATCCCACACGCGCTCTGGCCGGACTCCCTCCTCCGGGCGAGCAAGGATACCGCACATCCTCAAAGGCAGCTCTTTCATCCCCCCCGGCACCCTTCGGCAGCGCACAAGGCTCAGCTACCGAGAAGGAAAGAGAGCGCGCTATCCATTCTCTGCAAATTGCTCCTTCGATCTACCGAACCCTGGCCGCCGGCAAGCGGCACAACTGATGCAAGTACGCTAGGTCAGCCGTGCGACCGTAACCCTCAATTAACCCTCCCCCATTCGAGTCACCCGGGAGCGCATCCGAGTCATTTTGCTCTGGGTAGCAGATTCCTGGACGGAGAACAGATCAATAATCCAAGGAGAAGCAGAAGGTATAGCTTTTCAACGAGTACTTGGCTGGGGACTGGGGGATGGAAAGTGCACCGGTAGACATCAGCAGCTTCGGCAGGGGTTGTGTCACATAGCCTGCTGGAACAGACGGCTGCCGTCAAGCATGAATGATCAAGTCTAGTGCAAGGTAGACCGTTCTTCAAGAGTGGTAATGATTTCAGTATGTAGACTATTTCTTCGTGCATAGTCTACCTGGTCGAAACCACATCTGTCCCTCTTGCCTCCCCATTCCCACCTATACCTTCGCAAAAATCCCTTGATTGTCCTCCCATGGAAAATCTGGCCCCACCTCCAACTCCCAACCGTGGTCAGGGATGAAAATTTATGTAGATCAGTAGGGGGTATCAAAAAGCAGAACCTGCCGCGAGAGTCGTAGAATACAAGACCAAAGAAAATGCGGATTTGTGAAGGAAGACGATGTCCACGTGTCCAGCCTGCTCCAATGCTTCAACCGCTTTTCGTCAACAAATCATGAGGTAAAGACATTGTGGGGTGGTGCAATCGACAGGGAGTGTTCGCCGATGGAACCGTAGCAGTGAAGTCCAACGGAATCAGGACTGCACACACCGTGACCGATATGCAGCATGTGCGTCGGTGAGCACTATGGTGCCAGTCAGCGTTGTCAATCAGAATGGAAACCCTGGGTGACCCACTCCTCAATACCTGTCCTTGAGCATATCTGCTTTCACAGGCACATTGGAGACAGCTGCCATCCTCGAAATCGAGAAGAATACTCCAGGGCAATTCTTCTCGCTCAAGAGCAGGGAGGCACGGTCTCTTGATGTCGCTGAGATGAAATCGGCGACTGATCCCGCGTTTGTTGGCCTCCATCGTGGGCGGTGTGAGGATAAGAAAGCCTTGGTCGTCGATGCGCATGAAGCGCCGCTTCCAAAGGAGGGTGTCGGGAAATTGGATATTTACGTCCCCAATATCCACCACGTGAGCATGTGATTCCGTCATTGAAGGGTCTTCGGGAGATACTTCTCCTGAATGCTCCGCGATCGAATATGGTGGATAGGACATTATGGAAGCAGGCTCGTCCTGTCTTGGAGAGTTGGAGCCGAAGGCAACAGCAAGGCCACGACGAGGGCCTGCTGTTAGGACAGACATACGTCTCATGAGACGAGATTTCCGTGATTCCCTGGGAAACTTGTCCTCAGCTATGGAGGATGAATCGCTTGCGGAACGAGGTAAATTACTGGACTCGGAACGTAAATTACCAGATTCAGTCCTGGCGTGGCGAATCGTCGTGGAGAGGCGCTTCGTGAATGATTCTGACAGCGCCATCTTGCCAGAATTGGAGTGGGTTGAAGACAGCGAGACGCGGCGACGCGCCGGCCTTGGAGTCCCAGTGGGTGTTGGATCGGGCTCCCTTGAGACAATTGGGCTCCCAGCTGGTTCTACGACCCTTAAAGCCTCACGCAGCGACATGCGCTCCGCCTTTTCGCGTTCGACAACCAATGGGCTTTGATGTAGATTCATGGCGACAGGCTTCGAAGGATTACTCGGCTTATTCTGTTTGACCTCGGTAGGGTCTCTAACGATCCGTGCAGTCACGGATATTGAGTCACCTTTTCCCCTGGGGGCAAGTACTTCGGACGTAGATCCATTCCTTTGTAGCCATAATGGTTGGTTGTCGGCAGCTGCTGGGGCAGGAGTTGGTGTTGGCGCCGGTGAGGGATATTGGAGTTGCTTTGCTGGTGGGGTTCTCGCACTCATGTTGCGAACCAGCGTTTCGTTTGGAGAATGAGAAGACATTCGCTTCTTAACAAGGCCAGTGGTCAAAGGAGGACTTGGTGGTGCTGCTGAGGTAGGCGAGCTCCCACTGAACATTTCCAAGGCTTTGATACGTTTTGTGATTCCGGTAGACACGTTTGCCTTCTTGATGAGCAATGATTGCGCTGGCTCAGCTACTGGTGGCCATTGGGGAAGTACTGAGGAAAGGCCACGTCCTACCTGACCCTTGGCCTTTTCTGGCGTCGACTTTGAGCTGTCATCCGTCTTGCGACTAGGAATTGAGATGGATCTGTTGTGCTCCCGTTGGCGATCCGGACTACCTCTATTGAAGACAGCATTGATGGGAGATCGTGCTACCATTACTGGATGGGCCTCTTCGACGGTCGCGGTTTGAAGCTCATCGTACAAAGATTCGTCATCCGAAGTATCCGATGCTCCTGCACTTCCGACGGCCTTCTGCGACTCAAGTGTTCCACGACGCCGCGTGGATCGGTCGGCAGACCGGGAATTGATATCCTTAGCAGTAGTAGACACACCAGGTGTGTCTTCGCCAGCGTTATCGGCTTTGACTTTGTGTGGAGATGACCGTTCGTCTTCGGTAACAGGCGGCGCAGGTTCGGGCTGCTGAGATAGCGATTCAGTGGATGTGGAAGTCGGCACAGTTGTGAGCGGCAGAGATAGCTCATCGATTGGCACGAGAGGAGGTGCAGACTTGGGCGGCGGAGATAGCTCTTCGGCTGCCGCGACATGCTTGGCAAATGCCGGCTTAGGGCTGGAAGGTTGAACGGTAGTATCAGTCTTTTCTTCCTCTTCAGCAGTCGCAGCGGGATTCACGATCGATCGTATCTGTCCAGCTCTCTCGGAATCTTGTTCCGGCGAAGGAAATGAAACACCAATACCCAGCCGATTCTGTGGTGACATTGGAGGCAGAACTGGAGATTTGCTCTGTACGATGGTGGTCGATTTCCGACTTGGCAATGTACCTTCGGATGTAGCGGATTCGGAGTCCATTGTGCTGGAAATTGCTTCCTCGTCCTTGCTGTTCAAGGACGAGTCAAGATGTCGAGGTTCAATACTTTCTGCTGCCGTGTGGCTTTCCTCAACAGGTTTTTGTGACGCCTCAGCAGTCGAGACAGGTGAGATGAAATCTATATTGGAGGCTGCCATTTGGCTGCTTGCGCTGGCAACCTGCGTCGCCTGTTTTCGGCTTTGCTGGTTCGAGTCTTCCTTGATCTGACTTGGTTCTGCTTCCTCGTTCAGAGAGGAGACCACCGGCTTCTTCAGTGTTTCGTGACTCGGAGCCGTCGGAGCCGGCGGACTGGGAGGCTTGATCACATTAATTTTTGCCATTTGTTGCTTCTTACGAAGTTGCAAGGCTCGCAAGAGCCTTTGTTTCTCCGGTGTGATTCCAGGTGGTCCAGTGGTAGTAATCGATGGAGCGATAGAAGTGGTGACAGATGGTGCAGGGGAGGCGGGTCGATTGAGTAAGTAAAGATTTGGCGGTTGATAAAGCGCAGAGATGTGAATAGATGGCTGTGGTAACGGAGGTGGAGGAGTCGGATCGTAGCGAGTGGTAAAGTTTGACCGTGCACTTCTGTTTGACTGCTGCGATGTGGGTCGATGAGATGCAGATGAAGGCGGCCAACTGGTGGAGGACGGTGGGCGGGTTGAAATGCGGACTGAGCTCGGCAAGTTGGCAACGGGCCTTACTTCGCCTCTAGAGCCAGGTGTCCGTGGTCGTTGCGCGGAAGGACGTGGGCCAAGTTTGATCTTCGGTCTGTGAGGTGTGTACCCGCTGTGCAGATTGGCACGATCGAGCTCTGAAGCTGATGGACGAGTCGATTGAGTAGAACGACGCGAATCTAGGCTTGGTCTTTGATCCTCCAGCGTTGGGGGAATCAGCTCTTCAACGGCGGCGTGTCCTTCTCCAACATCAGCTTTGCCATCCACGGTTTTTCGGGGAGTCTGTCCTGGTGTTGCAGGCAGAAGTTTGTCCAAGGTTGGATCTGCAGGGACGTCAGAGGCGTGTGAGGCCGATGTGGACGAGTTATTCCTCTTGGGCAAGTGCGAGACAAGAAAGTGGTTCGAAGTTGTCGGTGCTTGCGGAGAGAGGCTGTTGCTTCCTTCTTTGAAGCCACTGTCAGCATCCGACAAGATGCTATGTCTCAGCCCAGACTTCCGTCGCTCGCCGCCATCTTCCTCGGCATCCTCGGTGATCTCGCCCAGCCTGCGCCGATGAAGTGAGGATGTTGAGGAGTTCAGAGATCCAATTGAGGTATGAAGCCTGCATGCTGATGACAGGGCTGAGTCGGTCAACTCCGTCGCAGCGGCAAAGCTGAAGACCGTGTCATGGGGAGTGAATTTCTCGAGAACGGATGGAAACTGTACAGTCAGGCGCGCTGATGGAAGTCAGTCTCGGGACGGCCATCTTCACATTCGGGGCGAGCCTACCTTGCAGCAGCCTGGACGTTCCCTCCGGTACGTATTTGAGTATGACCTTCCTCCTCCGATATTGGACCAAACCGTACACCGGGGATTTTTCTTCGTACTGCTCAATTGCGATCCTGACCTCGACCACACCTCCAGTCCCTCTCTGCAGGAGATTGACGGTATTCCTCGTCACATACTTCAACAGGAACCTGGAGAGGAAGACGGGTTAGCTGAAGCAGGTGAGACCGCTGGCGCAGACGCGACTGACCATCCTCCGGCCTCGGCGAGAGCAGCGTGGTAGGCGTCGCTGACAGCTGCCTCGTCGAGCCCATTCAAAGACATCGCAGGTCTTCATTGAACTGAGTTCCACCTTGAGATGAGTGGCAAGATCAGGACACGCCGGTCGCCTACAGTGTGGGCCCCAAGAGCGGAGCGGGTGGTCAACTGCAGTTCGTTCGGGGGGATCGCAGAGATGTGCCGATCACGGGGGACCAAATCTCTACCTAGTGCAGACTGCCGACTCTAGCAGGGACGCTGGCGGGGGGGGGGCGAGCCTAGAACCGCATCCAGGGGCGAACGGGCATGAGCCGGCCACGCATCGGGTCTAGCTGCCGGGCTTTAGAGGGCGCTAGTAGGCTAGTCTGCTCGGGCCCGTAAAATGACGACCCGAGCGGCAGGAAAGGGCACGACGCTGATTCGACGGCCGGAGGGCGCTGCTGGAGGAGCCGCAATCTGCCTTTCAGCCTCCCCTACAGCCTCCCTTCAGCCTCAGCTCGCTTCTTCTCGTCCCGCTGTTGGACTGGCCTGCGGTGCGTGCGTCGTAGGAAGTACATCGTCGATTCGTCCTGCGAGGTCCCGAGGACGTTGATGGACGGAGAATCTCACGCGTCTGCCCGTAGATATTTGAGATGTTTGGCGATCAACAAATGTGTCTGTCCCGACAGCATGTCTACCTCAGGGGCCGAGCATAATCCTAGCTGCAGATACGTACCGCACTGCAGGACAGGACGTACGACTCCAAGCGATCTTCCTGCTGCAATGCATTACAAGGGACAACTGCGAAGAACAAACCGGACCCTCCCCGAACCGGAAACCCTGTGCCATGCGGTAAGCATCACCAACGTTATCCAGCCTGCCGACCGACTTCACCTTGTCTGCCCGCTGGCCCCTCGTCTCTATGCAACGCGACAAGAGTGATAGGCGGGTGTAACAACTATAAAGAGAGACTATTTCGAATGGTTGACGGAGGGAAAGGACGGTTGATTGAGTACTGGAGTGCTCGCAGATGCTGAAGTGCTGAGAAGTGGCGTTTGTATGGGAACTCGCCGGCTACTCATACTTCCTGGCTGGGCCTTGCATTGCAAAGTGGAGATTGATTGAGCCAGCCTTGGAGGTTGGCATAGATCATTGTTCCTAGCCGTGAACGCATGCCGCTCCAAGATCGGGAGCTTGGTCCAATCTCAAAGGATTCTTTCACACCTACCGCTATACACCCTGTCAAGGCAGCAGAGGATTGGACTCACGTACAGGATGCACGATCGTAACAGTCTTTCAGGGAAAACCAACGCCACGAGGGAGCAAACTCACACAAGAAATTTGGCGAACCAAGTCACAAAGCGGAAGAAGGTGGAATTGATCGAAGAGAAGGCTGCCACTTCTTGAACACCATATTGCGGCCATACTTTGGCGATTTGGTCAAATGCGCGGCAGACTGATTGATTGATTGATTGAGTCGTACACAACCAGGCAAAGCCTAGAAGGGTCAAAGCTCGTGAAGAGCGTGTCCTTTGCGCAGGCCTCATTTGCGCATTTATTAAGTCCCCGTAGCCGCCCCTTGTCCACCCTGTGTGTCCCTCCTGTCCTGCCCTGCCCTGCCCTGCCCTGCCCCGCCCATTCTGATATCCAATGCCTTAAAACGCTCAATTAGGCGTAGCTTGTCTTCTCAATGCATATATAGATGTCTAATGTTGATTTCCAAATCTTAATATTCTCCTCTAATCTCAATTTCTTCCTTCTCTGATCCTAGTTCCTTCACATACAGGTCCAGTTCGCCCCCATTAACGCCCAGAAGAGTGAATAGCAATTGGCTTGCGAGATTATATCAAAAACGTCTAAAAGACTAATTCATAACTTCAGGTGTTGAATTTTGATGCTTACTGTATAGAGAGAACGCCATACGGCTTGATTAAGAATTGTCTTTGATTGTATGCTTATAGAGAGATTGTATTGTCTTGATTCTTAAGCCACTCGTCTTCCCCCACAGTGCCGTACGCCCTATCCACCTCTACTGGCCCGAAATGGGCATTCGGAGGCTCTCTAAATATTAATAGCTAGTAGCTAGATATCGTAGATTACGCACGGTATAATGGGTTCCTATGTAGTCAAAATTAGCGTATATCTATATTAATAATAGTTTCTAGCTAATAGTGCTTAAAAAGTTGTAGAATTTGCATAAAAGTATAGTATCTTGATCCTGATTGATGGTTATGACCGTCTGCGCCCGCCCGTTAGAGGGTTTCAACGGTATAGCCATCTCTACGCGTTAAAAGGTATCAAAAGATACTAATTGACGCGTAGAATAAGATAAAATCGGATAATCAGGTTGAATTTTGTGTTTTGAGGGTCCGTTTTCAAAAATTTGGTTTGAGCAGTGTGTGTTGTTTTTAATGCGCGGCAGACTCTGTGACTCCTTCGGCTAAATTTCGCGTGCGAAGCATTTACCTATCTTGAACCTCATCCATTTCACCCATACTGATCACTATCTGCTACTTACACTTGAATGATTGCCCTTATTACCAGCATGCCCGAGGTAGGAGTACTCCGAGAATTCTCTGCCTCTACTCTTGTCTCAAATCACCTCACATACCTTTACATCAACCATGATAGCGCTGCCCTCAATATCCTCAGTCCCTTCCCTCCCAACAGAACGCCGAGCCCACACCCTTGATACCCTCTTTGAACCATGTACCCAACTTCATACACTTTCCGTCGCAACCCTACATGAAACCACCTACCCAGACTACGCCTCCCTCATCTCAGAAATTGGCGGCCAACTGGCTTCTCTATCAAACTCCTCTTCAACCAGCGACAGCGACTGGCTGAATGCTATCCTCTCCGCTCATCCGCGACTAGGCGAGAAGAAAGTCGACAGCGCTCTTAGTCGCCAGGAGCAGGCGCAGTTGCAGCAAGGTGGCGGAGGGGAGGAGGCGGAGAGCCTAGCGAAGCTGAATCGCGAGTATGAGGTGAAGTTTCCGGGGCTGAGATATGTGTGAGTCTGAACCGAGCCTTTCAGGTCATTGATTCTATTTCTTCTCTCGGGAGTTCCAAGAATTATGCTGAATGGAAAGCAGGGTATTCGTCAATGGTAGAAGTAGACATCTGATCATGGAAGACATGAGGCGAAGAATCGAGCGTGGTGATCACGAGCAGGAGAAGACGGACGCGATCAAGGTAGGTTGAGCCAGTCCCATCGATAGTCCTGCGCTTGTCGTGCTAAGTAGTCGTGACAGGCTATGTGTGATATTGCACTAGATCGAGTGAACAAGTTGGGCGTGGAGCCTGCGGCTTGAACCTTCAGCAATTTGACGCTATCAGCATCCGAAGTATTGTCAGGTCATCAGCGTTGCCGCATTGCTACGTTGCCTCTATACAGGTATATAATGTACACATCCAATTCCAGCTATGCAGAACATAGTGCTGTGCATGCCATTGCCCCCAGATGCTGCTCGGTCGATATGCCGACAACGCCCATTTTTCATCTCGTCAGACAACGCTTCCGCATCTCTTACAATCTAACCTTTTTTCTTGCGAGCCTTGTCTCTGCTCTACCTTCACCCGAAAGCTTCTACCCCCGCAGGTTTTGCACTTCACCTCGTCACCCCCATCCCCATCAGCCTCGCTTGTCGCCGTTTCATCAGAATTGAGCTCACTGCTCAGTCTGCTGACCAGACTCTGCTTTCTAGACAGTGGATTTCTGCTGATATCGCCCGGGTTAAGCAGACCAGGCATTCTTGGCTCACGTTGCGCCATCGCGGCCAGTTTGTCTTGCTTCCAATAACGATAACTATGGTTTCCTTGCATGTATAGGGGATTGTCCGGATCGTGGGCAGAAGGGTGCGGTCTTGCTTCGAGTTGAGTGACTGTGGAGCGATTCTGCGCGGAAGCATCAATCTCGATAGTTGGTGGTGCGATGGCATTTGCTGGGTTAATGCTGATAATGCGGGTGGATTCGTTGGAAGATTTCGGGTGGGAGGAGGATGGCGAAATAGTTCTGATCGAAGGTGGCTTTACCTCCAAGGGATGACGAGAGGAGGAGACTTTGGTACTGGCCTTTCGTGGTGAGTCACTACGTGCTCGATGTAGGTTGGCGTGAATATCGCTATTAGCTGTGGCCCCTAAGTTACTTGTGGCGCCATTAGTGATAGAGTTTCGCCAGTTGATAATTCGATCCGTTGAAGGGTTCTTGGAATTGATATACGTCGTCGAATTCCGTGCCGAAGATAGACTCGTGCGTGTGGTTACGGAGCCACTCCGGCCAAGTAGCCGGTTCCTAGAAAACATGGAGGCACTGTCGAACGATTCATAGCGACGTTTCTGAAGGGCGCAGTCCTGGCGGAGAATCTTGATCTGTCCTAAGTAGTCTGCGGTCACAATGACGTTGCCACCGGGATGAGCGTGACGAGCAAGATAAGCAGGGCTTTCTTCAGCCTTTCGACAGTAGCTCTTCGACTGTGGGGCCGAGGTTGGCGCCTGATCTTTTATCGAACGGTTGCTTTCCATTTGAGCGCGCGACGAGGAAGGCGAATGGTTTCCCATTAGTGTAACGGGTGGTGGGTTGCAAAGATCATATATCGGATCTCCAGACAGGGCAAGGTGCTGTCGAGTCCTGGTTGGAGCCATGATTGCAGAGGTGACGATCGATGTATGAGCCTCAAGGATCTCGACCGGCCTTTTGTCCTGATCTTGTTTCTCGGTTGGTCCAGTTGGCCATATGTAAACCTTTTTGTCCTCGCTACCACATATGACATACCTTCCATCATCACTGAAAGTTGCATGAATCTGACTGCTAGTGTTCTCATTCCCTCTGAATTTGATCTCGAGATTCCGATCCTTGTAATTGTACATTCGTACCCGAGAGTCATTGCTAGTGATCAACAACTTGACATCCCCATTAGGATCTCCTGGTGGAAATGTGATTGTATCAATGCCAGTGATTTTACTACCTTTCGCATTTCGACCGCGCGCTGATCTCACGTGAAGTTGTGAGTGGAGTTTCAGCTTCTCTGTATCGTAAAAAAGGCAAAGGCCGTTCAAGCATCCTGCGATGCAAGTCTTGCCATCAGGCGTGAATGCCACAGCTGTAACCATATCTGGCACGTTGACCCAGTACGCTACGCCTTTGTCTGGTATACTCCACAGTCTCAGCTTTGCATCCAATGAACCTGCCAAGAAGAAGCGATCGTCTCGGGGGTGAAAGGCAATTGAAGTGACAAAGTCGTGATGTTTGAAGGCACAGAGACACTCACTCCGGCTCACATGCCATAGTCGGACCGTTCTGTCCATTGAGGAGGAAAGTAGGAAGTTGTTCTTGCTCCAGCTGAGGTCTAGGATGCTGGATGTGTGTCCTTGATATTCCCTCATAAGCTTTGTCCGTAGCACCGGCGCATTTAGTCTGATGCAGGGCTGCTCAGGATTTTTGTCTTCCTCTTCTGCTTCGTGCACTTCACGGTCTTCTGTCGACGAG
>JAABUK010001388.1_pt1 | contig 46340 bp, 58 predicted proteins | sample 5559141 | NCBI WGS metagenome assembly JAABUK01 (sample SAMN10711869, study PRJNA513367) | rock metagenome | isolation source: Antarctica rocks | place: Antarctica: Victoria Land, Pudding Butte nord | collected 2016-01-03 | reverse complement strand
CGAGCCTACCTGCTGCAGCTGAGGCTGCTTGGTGTGGTGAGGCTGGCAGGTGCACCACCTTCTTGTGGGTCATGGCAATGCGCAGCAGGCAGTCTGAGCTGGGGGTGGAAGCCATGCTGGCCCCCGAGTTCTCACAGCTCACCGCCTGCCGGTAGTGCACTGAGGCGCACAGCCTGTCAATGATCTGCATACATGCAAGCTGAGTCAGGAGTAGTCAGTGACAACAAGCAGCCAGCACAGGTCACAGTCGCTGTGCAGAAGCAGGGTAGGACCATGTACGCTCTGCCTACCAGAGTTGGCTGCTGCCGGGCTATAACAGTTTGTGCACCAGTTTGTGCACAGACAGCCGCACACCCTTCATGTGCATATGATGGTTGGTTTGACAACAGCACTGCAGGGTACAACAGGACTGGCAACAACGTGTCTGGGTTGAGAATGCCTGTCTCAGCTTCACCTGTAAGCCAGAGCACTCCATGAGCCATTCACGCCTGGCAGGATCACTGCCTCCGGCATCAGCAATGAAGTCAAAGCCGCCCCACATCACAGTTGCAAATCGCTGCTCCTCCATGACCAGCTGCAGCAGAAGGCGCTGCACAATGTCAAGCGTGCACAACAGCAGCAATATTATCTGTTTCTACACATGGCAGACACTTATACAGCATGTCAGCTACACCTCTCCTGGTACTGCAAGCATGCAGTGCAGCGACAAGCTCCACATCATTGACACAGATGCCATTCCCTAGAAGCACTGTGCATAAGCTAAGCAATGCAACATCTAGGATGCAGGCAGACATGTATAGCAGTGCATACTTACATCAATCCTGGCGCAATGCAGAAAGACCTGCATGGTCAGGTTGCGCTTGGGCTTGCCAGCTGTAGCGTGCACAGCCTTGGTCACAGCCGCTTTGTCCCCAGATGTCCTGCCGGACCATGGGCTTGCTGTGGTCACACCAAACACTCTGCCAGCTGCTGTCTGGCTGAGGTCTACTCCAGCTGCATCACTGGTGGAGTCAGCAGCATAGGGATGGGGCCTGTGTTGTGGGGGCAGGCTGGGGTCTGCTCGGGCGGCATGGTGGGAGGCCATGGCTCTGGGCTTGGCCTGACGCAACTCGCACAGGTACATGAGGGCGCGCCGCAGCATGCCGATCTCTAGAGAAGCACACAGGAAGCTCCCATGCACCGTGGCAATGACGTCCTGCTTTGCCACAATCATGTGTCCTGCATGTGGAAGGAAACTGAGCTCATCAACAGACCACAAATGATCTGTTCCCACCCGTGTTTTGACACAGATGATGAGAACATTCAGCAATCTTTGCCAGAAAACTAATTGAAATCAGCCAGGCCAAGGACACCGTTTTGAAGCAGCACGTCTCATGCAGTAGGACCAAAAGTCAGACTTTGCAACATCAAATCAACATGACAGCAAGCAGGCAAGAACTGTCATGGCGCTGTGTGTGGCTCACAGTGTGCGTCAAGGGTGGAGGTATACCTGAGAACTGAGCGCTTGAGGTAATGAGCAGATGCTGAGGGAAGTTGCAGGCCCGGCGAGACTTGCTGGCATGCTGTGCTGTGTGAGCCCGCCAAACCTCAAAGAAACGCTGCAAGTAGGCTCTGCGGCAAGATCGGTTGCGGTCCACACTCTTGGGAGTGGGCGCTAAGATGGCCTTCACGTTTGCCTCCTGTGCCAAATCTTGCAGAGAGCAAGCCCCGATTGCAAACCTGGCCATAGCGTGACACACTGTGAGGCATTGCCAGGATTGGTAGACGCAATGTGGTGCTGTTGTGAGTATGAGGCAGTGCAACCTTGCCTCCAGAGTGTGACCAGAAGGCTCACAAGAAGACTGGAGCTGATACACAGAAGGGATAACACAGCATACTGCTTTTATCAAGGCACAACTTTACACAGCACATCACAGCAAAGCACAGCACAGCACGGCAAAACAGCTGATGTGAGCCCCAAGCAATGGTGCAGCAGCAGGTGACAAGGTCACCAGACCTGATGTCCTGCTCACTGTCCTCCAGTGCTACAGCAGTCTGTATGTCGGACACCTCCAGTCTGAACATCTGGCGAGGGTGGTCTGGGTACTCTGCTGACAGCGACTGCACCAGAGTCAGCCGTGCACATGGCACTGTCAACTGCAGAGCCAGCACCAAGCCATACCCAGCCTTGCCTTGCACACTCTGCAAGTCCATACACTGTCTTTACTCAACCAAAATTGTGTCATAAGCAAGTAGGGGGCCACAATGTCAGTGAACTGCAGTGAAGTTCTGAAGTCATGTGCTGTTAATTTCTTGCAGTGATGCTAATGACTCAAGCAGCAGGTTTGTGTTTGCACCAGCGTGAAGCTGAAGTACCATTGCGTTTCACAGTTCAGACAGCTGCATACACTATCAGCAAACAGTGAACACTGTTGTGACCTTGTCAGCTGCTTCAGCAGGCTCAGGCTGTATGACTCCTGAGCCGCCGCTGTGCACCAGATCTGGATGCGAGCCTGCATTCCTGCGAAGGGTGCTGCGAACCCCCTCTGCCAGGCTGTTGGCGTGATGAATGGAGCTGCCCACTGTGCCTCTGCCCTTTGGACTTGCCTTGCCCTCCTGCAGATGGGCACAATCCTTTCCAAAATACAGGAATCAAACAGCTGGCATTGGTGTTTGGGGGCCAAGCAGGCTGCATGGCCATGCTGCTGTGGGCAGCTTGCTGAACAGTTTAGAAGCAGGCCAGCAAACACGAGCAGCTTTGTCAGGTTGTGGTTCTAACTTTTTGTCTTTATTTTGTGTTTTTGTTTTGTGTTTGCTTCACACCGTCCCATGAGCATGTAAGTTGCAGACAGCTGCAATGCCAGATTGGTGGACATGCATATGTCACCTAATGCTGATGTACTGGCACTGCATGTAAGTCATGGTGAAACACAAATCAGAGCTGTGGGATATGATAATGAATCACAGCCTCTCTTGTCAAGCTGCATCTGAGCTACCCTCTGACTGGTGGATTGAGGTTGTCACCTTGGCAAAGTGCTTGCTGAAGTCGGCAATGTCCTGGGATGTGAAGCTTGTCAGCAAATAGTTATGCAAGCTGTGCAGCTCCCGCTTGACATACTGTGACAACTCAATGTCCACATCAGAGGTGGACAGGTGGACTTGCACCACTCGCCTGCAAACACTGCCAGCTTTCAACAGCCTGCTGGTTGAGCACATGGCTGCCTACCATGCCACAAAGCCTCCCATTCCAACAGGCTCTAGATGGTACTATCACCCAGTTGGACACACAAGCATATTGCTCCAGTGCCTCTGTATGCAGAGATTAGAGCAAGAGCGCATCCTGCACTGTTTGACAAAGAAGGAATAGGATGCAAAGATACAGCACAACAAAGGTTAATTGTAAGCAGACCTGTAGTTGCCGGTGGAAGTAGGCTCCACACAGTGGTCTACAGCTGTCTCAATGCTGAAGGGCTTGATGACCTGGCAGTAGTCATCCATCTCAGCCCCCTCAGCCGTCAGATCTGGCAGGGTCAGGAAAGCTTGCACCTCCACATGCATCTGCAGTTTTATGCAACATACCATTGCTGCAAAGGTGGTTTCAGGACTGTTCACCAGCTGAAAATCAGCCAGTCCTTCACGTCCATGCAACATGTCTGTGACAAGCTGCGGGTTTATATGTTTCATTGCCATTGCAGCAGCAGACAGGAGCAGCCCTGTTGCATGGCGACACAGATGCTTATCAACGAGTGGCCCAAACTGTGACGGCGTTACAATCTGCACAGATTGAGCTGTTGACAGGCACAATGCAGCACCGTACCGAGACCGTTGTGCAGGTGGGTGAAAGTCCAGGCAGTTGAGAGACAAGGTTGGAGGCTTAACCAGGCATGCCGGTCGCAACAGCATGAAGTGCAACATTTCTGACCTGCAGCTTCTCAAAGAAAGTTGCGCCAGGGCGCTGCTTCTTCCAGGCGCTGCTGTCACTGCGGGCTGCTGGAGTGGCAACCCCAGAGGCTGCCTTACCAGCAGCCTGCAGGCTGCTCCCTGCAGCTGTCTGAAGTTTGCTCTGGTCCATGGCAGCCACTGTGTGAGCCCGCCCAAGCACTCCTACAGTGCCAGAGCAACACTTTGAGGACTACCACCAGCTTATGGATGGTGACTTGTCCTGTTGCTACACTTGCAGGGTTACAGTTCTTGGGGGTTGGCTGTTACAACCTGGAGACTGCAGCTGATCTGGTCCACCATATAATTGACAACTTGCCGGAGTTGACAATGCATTGACCTTGCAGCCTGTGAGAGGATTGATACAGGACTGCCCAAATAGTGCAAGCTTGCCTATTTGGGCTTGCTGTGCATCCATAGATACAATTTCCCAACAAGCCTATGACATATATCCCTTGGTTGACAGCTATGGCAACATGCCATTTGCTGCTGACTGCATAGTAACAGGGCCACAACAACACACCTGGCTTGTCTTTGGCATCAAGGCTGGGCGGGGCAGTGGCTGGGCCCTGACCCTGTGCACCAGCAGCAGCAATGGTCTGCGACCGTGGCAAAGCAGCAGCAGCATCACCAGCCAGCCTTGCTGCATCAGCAGCAGCAGAGGGCAGCAGGCTAGACTTCGTGCCCAGCTGTAGAGGCCCTAAGGCCGGCATGGCACTGCTGCTGCGCATGTGCTCAGCCTTGATCTTGTCTACGTCAGCAGCTGCCGCAGCAGGCGCAGCAGCAGGTGCAGCTGGGGGCGCTGCTGACACATGCACAGGGGTCTTCTCCGCAGGAGATGCAGGCAGGACCCCTGCAGCAGTGCGTGTCATGTGTGCTGGGCTTTGCTTGCAACATGTATGCATGTATGTCAACCAGCACAGCGTGAAATGTCCTGCAGCATTCCAGCAAGTCAGTGCTTGCTTTCCAAGATCAATGTCATGATGCAGCAGGTTCATGGACTATGTTTGAGCCCAATGGTTTGTGCAGCTGCACCGTTGATCTGCCTAGGCGTACAATGAACTCAAAATACTTCACACAGCCAGGGTGTCACTGTATTGTCATTTGCCGTGCAATGCCAACAAGCTTTACATGTACTCGCTGAAGCAAGCTCAACAACTGCCGGTTTGTTCATGCCTGGTGATGCAAAGTTGGACACTCTGGCTTCTGTGGTCCTGGATGTGGCTTGGAAACCCGCCAGAACGATGACCAGCATGTTGGGGGCTTGCTGACCCGCATCCATGTCCACTGACGCAAATGCCGAGTTGGAGCGTTCCATGGAAGCAGCGCCAGGGGAGGAAGCTGCCTCCTGCTGGCTTCCAGCTGACTGTGACTCCCCGCAAGGCAGCATCAGGCGGACATGACCCACTTGCACCTGACATTCATGGTTGTGTTGATTAGCTGACAGTCTGGGACTATAGCTTGGGACTATAGCTTGGGACTGCTGCAGATGCAGCAGCACATGCTCTGACACTCTGCCAGAAGAAGCAGCGCAAATGCAAAGTGTTACTAGGGGACTTGACCACAGCAATCTGGGGGCCACACTGCAGAATGTAAGACAGCATGTGTTGCGCGACTATCATGACTGTACGGGCACAGGCTGCAATATGTATGCAATGTCATGCCCATTCTGTGCAGCGTCCTGATTACTAAACTGGCGTTGTACCTTGGTGCGCTGCATGTTGTGTTGCTGCTGGCGGCGAGCCATCTGCCTCTGCTGCTGCCCAAGCAGCTTCTCCTGCACAATCTCTCTGAGAGACACGCTGGCCCTGACCTTCAAAGGGTCCAGCCCAGCAGCTGGCCAAGCAGCATTCAGGAAGTCCAACAGGCTCAGCAAGCACAGCTGACTGTAGATGACATCAATGGGAGCGACAGTCAGCTGCAGCACTGTGGGCTCTTGTGCCTTCTTGGCCGGCCTTTTGTAGCTGAAGGCCACGAAAGGCTGGTCTGACTGGTGCTGGAAGAGGCTGGGCTGAGAGGGGGCCTGGTAGGGGCCGTGGGCCGGGCGAGGGGGGCTGGTGACGATCCAGGGGGTCAGCTTTTCTAGGGTGGCTTGGTCATATGAAACGGTGCTTGGGGGTGCTACCAGGGGCCCTGCCAGCGCCCCAAGGTTGAGCCGAATGGCTGCTGTGTCATGTTGCAGGTGGCTGTGGGTCACCAACAGCGCTCTACAGGACGCCTGCAACAGGCAGGGTGCTGCCTTCATAACTAGACATGCCTAGCCATGCTTGAAGGCAATCTGCAGCTTGTGTTGCCTGCTTGCTGGCAACATAGCCTTCCAGTGTGCAATGCTGATGCAGGCATGAAATTCATGTTTGAGCAACAGGGTCAGCCGTGAGGGTGTGCCTCGGCCATTGACAACAGTACTGCATGTACCACAAGCCCTTTCGACAGTGCTGATCAACACAACTTGGAGGTGCCAGCAAGGCCTGACAGCTATATGACAGGAAATGCTAAACCTGCAGGTGAATAAATGCACCAGCTGCGGGACAAGGTGGTCATAAGGCAAAAAATGTGAGATGGATACCTGCAGTGACACAGGGCCAGGGCTGGTCTGGCTGTGGCGGTTGGTGTGCACGCCAGACTGGAGCTTGGCAGACAGCTCCTGTGCTGCCACCTCAAACTGGGCCGGTTTAGAATCCGTTGCCCAGCCCTCAAACATGATGGCTATCTTGGGACAGTACAGTCCCACCTGTAGCATGACAGGCTTGGCGCGGTTTCAGAGGCGGAAAGCATCATGGACAGGAACAGCAAAGAATGTGCAGACTTTGGCTTCACACAGCTGTTGCTGACACGCATGGCATCTTCAACAGCACCACTGGTTATGTGAATTTCTAGCTTGTGTGCTTGTAAGCTTGGTTGGTTTTTTCTACTTGACATATCAATTGAACAGAGGAAGTTGAATGCATTTTGTGCTTTCTCTACTTCGGTAATGCAGTCACCAGGAATGGTGGCAGAGGGACATGTGAAGCAAGCAAGCAAGCAACAAGGCTTGGCCAAGCAACGCGAAGGGGCCAAAAGCTCACTTGTGACTTGTGTGCCGTGTGGGACTGCCTCTGCCTGATGATGTCCTGCGCCGCCATGATGCCGTACACAGCCGACAGCCGCCCGGCCAATGCCTCAGACTTTGGCGCCTGCACAGGATGGTACCTTAGAATCAGACCTTTCCATAGTCAAGCAGGGAGTCTGACTTTGTCCGCAGTCAGACTTTTACACATGCACTGGTGTTGGCAAAGCCTGCTTCTTGATTGTGTCAATGTTAGAGGAAAAGCTCCGTGCTGCAGGTCAGCCTGCCTGCTTGCTGATCAGGCAGCAACCAACTCGGCAGGTACAACAGCACAGAGCAAGAAAGAGGCTGCCATACTGCAAGCAGAGAAGCTGTGTCTTGACTGTGTCTTGACTGTGTCCTGCTCACTTGGCAACATCAGTTTCTGAGCTGTGTTATCAAGCTGCTGTGAGACCGGCTGTGAGTCCGTGCGAGCTGCTGACAAGGGCTGTGTTATCTAGCTGCTGTGAGACTGGCGGTGAGTCCGTGCGAGCTGCTAACAAGAACAAAAGGGTGGAGGAGCTGACCCTGCGACGCTTGTACCAGGTAGCCCAAGTCCACCAGCGGAACTGGGCAACCTCGCCATCACTCAGCCTGTTCTCCAGCTGTACCAGCTGCTTGCTTACACCTTGCCGCAGCAGCAGCACTCCAAGCACACGCCCAAACCTAGTTTGCAAACAGTTCATCCTTGCTTGGTGATGATGTCAACAGCCACAGCGACTTCTAGACGCTTCAAATGGCATGCAGCCATCCTTTGTCATGAGAACTTACCTAGAGGTCACACAGGTATGCAGTGTGCTGGCTTGCAACAGCGCTAGGGTGATGCTTGATTGCAAGCCTGTGCAGACTGCAACTCTGTCAAGAGAGTATGCAAAATGTAACATCTGCTTGGCTTGAGTCAATGGTCAACCCAAAAGAATCATCTTAGCAGCATCACGAACTGCGCATTCAGACACAGTCCAGACATAGGTACATGTGCAAGTGCCTACGACATGAGCAAAAATTCCTGAGACAGGTGCTGCAAGGCATGGCTGCTTTGCCTGGCTCACCAGGACGTAGACCTGATGTGTCTCTTGTATACTTTACAGTACTCAATCCGCAGATGGCGCCTGGCAACACAAGCCATCTGTGCGTGGTCACTGCCTTGAAGGTGCTCACGCTCCCTCAGCACAGCGTGCACAGCGTGCTGCCACCAGTTCTGTGGGGCTGTGCTGACTGCCACCTGCATGCACATCACAAACAACTCCAGAAGTAATGCAAAGATCTGAGGCAACAGCACTCCAAGCAGCCCAGTGCAGGCAAGACTGCATATTAATAACAAGAATATTAATCAAACGCTTTCAAGCTCATGATGAGCTAGGTACATGCAGGACAAGTCTTGTCTCTCTCCAGACTTTGTATGAACAGCTGAGCGATGCATTGCGCCTGCTATCCCAGTCCCCACAGGCAGGAGGTGCAACATGTTGGCAAGGCGCATGCACAGACACCAGCTGAGTGCAGTTGACTTGCAGCGACATTTGAGAGAACAGTACAGCTGCGCACCTGTGGCCTCAGCCTACGGTACTCCCTGTACTGAAAGAAGTGCAGCATAGAAGCTGCTAGGCCCAGAAGGCTCTTCAGAGAGGATGCATCCAGGTGGACTAGCAGAGCTGCTGCAGAGATGTCCACATTCAGCACTGGCACCTTAGCTGCACTGCCGTGAGTGTGTGCTAGTCTGTCCCACAGCTTAGAGGCCACCCTCCAGCTCATTTGCACTGACACATTCCATCTCTTAATCACACTGGCTGTTGTCCCTGTTGCACAAGCTGCTGTCAGATACAAACACAATTGGGCTGCAGCAGCAACATTTCTTCTTGAAACCCCGCAGGTCATGTTTTTGCTTTGCAGGAACAGGGCCTTTTCACTGTAAGGTTTGGTCGCGTACAGTGTGCGGCTTGAAGTGTTTGTGCAGCTGGAAAGTATGCGATGTGTGACAGGTCTTTGCATGCGCTGTGCAGGCATCAGCCAGGCCAGGCCACGCTGCGCCAGGCCAGCACCATTGATCCCAAGCTGGGAGAGAGCTAATGCTTGCCTTGCAAGCCTCTGACTGGGGCTGGAATGACGTCCAAGTTGAAGCCCTTGAGCTGTACAGTGGTTGACAGTGCGCCATAATTGCCGGCAGTTCTGTTGTGCACTGAAAAGCCATGCAGACGCAGTACCATGCTGGAGCCGAGGGCATCTGACTCGCTGGCAGCCACATCATATGTCTCTGCACCCATTGCAAATGATTTTCAAAGATGTCGCAATGCTTATTGTTGATGGTGTTTGGAATCTGTGCGTGCATATTCAGGACAGAAGCACAGAGCACTTACGTTTCTGTTCACATGAGCGCTTGGCAAGTGTGAACTGCAGGGCTGTGTGTATGTGTGTGGAGCAGGCACAGCAGAGTGGGCATGCAGTTGAACTTTTTGCACAGTCTTGAGATGCTGCTTACTATTAGCTTGATCTGCGGGGTGCAAAGCGTGCACGACAGTTGCAAAGCATGAACAGCCATGTTGACCTGGTGGTGAGTCAACAGCTTGATCCAGCTCAACGTTGACACTGAAGTCTTCAATCAGCAGCTGAAACTGCCGGATCAGCAGATAAGCTAAGTGTCCTGCAGCAAAGGACTTCCATCCACCTCCTGCACATACACAACCTGCACCTTGAGGTCTACTGCACCTGCCGTTCTGACAGCAAAGTGTGAAGTTTGTCAGTACCACTCAATGCACAAGTGCAATGGAGGATGACTGACACCTGCTAGCTGAGAGTGCCCTGACTGCTCAGAGTACAGCTGCATGCCAAGCGCATGTCAGGAGCACTGCTCACCCTTTTTCCATGTCTCTTTGTGTCCCCACAAGATACCATCCACTGCCTTCAGCTTTGCAGCTGTGATGGCCTTTGCTGCCTTCTGTTGTGCCGTAGCAGCCACATCTTGAGGAACAGCCTGTAGCACGCTGGAGCTCAGAAATGCATGCACTCCCGGTTATTCCATGAGACAGGTGCAGTCTTGCAGTGGACAAGGCTGCTGTACACGTCATTGGAATAGGACAATTTGTGCATGCCAATGCAATACAGTCAAGAGTTCCAACAAAGTTTAGTGCTTACCTGAGGCAATGACCTTGTCTTCCCTCTCAAGGCCAGTCCTGACACAGTGACTGACATGGCTAGTCCCCGCCACCATGGCCATTCAATGAGCACATCCTTGACGCAGGCTGTGACACAGAAAAGGTCAGCCAGCTGCTAAGTGCAGGGAAGCAGCAGCAGCAGGTCAAGCTGAAGTTGTTGCTCACCACTTGTGCACATGAAGGGCAAGTCAGCAGCGTCCACAATGCTGGCCTTGAGCTTGAGCTGCTGCACGTGCAACTGACCTGCAGAAGGGATGTGACAGCCATGAGTCCTGCCATATTCAAGCTTTGAGTCCAAGCACACTAAAGCAATGCTGCATGGTTACCTTGCCAAACGCTGCAGCGTATGGTGGGAAGGTCGGCTCCCTGCTCAAACCAGGGACTCAATATGAGGCTCAGTGCATAAGAGAAGCTAGCTTGAACCAATGAGAACCACCTGCAAGTTGGCAACACAGCTTCACGAGCATGTTGCAGACTCACAGATTGTGCCAATATGTTTGCTGTCAAGCAAAACTCACCACACAGAAGCAACAAGCGCTGTCACAGCCACACCAGCACCCCACCAGGCCAGTTGCTCCATTACAGCTAGACTTCTGTTAGCGCTGAGATTCAATACACAGCCCTGGTGTCATGTGTATGCTGACGAAGTCGCTTTCTTTGCTAAGAAAGGATCGAGATAGTATACAGCATATGTGCACTGATGCTGCGCCTATCTGCACAATGCAGCTTATCGGCACGTAAAGCCGCATGACGCGATTGCGAGCATGTTCAACGTGCCGGCAACATCGTGGCACACCATGAACATGAATTGAACAACTTCGCAAACGCAAACAGCATGGCTGGTGGTCAACATCTGGTCAACACCTGGTCAACACAGGGTGGGATCACTACCATGTACAATTTCATTCATTCGCCAATGAGCCGGTTCGCAAACTTTAAACCCTGGCATCAGACAGCAAGCGCAATCACAAGCAGCGCTGAGAGGGACTTTGTTGGGCGCAAGGTTCTAACGACACACAACCGCCGCCTCGACGCTATCACTTCACGAAGAGCCGACGCTAGCTTGTGTAAAGCACCATCTCCGTTGTGTCTTGCACGCTTTTGCAGTCTATCAGCACACACCTAGAGCATAGCATTAAGTTTCCATGCCAGAACCCTCCGTGGAGCCTCCAAAAGAGCCGCATCCGCAGTTTGCGGGTGTTTCGCACGCGCAATGCAACAAGATGTTGCAACATGCCCTCAACCGGGACCCCACTGTCAAGTTTATGGTCGACAAGATGAAGGAGGTGTAGTCACTGCTCATGCAGGATGATATGCAACGTGTGACTTTGTCATTACTGGCTTGTTTTTCTGGGGAAGCAGCGTTGAGCAGCTTTGCACAAAATTTGTGCTACAACTTTGCAACCGCTGACTTGCATACCGCTTATGTTAAGCCCTGCTGGGCCGTCTCGTATGCGGCTCTACGTATTGCTTGCTGCGGCTCTGCTGACTGCTCACGTATCATCTCATTGTGCAAATTGTGACACAGCTGCACTGGCGCTGGCAGCAGTTGCAGCTTGAAGAACAACTGACTGCTTGCAATAAGCTGCAGGCTGGATGTGAGGTGCACAAAAGCTTTTTCCAAGTGGAGAACTGTGATGCCCAGGCTGGTGGTGGTTTCAGGCCGCCTGATGGGGTATGCCTAACAATGCATTCTACTTGCCATACATGTGCACGCAAGCTGCACATTTGCCCTCATACATGATATTGAATCCTGTCAGCCTGACTGCAGGTTATACTTTGCCACAATCATCTCTTGAGTCAAAAAGAGGTCAATCATGCCCTGACGCATGAGCTCTTGCATGCATATGACCATTGCAGAGCAGCCAATGTGGACTGGCACAACTGCGAGCACCATGCCTGCAGCGAGATTCGAGCAGCCAGTCTTAGCGGTGACTGCAACTTCAACGAGGAACTGTTGAGAGGAAACTATGGCATCAGAAAGCAGCATCAGATCTGTGTCAGACGACGCGCTGAGCTGTCACTGTCCATGAATCCTTCATGTCAAGGCTTGCGTGGCAGATTAGCAGTTGACAGAGTTTTTGATGCATGTTTGAAGGACACTGCTCCTTTTGATCGCATCCCTTAATATTTGAGCACACTTGCTCTATTCCTTTTATGATAGCCTCCTCCAGCAGCATAACCTCTGCAGCCGCACATGACCTTCATGTCACCTTGGTCCAAGGTAACTCAGGTATCAAGCATGTAATTTCTGTCATTGCTACTTGTGTGTGAACACATATTTGCATGTGTTCTACAATCTTATATGACAGTCAGGTGGTGCCCCAGTACACGTTAAAGAAGCATATGTGTTACAATTGTAAGGTAGCTGACTTCATAGACGGTCCATGTCCTGAGATCTGCGGTATATGTAGTAAGTTCAGTACATGGGTATTTGTCATCACGTCAGTCAGGTGTATCAATCGTCTTCAGTTTTGCACCCAGATGCATACATGCTATATCCTGCACCCTGTCAGGTAGACCCAAAATCTACCATCATTGCAAATCTGACACTAACAAAACGTGCACAACCTTACACTTCGCATCATGACACCCCAACCACAAACTGATGCAACATACCAGATTGTCATTCTTGTATATAAAAAATAAAAATGCCTTCACCATGACACAGATTGCCTTGCCACCGCTGTGATCCTGAAGTCATCAGGCATGTTGTCTGTCCCTGTACCGTCCGTTGTGTCGGAGCTGACAAGACACTGTTTGCGTCGTACTGCTCTTGCACTTACTTGAGAAACAGATACAACAGAGCCACCAATGTGTATGTGGCGACAAGCAACACACCAAGAAGCCAGTTGGAGTTGCCATCTGAAGAGACAAAGAAGGCGTGGATAACTGCAAGAGTCAGCACCATTGTGGCAAACGGCTCAAAGTCGAGGTAAAACGGCAGGCCCATAATCCATGCTACAATGACCATGAAGGGGATCACAAAGATGGCAATCTGAATGGATGAGCCCAGAGCCACTCCAATTGCCAGATCCATCTTGTCTTTCATGGCCACAAAGACAGCAGTGATGTGCTCACAGGCATTGCCAGCAATTGGCAGAACAATCAACCCTAAAAAGGTCTCATTAAGCCCAGAGCTTTTGCTGACAGCCTCTATGGCGCCTGTCAGGAACCTGCATGCAGCCAAGGCAACCTTTATGCCCAAGCATGTTCAGCAAGGAGTTAAAAACAAGACATTGCACAGAGCTGACCCTGACAAAATTGACTGTGACTGTTCAGCATCCACAACAGGTTTGCAAGCTAAGGATGCAAACAAAAAGGGCAGGGAGCAGGTCGCCCAATGCTGTTACACACACACACACATGTATGACCAATAATATGGCACCCAACATGCTGCCATGGCTCACTGGCATATTGCATGGTGCTGAAGGCCATCAGGGCTATGTGCAGCTGTCTCAGGCTAGGGCTCAGAGCCTTTGCATACAGAGCTAAGGAGACATACTCTGAGTTTGTGGCTACGACCAGGGTGATGCATGTCAGCATGGCCAGAGCCCCAAACAGGGACAAGGCTGGAGCCTCATCACCACCCCCCTCAGCCAGCTCATCAGCGTGGGTCTTCAGCTGAAAGAACAAGTAGCACAAGTACCTGCATGTCAATTGTCTGCATCATTGAACAAAACTTACAGGCCCCAAGCTGTGGGGGGAAATCAATGCGCCCAAGTCCATATGTATGGCACATCCTGGTGTACAACCCAAGCGATCAAGTACATGTGTCATGCAACTTGACCACACTGAATCCAAGCACTTGTGCCTAGCAACATGCTTGATAGCTTCAATTACTCTGTGAACAGGGCCAGACAAAATGTACAGATGTACAGAAGCATGTGAGCCATGCTGACAGATGCACCAGCTTCTGCTGAGTGGCATGTTGTGTTGAGCCGTTAAAATGTTCGCGCATGTTGACTGGTATGACTTACACAAAGCCCAAGATGAGGGCTGTGGCATGGCTCATGTTGGCAACAGCATGCTCTGTCATTTCAGGTTGGGATGCAGGCGAAATGTCATTTCCCCCATCGACTGGGAAGAACCTCTTGGCAGCTGTGGGAATGACCAGCCCAATGCAAGCCAGCAACAGCAGAGAACAACACGCTTTGTTGAGCATGGTGTTGAAGGTCTGGTGCTTGTGTTTTGCCCCGCCCAGCAGGAAGCAACAACCTGCAGCGCAGTGTAATTGGTTGCTGTCTTAGAGATAGAAAAGTTGAGTCAAATATGCACACGTGAAGAAGCATTCATATTGGGCAGAATGGTTTGAAATACACAAAGGTATCAAACACTTTGCAGTCTGCTACATGTCAAGAGGTGCTGGATGCGCTGCAGCAAGGCCAGGCATGCTATATTAATGTCTGAGGGACAAATGATTTACCTAGAACCAGCAGCAAGTTGGACAGGATTGACCCAATCAAGGACGCCGCAATGACCACATACAGGCCCTTAGTCAACGCTGCAATGGACAGGATCAGCTCCACGACATTGCCAAACGTGGCATTGAGCAAGCCCCCAATAGTGCTTCCAAATCGCACTGCTAGGTCCTCTGTGACCTCTCCAAGCAGCAAAGCCAAGGGAATGAGGGCAGCAAAGTTGAGGAGGAAGACTGCAACAGGGCTCCAGTGCAAGAAATGGGCTAGAATTCCCAGGGGAGCTGTGACTAGCAATATGTTGAGCCAACTGGACATGACCAGGCTGTATATTGCTGATACGTCAGTCTTGAAAGAGAACCAGCCTGCATGTCACCATATACCCCACCTGGTTAGCCCCTGATCAGCACAAAGCAACAGCTGCAGCAGCAGAGCATCAGAGAGGTAGTCATGTTGAGCTGAAGAGAACATAGCAACAAGAAGCACCTGGCCCTCCTAGATGGTCATCTGTGATCTGCTCTTTCATGAGACCAGTGCCAGTGCCAGTTCGCCACGCTGAGCTGTTGCTGATACTGCTGAACATGCCAAGCACTTTAGCCCGCTTCTCTTCGTCACTCAAATCAGCTAGGCTGGTGGAGCCAGCCCTGTTCAAGTGCTGCCTGGCCACCTGAATGTCTTGTACTGCTGCCCTGAAACTTGGTTTCCTGGTGCTGCTTGCTGCAGGAATAGCGGACAAGCGTGAGTGTTTTGAGAGCATCTTGTGTGTCTGCGACAGTGTGTTCACAAACAACCATGGCATGTTGCTACACATGACTTGAAAACAAAATAGAGCTGAGAAGCATACTGCTAGGTCTTGCTGTTCTAACGTCAGCTGCAACAGCTTCTTCCGGAGTCACAGACTCAAGCAAAGGCGTGTCGAGGTCCGCCTGGGCAGCATCCATTGCGTCAGAAGGTTGTGGATCTTCGACGTCTCCTCGGGCCTCTTGTGACGCCCTCATGAGCGCATCCATACGGTGGATCGCACGCAGCGCAGCCCGAGCTCGTTGTATCTGGGGTGCCATAGTGTGCACAGCTGTTCAACAGTCGTTCTGCTTGGTTCTGCTGCAAACTTAGTGGTAGATAGCAACAACGCTGCTAAACGCTGCCGACTTAAGCTGTGGATGTCAGATTCAAAGGGTATCACTACGACACAAATTTGCCCCACAAGTGTCACTAAAGCAGTCAGTAAGGAGAGAGGAACATCGCACACGCAAGGGCTGCTGCTGCGGCAAATAGCAGCTGTACTAGCGACCCGCGCAACGGCGACAGAACACTTGTGCGGACTCATATCTCAAATCCGGTCCCTAGCCCCTCTCTGTTGTCCCCAGTCCCTAGCCCCTCAGTCTTTGGGACTCATCAGGGGAGTCAATAGACAATAACTGGGAAAACAGTATACACTAAGCACTAAGTGTTCAAGGCGTTCGACAATAGAGCACCAAAGAAATTGCTGGTGTGATGCTGTAATGAAGGAGGGCGCTAGTACCGCGACGCCACACGCTCTACACTAATCTAGTTCTACAAAGTTCAGAAGCCAAGCTAAAAGTGGACTGGCCAAAACAGTTTGTCTTTGAGCAAAACAAGTCTTGAGATAACTGCCTACCACATTGGGTTGGTCAGTAGCCAGGAAAGTTGCTACTGAAGGTGAAGCCTGATGGAAAAGGTGGCTGTACTGCTGACGTATGTGACTGTATGCGGGGCAGTCAAAGAGAAAATGGTGTTCGTCCTCTACTGAGCCAGACATGCACACATGACAGACCCTGTCCTCTCTGCTGCAATGTTCGCTATGTTTGCCAAAGCGGCCTGTGTCAACATGTAGGCCATGGCAACCACACCTGAACCTACTGATCAATCTCCTGTGGGGATAGCATCTGACAGAGGTTGCGTCCCCACGTTTACAGTCAGCCCACGTGAAGTGAGCCTTGAGTGATGGCATGACTTGCTGCTGCTGCTGCTTTGACGGCAAAGCATTGTGGTCGCAAGCTATGCTAGCTGCTGCTTCAGCCGGAACTGCCTCTACCGTTGGCAGCATACATTGACGACTGAGTAAGCCCCTCAAGCGCATGCAAGGAAGCCTCAGATGTGGACATACTGTGGCAGCGAAGGTGTTCTCGCGTAAACGAGCTTCACTGAGGGCATCAAAGTCTAAAGCAGCGCCTGTGTGGAGCGTGGTAGCAGAGCATGTCAGAAGATCACGTCACACGTCTTGCCGTGCTTTGCAATTTCGTTTTTGTGAGATCTGTGGTAAGTACTCGAAGGTCGTGTCCAAAATGCTCTTGTCAGGTATGTGAACCGGAGAGGTTTCTACAGGAAATGGCACAGGGGTAATCCCATGTTCCGTTTGTCTGGGTTCTGGGGAAATCAGCACTGAAGTGAGTTGGTCACTCGGTTGTTCTCTGATCAACTAGGTCAGCTGCACCGTGTGCTGACATATGTGACCTGGTGGTCTGCAGCCGGGGGGGGCTGGCAAACCCTTCTATGTGGGCGTAGCGCGCTGTAGGTACTGCAACGGTCTGGTAGGTGCAGTATTTTGTGGCAGCACGTTGTGAAGCAAACCATATGAAGGAAATGATACATGACATTGCCTCAGTGGTCCAGGGTCATGTGGCTTGTCCTGTATGTGCTGGATGGGAAAGACCATTGGATGCTGGTCAAATGGATTCAACAGAATCTATCAAGGTCACAGATGAGGCTCATGATTTGACATGGCTGGACGACCTGTGAAGTAGCCTGGGACAAAAAGCCTTGCCCTCAAAGTAACAAAATTATATGTTTTTGATGGAGACCTAGGGGATATTGGCAGACATCCCATTGCAGGTAAGATTATTGATTTGCCGTGCACTGTAGCATGGCAAGCATGCAGGCTTACATTGTGGCAGTCAAGGCGCATGAGTAGCCTGAGTAATGGCCCTCGTAAGAGATTGTCTGCCACACAGAAAGATGAGCTTTAAGCGGCTGCACAGCCCAAGCATGCTGTGCGGTCAGATACGGGCTGAACATCTCTGTTGCACTTGCACACTGTTGAGCACAATGTCTAGGTCTTTCTGTTAACATCTATGCCCTGCTTTGCAGTGAAAGTCCTCTGGCACACCTGTGTGGCTAGCTTGCTCCATTCGTAAAAGTGGCAAATGGGTAGTGAGGAGTCAGTTTGAGACACAGCCCGTAATGGCAAAATGGCAGCATTGCACCTGACCAGGAGAAGTTATGGAAGCCACTGACCCCAGCTATCATCACTCATGTGTTTGAGTGCCTTGTAGGGCTACAGTTTGACAACCTTGTGGAACTCTGCTCTGACTGAATGTACGGGTGTTGGAACAAAAGTAAGTCTGCCCAGTCAATCACGTGGTTTGAGTGTTTGGCCAGCCACTGACTATTGTGCCTTCCAGACTGTGCCCATTACTGGAAGTGTCTACTGAGTTCTGGTGTATGCACTGAGAAGAGTGCCATGAGTTCTGCTGCATGTACGCACTCAATGAAATTCCATGACGCTGCAATGCATGATTGGCACAGCAAGCCTGCTCACAGATTATTTGTCTGTTGTGCTGTATCTGATGCACATACCATCCAGAGCAGTCTACTGGGCCTAAACCCTAAATGCACTAAACATTCGAAGAACATGCCTTGCCATGGTGATTTTGTTGATTGAAGATAAGCGAAGCACCAGTCACTTCTCTGGACAGCATGTCTACATGTGCAGTATACACATCAAACGTCCAGTTCTGGTGACGATGCAGGTACAGACATGATTCCTTGGCTTTCTCATCAAAATTTGATATCGCCTGCCAAGTTTGAAGCTGTCAAACGTGCTGTCAGCTATTGGGCTCTGGACCTTTTCAGTAGGAAAGGAGGTCACGTGTCAAGGCTCCACATTTGCCGAGAACATACTGCAGCTGACTAAGGGTCAATTATTGGCATACAGGAGCAAAACTTTGGGAGAAGCTGAAAATGTAGTATGACGTGCATCATACATTAAACCTGAACAACATGACATCCCCTTCTTGAACAATATACTCCTTGCCTTCTAATCGTAGCACACCCTTTTCCCTGGCAGCCCCAAATCCTCCAGTGGATGTATACTGGTTGTAGGAAACTGTTTCTGCTCTGATGAACCCACGCTCAAAGTCTGTATGAATGACACCAGCTGCCTGTGGAGCTGTAAAGCCATCCTTGATGGTCCAAGCTCGTGTCTCTTGCTCCCCTGTCACAAACCACAATGTTGAGACAGCTGTTTTGGTCAAAGATAGCCTAGACAAGCCATGCAGACAGTCACTTTCACGCACAGTGAACGAAAACTTCTAAACACATCAACACGCCACCTTTAACATGCAATGATGTAATGCAAGGCACTTGCACAGGCAGCATGACATGTGCGCAATGCTCAGCTGACCAAGTCGTGTTGGACCCAGCCTGCAGTTTAACAGGCAAATGAATGAAGTAAAACAGCATGTACCTGTTGTGAAGTAGGTCAGGAGACCCAGCTGCTTGTAGGTTGCTTTGATCAGGCTGCGCAAGCCGCCTTCTTGGACACCCAGGCTCTGCAGGTACTCCTTAGCTTCTGCTTCTTCTAGTTCTTGCAACTCAGCTTCTACCTGTGCAGAGATGTCAAACAAGCATTCATGCAGCTGTTGCACGACGCACACTGTCAAAACTCCTCACGGCCTTGGAAGCAACTGACCATGCTTGTGACAAAGCAGACGGTGTCAGCAAGTTTTTGCATGCCAAAGGCATTCAGGTGTGCACCTTGCATGCGAAACCTTGCTGAAACGGCCTGCCTTGTCACAAAGACAGTGTTCTGCTCTTATGGGGTCGGTTGCAAAAGTACTATCAAGAAGCAGAAGGCAGGTTTCATGGAATCGACAAGGCCTTTGCTATGTTGCAAGCTTGGCAGGCAAAAGCATGTAGCATCTTGGACAAACACTGATTCTCTTAGATGCAAGAGAGTTCCCTTGCCCTGCTTACAACAGCAACAGCTCTTCTGTTGCCATGACAACCACACTGCATGCTGAGATGTTGCACAGTCTGACCTGGGCAGAAACAATGATCAGCTCACAGCTGTCCCCTGCCGCTTTCTTGCGCATGGTCTGGACATGCTTGTTGGCTGCGCCCAGATCTGCCAGGTCATCCTCTGCTACATTGGCAGCATACACCATGGGTTTCATGGTAAGCAGGTACAGAGGGCGCACTGCTGCAGCCTCCTCTGTTGACAGGTCAACAGACCGGGCTGGCTGATTCTGATCCAACGCTGTCATGATCCGGCCCAATGCTGCTGCTTCAATCTGCACCGCCACTCTTGGTAATTAAGTAGACAAAGTCCTCATGTGTGCAGAGACGATCTGTTAGCTCTTGATAGTCATGTGCCAAGCTTGCCTTGTAGTATGCAGATGAGATATGTTGGCTCAGAGGGGGCATACTGGCTCCCATGCATTGTAAGACTGCTGCAACACTTTGACAAGTTTGTGTTGTTGATGCTGCAAGTGATGAACCATGATACATGCTGGTACAGGGCAGTAGTGGACTTTGCGCTGATGCAACACTTTGCTTCATATATTGGCGCCTAGCAACATGACAGCTAATGGACAACCAAGCTGCGTACTAAGTCGTAGCATCACCTCGTTGCTGGCTTGCTCTTCTTTGGTTTTGGCACGCCCCTTCTTTAGCCTTTCTAACCTTTTTTCTATTTGAGCTACATCAGCCAGGGCAAGCTCAAAATTGATAGTTTCAGCATCCTCTGCGGGGTCTACTTTACCGTTGACATGGATCACATCTTCGTCTTCAAAGCACCTTACAACCTGCGGCCAAATGGTAGGCAGTCGTTTCTAAGCCTGAGCATGACCCATGCAGTGACAGACAGCTTACAACAGCTGACAAGTCAAGCGTGCGCCATGGTTGCTTGATTGTCCATTCCCTCCAGGTGTTGCAAGGAGGCTTCACTTCACATGTCAGCTTTTGGTTTTACTGCCAGATGAAGGCATGTTCTGAGCATGCTCAGAGGCACATTGCAGACCTATGGAGGGGCGGCATTGCACAGCCCTGGAGGGGCAGAAGAACAAATGACAGTATAACCCTCAACTGCTTGCCATACAAAGGGCCTGAACAGCTATGCACTGTGTCAAGTGCATGCATCACTTCTATCATCATAAAATGGATCACAGAGATGCTGTTGTCATGAATTTTGTTTTGAGCTTCCTGACTGACCTGCACAATCGAATCACACTCCCTGATGTTTGCCAGGAACTTGTTGCCCAGGCCCTCGCCCGTGCTGGCTCCTTTCACCAGGCCAGCTATGTCTACAAACTCTATGCTGGTTGGCACTAGCTTCTTGGATTTTGAGAGGTCACTGAGAACCTACACCAGTGTCATTGCTTGCTTGTCGACACAAGCGTCTGACGCCCGTACCACGAACACACCACAATGCATGCAACGGCGACTGCAGGCTTGCCCATCCTATGGACCAAAAATGAAGTCATGAATGGATTACATCAGTGGCAGAGGCCTTACCTGCAATCTGTCATCCGGAACAGCTACAATTCCAACATTGGGCTCAATGGTGCAAAATGGGAAGTTTGCTGCTTGAGCTTTGGCGTTCTTGCATATAGCGTTAAACAATGTGGACTGCAAGAACGCCAGAACACATCATGACTGGCTTCAGTTCTGTGCTGAGGCTGTCTGTACGCTAAATTTGTTGCTTGCATATGACTTGCTGGCGAGTTGACTTGCAACACCTGGAGTGCATACAGCATGCAGCATGCAGTGCAGAAGGGTTTGCAATAAAAGGTGTGCACTGACTGATGGCAGCACAGAGTCAAGTCACTTGCCCACCTTGCCCACATTTGGCATTCCAACTATGCCTGTTTTGAGGGCCATGCTGACCACAGAAGTTCTGCAGCAACAGGCCTATGTTGTAGAGAACTCCTTGGTCGTTTGGTATCCATCAAAAACCTCTGAACAACTTGATACACACCTAAGATTTCTTTGCTGACCAGAGGCATGACCCCGTAAGGTAGGCAGGGGAGCAAAGAAAGCAGACTTGAGACAAGCTGTTTGTTGCAGACATTTGTATGTTTGCGAGGCTGCAGTGCTGTAGGCTCTCCCATTCGGCTTGCCAAAAAGCCGCCTCGACAAACCAAAACTGCAGGATTGCAGGTGAGCTTTGCAAACGCCTGCAGTAGTCTGCAAAGGCACGCTCATAGTTTCACAACTACGGTCTACACTATCAGATGCAGTGCAAGGCTTCAAGCTGAATGTAATTCTGTAGGCGTTTGCTAACAGCTCTTTTGCACGCCTTGCGCTGTAGCGAGACAAAGCAGATCAACAAAGCAGGTGCTGAGCTATGGAATCTGAACTTTGCTGCTTTTTGAACCATATTTTTGCCATGCACACTAGAGGTTTGCCGCAGCTGACTGTCGGGCTGAACTAATTGCTGATCCCAAGCAGCATCCGGCCACTGGCCAGCGCTCGCTGCACACACGCTTACCTCAGACATGCTACCTCACTGATGTTCCTGTTGAGACCATGCCGTTGCACCTTGTTGTGACAGGCTACACAGGGCTGAAGGGAGGCAATGGAGTCCAGACGCAGACCAGTAGTGCCAATGCGTTTGACCAATGTGCGATTCAAGACCACAATGCACAATTGTGTTGCGTTCAAGGTCATGCTGGCCAGGGCATGGGTCGAAGTCTTTGAAGAAAGCGACTGGGACATTTTCTGGTGAGTACTCACAGGCAGGCAAGTCGGCACGGAGACATTACCGCAGCACCAAGCCATGTACTATGCAGGGCAGATGTGCATTCCTTGGGGGTCGATTCTGGTTTTGATCACTCAAAGTTGCTTGACACACAAAAGCTGAATCACTTTCCTCGTCACTATGAGCTTACAAGGAAGTAAGAGCGTCGATTTACAGATTTGCTTGAGAAATTGAGTGGATCCAGTTTTCGGCCATGAGCAAGTCCAGCAGATGTACCTTGACTATGCAGAGATCTGATGGTCAAGAACCTGAAAAGGGCCAAGAAGCTTTTAGAAAAGGAAGGTCGTGCCTCTGATTACGACTTCTTCCCTCAGACATATGTGCTCCCACTTGAACACGGGATCTTTGTCGAAGAGTTCAGGCGCAACCCTGGTGAGTTTTGTGCTGTGGATGTTGAGTGCACAATCCCACCTGGCCAAGCTGTAGAACAGCCACCTAGTGCTGTGGTTCCGAAGTGCTCTGTCTGTGCTGACCTATGAACAGATGCCTTGCTCCCTTGACAGCATAAGATTCATTGCAGGCGTCACTTGGATCATGAAGCCCTGTGGTAGAGCCCAAGGCAGAGGCATATTCTTGTTGGACAAACTGAGTCAGGTCAGGACACTTGAGCCACCCCTGTTCTGTCAATGCTGCTTATCCCCTCCATGTTGCCCTTGCTGACGTTGTGTGCAACAGCAAGCTCTTGGCGTTTTCACTTTGTGGCTTCGCTTGACTTGCTCAGTTGTGCAGGTCAGTGGCTGGCGAAAGCAAATAGACGAGAAGGAAAAGCCAGAAACATATGTGGTGTCCAGATATCTGGATCAGCCTTTGCTGCTGGGAGGCAGAAAGTTTGACCTGCGCATCTATGTGCTTGTATTGTCATATGTGCCTTTGATTGTTTACCTGCACAGGTGAGTTGTATAGGTGCTTACCGCCACAACACAGTTTTGCACAATACACTGGGCGTGTGAAGCAAACACCTTGCATACCTGCAGCATCATCCAAGCATAAAAATCTTGCACTCAACAAGTCATGGGTCAGTGTAATGCTATTCTGCTACTAGTGTCAACACTTGATGCATCACATAACAAGGATGCTCAGTATTGTTGTTTTGTGCATCATGGAACAGACGATACGCAGCTGTATTCAGGCTTGTCTGATCCCAGCTCACGTCTCAAACTGTGCCAAGTTTGCAGACGTGGTGTTTGGTTTTATGCAGGAGTGGCTTCTGCCGGTTCTCTTCCTCCAGGTACACTACAGACAAGGCTAACATGAAGAATTTGTACATGCACCTCACAAATGTGGCCATTCAGAAGAAGAATGATAAGTATGATGAGAACACAGGCATGAAATGGCCAATCAGCAAGCTCAAGCAGTACCTGCTGTCCAAGCATGGACTTGCTGCCACATCAAAGCTTTTTGGTGATATCCAGGTGCATATGCTTCTCAAACGCTACTCCATACTAGATTATGGTCAGGATGTGTGCTGCCAGGGCACTTTGCGATCACTAGCACACAATCACACAAACAACTTTCGCGAACTAACATGAAGGTCATGTCATGGAACTACACATGATATCTGCATTGCACCTTGTCAGCTATGGGGAGGTGAGGCAGATATTTCAAAATGTCTGCCCAACAGATGCTGCTGTTTGTTTGCAGTTGGTGGTGACCCGCTCCTTGCTGGCAGTGCAGCAAGTTGTCACGCAGGACAAACACTGCTTTGAGCTGTATGGCTATGACATTCTGGTCGATGAAGCACTGAAGCCATGGCTGATTGGTGAGTCCACCTTCGTTCATCAGGACAGCTGGTTCTGTGTCGCTGTGGACATCTAACCGACAATCTACACCTTATGGCATGCGTCGTCACAATCAAATGCACAAGCATGTCTAGGGCAATGCTGCCTAGATCATTTATACTGCCGTGCACTGCAGAGGTGAATGCTTCGCCAAGCTTGAGTACTGATACAACGGCTGATCATCAGTTGAAATGGGGCTTGGTCGAGGATGCTCTGGGCTTGGTAGATGTCGAGGGCAAGCTGGAAGGGCAATTGCCTCTGTCTTTTGGCGGGTGATTGCTTTGGCACACATGTTTGTCAAGCAGTGTGTGCCCAGTGACTGGCATATCAAATGGTGCAAAGATGTTGTGCCTGTTCTTATGCAATGTATGACTCAATTTACATCAGTACTGGTCAAACGACAGTCTTGCTGACTGTCGCTTCTCTGTTCTGTTCCTGGAGCAGGTGATGCTTAAGCATACTCCACCATCCAGCTCACCACAATCAAACCCAGTCATTCTGTCTACAACTGACAGGCCTCCTGCTTATGCAAAGCTGGATCTTGTGTGCAGGTTTGACCTCATCTGGGAAGGGTGTGCTCCAGTGCAGCCCCATCCTACTTTACCTTCTATGCTTGGGACACATATTCCAGGACGCCGTTGAAGTCAAAGCCGAAGTGGTTGAGCTTCATCATGTTAACAATCAACTCCCCAGCGTGATGTATGCCTGTTCACATGACAAAACATCATGTCAAGCGCTGCATTGCCCATATGCATGCATGCAAGCTGCACAATTTGATGCACGGTCAGATTTTGCTGCACATGCCATCAGATAACATCAAATAGTCTGAGTGCTCTGAGCTTGGCTCCAGGCTGGCTATAGCTATATTCTTTTCGTTTTGCAACTGCAAGAAAACTCTGACGTTGCACATGATGGTGCGCTGTGTCATGTGGATGACACTGTGCTTGATTTCTGCTGAAGCACTAGTAAATTCACAGCACTGTTAAACTGCTCAGCTGAGAATCTGCGAGTTCAAGTGTGCATATGCCGGTACTGAGTCAAGGCCCAGCACATGCTGTGTGTGGACCAACAGAACTTGTACTCGAGAAAGATTTATCCTTGAAACGCTGAAGCTAGTTCGTAATCTTGGCATATTGGTCTGCAGATGAATGCGCAATGCCATGCGTGAATGAATTTGTGGCATTTGTGCCTGTTGCTGCACTGATTTTATTGGCAAACTGCCTCGCAATGCTTATGACGAGCAGATCTGCTGGCTGCCAAGGGATGTGGCACATGTGTACTGCTTGGTAACAAGCACGTGTGATTGCTCCACCTCATACTGCTGCAGCAACAACGACAGCATGCTGCTAGCAGTACATGCTTGTTCCCTTGTTGTAGCCGTACAATTTGAACAAAATGTGCTTTACGTGTTCATGCAAAGCGTATCAATCAATAACAAGGTTTATTATAACAATAACATTGCAATTGCTTGCCATGACATCAGCTGTACATTACAAGTGCTCGTGTTATATACATGTTTTTGCTCATTGAACAGCAGCATTCGGATCCATTGAAGTGTTATAGAGTGCAAGGCTTGACCCATCTGTTTTCGAGGGCCTGTATTGTCACTCCCGCAATTCTGAGGAGCAGATGACGAGCATGACTGACCTCTCCACGGAATGCGACAGAACCATTTCAAGAAATGTCAATGTCAGTGGCTTCGGAGCGAGAACAAAAGCGCAGATTGCACAGCAGCACACCCCAGGGACGGCTACTGACAGGGCCCTCGGCGAAGACTCAATACGCTTGAGTCATGTCGCACACGAGTCCGTCTGTACAGAGAGAAGCTTCTACAAGAAGAGAGACGCTCGATGTCCGTTCTACTCCTTCCATAGGTACGGTTACGCGTAGCTGCGTGCAAGCGTTGTGGTCTGCCCTTCACACCCTGTACTGAATCAAGTTTGTATCTACAGTTGACAAGTTGATGGAGGACAAAAAGTCAAGGCAAGCAAACAGACGTCCGCAGACCTCAAAAGTGCCTGAGAGCAGCGTCCTAGCGCACTTGCGAACTTTTCTACCGCAGATGCAGTCAGCAAACGAGATGCTGTCCCAACACCCTGCCTCTGAACCCGCTGTGACCATCAGCGACCTGCAAGAGGAGCCGGTAGAGCTGGAGCAGGATACTGAGGATGGCACTTTGGAACACATACAAATGGACATTGCGTGTGGTGTTGTAGACCTGAAGGATGCAGCAGCACTGCAAACAGCAGAGGATGCAATCAATGGAGTTGGAACAGAGGCAGTCACTGCAAGCAGAAGTGACAGTGACAGCAACAATGACAGTGACAGCAACAGTGATGCTGACAGTTGCCATGACAGTGATGCACAACAACCTGTAGTACCAGCAACACCTGCTGCGGACCCATCAACACAGCAAAAACTGGCGTCAGGTCATGGAAATCTTCAAGCCGCCAACACTTGCTCATCAGTTCTGCAACCTCTGACTTCTAGAAAGGCTAAGCAGAGACAACCGAAAATCCTGGAGTTATGAGATGTTCTTGCTGTTTTGTGCACCTGTTTTGAGCACGCTGTAGATCGTGCAGGATTTCAGAAGAATCATTGAGCCTTGTTAGCTGGCAAGTGAGCACAATAAGGGTGACAAGCAGGTTTAGGTTCATACTGCTACGTAGTATGCTGTTGTTTGAGTGTGGGAACAACGCCTAGCCTAGTCATCCATTTCTGTGCATCTGGGTACGAGGCAGTAATTTGTTCGTGGCATTGCCCGCAGTGCGAAGTGCTGGTTGCTGTCAGCAACTTGCTGTGACTTCTGCATGACGTAAAATGAGTCAAGTGTGAGTAAAACACTCAGCAAGCGCTTGGACAGCGACTAGAAACAAGTGCTACATCAGAACTCCAGAAGGACCTCTGCAGCTACGAACTATTTGTGTGTACCCACAGCTGAGTGAGCTGCATACGCTTGTGGGCTTCTTTCGTGAATTCGCTCTTGTGATCAGCTCTTCGGGCGTCCTTGCTACGCAGGCCCCGCGATGTCCATTTACCACTCACGCTCGATTGGTATAAACGTACGAGCAGGCTGACATGCAGGCCTCACGCGTTAGCAGCTGTGCGCTGCACAGACTGCTTCGCTTGCTGACGCTGTTCTGCATGCTCGAGGCCCTGCGTGGGCAACCTAAACGTCTGCGACAGCCGGTGAGGATTTGGTGATCAGTCTCTGTAAAATCTTGTCACACACAAACCTGATGTTGATTGGTCCCACCTTCCCAGCTCAGCTATCCTACAGGTGCCTGTGCAGGTGCAGCCTAGCACAACAACCTGTGCCTGTATTGTTCCGCATATTATCGTGCAATTCGATTGTGACACACTTGTTTGATGTGCACAGACGTCTAGTCTCCAACAGCAAGAAGATGCAGCAGTCAAGCTGCGAGCACAAATTATCAAAGACCCTGGCAATCCCAATTTGCATCTGGAGCTTGCTACCACTTTGCATGGGCTTGATCAGCTGCATCCAGATGGTGGCCGCCGCATTCCTGAGGCTGAAACGGCATATAGGTAATTTTGATGTCAGCAAGTCATGACACCTGCATATATGGCTGTCAGAGGGCAAGGGACATAAACTTGTTACTGCTTGCATACAGGGAAGCAATTAGACTGACGTCACCACGGGCTGGCATAGGTCTTTACACAAACCTGGGGGCACTGCTGATGGGTTCAGGACGTATTGATGATTGCCTGACAGCCTTGCAAACAGGCATTGCCCTAGCACATGAGCACAAGCAAACAGACTCAAATTTGGTACAGTTGCTCAATTCCCAACCATATTGACACTCAGCATCAATTTCGCCCTTGAGAGTGTGTGGATACATGGCACTCGTGGTACCAGAATCTGACTCTGTCCATGCCCTAAGTATACTGCAGATCTGGTATTGCATTCTATGAAATACATAAATGTTAAATTGATCTGCAGTATTGTGGGGCGCTTTTCAACCTGGGAAAGGCTTGGGGCATGCAAGGCAAGGGCGCTGAGGCTGCAGAAGCATATGGGCAGGCTATAGAGGTAACTTGCCTTCTACTGGCAGTGAATTTTTGTATGCACATTTGTCCATTGGACAATATTGTACATGTGTACCACTAGGTACCCCCTGTGTCCTTTTTTGTACCTGTGTTGTACTTTAAACTACCTGTGTTGTACCTGTGTTGTGCTTGTGTTGCACCTAGATTGTACCTGTGTTGCACCCGTGTTGCAACTGATTTGCACCTGTACTGCACCTGTATCATCCCTGTACTGTACCGGTACTGTACCTGTATTGTCCACCTCTGTCAACAGGTACAAACCGATGTGACCTTGCACCTATATGCCTCAAGGCATGTCCCGCAGCAAGCTGATTGCAGCAGCCAATAGCATAGATAAGGCAGCATAGACCCGTGTCATGCTCTGAACTGGTGTGAAACCATCACGCGACCATCATGCAACCATCATGCGACACGGCCACCTGCAAGTCATGCAAGGGTGTCCAGCATCGTGCTGGCATGCAGGCACCTGCCAACTTGGTTTTTGGTTCACTGAGCGTGAACTTCCATCTATCATACTGCTCATGCCTTGCGACTACTCTCAGTCCTTCCTGCAGTGGACTACCATCCAAACTTGCACTTTTGCCTGAGGAGTCAGACTGCAGATTGTCAAATTGTTTCTGGCGTAGCACAAACACACAATAATTAGTTATGCAGGCATCTCGCGGGTTGCATGGCAGCACATACACTAAGGCTCTGGCATCCCTCAAGACTGTCACTCCTGACCAGCTGGCTGAGATGCAACAGGCAGCGTCCTTCCTTGCTCGTGCTTCTTCAGGTCTGTTGCGCTGGCATCCACTCAATTGAGCCAATTGTACTGTCAATACTGTGCTTGCTGCTTGATTCTCAGCCTGGTACAGTTGCGTTTAACTTTTGCTGACCTGCATATGATTGCCCCGAAAATTGTGGCCAATGCACGGGCGCTAAAATCACAATGAGCCTTAGGAAAGCATCCCAGCAACAGTGCCATGTTGGCTGTGGCATCACACTTGCTGTCAACTACAGAGCTGCCATGTCTACTGGAACACAGACATGGTACACATACACACAGACACACAGACACACACAGGATGTGCACCTTGACAATGCTAAAAGGCCACAATCTGTTACTTGTTGCAACAAAATGTGTTGGTGTTGCACCAGCAGGAGCAGAGGATGACAAGGCAGACAAGAAGAGGAGAAGAAGGAGGCGTTCCAAAGCAGCTGATGCAGACATGGAGCAGAAGTGGGGTTTCCTGACAGAGCTGGATGCAGCGGACCAGTCCTGGCTGCACTTTGCGCTCTACTCTGCTTACCAATCCCAAAGGTAATTTTGGTACTGTACATGCATGAACTAGATCTTGAATCGGGCGCTCTACTCTGCTTACCAATCCCAAAGGTACTTTTGGCACTGCACATGCATGAATTCAGACTCCATCTGAGCTCTTTCCATGTGCAACAAGTTGTATGCTCACCAGTATCGGCCGCCGCACATCAATCTGCTCAACTGCACCCGGCAATTGCTGCAGCAAGGCCTGTACAACAGACTCTTGTTGGTAAACAGACACTGGCTGTGGACTGTATCATGCATCATGCATCATGTTGGGAAGTCACACCAGCAGTGATGCGGCCTGAGCGTGTGCTGATTATGGTGTGGTGTAGGGAGTATGACAAGGCTTGGAAGCACTTGGCAGAGGCTAACCAGCTGCAGCGCAGCCTGGTCAGCTATGATCCTCAGCATGATGCCATGCTCTCACAGGTACAAGATGTATCAAATTGGCATCCAGTTGCTCTTCTATGCACCTGGCCATTTGTTTTCCCTCCAAGTTGCCGCTTGATGCTCCCAGCAGAGTGCTGAAATGCGCAAGAGTGCTCGCTTGCTTGCCTGCGTTAGCCCACCAAATGTTCCGTTGGTTGCGGTCAATGCCTCAAGAGCATGATGTGTGATGAGACTGAGCAGGTATCCTAATGCAGAGTTTTAGCCATTCTCCTCCAACATGCCTGATACAGCATGTGTCCGAGTGATGCACACTGGCTGTCATCACATTAGATCAGTGCTTCACCACAACAAGCATGATATAAACATGGCGGTCCATTGCTGTGGCCAACCTTCAATGACCACAAAGTCCCACGCTTTGACAAGAACCTTCAGCCATTGATTGAGTCATTATCACCACTGCACTGATGTTATGCAATGATTGTGGTCAGGTAATGCAGCAAGTGTTTCCCAGACCAGCTGACCCAACATCCAGTGACGCCTTTGACCTGTTGTTGAGCGGGGCGGCGGGGTACCCCAGCACCTCCCCCATCTTTGTGGTGGGTATGCCCCGCTCAGGCAGCACCCTAGTGGAGCACATCCTCTCCAGTCACCCACAAGCCCATGGTGCAGGTGTGACTGCTGGCTATTGTGCCTATCTTATCAAGTCCCCAACCCCCCCCTCAACCCCCCCCCCCCACCCCTCTTGCGCCCCTGCTTGCTCTTCAACATGTTGTCTCAAACACATGCTGCTCCCAGACAAAACACACAAGCTTTTGCAATGTCGTGTTTTGTTCACACCGCTGTCTAATTGATTGCTGAAATGAACAAGGATGCCTATCTAATGCAGTGACCACCAAATGTGTGTCCTTTGCTCCGCCATGATGTGTTAATTGCCATGATCAGTGTTGAGGGGGTTAGTCAAGACGGTTGAGACCATCTCAAGCAGCCTCTCAACACACATTGGCACCTCTCATGTCTTTGCACAGAAGCTTATCAAACTTGAGTCTGTCTGTGCTACAACAGTCATGCAGTCGCAAGAACCACACTGACACTGCTGACTGTTGACTTGAGGCAGCATGGCTGCAGGAGAAGACACTGCTTTCGCACCCCTCATCCCTGACCTGCTCCACCTGCTTGAGGGCAAAGGGCACTTTCAGGTTGGTGCCCTGACAAAAGCCCACCAGTTATGTATCCGTAGTAATCTTTACATCCTGATGATGCCTGCAAAAGTGATCACTCCAAAAAAAGGAGCGTTTGTGGTGCCGACTGTCATCCTGTTGTCACAGATGGCTCACACATTATAGCTTTTGTCACTCAGTCAATCATCTTGCAGTTTATGTCTTTCAAATTTATCAGGGGAGTCAACAGTCAATGACTGTGGAAGCGATGAGCACTAAGCACTAATGTAAGTTGCTCTTACACACTACAACTTCTGCACAACTGTTGTAACATCTGCTCCAGCTATATTGATTGACTCCAGCAGCCGCAACTCCCCATCATGCCTTGCTGCCATGGCTGGTCTTTATTTTCTGCACAACCTAAAGCATGAGTCAATGTCCTGACTTGCTCGCTTCCTGTCAGCCGTCACCCACCCAAAATGGAGCCTAGGGCCTAGCACAAGGACCCAGCAAGAATGGGGCCTAGGGCTCAGCACAACAACCCACCAAAAATGGGGCCTAGGCCTTAGCACGAAGACCCACCAAAAATAGGGCCTATGCCTTAGCACGAGTATCCACCAAGCTTTGCATATGCAGGACATCAGGGACCTTGGGAAGCAGTATGTAGACAACATGCAGGGCAGAGTCCCACCCTCTCGCGCCAATGCTACTCATGTAGTGGACAAGATGCTGCGCAATGTGTGGAATGTGGGCTACATCACCATGATGCTGCCCAAAGCCTGTATCATTCAGGTTGTCAGGCATCCAATGGACACCGTCCTGTCATGCTTTGCCCAGCCCTTTGAGGGGAGAGGCACCCCCTGGGCCTGGGACCTGCAAGGTGACCCATTGCACAGCAGGTCTTATGTGTAGTAACCTCTGTTGAGTGGGGGGGAAAGTTCCTGATGCTGCCCTCCTGTCATGCTTTGTCCACGCCTTGGGATGCCCTGTGATGCTTTGTCCACCCCTTGGGATGCCCCGTCATGCTTTGTCCACCCCTTGGGATGCCCCGTCATGCTTTGTCCACCCCTTGGGATGCCCTGTCATGCTTTGTTTACCCCTTGAGATGCCCTGTCATGCTTTGTCCACCCCTTGGGATGCCCTGTCATGCTTTGTCCACCCCTTGGGAGGCCCTGTCATGCTATGTCCACCCCTTGGGATGCCCTGTTGTGCTTTGTCCACCCCGTGGGAGGCCCTGTCATGCTATGTCCACCCCTTTAGATGCCCTGTCTTGCTTTGTCCACCCCTTGGGAGGCCCCTGGGCTTGAGATCTGTAAAACAGGTCCCTGTGGAACACTTGTTTGCAAGAGCTCAAAGAGGCCTTGGCCAAGCCTTAGCCACTGCAAAATGCAATAGTTATAGTGCTGTGAGTGCCGAGTGCTGAAACTGGTGTGTTACACCTGTGCTTTCAAGCCAGGCTGCCTGATGGGCTCCACAACCCAGACTGTAAGGTCAAATGAAATGGTGTGCAGACATTGCCAAAGAGAGTTTGATGGTGGATCAAATAAGCCACCACTGGTCGCAAGTGTTCCCTGGCAGAGTGCTCCAGATGCCTTATGAGAGGATTGTGGCAGACCTGGAGTCAGCTGCTAGGGACATGCTGCACCACTGTGGGTTGCCCTGGGATGAAAGTGTGCTGAAGTTCCATCAGAATCAGCGTACTGTGCAGACTGCCAGCCTAGCTCAGGTGTGCTCCTTGGCCCTTAGTCGCTGCTGCTTCCCTGATCTCTGAGCTGAGTTTGCTGCTGTATATACAAGCCGTCACTGCAGTCTGTTGTCATGTGCTGCTGTTATGTCACTTGCTGATGGTTCCTCAAATCATCAAGGAGGTACTGTAGCCTCCTGTCCTTGACAGTGTACTATCCAGCTGGTGTTAGCAACAGGACATTGCATAACAGTATGCTGCAGTCCATTACCAGCATTGCTGCATCTGGGTATAAAGTTAAGCAAGCAGCAAGGCTGCTTCTGGTGTGCCACGAAGCAGTTGGTTCATGGCCACCTTTCCAGTGCTAAAAGTTTTTACTGTAATAAGGATCCATTTTATCTAATAGGCTTGGCAAACTATTGGTCGTTTTTTATTTATTTTCAATGATTAAGAAAACATTCCTTATGGTGAATGTCATAATGCAGGTGAGGCAGCGGCTGTACAACACCTCTGTGGGCAAATGGAAGCTGTACCAACCATACATGCAACCAGCTGCTGATATGCTGGACCCCATGGTGAAGCGCTACGAAGAAGAGCATGCTGTCTTCTTCAGCAACCCTGAGAAGTCTGTGAAGGACGAGCTGTGAAACACATGGGTGTCAATTCCAGCTGCTCATGAATGCAAGTGTGCTGGTGGCAACAGCGGTCGACTGACTCTCGTTCTGCCTCTATTTTGTGGGCAGGATGTCTGCTGCTGTGTCTAGTTAGTCTGTTTCATCCACCTTGTGGGTTCATGTGGAATAGCTGCTCCTGTGAGTGTGCACAGATTAGCAATGTCACCCTCCTGTGGGTATGATGCCAGCAGGAGGGTGACTCTGGCCTGTGACTCTGCAAGATCATGGGTCAAGGTAAGGTGAATCAGGACAAAGATGAATGCGGGCCATTCTTCTATGTTCTGGTTGCCTTGCTATGTTTTGGTATTGGACTGTGACAGTCAGCCTTTATTGCTAGGCGTCACACTAATCCAAACTTGCAACTTTTGCTGGAAACCTGTTGCATTGTGTAATCTGTCTTTACAGTTGTTGATTGCTCGACCTACACAGTCAGGTTTGTTGCAGGCTGCGCTCAAAAAATTGACCTTGGCAATTGGTCTTCTGCACAGCAGGCTCAGCCATAATTGCCAAAACTGATAACTAAACCACTGGTGACTCAAAATTTGGCAATCAGAGAAAATTCTTGGGTTTCGTCCCTAAAGTAAATCCATAAAAGGTAACAACATACGAGTCAAAAACTCAACAGAAGATCAGTTGCATCCATGACAACAGTTGTGATCATCTGATCCTATGTCCCTTGGTGCGTCACTGCAAAGACAACTTCTACATCCTCTACTACATTGTGGATGCATCCTCTTGCGATTGCACTCACATGCAACACTTTTGAACATGTAGAGTCTGCACCTGTTTCAAACTCTGCCTATGCATCACTTGCACATACCGACTCTCATCTTTGACTTCCATGTGTCGTTCCACACCCCCAATATTTTGACATGTTTTGGGCCCTAGTCAGATCTCTTCCTTTGCTACCATCTGTCTGCACAGAAACCACATCCACAAGCAGTGCTATGTATCAGGATCCAGAGCGAGCAAACCGCCATGATCAGCACAAAATTTCACCATCAGGTAATGATTCCAGAAGCATTCTATTTGACAGCCTCTTCGCCTGTGGTCTTGGCCCAGTAGTCCTGACCCAGGCGCCACAGCACTGTGAACATGAGCCCTTGCAACCCGTTGGACAGAATCTTGGTCTTTAGCCCCCGGCCAAACAAGCCACTGAGACCATCTTTCTGAATAACTTCCTGCAGTCACCACATGCCATCTTGACTTCAGCAACCAAACACAAATGCAGCTGTCTAGTTGTGAACAGCCCTGAGGATATTGAGCACGAAAAGACAAGGCTGAGCATCTATGTGCTGTAGCTGGGCTGCACTACAGAGCAAGGATCTCAAGCTCTCCTTTGACGCTGAACGGGGCCATCTGACTCTCCGTGCAGCAGTCAGATATGCACACCAGCATTTATGTTAACATACCTTGACCACCTCAGGGTATGTGATAGGGGTTGTGGCAGTCTGCTTGGAGGTCTTGACCACTCGCACAGAGTTGGAGCAAGTGTCAGAGATAGCCGAAGCTGAGAACCCGATGACAGCACTGCGCATGAGCCGCCTGGGCAGGTCATCGTACTGAGGCAGGTTCTCATTCAAGAAGTTGTACTGCAGCAAAGGAGCCACATCAGCATGTGAAGGTTTACGGCCAATGGCAGTCCTTGCTGTGATAGTCGGTAGCAAGTTGTGAGGACCTAAAGAGTCTACTGTAGCATTTGCAATCATCACACATGTGAGAGCTGCAAGCTGATATGTTGCCATGGACATTACAAACCAGCTCATTGCTGTTGCTGTGAGCCAAACTGCTAACAGTCAACACCATTGCCTTGTGACAGATCATATAAATACCAGAGCAACACCACACGCAGCAGCTGTACTGGTTGATGCATGGACTGCATGCGTTGTGCAAGTCTCTACAGGCAAGCTTGCTGTGCAACAAAGCAGACATCAGAGCAAAATGGGATAAGATGCAAGGACAGGATACGGTGCGCAAGAGCATGTTCCTACACTATGGCAAAGCAGGGCAGGGCAGGGCAGGGCAGGGCAGGGCAGGGCAGGGACTCACAGTGAAGAACCAGGGGTAATGGCCCACAAAGGTGGCTGCTGACGCTGCCAAAGCACCATGGTACAGCACTGGTACACCTCCAGTCTTCACCTTTGCAACCAAGGCAGGGAATCCATTTTTGCCCTCAACCTGCATGGTCACAATCATAAACCTCTTAGAAGCCATGCCATCTTACAATCATACACACATCCTGCATGCATCAAGTAAGACAAATCAAGCTGGTGCATCAGTGCACGAAGTAATGATGTGTTTTGCAGGTGCTGACCTGCATGATGGTCTTGGTGGCATCAACAGGCATCAACACAATTCTGAAAGCGGCAGCTGAGGCTGAAGCTACAAGTGTCTTCAGTCCAACATTCAGATGGGCTGTTGCTTCGTAGCTTTCCAGCAGGGATAGGGTACCAGCATTGGCAGCTGTGTCTCCAAACCTGCTCAATGGCCCCTGCAGTCAGAATGCGTAGGCTTACATGCAGTCTTCACAGCAGGCAGGCACATGTTGCAGACTGCTCCAAGTACTCTGGCAGGCAACAGCTAAATTCTGCTCAAGATGGCCTGGCATCAAAATGGGTTATGGTAAAGCCTGCAGGGGGAGAATGAGGCAGGCAGGGAAAGCAATTCCATAGCATTTGTAGCAAGCTAGTGTACCTGGATAAGAGCTGGCGCAAGACCCCGATAAAAGCGCACCACTCCTCCATCCTTGTACAGCGTCTTGAAGGCAGTAGTCATTGAGCTGCCGTGACGGTACTGGTAGTTGACTGTGGTACGCAGCCACATGAGCGACAACACCTGTATGCCCATGGCAGCCATGCCTGCCAGGCAGAAGATCACAGTTTGTAGGGATCTTTATGTAGTGAGCTATGTATCCCTTATGCTGGACATGCGCAACAGCTGCATGACTGACCATTGAAGCAGTCCAGCAGTATGATGTCTAATTTGGATATGTGCTTATCAGACAGGTATCAGTGCACTTTAGCAACTTGCTTTGCAAACAGTGAGGCTTGGTGTGCCAATACTGCATGTATATCTCAGATGAGAAACACTCTACGAGATGTGACAACGCTTGTGGAAAGTTTGTCATTAAAAATGCGAGCGGCCAGCGGTCGAGCTGAGATGCAGCCAGGTTACTGACCTGGGATGCCGCCTCCCAATGCCTTTTTGCCAGCCCGTCGAAGCACATCCGATATCGCTTCAGGCTCTTTAGCCTGGTACAGTGTAGGGCAAGGCAGGCATTTCAACTCCTGATGGCGGAAAGGCCGCGCCAACGAGTGTGACTGCAGGCTAGCGGTTGATCTTGTGACGCTGCTCGTGCTCGCCAGGCTGACGGGAAGCGAGGTCTCAGTGATTGAGGGCAATGCATGCAGGCTACGGCATTGAGCTGCATCGTACAAAGGCGCTGCGCAGGCACCCCAGAACGGATTCGTGGAGTGTTGCGTTGGGACTGCAGACAACAGAGTTGAGGTGGGAGCGCAGCTGCTGACGTCAGGTAGTCTCATGGTGCACGGGTAAAGCCTTTCGACCCTCGTCTGCGCTGATTTCACAGTCTTTACACTTGCGTTGCGGACGCGCAGACAGCGTGCGACCGAATTGGGTATTGGGTAGAGGGTGAGGATCAGATGAGCTGGCAAGCGTGACTACAGCGTGCGAATAGTCAGGCGGCCACATGTATGCCAGGTCAGAATGCGTGGCAGCCATGTGCAAGCTGACTAAGGCTAAACAAACGCGCAGTCTTTGTTTCAGTCGAGTGGTTTCACCCCTAGTATCCTTGATAGATTGAATCTTAGATACACTTTCCCAAGGATACACTAATTTGCAGAGCTTGCAGTCGCCAGTATGGCGGACCTAAGTGCATTGGCCTCCCCCCTACATTTGTCAGACAGGCATCAGATATCAACCAATTACATTTCTTGTCTTTAGGACTCATCAGGGGAGTCAATAGACAATAACTGGGAAAACAATGGTCAGTAGTCAGTCAGACATATATATGTATTCACTTGGTTAAGTATATATATATATATATACCAAGTGAATATACACTGAGCACTGAATGTTCAAAGGCGTTCGACAATAGAGCACTAAAGAAGTTGCTGGAGGGATGCTGTAATGAAGGAGGGCGCTGGCTAGTATAGTACCGCGACGCCACGTGTGCACACGCTCTACACTAATCTAGCTCTACAAAGTGCGGAAGCCAAGCTAAAAGTGGACTGGCCAAAACACTGTACGCTAGCGTATACGCTACTAGCTAGGCTAAATCAAACCTGCGCTACTAGCTAGGCTAAATCAAAACTGGTGTCGAGTATGCAATGTGAGCAAAAGATTAGCCCAACACAGATTTTCAAGGAGTGCCAAACCTGACATAACTTGCGCTGCAACAAGTCTGATGCCCAGCAGCATGTAATCTCAAGCTTGTGATTGTTCCTTTGTGTCCTGGCTGATGACGCCGTCATCATGACGGGGGTACCCTGGGGGGTACCCAGGGCTCGACCGCCCGCAGAAAACCCGGCGGGCTGGGTGCCAAAACCCCGACCGGCCGAAGGGCCGCCCTCCTCAAAACGGCTTAATGCCATTTTTCGCAGGGGGCTTTGCCCCCTTCAAAATTTGGTGTCCCAGTGGGAGCCCCCTTGACTGACAGAGTCAGCTGCTGACTTTGCGGGCGCACTGTGAGCGCTTTTGACCGCTATTAACATTACACTTGCAGATCATGTGCAAAGCTACTTGTGCATGACAAGCATGCCAAAAAGCAAGAATGACGTGCTCACAAAGTACTTTACTTTCACAAAGTACTTAATTTGAGAGTGAGAATGACGACGCACTAGAGATTGAGCCAGTCACATTGCAGCTTCAACAAGATACTGAACATCGTTTCAGCACGCTCAGTCAAGCCATTGCGAGTCTTGAACCAACCCCCATCAACGCACGCATAGCATGCGCGTAGCCCCCACCAAAACTTCCGTCCGATGGGGGCGGCCCCGCGAAATCCAGAGGCCCTGTCTTGCCCTGGGGGTACCCCCCGTAGACGGGGTACCCCCCTAGATTGAGGCCGTAACACCTGCTAATCTCAAGAAACCGTGGAAGTTTGAAATTGTGTGCACCACTTTGCCGTCGACATACTGCCTGCACTCTTACTGTATGTGGCACTCACCGTGTGCACAATAGCGGGTAACGCATCACGCAATACAGTGCTGGGCTACACTCGTTGAGCGTGTTGAGTCGGCACCTGATCCAAGGCTGTGACAGAGGCAGAGGATATTGAGCAGGCCACGCGTGAGGCTCTCTCCTTCCAAGATTATCAGATCAGAGACAAGCAACCTTCAACCACAAGACGCAAGCAAACGTGCTAGAAAGGTCGAGTTCACTGTTAAGGATGCTGTGAAGTCAGACGATCTGGAAGACAACAGAAATGACCAGTTGATTCAAGCCCCTGTCATCATCTCACCACTCATGCGAGTGTTTTGACACTAAGGTTTCGCAGGCCCTGCAGAGCCTGATGGTAAAATTTATGCCACCAGATGCAAAGATCAGCTCAACAGAGCAGATCTCAAGCAAAGGGTGTACACCGCCATCACTGCATGTGTTTCTGGCTGATAGTGTCACGTATGATGCTTGTAGTGCTTTATCTGCTGCTGTCTTGACTCTGGAGAGGCGATATGCCTCATGTTGTGCAAAGCTTGTTCTGTACAAGAGCTTGCACCTTTTGCCATAGACTATACTTACTTGGCAGCTGAAGCCCCCAGGCTGATGCACAGTGCTGCAGGCTATTGCCTCATGTTGTGTGGTCCACTTTTGCAGAATTGCGTGATTTGCCTCTCATCCTTGCAAAGCTGCATTCTCTCAGAAATGAGACACTGCAGCTTATTTTTGTTAAACATGCGCTGACTACATAGGAGGCTGCGCAAGTGACAGATCTGGACAGGTCTAGACCATGTACCTTGCACAAGTCACGGCACAGCCAGAAGTGCTGGCTGGACTACAGTCAGTAACTTTTGCTGGTCTGGAAAGCCTTTTGCAAGGCATCTGGGAACAGCAACTGCCATCACTATGGTGTGGACAATGCTGAACAGGTGGGGCTGGCACCTGTTGTGCTGCCTTCTGTCAAAACCAGCAATGCTGCGCTGTGCATCCTGCATGCTGATCTACCCTTGCATTTATCTGTTTATTGAGTAATCACCATTGCATACAATTTTGAGTGTGTGGGTGTGCTACCTTCCACTTCACATTAGGCGCATAAGGCACTTCAAGTTGAGTCCTTTGCTTAGCTGCACTACGTAGCTGCTACAAGGTACACAGTGCCTTAAGCGTAGTAATTGGCACATTCAAGTGCATAGCAAGTCTTGCCAGTCAGTTTGTCGCACAAGAACAGAAGCGCATAACAAATCAACTTCTGTACACACACACATGCTGTGCGACCTGTACTGATCTGTATTTAGTCAAGTCTTACACATTTGTTGCATGCAGGGCAATGATGAACAGAGGACATGCACCCAAGCTTTGCAACACCAGAACCCACGTAGTATGGACTTACAGAGCAAAGCACAAGTCACCACAAGCTGAAGCGCAAATGATCAGTGGTGGTGATTAATGTGCCAGACCAGAATGTCAATCATAGCTTAGTGTTATTGACATGAGGTCTTGCTTGTGATTGTGAGTACAATGTATTTATGCATGCAAATCATGTGCAGGGCAGATGTGCCAATTGCAATTGCCTATAGCAACCAATTGTAGATGCAACATCCACCCATCCCACCAGTTGCAACATCTATAGAACTGTAGATGCAGCCTGTCTAGGATTTGGTAGGGTTTATAAGCCATCAGTTGCGGCATCTGGCCTGGTGGTAGATCCATTGGATTGTACATCTGTGCCCTGTAGATCTACAACACTACTGGATTTTTCGGCTGTCAAGATGCAACATCTACTTTGACGCCAGTTGTGACATCTGTGAACATATAAGATGCAACAGCTACACTGAAACCAGTTAAGACATCTGTCACCGTATCAGATGCAATATCTGATTGCATCTATGATAATTAGCATGTTAACATCCGCGGTCTCCCTTTGTTACATTGTCACATGACCACACCAGCTTGGTCATGCTGACATTGCCATGTTCTTAACACTCAACACCTGTTTGCCTGGACATTGGTGCTTGAGTAGCTGGGGTGCTCGAACATCCGGGTTGAAACACAGCAACTATACAGCAGAAGACTGTGACGCATACAGGCGTCACTATGCAAACAAGTGCAAAGCGCGCAAAATTTTCGAGCGTGTACGTTGAGTGGTTAATTCAACGTTACAAGTGGGTAGACTAAAGAGGTCTCAAGTCAAGAGAGGTGATCGTAGCTTGTGAAAGTCTGTCTGGCCCGCTTATATAGATTTACCTGTGGAATCTAAGCTGAGCGCCCTAGATACTAAAGTGAGCGCCCTTCCATCTAATGTCGATCAGCCCTATGATTATGACAGTCTGGCCCTAATTACTCTTAACAGCCCAGGGCTGAATGCAGAAGAATGGCAATCACTCCAATCAGCCCTGCACTTAGTCCCATAAAGCTCCAGTCAGCCCTACTCAAAGTGATTCAATAGTAATAGTGTAGTCTAAACCTGAATGAGCTAACAATCTTCTAATTCAGCCTGAATTCTGGTAATCATTGCTGAGTCAGAATGGTCAGAACTTACCAAAAACGTGCTCTTACTAATACCCAGCCATGTGCATACAGCCAGACGAACCATTCTAAATGTTCTAAAGACGATTGACTATATTCCTAGCAGCTAAGTGTTGCAAATGCATGATTGACTGGATATCCAATGCTTTGTCAAAAAACCATCAACATGCATCTACAAAACTTCTCATGTCATCAGATGTCACCAACTGAAACATGTAAATCCGGTGTTTGCCATGGCAGACTGGTTGCTATGACACTGCTGAGCATCAAAGAAAAACATGGCCTAATGCCAGAACTTGCTTCTGACTGGCAACAAGTCTGTGCCTGCTGCTATGGCTATCAGCCTTCTGTCATGAAGACCTCTTCAGCCTCTAGCTTGTCGCACTGCTGGTGACCTGGCCATGTTCTCCAGAAGCATAAAACAGCAAACGAACTGCAGACACAGCCCTCTCAGCTTCAACACTTTGAGAAAAAGAGTCAGGGTTTATGGTTTGTTTAGTCATGCTTGACTGACCTGGACGTCCGCTTTGAAGTTGCGCAGTTCGTCTTGCAACCGTTGGATCTTTCTCTTAGTGCAACACAGCCTCACCATCTTGATCCCCCATTTTGTAGGTGTGTCAACAGTCTTGATGACAGCAGTAGTATCATCAACAAACTTCCTGCAAGTTGACAGGCTCTGACTGAAGCTGAGATACATCCTGCTAAGCAACCACGCCTTCAGACTTTGCAGCAGCAGATTGTGCAAGATGACAAGGCAAGCCAGAGCAGCCATTGCACACTTTGCACGCCTGTACGGTGGGCTCAGACCTGTGTTAGTAACCACACACTTTGCGTAACATGGTGTGGTACCTCACCTGAATATCTTCTGTAACTCTTGCACAGAGACATGCTTGCAATTGCTGGTTGTCAAGAGCCAGGACGCTGAGCAAGAACGAGCAAAGCTAGCACCGCTTTTCAGATCTTCAAAATTTGCCTGCAAGTTTCAGACAATTTCATAAGCGCTTTGCTATTTTCCCACGACCATAAAAAGCTACAGCATACACTGCATTGGTGTTACAATGCTAGTCGATACAGACGAATGAATGACATGGACCAGGCTGCTTACCTGTGTCGTCGTGTACATGTCCAACGCTGCTGCAATAGCCTTCAAAGCCAGCACAAGTGCATATAGCCCAGGTATCAAGGTGCTTGCACCACTGCTGATAGCAATGAGGCCGTCAAGCACAACAGGACTAGAATTCCTGACAAAGGCGATAACATCATCTTGCATTTTGGGCAGACTCGGCCCAGAAGCACCTCTGCACAGCAATATTTCATGAGCAGACAACGCAAGGTTTGCCTACTCTGTTTGGTGACAGGGTAGCCAGTAAGACTATGCAGTAAGTACAACTCACAGCTGCTTACTTTGCTGGTGCAAGAGCTTCAGAATCCTTTTTATGGAAGGGAGGCCACAGAATCCTTTTGATGGAGAGGAGGCCACAAAATCCTTTTGTTGGAAGGGCCACAAAGGTGCCACTGTGTGAGCCTTTGCCTGCCTTCAATGCCCCGTCCAGAATTTCCCTGTAGGTTTCTGCATACACACTTTCTGCAGGTGTGAGCTTCTGCCTGCAGCTGTGCTGATTGCAGCAACCAAGCAAATGATGCTGAATATCTCAGGCACAAACAAGGCAAGGCAAGTGGATACTGCGTATGCATTGCCATCAGATCAAATTGCATGATAAGCATGTAAGACATACAGTATCTTTTGTAAACATTCATACATTTTCCCCTTATGCAGGAAAACCCATAAAGGAAATAATAAAATAAAAGTTCGTTCTTCATATCTTTTCTTGTATGAATTTGGGAATCTACATTAAACAAAAGCAATAAACAACAAGATCTATTAAAAAGTGTATACTTCTCTGCAAAACTTATTTGTTGATGACAATAATCAAAAAACAAAGTGGGTGATAGTGGAATTGAACCATCAAGGTCCTTTCTAAAATTTTAATCCGTTTAAACGGAGGCAGCTTCCATGTACAGATTATTGCATTCACGGCAAACAAAACTTATGAGTGGATGCTCCATCCATACTTGTACCTCCTCAGCGCGAGTTGCCTTACTCACAGTGCCAGAGTGCGAGTAGCTTCAATTCAGAGCCTCCATTATGTTAAGACGTAGCTCAGGCGAAGGTCGAAGAACGGAGGGTCAAAACAGAGGCATATTGCAATTTCAATAACGCCTGTTTACAGAGCTCCGTTCACCAGGTGTGGCAAGGGCCTAACCTACTTGTCATATCAGGTTCTTGATCTTTTTTCACAGTTGGTCAATTGACATGCAAATGCAGGCACAATGACTGTCCACTGATTAAATCCATGCATGTCCACAGGCAGATAACAAGTTCACTTGAAAGAGAGCCAAAATTCACCTTCGTCACAGAAGAGGATGTTCCACAGTGGGGTCAAGACCCCATCTTCAATCTCCAGTTCAATAAACCAGTATGGGCGGCACTTGCGTGCGTGTATGTATGCTGGTCCGTCTGGGTCGTCGCAATTGTTGCCAGGCACAACCCGCAAAACAACAAGCAAATTTTGCATCTCTCTTTCTGAGTACAGTTGTCCATTGCCTCAGCAAAAGCAATACATGTTACAGGATGCAAACTTTTAGTTATGACATTGTAGGCAGTTGGAGATCTTCTAGAATAGTCTAGAGTTTGCCGTTGTGCGGCTCCTTTGAACCTAGAGCCCAGTCAGGCTTGGCATGTCACATCAAAGAGTTGCCAGGTCATGCCCAACAGGTAACCACAAGGCAATCATACCTCACCTCATACTCGAGTATGAGGTGAGCTCACTCCAGTCTTGTTTGATGTTGCCATGACCTTTTGCATTACAGGTCAACTTCTAGTAAGCTAAGCTGTGTACAACAGCAATTATTACTATTTACAATCATTGTGATAGTGTGAGCCATCTTAGTGCGATGACCTACTTCAGCACAGAGTCTCTTTACTGTCTATGACAGAGATGCTGTGGGTCAGTACTGCCAGTCCCTCCTGGAGAGGACCCTACTCACACCTCCAGTCAATTGACAAAGCATCAGTTGCTGCAGCAGTCAGGGCAGTACGCTGCAACACTACAGCTTCTTCTGTCATCAACATGTTGTTGCACTTCACTGCAGCATACATAGCAATGTGCTGCAGGAAGTGTCTGCCTGCGTTCCACAGTGCTGCAAAGTGCAATCGCATTGTATTGTGTTGCATGAATCTATCACATCAACAGTGTGCAACAAATACAATGTGTGTCAATTTTGATCCAGTGTGTACTGCTTTGAGCTTGTGAAGTACACACGCCAGCTTTGTCAATGATCATATGGTCATGAATGGCAGCCTGCAGTTCTCCCTATTGTCAAAAGCGCCCAGTACTGCTGAGCCCGGGCCCATGTGACTTCTGTCTGCCACCAGCAAGCACATCATCATGTTTGTGATGTGTCTGATGTGCACACGTGTGCTGGTGCAGGTTGGCAATATAAGCCAGCACAGAGAGCTGCAGTTGTAGCCTACAGACGGGCCCAGAGTTTTGGCGTCACATTTGTTGCCAGAATGGTTGGTCACAGCCTGATGATAAGTTATTGATAATGTACTGCTGGGGTGGTGGAGCAAGGTGACCTAAACAATGTTCGTCATTTCATTTCACACATGCATGGGCAAATAAGCTAATTATGCCATGTAGATAGTTTGGCATTCCTGGTGGGCGCTGTGCGTGGGTTGGATGACAAATTGTTCCGTGGAAGAGAGGCTTGATGTTCAAGTCCAGCTATAACTGTGTTGGCATCTATGACAGGAATACTTTGGACTTGGGTAGGTGAATGGTAACCAACACTGCGAAGGCAATGAGAGACTGATTAAGAGTGAGTTCCTAAGGAAGTGCTGAAAGGCGCATTGACCGGCATACATCGTCTTCTTCGATAGCGGAAGCCTATGTGTGTGCCTGTCGACAGCCTGTGCAGTGTAAAAACTGGTCAGGGCACCCTGATGTCCCGGTCGGGCAGCTTTCTTGGAGCCATCGGTCTCGGCAGCGACGACTATTCTGCAGCTCACAGGGCAACGTTAGGAAGGGAAACTGGAGACCATACTCCCCGACCACACAGAGCTACCGCTGGAAAAGAGACAAGCGACCACACCACGAGACCAGAAAGTCCGACCTTCAGGTTCTCGCTTTGGCCTGGGGCACCAAAACCGGCGGTCCAGGCCAAGCCGATAAAGCTCACACCAAATATCTTTGTATCTGTGTTTGGTAAGCGAGATTGCTGGGGGTGCAATAAGTCTGACTCCCTCTCGAAACTCGGACAGTCACCTTCTGGCTCACTTTGCAGAGGACGACAGCACTGCATGGGAGCAGGGTGTTGCTTCCAACCTGTCCCAGAGGTGCTGTCAGCAACTGGCCTCGCAGCAGTGCCAAAGGGTACCTTTTGAAGGGCAATTGCTGAGTGCATGGCTCTTGCAGGTTTCTCAAGTCTCTTGCGCACACAGCATCACACCTGACAGATGACTGGGCCGAGTTTAAGTTTCTGCACGTCAACTTAGGTCCCCACTGGAAGCAGTGTGAAGCTCAACAGCTGTTCACCGATGTTGTTGATTTAGACAACACTGGCTGGGAACGCCCTCCAGGACTAGGGACATGTGCATTGGAAAAAACCTTTGTTTTTTGCCATGTCATCCACAATTGGTTGAGGTCCAGCGATGACCATGGTGTGGTACGTCCTCAGCATTGTTCTAGTACAGAATGTTTGAGACAGCCCTGCTTCACTTCTGATGTGAGAACATCCCTTTGGTCACATCATGTACCTCTGTTTTAGGCTTACTGGAGTGCTGTTGACACATGCATGCAGGTGTTGCATGTGCACGGCTTCTCAGGAGTGGGGCTTCACTGTGCCTATCTGATTGTTGCCTGCTACCTGCTGTACAGCTGTGAGTTTGACACCTTCACAAAGGCATGGGAGTCCCTCCCCAACCCTTTGATGCAGCTTGTGTCATGCCCAGGCGGCAGCCAGACACTCGTGCAGAGGCAAGCCACTGATCTACTTGTATGACACCACAGAGCCAGCTATGCATAAACACACTGCATGCATCTGACCTGTGAACCTTGCATCATATGCAGAACTGCGTACAAAAGCTGTCTCAACAGTCCTGTGCATGTGACTTCAGATAACAATAAATGCCTTTCCCTGATACACACAATCTGCATAGCATCAAGC
>JAABUK010001386.1_pt1 | contig 46366 bp, 39 predicted proteins | sample 5559141 | NCBI WGS metagenome assembly JAABUK01 (sample SAMN10711869, study PRJNA513367) | rock metagenome | isolation source: Antarctica rocks | place: Antarctica: Victoria Land, Pudding Butte nord | collected 2016-01-03 | reverse complement strand
CTTTTGACACCGACCCTCGTGCCTCCTGCCTCGTGCCTGCTACAGGCGACTTGCAACCTCAATGTTGTAAAGCTTTATGTCTCGATATACTGGCAATACAAATCCTCGTCATCGGACACCCTATTCCAGTCCTTGACATTGCCACAGCTTATCCTGTTCTATCTATTCCATGATATGTATCTTCGCAGCTTTGATAACTCCAACCCACACATCCACAGTCAGTTACCGAGACCCATACACTCACGAATTACTACCATCTACCACTAATGGCTGTTGCCGCCGATACGCTTGCTGGGGATAGGTAATATAGTACTCTATAACCCACGCTCGGCTAGCGCCTTTTTCAGCGTCTGCTGGAACTTGAGTACATGGTCAGGGCCGATCATCGTGTAATGCTCGCCGTCCACTTCGTGGAACTTGACATTGTCACGCGCGAAGTCGGCCCAGTGGTTCAACTTGGTCTTGCGGTACTCTTCACGCGTGCGCGCAACGACCTTGAGCGGCTGGCAGTAGAAGACATCCATGTGCGACACGGAGCCTGAAGGGTCGTACTCCCAGCCGATCTTCTGCAGCGACCACGCGACGTTAGTCCAGTTCAGTAGCGATCCGTGAGTGAGTGCCAGCTCCGCGCAGCGCTGCTGATCGCTCTCGGCCAGCAGCTTCGCAACTTGTTCCGGCTGTGGGAGGCCGCGCAGCTCGTCGACGAGCTCCTCCGAGCGATGCTCAGTGATTATACCGCAAAAGTGCGCAATATGTTGGAGCCCTGCGGTCCAGTCCAGCATACGCATTCGGTCCTTAATATGTGGGGGCAGGTTGAACGAGCCGAGAAATTGGACCGTATCATTATTTGCCTCGAGGATCTTGGAAATCTCGAAAGCGAGCATGCTACCGTAAGAATAGCCGGCGATAGCATACGGCCCGTGCGGCTGCTGCTTCTTCAGTGCGTGGTAGTAGGTCGTTACGATTTCGGTCAGGCTATTGAAAGGCTCCTCGCCTGGGTTGAAGCCACGGGTGCGCAGAGCGTGGATTGGCCGGTCCGGAAAGTACTGGACCAAACCCAGGAAGACGAGGATCTCGCCGATGCCGGGGTGAATAAGCCATAGGGGAGTCTTGGAGCCGTTGTACTGGAGGGTGACAACTGAGCTGTATTTACTTTCGTATTGAGAGGTCTGGATTTGCTTAATGGCCGATGCGAGCGAACGGATGGTGGTGTTGGTGATAATGGTGATGATGGGGATGTCGGCGATGCCAAACGCCTTTTCGGACGCGCTCTTCAGTCGGATGAGGTCCACAGAGCTGACGCCGGTATCGAGGACAGGAGTGTCAATGCCCAGCTCCAGGGTATCAAGGCTTAGAGAGTCAAGGAAGACGGCCATCAAAGTCCGCTCAATATTATCTCGCGGCTTTGAGAAATGCGCGTCACAGTATGATTGCAGCATCCGGGCATTGAGAACTTCTTGATCCTTGTATAGGCCTTGTGCCAGCGATGCCTGGATCTTGGCTCGCGATAACTTTCCAAGTGTTGTCTTGTCCAACCGACCCGAAGCCAATGGCAGTACACGTGGCCGGGCACCCGCGAACAGCACCACGGTCCGAATTATTGAGTGGAGGCTTCCCATGCGAGCTTCGCTGTCGTTTGTATTATAGTCGTGCTGGTATATGACGTAAATCTCTTCAGTATTGGAGCCAGACGGACGGTGCGCGAAGCAGACAACGAAGGACTGGGTGACGCCCGTAATCCTGGCCTGATCGATGGCGCCCTCAAGTTCGTGAGGAAGATACTTGACTCCGTTGATAACGATCAGCTCCTTCGATCTACCAATGAGCTTTAGGTTACCGCTCGCGTCGATGGTGGCTAAGTCGCCAGTCTTGAACCATCCGTCAGGCGTGAAGGCATCCCGCGTCGCCTCCTCGCTATTAAAGTACTTTTCGAAAACGACGGGACCCCGGATTTCAAGGGCGCCCTCTGCATTAGGGAACCCGTTTGTTTCTGTGGTCTCGGAATTGGCGCGAGCGATCGGTGAAACTCGCACTTCCATGCCTGGTATGCACGTGCCTAGAGTCGCAAACTCACTACCGGCCTGTATGTCGATATCCGGACAGTTCCGGTTGAAAGTGGCCCCGGCGCAAGTCTCAATCATGCCAAAGCCGGGCGTGACGATGTTCTGTTTGGGGACACCCAGCTTTACAAGGTGCTCGGTTACTCGTGCGCAGGTATCGACGTTGTTTGGTTCTCCGCCGGAGGCAATGTAGAGAAGGGGACGGAGGTCCATACCTTGAGTGTCATGAGCAAATGCGGTGTCCAAAACACTCTGGAGCTTATACAAGAAGAAATTTGGAGCAAAAGTCCTTGCGACACGATGCTCCGATAGCAAATACAGAAACAGGAGAGGGTTTTCGAGCACCTCTACTGCTGGTACATGGACCTGATCAAGTCCTGCGAACATGGCGCACAGATGAATCTCAATCAGACTGGCAACATGGTCGAGCGCGATCCAGTTGAGAAGAGCGGACCCCTGTGGCAGGGGCATGACAGACAATTTCCCTCTGATCGCTGCGAATATCTGTTTGTGCGTCAGGCAGACTGCCTTGGCATTGCCCGTGCTTCCAGAAGTGAGCATTAGGACCGCAACGCCTTCCGTAGAGCATATTGCACCGTTCGTGTGTCTTTTAGTGTGACCGCTGACAAGTCCGCTGGTAGAGCCATTCGTCGAGACGTCAGGACGCCCATGAGCGTGACTGTTGATCAGGCCGTTTGTGAGGCTGTTGGCAAGGCCATTGGTAGTACCATTGGAGGGGTTGTCGGGGTGGCCATTCATGAGCCTATTAGGGTGGCCGTTGGGGAGGACATTTGCCAAGCTATTAACTTGGGTTTGCGCAGCAGCCTCCGACTTGGGGCGTCTCAAGCTTTCGACAGCTTCAACAGCAGCTACTCGGAGAACATGATTCTTGGCGAAGTCGCTGCTCACGAGATCTTCCCTTGTAATGACAATGGGGTCGAGCAGCAGGCGGTGGAGGTGCTTGAAGTGGGATACGCGGCCTTCGCTGTTGTTAACAAGTGGTGTTGACAGGGCTGGAACACAGCCGGCGAGGACGGCGGCCCAAAACCAAGTGATGTTCTCCAGGTGGCTCTGGAAGTGGATCAGAACGATCTTGCCCGGGACGATACCTTCGTAACGGCGCAACAAGTCGCCCTTCTGAGTTGCTAAAGCGCGGAGCTCGCTGTAGCTCAGGCGCTGAGGCTTTGACCGATCTCCACGACCATAAGCGGTGATTCCGGCTTGCCTGGCCGCGCAGAGATTCAGTAGTGTTGCGATATGAGGTTCAGCGTCAGGGAGCGCCATAATGTCAGGCTCACGGACCCTTGGATCAGAGATGGGTGGACAAAGTGGTAGCCAGCGTGTATGAAGCTCAAAAGAGTACAAATTCAGAAGGGGAACATGCAGCGCGCACGAATGCAATCTGGTTGTAATGACAGCGAGGCGGAAACAAGCAAGCTGCTAGTATTGATCCTGAGAGGTCCGGAGGTACTTCCCTTCCTGTCTGTATATAACTAGGCAACCACTGAGCTGACGTCTCCTTGTCCAAATCGGACACCTCCATTTTCTGAAACTGACACACCCACAGGGTTACGACGTCTGAATACCGTGTAGCAAGACCTACGAGGATTTAAAAGTAAGACGCAAGGCTTAGATAATTTATAGTCATAAGAATAAGCTAGATAAGAAGAGATATAATACAGGCTAGCGTGTAATATAAAGCTTGAAAGAGTATCTAGTATCTAGTTTTGTAATATAACTATTAAATAAAGATAAGTCTTAAATATAATTTTATTTAATTATAAAGAGATAATTTTATTATATATTAATTTTATTTAAGAGAGTATTAATATAAGAGAGTATTAGTATAAGCTTTTATAAGTATAAGTATTAAAATTAGATTCTTAATAGAGTAGTTATAAATTTAGTATTATAATAATTCTAATTTTACTTATATTAGATATATATATATTAAGATAAAAGATTCTAAGTAACTTCTTAACTAAGATAAATAAGATTAACTTATTAAATATATAAGTTATAATATTAATTTAAATAATTAGAAGGAATCTTAATTAGTCCTAGTATCTAAAGTATTCTATAACTTATATGATAGATTAGTAGCTCCTTCTACTAGGCTACTACTACTAAGCGAGCGGACTTACTTCTAATTGGTAGGAGTACCTTATAGTATTTTGGCGTCCTCTCTCGCGTAGACTATAACGGGCTAGATCTCCGGCGCTAAATGTCAAGGTGATAGTAACGGTAGGGTTGCGGACCGTACCATAGTAGTTAGACACGCAATCGTGCGCAAGCCATGGGGGCGGCACGGTGCGGCTGGGCTGATCCTGCAACGGCATTTCAGCCAATTCAATTGTTCCTTTCCCTTCATCTTTTGCTGTAGGCTGTGCAAGCTGCACGCTGTGGGAGGGGGGCGGTGCATCAATGACACCACTTGTTTCATACCCGCCGTCCAGACCCTTTCGGTGGGCGTTCAGCTCTAGATCTCCTCTTTATGTTTCGTTACCTTCTTGGCCCACCCGCACCCGCTCGACACATAGTCCATTCGTAAACAGCGACCATGGCTAACCAAGAAGCACTGATTCAAAGCACATACCAGGCCTCTGCCGCGACATGGCCTTTCACCGCCATATCTACCATTCTCTTTGGCATGAGAGTCTTTTCGCGCATGCGCCTGCATAAGGACGGCCTTGGCTGGGATGACCTCGTCATCTCCATCTCCTGGGTACGCTCTCTGCCACGATAGTACCACTACGCTACCCATCAGAAGCCAAGATGCTGACTGCGTCATCCAATAGATGCTTGACATTATCAGAGCTGCTGTCTTCCAAAAGGCGCTCAACTCGACCAAACAGATCACTCCTGCCAACTTACCCGAAACCGTCCCAACGGCCGCCTTCTGGGTCATTTTCACCGATGCCTGGGCCTTCCTCAGCATTGCGCTTCCAAAATTGGGCATCGGTATCCTGATCATTCGCCTTTTCCGTCCGCAGCGTTGGCTTAAGGTTTCGATTATGACTCTCTGCGTAGCTCTGAACATCCTCGCTATTGTCGGGTTCATAATAACCTTTGTACAATGCGACCCTGCTGCGGGGCAGTGGAATCCCTTTCGATACCCTCAAACCCGTTGTTGGAACAGAGCCGTGCAGATCATCTACGCCTGCACCGTCAGCGGTATGTACTTGAAGATCTAGCCTCGATCGCAGACATGCTCAAACATCCCACGCAGGAATATCCGCATTCATGGACATCGCCTTCGCCGTCTATCCTGGCATTGTCGTCTGGGGCTTGCAGATGCCGACATGGAAGAAGCTTAGTACGATGGCTCTGATGGGCCTCGGTCTTGCGTAAGTGCCGTTCAGTGGGAGGATCATGGCAGCTTAGCCTTACGAATAACTAGTTCCTTCGCATTCGCCGTGGTTAAGTTGGTTTCCAATACGGCTCTTCTCGGAAATCCGGACGTTAACACGCTGCTCTGTGAGTACCTTCTTGTGGACTACGGCATATTTTGGCCAACACTGACGCGATGCAGATGCTGGCATCCACATTGGCATCTGGAACAGCATCGAAAACGACTTCGTCCTGAGTGCTGCTTGCCTACCTTCTGTACCTCCGTTCTTCCGGGCATGCAAGCTCTTCGTGAAAACGCATACCATGTCGTTCAGCCGACGCTTACACTCAACTTCGTTCGGTTCGCTCCAATTATCTAGCCGGTCTGGTAGGCAAGACGACAATCAGGCAATAGAGCTGGCCCACAACGGCGAGCTGCCGGGGACCTGGGGAAGCAAGATGAAAAACGAATATTCGGTGTCAGAGTAACAGATGCAGCCTGACATGACCGTCAAGTATTCATTTGGTTTACATCAGGTGCAAACGGGGTTTGCACCGCGCAGCGACGTAGTGTATAATATCGGACTTTACAAGCCGCCGAAGTTTTGTTCAAGATCGCATTCGGTGACAGCAGATTAGTACACTCGGCTAATAGAGAAATATATACTCCAGGGTATTACTATAATACGCTAGTAGAATTTTGTATGAGTAGAATAAGTACCTAGATATGATTTATATTACTACTTTAGATATCTATTTCATAATATACTTACTACTATACTCCTCTGTAACTTTCTAGCTTAGCACGCTTAGTTATAAGGCTATCCCTTCTATGATACGACCCCGCGTAAAAGCCATATCGTTATAACCTGACTCGGCTGTAATCCGACTGTCAAGCACGGTGGAAACATAGTCAGAAGACCATTTCACCTCTCTCTTCAAATGGATCGTTCAAGCTTGAAGGAACGCGCCGCCGACATCTCCCAGACGGCCAACTTCATATCAGACGAACTCGCTCAGCTGGGTCTTTTAGAGCCATCCTTCGAGCATGGTCTTCCTACTGCTTTGCACAGCGATGCTCCGGACTCGAATGCCGGTACTGCTAGGCAGAAGCTGCTTCGGATGCTCGACGAATTCCGTGCTCTGCTGACCGAGCCCACCCTTCTCTTGACCCCCGAGCTGGCAAGTCTATGCGAGCGAACATTTTCTACATGTATTTATTGACGATGACCCAAACAGCGCAACCCATTGATCAGTGTGCACTCCATTGTCCGCCTGGGCATTGCGGAGAACTTCCCACCTCAGGGAACTACAGTCCAGGATCTTGCAAACAAGCTCAACCTCCGCGGGAGCCTGATAAGACGCCTGCTTGCTCACTGCGCAACGCATCACGTCTATTACCAGGCTTCTCCCGATTTTTTCGTGCACACGGCGGCCTCCAAAGTGCTCGCGGAGAATGACGGCATGCGTAAGTGGGTTCTGATCGGTGCTGAGGAGCTGATTCCCGCAACGTTGAAGGTGTGTACGGCGGCTTTCTAAAGTATCGAGCAACCCCAATACAAGATTGGCGATCTCCTGACACGTTGCTGTTATAGACTGCCAATGCCTTGGTCAAGTACCCCAACTCCGAAGAGCCTGAGCACAGTGTAAGTATGGCCTACTGTTTATATTCGACATCTTTGGCTGACAATACAACATATGTAGGGCTGGAGTGTGCACAATGCTACGGACCTGCCAGTTTTCAGAGCACTTGCAAACATGCCCGACCGGGCAATAGTATTCGCCGGTGCAATGAAATGGCATGCCATGCTTCCGGGGTATTCTGCTGAGTACCTGGTCGCGGGCTTTCCGTGGAAGTCCGGCGGCCAGCTCACAGTGGTCGACGTTGGTGGTGGACTGGGCCACGTCTCGCGAGCCTTGGTCGACCACAACCCCACTGTCAAGTGCGTAGTTGAAGACTCGCCTGACGTTATTGTGCAGGGGCAGGAGGGTTTCCCAGCAGACCTAAAGGGACGCGTCAGCTTCCAGGCACACGATTTCTTCCAGGAGCAGCCCGTAAAGGGAGCCGATGTGTACCTTTTGCGACTTGTCCTCCACGACTGGTCCGACAAGTACTCGAAGATGATTATTCGAGCCTTGATTCCAGCGCTGAAACCCGGCGCCAAGGTTGTGATTAACGACCGTGTCATTCCTGGACGCGGAGAGGCGCCTTACTTGGCAGAGCGCGAAGCACGGTCTGTCCTCTTATATACGCGCACGGCAAGCAAGACTGACGAAGGATTTTACAGTGATTATGACATGTATATGCTTGCCTTCCAGAATGCCAAAGAGCGTACAGCCGACGACTGGACTACGCTTCTTAAAGAAGCGGATCCGAGATTCAAGCTTACCAGGTTGTACCAACCACGCAAGTCGTCCTTGGCGATTGTGGAGGTCACCTGGGAGGGCTAGGTTGCTCAATGGCGCGACCCGTTAACGGCGCCTCGTGAAGACGTTGGATAAGCCAAATCCCGCGGTACCTGTTAGAAAGGATAGCGTTACAATGATAAAGCGCGCCTTAGAAGTAGTTTCTTCCCTGAATATAATAGTCTCTATTGAATATATTACAAAAATATACTTTAAGTAAAAAACTTAGAGATACGGAGGATGACACCGAAAGTCTTGAGTTGGCGCTAACTGGAGTTCATGCACCAATTATTTACTGAGCTGGGAGGACAGTCACCCTGGAAACCACATCCTAGTAGTACGTAGAGCCCTGGAAGCAAGCTAAACATCTTAGGCACCATTATCCCCGTAGATTTAGCGCTTACTCAATGAAGACTTTTAGTGTCACCCTCTATATATTAGGAGGACTTTCATTAGTAGTAGTAGCTAAAAGGATATAAAATATCCCTAGGAGATTTCATTTATAATTCTTAAATCTACTTAAAGCTACTAAGTATCAAGTTATTAAATATAACTATCCTCTTAGATATATAGAAATACTTGAAAGTTCTATACTATTACTTAGAAATTAAGTATCTGAATATATAAGTAAGTATTATTATACTTTTAGATTAATAGTATATAAAGCTTACTAGTAGAATTAGTTATTAGATTACCTTTTTTTATAGCTTATAATTCAAACTAATTATAAGGAATTATTAAGATATATAAATAAATAAGAATTTAATTCCTTAGTAGTTAGTAATTCTTTATATAATTTAATATATATTCTAACTATATTATATTAGTATAATCTTATACTAATCGTATATAAAGAATTTAGTTCCTTAGTAATTTAAGTTAATACTAAAAGATAGTATTAAAACTTAGTTTAATAGTTAGTCTATCAAAGTTATATCTTACTAGTTAAATATTAGTCGCGCTAGTACTTTACTCGTGCTTATATAGCCTTACTCTCCTCCTGCGTTATTACGAGGCTATTAGAGGACTTCCTTAACCCATGCTCTTTTCTTCCTAGACTTCTTCTCACGGCTTTTTGGTTGAATGATATCGGCCGACAATGCTCGTCGGAAACTTATCTCTCCTACAGCTGGCCGTCGCTGCCATCTCTATCTATCTGGTTGCCTGGATCATCTATTGCCGCTACTTCCACCCTCTCTGCTCCATTCCAGGGCCCTTCCTCGCATCCATCAGTCGAGCATGGATCGTTTTCAAGACCGGTATGGGTGATATGGAGCACACGCAGCGCGCATTGCACAAGCAGTATGGTAGTGACTATCCATGCACCAAAGCAATTTTCCCAAAGGCTAACGAGTCAGGCTATCTTGTTCGCATCGCGCCCAACGAGGTTGCCTGCTCCGATCCCGAAGCTATCCAGGTAATAGCACTGTCATGACTACTTCCAAGCCACTTTTTGACACGTCTAGACTATATACGGCACTAAGACCGTCTTCACCAAGGTACTAATCCGTCGCTCGTTTTTATAGCAAAGCTCACTTCATCAGACCGATTTCTACGATGCTTGGGCCCCACCAAACAACGGATACGTCGGTCATTTCCCTGCGCGTAACGAAAAAGTGCATTCTGAGCGCCGTCGGATCGTCAATAATGCCTATTCGATGTCCAGCGTTCTTGAATCCGAAGGGGCCATAGACTCGTGCACTCAGCTCTTTTGCGAGACCATGCGCGATTTCGCAGAGCAGAAATCGGTGGTCGATCTGGGTCAATGGATCAATATGTGAGTTAAGCCTTGCTCTAGATGCTTACCTATGGGAGTCTAGCTCTCTCTAAGGGATGAAGCTGGGTAGTAGGCTGACCTGTCTTGCAGGTACACCTTTGACGTACTTGGTGAGCTCTTCTACGGCAAGATGTTTGGCTTCATGAGTGAGCGCACAGACATCGGCAACTACATGAAAGCCATAGATTCTCTGCTTCCCGCCTTCACCATCGGCGGCATTGTGCCCTCTTATTTGACTAAAGTGTTCCTTGTATCCACAATCTTGTTCTCGCCATCCGTTCGTGGGGCCTTGGGAGCTGTCAAGCGCATTGAGAACGCCTCCATAGCCGCCGTGAGAAGGCGCAAGCAGGAGATTGAGGGAAACAAGGACGACAAACGCGATATACTTCGAAAAATGCTCGAGATCAACGCCGACAGAGGGGAGAAAATCGACTTCACATATCAGCACATTTGCGTCGAATCCCACAGCTCAATGTACGTGCCTGACGATTCCCAAGACTCCCCGTAAATGGGAAGCGACATTCTGACGAGACTTGCCCCAGCTTTGCTGGCGCCGACACGACCGCCATTGCGATCAACAGTATCCTGTACCACCTGATGCGCATCCCGGCCGCTTACGAGAAGCTGACCGCCGAAATCGACGGAGCCGTGGCTGATGGCATGATGTCTATGCCTGTCGCCTATGCGGAAGCGGTCAAGCTTCCTTATCTGAAGGCGTGCATCAACGAGGGTATGCGTCTACACCCGAGCGTCGGACTCACAATGCCACGACTCGTCCCCGCCGGTGGAGCGACCATCTCCGGCTTCCACTTTCCGGAAGGCTACCGCGTCGGCGTCAACGGCGCCGTCGTACAGTATGACAAAGATGTCTTCGGGCCGGACGCCGACAACTTCAACCCAGACCGCTGGATCGAGGGCGACGCTCTGCGGATGGACAAGACGATGGTTCAATTCGGTGCCGGGCCGCGCACCTGCATTGGCAAGAACGTGAGTGCTGGCTTATGTGTGCACTTTGGCATGTAAGCTAACATTTCGCAGATCTCTCTGAGCGAGATCTATAAGTTGGTCCCTCAAATTGTTAGGGTCTTCCATATCCGCCTTGCGGACCCGAGTAAGGGATGGAAGACGTACAACTATTGGTTCAACAAGCAGATCGACGTCCATATCTACATCGAAGAACGGACGTACGGGTCGAACTAGCAGGCTCTGTCCACGGGGTGCTCTTCTTCAACTACGGGAAGTTTTGAGAGCCAGATTTCTAGGGAGCAGCGCGGTCTCTCGAGCGCGGCGCACCTTTTTTGGTTGTAATTCTAGGAAGCAGCGCACTTTGTAGGTGCAAGTCCAATGAGGCGCAATTTTTCAGACCGCGCAATCCATCAGAAGGAGAAAATCTTTCCGCCTAACGCACGTGAGCCGACAATTCAGGGTTGCGACGAGGAATGGCGAGAGGTCTTGCGCAAGCTGAGTCTCAGGGACGTCAAGTATCAGAAAGGCGTAGAGCGCCAAGCTTACTGCGATATGTGCTTGCATTTAAGCGTGGTCCGGGACAGATTTGTTGTACTTGATTCAACTGACCTCACGCGCGGACTATCTATCGTTTCCATTATCAGTGTGCAACTTGCCCAAAATACCTTACATGCTTTATGTGCAGGGAAAGAGCAAATCGGATGTACATTCATGAAGCATGGAAGAAGATCATGTAGAAGTAAAGCTTTGACAATCTTGGACTAATACATTAGAGACGATATTTGAGATTTATCTTTTCTTAGTGAAAGCATCGGTACAACTTGGGATTGTTCGTATCTAGGACCTATCTCAGGGGTCTAAGTTGGGAGAACAACCGGATAAGCAGGACAGACTAGCCAATCAGATAGCCTCGGGTCGTAGCCTTGAGCCTTCCGAGCTACTGTCCACCTTTTCCTCTCTTGGAATTAGTGATCCGAGTTCGTAATATGAATTCTTTATTTACGCGGACACTTTCACCTCAACACGCGCAGGAAGTCGAGGTCCCATTGTCGCCACGACTGATCCTGTTGATATAAGGAGCTCCCAAATTACCGCTCACAAAAACAACGAGAACTGCAGCGTAGGCCGCGCAGGCTGCAAAGACTTCCGAACTTCTCGCCTTCGTGACCATTCCAACAAATATTGCAAACGTGATGGTATATCCTGCAATCAGGCCAAGCCTCTTCTGCTCATTTGTCACATAATACAAATTCAAGATCGCACCAAAGAGAAGGCCGGCGGCTAGTATTACGTTCAGGAAAGCTACGACGATGTGGAGGCGCCGTTCGGACAAATACGTGAGGGGGCTATGTGTTCTTCGCGCCTGCCATGCACTTAGTCTCATGAGGGAGCGTTTCAAGCCAAGCATCTACTCACGATAAAAAGATATGGGAAACAATATCGTAGGAAGCTTGTTAGTCGATCTTCTTTCTCGCCCTTCCGCAAGGCTATCAAGTCATTGGGGTCATCCAATATGTTGGCGCTTTTTCCACCAAGCGTCGGAAATTCCTTGCAGCCTGCCTGATCCACGTTATGAAATTCGTTCCTGAATGCTTGGAGTGTTCGACGCTGAGGTGGCTTTAGAGAGAGTAAGGTACACTCCAGCACGAGAGCCTCTCCTACATATCATAAGCCCATTATCAACGTACCTGATACGTGAATGATTACGTACTGTACTCCTTCAATATTCTTCGAATCTGCTCTGCTACATCTAATCTTCTCCTTTCTCGAATGTTTCCTTGCTCATTTGCCCTTTCTGTGAGGATCTGCCAATTCCTAGCACTTTCCTTTGCAACTGTTGATCTTGTAGGACACGCATCCTCTGCATCAAGAGCATCCTGTTCTGCTTCAAGTTCCGCTAGCTCACTTTGATAGTACAGAAGATTCCTTGCGGAAAGACGGTCGAAGCGGCGGTAAATCGCCGTACTTTTGTCGGAATCGCTGGCGATGAATCCTGCGAGGGAGGAATACCCTTCAACATAGTGAACGTTGATTACCTGATCTTTCGAGTGTCTGCGCATCGTGTATTACAGCAAGACATTGTTTCTTCAAGACGAAATACAAGAGCATTTGTGTAGCATCAAGATGTCTAGCGGGTAGCCGAATTTTCAGCAGTCAATTTTGGTGGGGCTTTCCCTCCTTGGCGTTCGGATTCTTATTCGGCTAAAGAGGATCTGACACTCTGACTTGCAGATTTAGCGTTCGCAAGACTCTTGGGAAAGCTTGGCACTGAACACACAAATTTCCCCTCTAATTCTATGATCAATTCTATATAGAAAGGCTTACACTCTGCGTATACCCCTCCCTATTAGGTATAGTAGTCCCTACGCTAGGCTTAGCGGCCTATTAGTAGGGTAACCCCCCGGCGCAAATCTAATATTACACCCTGGAAGTAGTCCCTTAGGTGCGAACCTAAGATTACCCTCTAAGGTAGTCCTCTAGGTATGAATCTAAGGTTACCCCCTAGAAGTAACCTCCTACTAGGGCGTAAGCCTAATGTAGTCCCCTAGAGGTACTCTAGGTTTAGTCAAATTTTTAATAGGATTATTATATATAATTAATATATATCTTAAGTATATATTTAAAAGTTACCTACTTTAGTTTAATAATCTAAGATATAATCTACTAATTCTTCTAAAATTATTAGCTACTATATAAATTCTTATACAAGTATTATTAGGAGAGAATTTACGTGTTTAGTACTAAGTTTTCGTAAGAGTCTTGCATAGAAGGGGTTACCTAGAATGGGTGTAAACCTAGAACAGGCGTATAATTTATTATTTCTCTATATTTAACTCTTCATTTAATTAATTAAGTAGCCTACGACTATATATTACGATCGTGGGTTTTACCGAGCAGAGGCTTGGCATGGCTTAGTAATACAGGTCGACGGGTCGACATCAGCCAAGAAGTGTCGACCCGGTGAGCAGGTCGCTGGAACGACAGGAACACACGGAGGGCGATCCAGTCGATCCGGGTAAGCAGGTCGCCGGAACGATAGGAGCGCACGACGAGCGATCCAGGCGACCTGTCGAGCATACGGATCTCCTATATCTATATAGATGGCGATGTTTCCTAGTAGGTAGGAGCTCCGTGTTTAACTCATGTTATGATTCTAGCAATCTCCTAAGCACTAAATATAATACCTTGTACCAGACCTGTTTAGTATAAGCCTGCTTGCCCTGCTTCCTTGACACTCCTCTTCACGAGAACCAATCATAGGTCTACCCCATCCACGGACGGAGTGAACCGTAACACTATAATAGATAATCTTACTATGAAATAAAACGTTAGAAGCGTAAAATATCAGTATTCTACGTGTTATAATATAAAAGTTATTTAGCTTTATACTAGCGCCCTATAGGGCTGCGCCCGTTCTAAGTTTGCGCCCGTTCTAGGTGACCCCTTCTACGCTAAATGGGAATCGTGTCGAATGTGATCGTCGCTATCTAGCGCAAGGCTGGGACAACCTCGCAGGTGGGCCAGCGTTATTGTGTACACGATCAATAAGGAGTTTCTCGCCTTTTGAGAGCCGACAATTCATTAGAGTATACCATGGCTACCGAGTTCTCGCATTTCGACGATGCTGAGGCGTCGAGGAGTCCACCGCTCGAGCCCGTGATTTCCCAACGGTGGCATTCACCTCCGACCTTTTCGTTGTCTTCCTTTCCCCGTAGGTCGCGGTCGCCGTCGCCGTGGGACATTGCTCCGGCAAACCCTTCATGCCCTCCCTCAGATCGAAGCGCAAGTCATCAGAAAAGCCGTCGTCCGAGAGCAATCCCTGATCCTGGGGATACAGTGTTGATCGATTTCATGGGAGGACTGAACCACCCTGATGTAGCGAAACAGGCAGGCGAAGAATATCTACATCAGTCTGACGACAGCGACTCTGAGGAGCTGGAAGGGGTTGTAAAGGCACAATATGTAAGTTATAAGGATCCCCTCGGACCTTCAAAAGCTTATAGGCAAAGGGGCGCAAGCGTCGAAGATCTGAGACCAACTCGGAGAACGAAAGAGACCACCAACCCAAACGCGTTATTGGTCCAGGAATCGGTCAACACCATGAGCCAATATCTCATTCTAATGTTGGAGCTCGTGGGACTTCCGAGGGTAGATCACGACCACCTGAGGCCTACTTAAGGAGTATAGCTGATGGGAATGTGAAGCCATTCAAGTCGCATCATAGACTAGAACTTCCAATGATCATAGAAGGCATGACAATCGTATCTCGACCGGATTCAGGCTCAGAAGACAATATCATATCTGCGGATGTGCTGTCATCGCTTGGCTTGGAGATGGACACCGCGCAAGAACACCAGAAAGTGTATCGAGTTGCCAGTGGATCATTGGTCAGGGTTCTTGGCCGGGTCATGATAAATAATTGCACATTTGCTAGGGATAGCACTTTACAACTGTGTTGCATCTTTTACGTTTTCAAGACTCTAATCTGCCCACTATTGATGGGTATGTCTTTTCTCGACGAGACAGAGACACTTATCAAATATCGACATCGACTACAGCATCGAACAGTAGCGCAGTCCGGGCCTATGCAGCTCAGCAGCCTCAATAATCCTAGACGACGACTATACTGCCTTGCAAATTCCCAGCCAAAGCTTGCAAATGCTGATACAGGATCTGAGATCAACCTACTATCGCTTGCATATATTCGCGAAAGAGATTTTGTCAGGAACCCTGTGGGCTTGAGCAGCTCTACGGTCCAATTTGCCGATGGAAGTACCGCCGAACTAAGTGGAAGGGTAGACGTTCTCATAGTGCTCGGTAATTCCGAGGGTCCTAGGATTCCAACCACCTTTTATGTATTGGACGGTCTTACTTGCGACATTCTTTTCGGCAAAGATTTTCTTGAAGAAACAGTAGCTTTCAGAACATATCGTGATGCCTTTTCCATGATCGAATGCGACGATGATATCGCGGAGGTCAACGGCATCGTTTGGTTCAACACGATGGAACAGCGCCTCGATGCCTTGACCCTCCACCCGGAGGCTCGACATCGCGCTGAACATGTTGAAGGTAACGTCAACCTGAATGACTGTCTTTTCAGACTGCCAAACGTGACTGTCAATTCTCGTGGCTGAACTCTGATTGAGTCCGCAGAAGGAAGTACAATGCAAAGACTCAAGCACCGGGTTGATCGTATTTTCCATCGCAAAATGGAGAGGCAAAGCACAGAAGCACATGGTACTATTGCAATTTGTCTTCCATGCAGGGCTATGTACTGACGGTCGTGTCAGTCCCCAAAGATCCGGCTAGCCCCAACAAACTCGCTGCTCAAGAGAATCATCGTCGAGAAATTGCAAGGAAGAGTATTGAACGAAAACCAGAGCAAGAAAGAACCCTTGCTCAAGCCGAGGAAAATGAAGCAATTGCAAGATACGAACGCGAACGGGCGGAGACCTTGACGGCTTTAGGCCTGACTGAGCCCAAAGAATTCCGATGTTTTCATCGTGGATGCATGACAGCTCCGTATCGTAGCCAAAGACTTCTTGAGTATGGTTTCTGTCGCGTACCAGAACGAAGGAACAATTCTGACGAGTGACAGTTCCCATCTGTACGAGCATCATGAAGCTTGGCGGGCTAAGAGTAGCTCGCCTCCTACAAGTGACGGTCCTGAGGCTGGAACACTATTGCCAACGCTACGGTGCAATAGTAGACCTGGCTTGGGAACAACGCCAACAGAGACTGCCCGAGTTCTACCTCTCTCGCCTCCATCGAGCCCATCAAACGTAGTCGACGAACATAAGGAAACGCGGGGCCTTCGGCGTCAATCAGAGTACGATTCACCATCAAACAGCTGGTCGTCAATCGAAGGTGTCCCATCAGAAAGTAGTCTACCATCGTCCCTAATGAGATTTGGACACCTCGATCACAAGCTTTTCAACCGGATTAAGGATCAAAAACAAAGCCCATCACCACCACAGCAGACGATGGCTGTTGAAGGAGGTAGCAGTAGTGCCAGTGGATCGGCGCTAGCGCCACTGACAGACTCGCCTAGAGGACCGTTGATGGCGGAAACTTTCAGCTGTGACCATGTCGGCTGTACGGGAGTGTTTCAAACAAAGTATATACTAACGTAAGTCCTGATCGCCAGATGATTAGTCTGCCCCATCGCTGACAACGTGCGTAGAAAACATCTGGATTATGTTCACTCCAACTCTCAACGACCTTGGTTTTGCCCTATACCACAATGCTCAAGGAGCAAAGGCGGGAAAGGTTTCAAGAGGAAGAATGAAATGATCAGACACAGTAGGGTACATGAGTGCCCCGGATATATTTGTCCTTCTTGCCCTGAGGGGGAGCATAGATATCCCTTCGGGCTAGTTTAGCTAGGGGTTAGTGTGAGGGATTTATTGATTAGAAGGAACTTAAGTAGTATTAGTACTATTAGCCCCCTAAAATCTACTCCTATTCTCTATCCTTTTAGATTCTAAATAATATATATCTAGTTACTTATTTTTAACGCCTAATATTATTAATATTTATTATTTATCTTATTATCAACTTACTACTTATCCTTCTAACTAATTAGATTTATTTAAATAGCTTATAACAATACTATTACTACTAAAAAGGCTATTACTATTAAAGAATACTTCACGTATATTTCTACTAAGGAGTCTATCTATAAATTTCAAACCTATATAAAGTAAGTAAGGTAACTTATAAGTTATATAAGTAATATTAGCTATCCTAAGTAAGTATTAGTAAATTAAAAATCTGAAAAAATTTAATTATATAAGGATACTAAATTAGTAGTTTTTAATTTAAGGTTTTTTAAAATTTAGGCTTAGGTTAAGCTGTTTCTTAAGGAAGGAGCTAGAAACCTCTCTAGCTCGCTTATTAATTAATAAATCGAAAAATAGACTCTAGATTAAGAATCTACGCTAAAAATATACTAGTATAATATATATATAGTCCTCCTACTAAGGATAGATAAATTTATTAAAATATATTAAAGTCTAAAAACTCCTAAGTTAGTCTAGTTAACTACTAACTCCTAAGCATTTAGGCTACTAAAAGTAGCTTATCTTATACTATAATCCCTTGAGAGCGACGATATAGGATATTCCTGCTAAACCTACTCCTAAGCACTTATAGTACTTGAAGTAGGCTATAGATTTTTATAGATGAATTCTCTAGCGGCGTATTTCTCCAGCGGCGCAATTCTCTAGCGGCGTACTTCTCTTAGCGGCGCATTTCTCTTAGCGGCGTAGTTCTCCCTTAGCGGCGCAGTTCTCCTTAGCGGCGTATTTCTCCTAGCGGCGCATTTCTTCCTTAGCGGCGCATTTCTCTAGCGGCGCAGTTCTCCTTAGCGGCGTATTCCTCCTAGCGGCGCATTTCTTCCTTAGCGGCGCATTTCTCCCAGCGGCGCACTCGTAAGAAGTCCATATCTTCCAATATTACTGTAGGAGCGCACGTTCTAGGCATGATTACAGGAAGCAGCGCATTTTCTAGAGGGCATGACAGTATAGTACAGCGTAATTCACTCGTACTTCTAGGGAGTAAGTAGCGCAGTTTCTAGAGCATTTGTTACAGGCGCATTTCTTCACGTCGTACAGTCGTAGTTCTTAGGAGGGACGCAATCCTTGGATTGAGCCCGATGATTGCGATCCAGGAATGCGCCTGTCTACAGATATTGCGCCTGTGAGACTGCGCCGCTCCTGAAGTAGCGCTCCCCAGAATGGCACTCATGTACAAATATTGTGCCTGCGAGTCTACGCCGCTCCTGAAAAGCCGCCGCTCCTAGGGAAGTGCGCTGGAGAGTGCGCCGGAAGTACGCCGCCACTTGAAAAGTGCGCCGTCCCCAGGCAAGTGCGCCCGAAGTGCGAATTAGTAGACAGGCGCATTTCCCCTTAGCGGCGCATTTGTCCCTTAGCGGCGCATTTCTCTAGCGGCGCAATTCCCTAGCGGCGCATTTCTCCCTTAGCGGCGCATTTCTCCTAGCGGCGCATTTCTCCCTTAGCGGCGCATTTCTCCCTTAGCGGCGCATTTCGAATTACGCCTAGGAACATTACTGAGCAGTACGCTTATATACTTGTATGAAGTGCGCCGCTCCTAGGAAGAGAAAAACTGCGCCGGTCCTAATTGCACGAGAATTGCGCGGCTCGCAGTCGTACTCGGGAACAGCAGTCGCAGTCGGAGATAATTGCGCCGCTCCCAAGAATTACGCCTGTAAAATGCGCTGCTGTATAAAGATTGCGCCCGCTCCTAAGAAATACGCCTGTGAATTATGCCTGTAAAATGCCACGTATTGCGCCAGTCCCAAGAATTGCGCCTGAAAACCGCGCTCCCTCAAAGTGCGACTGATAGTTGCGCCGTTCCCAAGATTTATGCCTGCGAATTGCACTGCGCTCTCGAACTGTATGCGCTCTGGAAATGTGCCCTGAAATTGCGATTTAGAAGTGCTGTAAGGCTCACATGTACCAAAAGGACGTTGGGGTGTTTGGATCTACCTGAACAACCCCTATTATGACTGATATGCTTGTCGCTCCATTCATTGGCTGACAAGTGCGCTGCGCTCTAATAATTACGACTAAACTGTACGTCAAAGGGGACGGTCGCTCCTAGAGTAGGCGCCGACGGAAATGAATGAATTGCGTCTGTAAAGTGCGCCGCCTCTAGGAAGTACGCCGAGAAGTGCGCTGGCAAGTGCGCCGTCGCCTCTAGAGAACTATACCAAGCCGTGTCATAAATGCGTGGCCCCCTAGATTCGCGATAGAAATGCGCCGTAGGGAAGATGGAAGTGCGCCGCTAGAGAAATGCGCCGCTAGGGAGAAATGCGCCGCTAGAGAAATGCGCCGCTAGGAGAAATGCGCCGCTAGGGAGAAATATGCCGCTAGAGAGAAATGCGCCGCTAGAGAGAAATGCGCCGCTAGGAAATGCGCCGCTAGAGAATTGCGCCGCTAGGAAGTGGTCCTAAGAAGCACGTATGTAAAATGCGACGTATTGCGCCGCCCTTAGGAAGTGCGCCGGGAAGTGCGCCGCCTCTAGGAAACTGCACCACGCCTTGCCATAAATGCGTGGCCCCCTCGCGGTGGAAACAAGAATCCGAACGGTGCCTCAGCGCCAAGCACAGAGAGCTACACCAAAGACTATGGCATTCTTGTTTCCACCGCGAGGCCTCCTAGACTCACGAATCGCGATCAAGTGATTACTACGTTTTCGAGAATTTACTGACAAGGAAATATGCGCTGATAGAAGAAATGCGCCTGTGAAATACGACCGGAATATTGCGTCTATGAACTGCGCCGCGTGTGAAGTGAAATCTGCGCTGAAATTGCGCTCTCTAGAACTGCGACTGTGCGCCTTTAGACGTGCTCCAGGAAGAACATGGATGAAGAGTACGCTGTAGTAAGAATTGCGCCTTTAGAATGATGCGGGGCTCCTAGAAAGTACGCCCTTAGAAATGCGCCGCTAGAGAAATGCGCCGCTAGGGAAATGCGCCGCTCCTACAGAAATACAAATACGCCCACACGCCCCTCAAGGGGACGGAAATGCGCTCTGCAAAGAATTGCGCCTGAGAGAATTACGCTGCTCCAAAGAATTGCACCTAAGAGAATTGCGCTTGAGAGAATTGCTGTCAGAAACAAAGACGTGGATACGTTATGTGGATAAATAATAATGATGATGATGTATCTATCTACGTGGTTACGGGCGATGTATGTGCGTGCCAAGCAATCCATGCCAAGACTCGTCACGTGACCGAGTCGTACCGTGACAATTGCGCTGCTTATAAGAATTGCGCCTGAGAGAATTGCGCCCGAGAAAATTACGCCTGAGAAAATTACGCCTGAGAGAATGACGCCTGAGAGAATGACGCCTGAGAGAATGACGCCGGAGTGAATTGACAAGGCGTCGCACTTAGTATTCTGTCGCAATTGGAAACATGCGCTCTCCAGAAACTGCGCCGGTAAAATGGAATATCATATAGGACTTGCGTCTTGTAAAATGCGCCGCTCCTTAAAAAATGCCCTCTCCCAAATGTACCGCCCTAGGAACATACGCCTGCTCTCCCCCCAGGGTTATGCGACTGCTCTAGAAATTGCACCGGTAAAATCCGCCGCTCCCTAGAGAAGTGCGCCCGAGAGCGCCGCTAAGAGAAATGCGCCGCTAGGACAGAAGAAGTGCGCCGCTATAGAGAGAATTACGCCGAAATACGTCACTATAAAGAGAAGTACGCTGAAGTACGCCGCTAAGAGAAGTGCGCCGTTATAAAAAGAAGTACGTTAAAGTATACTATTATAAAGAGAAGTATACTAAATTATACTATTAAGAGAAATACGCCGTTATAAAGAAAAGTGCGCTAAAGTACGCTATTATAAAGAGGAGTATATTAAATTATATCGCTAAGAGAAGTACGCCGCTATAAAGAGAAATACGCTAAAGTATACTATTATAAAGAGAAGTATACTAAACTACGCCGCTAAGAGAAGTACGCTGTTATAAAGAGAAGTACGTTAAAGTACGCTATTATAAAGAGAAGTACGTTAAATTATACTACTAAGAGAAGTACGCCGCTATAGAGAGAAGTACGCTAAAGTACGCCGTTATAAAGAGAAGTACGCTAAACTACGCCGCTAAGAGAAGTACGCGGTTATAAAGAGAAGTATATTAAAGTACGCTATTATAAAGAGAAGTACGCTAAATTACGCCGCTAAGAGAAGTACGCCGTTATAGAGAGAAGTATATTAAAGTATACTATTATAAAGAGAAGTACGCTAAACTACGCCGCTAAGAGAAGTACGCCGCTATAGAGAGAAGTATATTAAAGTACGCCGTTATAAAGAGAAGTACGTTAAATTACGCTACTAAGAGAAGTATGCCGCTATAAAGAGAAGTACGCTAAATTATGCCGCTAAGAGAAGTGCGCCGCTATAGAGAGAAGTACGCCGAAGTGCGCTGAACTGCGCCGCTAAGAGAAATGCGCCGCTATGCGCTGAAGTGCGCCGGAGTGCGCCGAAGTGCACCGCTAAGAAGTGCGCCGCTAAGAGAATGTCTTATGCGCCGCTCCCTAAAAACTGCGCTCCCATGAGTAAAGACTTTGATTATCTACCCAACAAATCTATCCATCCGCATTATCTCAACCGGGATCTCAGCCCCCACCGCCTCTCTCACGCAGCAGACTCTTCCTCTTCCGCCGTGCGATGAGGGTAAGGCACATAACCCTTCCCAAATCTCCCTCTCCCCGTCGACGGTGATTGAACATCATGCTCTACCTCTCCTTCTCCAGTTCCCCCCATTCCCATAGCCCCATCCCGCAACGGCGATGACGGTAAGGGGATATCATTCGGCATCCCACTCTCCCCAAAAGGATCCACATCCTCATCCGCACTTCCTCCCTGCCGTCGTTTCCTTCGCTGCATCCTTTCCCGTCGCGGGCCCGGAGAGTAGAGATGGTCATTTTGAGGATGCTCATCGTGGTTATCGGCTCGGTATCTGCTGCGTGAGCGGCCGGTTCTGCTGGAATGCCGAGAGTACCGTTGCTGGGCAAGAGGCTCGGGTGGATTAACGTCTGCCTTTCGTGTTTCAGCTGATGGTTGGAGCTCAGAAACTGGAGCAGGCGTACCTCTTGAGACGGCTCGTTCGGAATGTTTTTTGGAACCTTTACTAGCTTCCCTTGCCACACCTGCTGAGGGTTTCCTTCCTATGTCCCTTCCATCGCCCAGTGCATTATTTCTGGGGGCGCCTTGTCCTCCACCATTCCCTCCACCAACCGCTCGACTCGCGGAACGCTGATCGTGAGGCCCGTGCATGTCAAGCGCTCTTACGTCAGACCGTACGCCAGCGATGAGATAATTAGGCCCCATCACATTCCGCCGTCCCTCCCGAGGTGTCCTGCGCCGACGCCTGCGAGCCCCCCATACAGCCAAGACCACAATCAGTATCAGAAGCACCACTGCGCTGATAGTGACACCGACAATGATAGCGGTATTCTGGCTTCCGTTCCCACTACCACCTCCAGCGACATTGACTGACGCGTCTGAAGACGTATTACTCTGACTCCCACTCTGACTCTGGCTGGAATCCGAATTGGAACTTGGTACGTGGGACTGCGGTGTTGGAGTTGCTGCTGGGCAAGCGGACGGAGGATAAGGTGCGTAACAGGGTATGGGCGTCTCTTGCACAACGCAAGATGTGTAGCTAGGTGGTAGCCACGTTGTGGCGGGTACCACTGTTACGCAGCCCTCGTACTGACGATCTTGGATTGCAATGGGGTTGGAAGGTAAATTGTTCGCATCTGGAAAAATAAAATGGACTCTGGACAGACCACTTCCACCTACAGAAGCTGCAGACATTATGCTCAGATGATGAGGAATCGGATGGGTGAAAGCAGAGGAGATGCTGTGCTATTTCTCATGTACGAAAAGGCCGTTGCAATGTTTTCGCATACGAGAATGGCATAAGACAAACACTCGGACTCACGTTGGGCTTCCACCACGAGACTTACCGTCTTCAGGTCCGCTACGTTTTCTCACCCATGCGTTATTGCTGACATTTGACTGCGTCATCAGTGTGCCCATCAAAGTGACGAGAAGTCCTGGATTTGCTCAGATTTCTGGCGGGTCATTCTACCCAGATCAGGCGAATTTCTGCCATCGCCAGAGCAAGAAGCACCGCCCTCAGACAGACGTGCTTTGGGCTGGTCGCTGCATCTCGGTACTTTTTAAATCCCCCCGGGGGTCCACCATCTCAACGCTCAGTCTTCTATGGCTGCCCAACGTCAGCAGCTCGATCTGGCTCTCCAACAGCGAGCGAATTTCATTCTCCGCCCTTGCCTTGGCTCTTAATATGCAGCATTCCTTGCAGATGAACAGGGCCCCTGACATGGCAACGTTGGCCTCAAATCCCAAATTCATTCCGTATGCAGAGCAAATAAACCTCAATACCCAGCCCCATGCGAGCTCCCATCCGTTGCCGCGGTCGACCAATGCTCATGTCCCTCATCACTTTCTTCGTCACCACGACGTTTCCGCAAACAACACAAAACGCACACCAGCACCAAGAGAGCCACAGGCCCAAGGGTAGCGCCAAGGATGATACCAGTACTCAAACTCTCATCGTGAGCCTCTCTCTGTTCAGTATCCGCAGAGGCAAGCACCTGCGTAGTCCACGGCATCCGAGTACTTGAAGATGTCTCTCCTGGTCCTGGATGTGTGACTGTAAGTGCAGTTTCGTGGCATGGTACGTTCGTCTTCAGCACAAAACAAGAGGTATAAGCTGGCGGTAAACAAGTCGTCGTGGATATTTCTTGTATGCAAGCGTCCATTTGGCAGTCTTTGAGCGTGATGAAGGTGTGCGAGATAGACGCTACACCAATAGAAATAGAGGCCAGGTACGGGGTCGCAGATGTAACAGTTGAGTCTGCAACCGTGGTACCTGCTGAGAGGACTTTCATCTTGTGGTAAAATGGAAAAGAAGTTATTTTGCGAAAAGGACAGCCATGTTGTTGTGTTATCGTTTGCGAAAAAGAGAAGAAAACAGACTAGGCTCACATCGCAGATGGGAAATTTAGTCGCTAATCTTGACCTTCTGCCTACCTTCTCATGCGAGTAGCTGGACCTTTTTGTTAGTACCCATAGTCTTATCCGTCTCTGTAGACGGGCGAATGAAGCAAGCTATTGCCCAGCTCAGACAGACTTGCGAAATTCCGAAGCTCATATCCAAAATCATATCTATCATATCCAATACAGGTGCACCCATCTACGGTGACCAAATGCAAGTGGTATACCAGGCCCCGACGCTATGCATAAAATACAGACTCAGCTCCATAGCTGCCCAATTTTTGCGGTCTTCAGAACGAGGGACATGAGGAGACTCAAAAACTGAAAAGGCCGCTTCTCCTTTTCCCGAGAGGATAGACAACCAAAGCACTCAAGAATAAGCCCACCGTAATGCCAATCGCAACCTGAATCATACTATACCCAACATTGAAAATCATGCTATTGACATCCGAAGCTGAGCTTGTTGCACTGCTAATAGTCGTCGTGCCGTTCGCTACCGTACCATTAACGCTCTGTCTCGTGATCTGGTTTGCCGACGTAATTCCACTGACGAGACTACCAGATGCCGCTAGACCCGAAGGGACTTGGACATAGATAGCAGGCAACAGAGCGGCAGCAGCCAAGCCATGGCGAAGCCGTGAATAGAGATTGCCCAGGATACCGATGGCAAGCGCACCGAGCGTGTTTGCTATTTGGACGTTGGTAGAGAAACGCAGGGCGGAATAATGATTGACGATGAAGCCAACAAAAGCTATGATCATCATAATAGGCGTTTGCTTCCATTTGCCTTGGTTGATAATGATGAGACAGAGGGTGAACGGTGGGACGAAAATGAACTTGAACCAGGTCGAGGTCTCAGATCTGCACGAGACGTCGCTCGTCGCGTTCTTGTCGAAGCCCCCGTAGAATGACGTACCAATGGTGATGCCAAAACCGAGGAAAAGCGAATAGATGATGGCGTAGACCATACGTACGGAGCCGGCCACCATGTTGCGTGATTGAAGTTCAAGAGAGCCACAAAGAACTGTGTAGCCTGGGAGAATCAAGGCAATGGCGGATTGACAGAGAGCAGAAAAGCAGAAGAGGTTGCCACCCCGGATGGAGCCGAAGGCTCGAGCGAGGAAGCTGGTAAGGACGGCAGCAGATACTTCGAACACGTTGTTATAGAGCTCTGACTTGGGAGCGATGATGTGTTGCAGTATGCCAAGGAGAGCCCCTAAGACGAATGCTATGGGTAAATCGATCGCGCGGGCACCGAATGCGAAGGGTCCGACGAAAGCACTTGCGAGACCGTACATCAGGACAATGACCCATCTGCCGTACTTGTTTTTACTAGTGATGATGGCCTCAAGCCGCACCATGGCTTCCTCTATACCTATCACGTCGTGAACGACCTCTTTGTAGATACTATGAGTGTCGCGAAGTTTTCCCAGGTTGACGAATTGAGTAGTGCGGACGAGTTTCACTTCGGTTGTATGAGTTTCAGGATCATCGAAAGAAATTATCATACAATTGGGCATGTACAAAAATTGGCCTTCGATCTCGAGGACTCTTGAGCACATCTTCATGTACTCTGCAAATCGTCAGCTGTTACCGAATATAGTGTAAAGAAGTCTCATAATCCTCACCTTCCAGCCGATGGGTCGGCGCTCCGAATGACATAAGAGCTTTACACATCTTCAAGAGAAAGTTGTGCCTTGCCTCTAGATCGGCGATATGTACTTGTAATCGAAGGGAATCTTCGGGCTTTGCTCTTTTGCCCTTGCCTAATAGGGTATCTATTGCTTGGTGGCTCAGTGGTCTCTCTCTCTGCTTTGGTCTAATTACCGAAGACTGTTTGGAACCACCAGGCTGAGCGAAGACAGTCGAGAAATTGACTAGATCTGAGAGGGCCCCCGTCGAATGATTATCCTGGTTTTTGTAGTACCATTTCTGTTGCTTGGTTTTTGGAGTAGTTGTGCCTGAAGATGTTGGCGAGCCACCAGGAGTTGAACCAGGGGTATGGCCAGGAGTTTCCACTATGCCGTCATGCGATGTAGACTTTAACAAGGGTGTAGCGCTAACACTTCGTTTGACAGCACGCGCAGCCTCTCCTGCGCTTGATGGTATATTGGCGATAGCTGGACCGAGTCCCTCGTTATCGTACAGTTTCAAGATCGAAGACAAAAAACCTTGTCTGTACTCTTTAGGTTTGGGGACGTAGACGTCTGGGTCACGTTCATATAGAGGCGTCTGGGAGCCGGATTGAAGTTCAGGCGACTTGGCACCAACATGAAATGTTTTTAATCTGGCTTCTCCGGTGTGATGTCCGACCAAGCGTGCCGCAGTGTCATAGAAACGGTTGTTCCTCCCCCTTTTCTTGCTCGGTGCCTTTTTCTCAGCGTCGGCTTCTTCTTCCTCATCATCCGATTCGTCCTCTATACCAAATTTCGTTCGTCTGCTTGCCAGCTTCTCCAAAGGCAAGTCGTTCGGGTCGAAGAGCATCCCTCCTTCACTCTCTGAAGGCGGGGAGGGAGGTGGAGAACTGATCACCCTGCCTTGAGGTCTGTGAGGGGAGGTATAGCGGGAACCCGGGGCAGAGTGACTGCCCATCATGCGAGAAAGACGCTGGGCCCTGTCAAGTGCCGTCTGTTGCGAGAATGCTTTGGCGGGAGCATCCGCGTCTTCTTCTTCCTCGTCTTCATCTTCATCTTCCTGCTCGTCATCATGTTCGTCTTCCGTCTCCTTTGATTTTCCCTTGTTCTTGCTGAGCTGTGCCGCAATTTCTTCCATATCTGAGTCACTCGATGGGAGTCTCATGATCGAAGGTCTGGTTTTCGGAACTGGAGCTCTGGCGGTCTCCTCGGTGATATCTGCGGACTTCTCCGGGCTAGGCCTTCGCATGACCGAGGTAACACTGCTACTTCGAAGGGTACCTGACCCAAGCCTTGGTTTAGGCATGGGCTTCGGCTTCGGTGGAGCGTTGGTATCATCTCGAAGATCGAAAGCCGCTTTGCGATTTGAAGTGTCCAGCGATTCCCCTCCGGGTGTAAATCGCACATTGTGTTTCTTCCTGGGCGGCCTTGACCCTTCTCTTGAGGCTGTATTGCTGGATTCAGCACTGCGATCTCGAGAGCTGTCGCCGTTCCCTTCATTGGAGACTGGGGTGAGGTTCTTTTCAGGTGATGCCATTACTACTGCATTATTTCCCTTACTTCAGACGAAAGTATGTAGCAAATAAGTATATACAAGAAGAGAAACCGAAGAATACTAGCTGGACCAATCGACGCGAGATGTCTTTGTTCCCAGTTCAAGCCCGACATTCCCAAAACGAAAGCCTTTTGCTGCGAACAACCAGGGTCGGCAAGTGGCGAAAGGGCATCGTTATACAGCCTAGGAGCAAGGGAGAAGAAGCACCGCGACCAATTGATATGGAATACTTGAAAAGATACACAGAAGAAATGTTGAGAAGACGGTTTGTCAACAGTAGTGGAGCAACTGCTTTGCAATCCACACATTCCTAGCTCACGGCGGATAAGGCCGAGCGAGAGGGGCAAGGAAGGCGCTGACGTCCCATTTGTATGGCAATGGCGAGCTAATGGCCCGCGCAAACTCAGAGCCGCTGTTCAGGGCGAGTGGTGGCCTTTGTTGCTTTTCCATCATGAAGTATGGAGATGGCGTGTGGGATGCTGAAAGCATCGTCGTCTGCTGCAAACAACGCCAATCACAGACCCTGACTTCGGCGTAATCTCGGGGAATCAATGATTAGTACGAACTAGAACTATTTTCAATTGTGGGCCACTACATTACCAGACCTGTCGTACAGCACCGTCACACTTCGGAGCGCTTAACAGACTGTATTTTCATCCAATGACTGAGTACTTTATTATGGGACCCTACCAACGCTTGACCTCTGAGCCATTGCAGGGCACTAAAATGTTGCTAGTCTAACCTGTACCTGTCTCATGTACATCTTGATATGCCGATGCTACATTCAAATAACGCGTGAGCCAATGCTATAAGTAACGGGAAAGCGAGTATATGATGGTTACAGGCTCTCCTGCTCATGTATGCGCTAATAGGAAGATCTGTTGGCTTGAACAATTATGGTATGAGAAATGGTATTTCCCAGTGGGAGCTGTGCTCAAACGCTGGGTTTGCCCCACTGTGAGCTTCGGAGACAGCTCCTCTATCTCGCGTTTTAACCATCTAGCTACTGCACGTCCCATGCGATCCATGCATGGCGCATCAGAATATCTGCAGGATCTCGCGCCCGAAATGAGGCGCCCCTACCAGATCTGCATATTCCTCCAAAGCCTCTCGCAGGCATCGTGACTAGGGCCCGCGAGGTTCCGTTCGGGAGATATGATCTTGCTCACTTCCCCAGCTCGAAAAGATTTTGATTTGCAAATGTGAATTTCTCAGGCAGTTGCGATCCAAACATGCTAATCAAAACCTCGATCCTGCAAGTTGCTGTCTTTACTCACCTGTCGTTGACTCTTCCAAACCCACTCCTATCAGCCAATCCTTTGTCAATCTTTCACAACTTAAGCTCTGGGCAGCAATGTGGTATGGTGGGCTGTGGTAGCCCATACCATGGTGGTCTCGCTTTCTGTAGGAGTTTAAATCAAGGCTGCACTTTCTGCGGACCGAATCCTGGCGCAATCGTTCCTTTCGCAACATTCACTTGCGGTGGGCGTTGGCAGCATACATCGTCCATCGACAATCTCCGAGCTGTGAATTCGTCGGCGAACGCTTCTGCTGTAGGGAATGCGATCGGCATCGATGGGACCTAAGGGATCTGGCTGGTCTCAACAACTGTGATGCTCTACGACTCTCTTCCGGCGAGACGTCCGAACTTTCGCCTCTGTAACGTTGTTCGAATCCTCCTCTAGGATACTTTTCGAGACCCCGGTCATACCTCCTTGAAGCAATGATTTATCCCACCATGCCAAAGTCCCTAGCCTCTTCATACGCCCGGCCTGCACGCCATATCTGATGATACGGTCTGCAATTTCAAGAGTTTCAAATTGAAGTGACGGAGGTATCCTCCTCGATGCATCCTCCTCGGTTCGCTGCAAAAACAGAGCCATCATCGGATCGTAATCACCAGCGGAGGTACGTATGTCCGGGGAGCTCATCGTCACAGTGATGAATGCCGTCGAGTCAGGATACTCAGGTGCGCCAAGGTCTGCAATGGGGTCTGTAACATAATCCACAAGGCCTCGGATTCTTTTCGTGACGAAGCCGCCCGTACCGAATCTACCTGCACAGAATGTCGCCAGATATGCCGCCATCCCTCGGACATCGTTCGGTCTCAGAACCATAGACTGAGTATTGACGGGACCCGCGACCTGGACAGCAATTTTCACGTTCGTGTACGAGACCTCGATTGGCAATTGGTACTGAGAGGCTCGGCCTTCCTTGTTATGGTTCACGCTGTATGTGACATAATTTGTGCCATAAGGAAGGATGCCACCGGTTTGCAAACCATGTTCTTTCTTGAGGCCAGCACCGTAAGCAGGGTGGCAAAAGGCGAAGTCGGGAAGGGAAGGCTCGATTGGGGTTGGGGGGATGTAGGAGGTTAGATTGGGGAGGGTTGGGACGTTGAGCATTGTACATGTTACAAGGTCAATTCCAGGGAGAAACAACTGGTGTTGGAGGAGAGGTGGAGCTTTATAACAGCTTTGTTGAGACGATTGAGCACTGCTCCTGATAGTTCAAGTTCTGTTTGTCGCCTATAAAGAGGGCTTCTTGCGGGAAGTGCGCATGGTAGGAATAGCTCCGACCGCCTTGATAGCAGGCCGTGCCACGCCGTAAGCTGGTGAACAGGCCTGACCACCTTCCAAAAGCCTGGCAGAATCGTGGTTCATCGGTTTCATCAATAACGCTAGCTGTGAAGTTCAGGTTTCTAGTGCAACGTGCGTCCGAGCGATATGATTTCCTGAAAGATTCCTGCGAGACCTGAGGTCCAAGTGCTCTGCGCATGCTTGTGATCAGACGCCCCTGGATATGATTTCACGATGTCTGATCTGTGCACATGGCACCGAGGCAAGCATTTGTGTCAGTCAACCATATCGTCGCATCTAGGCCGCATTGGCCATCGTTCTACTGTATGAGCACAGTAGCAATACCGATTCTTACGCAGGCGTCCGTGGGAGAGGAAGCGACGGCTTAATCAAAGGTATTCCTTCTTCCTGCTAGTCCGTGTGTATTGATTCATGTGCCATTCCGTGTCCCCACTTTTGTTCTCTAAGGTTCCGCCTCTGATCTCGAACAGACGCATTGTCATCCTCGGTCCTACTTCTGCTAATTCCACGCTCTGATATCCGGTGCGGACAAAAACGTGGTGCCTTACTTCAATGCTATCCTCGATGTTCTTGAACGTGACGACTCGGCTCCCAACTTTATGATTTGATGTAGCGGCTTCTCGGGGCGGAAAAAGATGCTTGACGATTTGAGCCACACGCTTGCCGAGAGGAGTATTGAAATTCTCAAATATGAGGTGGGGGTATGATTCGCTGATTGTGCCTTTACTGGCATCGGGGAGATCGTGGCGGAGAAATACGTTATGTAGGGAAAATGACGCCGTAGGACCATGCGGCAAGTGTGAGATTGTCAGAGCTGTTGGCACACCGCGATGCTCGTGAAGGAGGAGTAGATCGGTCAACGAAGAGGCGTTGGCACTACCAACGAGATTGGGCAGAATGAGCGTCCCGCGATTGAGACGGATGGACGTAGGAAGCAATAATCGTATCTCTTTCGCGAACGCGGATAGTCGAGTCGAAGGAGAGCGTGATGTTGTCACTAAGGGACGTGGGTCTGCGATGCCGGATAGATGTGCGTACTCGTCGTCAATGTCGTTGTGGGCTTCAGCGCTCTCATCGAACTTGTAGTCTTCACGTAGAGTTTTGTCGTTGGCTATAGCGGGATCAAGAGGCTTGCCAGATGCTAGAGAAGCCTTGAGCTTTGCCCGTTTCTCGGCAGTCTCTGCTTCGCGGAGTGTGAGGGCACGGCGGTGGAGGTAGTCCCTTCGTTGGCGAGCTTGCCGTCTCTCAAAAGGCAATATGTCAGTAATGAGGAGGAAGATCAGCAGCGGGAATATCACTTACGATCATCTTGAAGGACCCTAAGACGTGGCTTGTATCATCTCACACAGGCCCGATTCAGCAAGCAGTAGAATATGACCTGAAGATTTTCTGATAGCGGGGCTGAAGCTTAGAATTTTGGAGCTAAAGTCCTAGGGCCGATTGCCGATCGAATTCCTTCCACCAACTCCTCCTTCGACACCTTACATCTGTCCCTTACGACATACACTTTCTTTCCTTTCATGGTGCTGGTGTTGAATGAGCGTCTATCTATTTCCTTGAGTCGTCAAGAAGTTGTGAGAGCTTGACCTTCCACTCTTCAGAGCCCAGCCATTCCAAGGCTTGCCCAAAACCACAAAGCACAGTTCTAGCACCAGCTACTATGGAGGGAGCTTTCACCCATTTGGGTAATCATTTGATATCAGACTCAGCATCTACGATCAACGCGGGGGACGATCTCTCTACCATCGACCCTGATGAGAGCATCCTCGACCGCGAATATGGGAGGGGCAACTTGACAGGTGGACCTAGACGACGTCGACACGACGACGATGAAGAAGGCACGGAGGTCTTTGACGATGATGACACAGAGAGCATGGTCAGCGTGCCAGTCGACGGCGCGAATGGGAAGCCAGCGCGCCCAGAAGAGGAGAAAGAGCTACCACCACACGCATGCGCGTAAGTAGCTACAAGTCTGGAGACGTTTGAAAGCAGCTTCTGATTGTCGATTCTTTCCTGCAGATACTGTGGTATACATAATTCGGCCTCCGTCGTCCGCTGCTTGGCTTGCAGCAAGTGGTTCTGCAGTGCTCGTGGCAATACATCCTCGTCTCATATCATCAATCACTTAGTTCGCGCTCGCCACAAGGAGGTTCAGCTACACCCAGACTCCTCATTGGGAGATACAGTCCTAGAATGCTACAATTGTGGTACGAAAAACGTATTTTTGCTAGGATTCATACCGGCCAAGTCAGATACCGTTGTGGTGCTCCTCTGTCGTCAGCCGTGCGCCTCCATGCCTTCCTCCAAAGATATGAATTGGGATGTGTCACGTTGGCAACCTTTGATTGAGGACCGATCTTTCTTGTCTTGGCTGGTGGCCGCCCCCTCAGATACCGAACAGTTACGTGCTCGACACTTGAGCCCTCAGATGATTGCTAAGCTTGAAGAGATGTGGAAAGACAATGTTTCGGCCACAATCGCAGACTTGGAGAAAGGCGCGGGTGTTGATGACGAGCCGGCCCCGGTGCTGCTACACTACGATGACGCTTACCAGTACCAGAACGTCTTTGGGCCTTTGGTCAAGATCGAAGCGGATTACGACCGGAAGCTAAAGGAATCACAGTCGCAAGATGGGCTCATTGTTCGGTGGGACTTTGGACTGAACAACAAGCATCTCGCAAGTTTCGTGCTGCCAAAGCTGGAGCTTGGAGACGTCAAACTTGCTGTTGGAGATGAGATGAGGATCAAGTACACTGGAGAACTTCGTCCACCGTGGGAAGGCGTAGGCTATGTGATCAAGATCCCGAACAATCAGTCAGACGAAGTAACTATCGAGCTTCGAGCCAAGGGCGATCATAAGTCCGTGCCTACGGAGTGTACCCATAATTTCAGCGCAGATTACGTCTGGAAAGCTACCTCATTCGATCGTATGCAACTTGCCATGAAGACGTTTGCCGTAGATGAGATGAGCGTGTCCGGCTACATTTTCCATCGCCTCCTGGGCCACGAAGTTGCTGCAGCACCAATGAAGACTCAGATGCCAAAGAAATACAGTGTCCCTGGGTTGCCAGAGTTGAACAGTAGTCAGATCAGCGCTGTGAAGAGCGTGCTCCAGAAGCCACTCAGCTTGATTCAAGGCCCTCCTGGAACTGGGAAGACGGTTACATCTGCCACGATCATCTACCACCTGGCCAAGATCAACGGCGGCCAAGTCCTGGTCTGCGCTCCATCCAACGTTGCGGTGGATCAGCTTTGCGAGCGGATTCACAAAACAGGTCTCAAGACTGTCCGTGTCACTGCCAAGTCACGTGAGGATGTTGAGTCTCCCGTAGGCTTTCTATCTCTCCATGAGCAGGTACGCATGAATGACAGTAATGTCGAATTGGTCAAACTTAACCAGCTCAAAGCCGAGCTGGGAGAATTGTCAAGTCAAGATGAGAAAAAATTCAAGCAGCTCAACCGCAGCGCTGAACGCGAAATACTGCAGCACGCAGACGTGATCTGTTGTACCTGCGTTGGAGCTGGGGATCCACGTCTTGCCCGCTTCAAGTTCCGCACTGTCTTGATAGATGAATCGACCCAGTCCGCTGAGCCCGAATGTATGATACCGTTGGTCCTTGGCTGCAAGCAGGTGGTGCTTGTTGGTGATCATCAGCAATTGGGACCTGTCATCATGAACAAGAAGGCGGCAAAAGCAGGTCTCAATCAATCTCTGTTCGAACGCTTGGTCATTCTTGGATGTGCTCCAATTCGATTGAACGTGCAATACCGCATGCATCCCTGCCTATCGGAGTTTCCATCCAATATGTTCTACGAAGGGTCATTACAGAACGGAGTCACTATGCAGCAGCGCATTCGTCGTGACGTTGATTTTCCGTGGCCAGTGACAGACTCACCCATGATGTTTTGGTCCAACCTCGGCAACGAAGAAATCTCGGCTTCTGGAACCTCATATCTTAACCGCACCGAAGCCTCAAACGTAGAGAAGATCATCACTCGCTTCTTCAAGGCAGGTGTGCAGCCTGGTGATATCGGTATCATCACACCGTACGAAGGTCAGCGAAGCTACGTGGTCAGCTCAATGCAGACGAACGGCACATTCAAGAAGGAGAACTACAAGGAAATCGAAGTTGCTTCGGTGGATGCATTCCAGGGACGGGAGAAAGATTTCATCGTGCTTTCCTGCGTGCGCTCGAACGACCATCAAGGCATTGGGTTTCTGAGTGACCCTCGTCGTCTCAACGTTGCGCTAACTCGCGCCAAGTATGGATTGGTGATCTTGGGCAACCCCAAGGTTTTGTCCAAGCATCCTTTGTGGCACTACCTACTCTTACACTTTAAGGAAAAGAACTGCCTGGTAGAAGGACCACTTTCGAACTTGCAGATCTCGTTGCTGCAATTCAGTCGACCAAAGCAATTGTACCGTGGCCCTCAGCGCTACCAAATGTCATACAACCGTGCTTCTGAAATGAGCAATGGCATTGCTAACGGACGTAATGGGCCTCGCCAGGAGTACAACGACGCTGGGTCACTTGTTGGTTACATTCCTGACGACGTGTCGTCGGTGCATTCGTCGTCCATTGGTGGAGTTGGTGTTCCTTCGCAATACCCCCAGATGTTCTCCGGATTCCAGGACACTTGGCCCGGGATCAACGGGCGCCGCGCCAATGGCGCCAAGAGCCGAGCAGGTACCGAAAGCATTGCCGGCGAGTCTGTTGCTGCTACCGAGTCGGACGTCAATGGTCCTACCAGCACCGTCGACGGCGGGAAGGGTGGCGTCAGCCTGGCTGGCCTCACAATCAATGATGCCAAGCAAGCCAGCCTAAATCAATCGGACCGTCTCAAGCGCTATGTCGAATCTGGCGGACGTCCTGGAGATGGCAGCATCTATGGTGGGAGTTCTACCAGCAGTCGCCTACCGCGTGGCGAAGACGATGACTCCCGAAGTGTGTCTACGGCATTTGCCAGCCAGGTCGGACTAGGAAATTATGATTGATTGGACCGTGTTCATCGAGTCGACACTGTTTTGATCGATTCTCAAGAGCGAAGTAAAGGCCAAGATTATCAACAGACAAGGGCACGGATTCGATGCTCTTGCACACTGGTAGTCAGACCGGTCACAACTGCGCGAGAGATCTGTGGTCCCCAAGAGTAGTACCAGCCTTTCAGAGATGCGAACCAGCGGAGGGTTGAGACAACCTCAGTGGTGCCTCTGAATTAAGCAAGGGAGCAGGAGACGAGCAGATGGCAGAATTACCATGCATGTTAGCAGAGAGAGCAGAATCATACAGTCGCTACTGCATTGTTCTTCTGCAGGATTGCGACGAGCCTCGGTCTTTGACAGCGCAAATGTCGGGTCCCTGGTTGTTTCGGATGGGGTTGCTTCAGCTTCAATAGCTTTCCGGCCCAACCGTCCACTTGGACATGCTTCCTCTCCGGTACACACATTCCTTTTGCATTCAATCATGCGTGTGCCATTACTGCATTCCTCTGCAGACATAATATTACAGTCTTTACCTTATGCGATCCAATGGATCATGCACACGTGACCATTGATTGCGCCCTATGCAAGTGAAAATCCTTTTGATGCAGAGTCACCACTCTTGTGGGGAGCAAGTGTGGGCTGCACAAATGGTGTGCCCTTATTGAAGGAAGATGCAATACGCAAACAATGTGCACTTCAGGGAACTCAGTGCATGTCGATTGCAATGCCAACCGTCTTAGGAATTTTGGTCAACTCACTCGAGCTGATCCATCGGTACCCATCGGAACAAGAGCTGTCACACCTGCATCTGCATCTGCATTTGCATCCCGACCAAACAGACCGTGGCTGCAAACCAAATCCATGCAACGGCATCACCGCATGTCGTGCAGGGTCCTCTTCCACCCACGCTCTTCCCGTTTCGCCTATCAAGCCGAGCCTTATTCCACATCAAGTACTCCATTCCGCTGATCTTCGCCCTTGTGTGTTTCGAAGCTCAAAGGAGTAAGGCGCAATGGATCAGAATCCTAAACGAGACTAGTCATGCGACCGAAAGCAGGGACCATCAAAACCTCGCCTCCTCTAAGATTGCACACCAATGATGGTCACCCGCCAGGATGGCTCGAATTAGCTCAGGAGGATTCGTGCCACAAGCGTGGGTTGGGATGCTGCTTTCATTCTTCGACCTCACCTCCTCAACTTCCTCAACCTCCTCCACCTCCCCACATCCTTTGTTCTGTACTGCCGGCACTGGACTGGTTGCAGCCTCTTTTGCATTCGTTTCCGTGCTCCCTACCCTGTTCCTCTTACGCGCCAGCAACCACGGTGGGACAGCAATCATGGCGAACGGTCCCACGACCAATGGAAATGGTGCTATATCCAACGGCAAACCTGCAGACCCCTCGGCAGATTTCAAAGGCGACATCAAAGTCAACAATAAAGCACCCACAAAAGAGCAGCTCGAAAAGGTCGCAGACATTCCTGTACTAGATGTGAACAAGAAATCACATACCTTCAAATCGCTCTACGCAGATAATGAACATGGACCGAGGCGCGTGCTCGTGGTTTTCGTACGGCATTTCTTCTGTGGTGTAGGTAGCCCTTCGTTGCGCTTTCAGCCCGGCTCCGCGCACATACGCACATACAGCTGTTCGAGCATGCCCTTGCTAACAGATACCATGTGACCACAGAACTGCCAGGAATACATCCGCGTCCTTTCAGAATCTATCCCCCCTTCCACACTCGCCACCCTCTCCCCACCCACAGAGATCATCATCATAGGCTGCGGCCAGCCCGACATAATCCCGATGTACGCCCGCGAATCCGCATGCGCGTTCCCCATCTACGCAGACCCCACGCGCCGCCTCTACAGCCTTCTCGGCATGACATCCACCCTCAGTCTCGGCTCCCAGACCCCGGAGTACATGAAGAAGGGTATGCTGAGCCTATCGGTACGATCATTTCTCCAAGAGCTGAGGAGCGGGAGGAATATGTTGAGTGGAGGCGACTTTAGGCAGGTTGGCGGGGAATTCCTGTTCGCTGGCGATAAAGTTACCTGGTGCCATCGGATGAAGAATACGAGAGATCATGCAGAGATACCGGAAATACGGAAACAGTTGCGGTTGGATGAGCCGCAGAATGAGGTATCGGATGGGGAGACACCGAGGGCACGGAAGAGATGGAGTACAGCGGGGCTTGGAGCGGGTCTGGGGCGAAGATTGTCGAGTCGACGAAGGAGTTGGGCGCCCAGTCGGTCGAGGAGTCGGAATACAGAGGTGAAGGGTAGTCCGCCTCGGAGTGGAATGGCGGAGGTGAAAGAGGAGGAGACTGCCACTCCTGAGGATGCTCTGGCTAAGCTGGAAGGCAAGAGTCGCACTCCGATTAAAGCAGAAAATGGAGCTCCTATTAATGGGACTGCGAATGGTAACGCCAACGGAGCATTCAAAGAGCATAACCTTGCAAACGGTGCTCCTGTCACTGAATCGGTGAATGGCCTCGCGAACGGCACGGTCAATGAAGCTGTGGTGGAGGAGAAGATTATGAATGGCGCCGCTGGCGGCATGGTCAACGGGCTAACGAATGGCCATGTGACTGCCTAAGGACGTGCTGGCTACGTCCTTCGTAAATACGTTATCATTGCCTTCCGTGGGCTTTGTTTGGGCATACTCGCCGACAGCACTCTGCGATACCCTGGCGTCTTTTTGTTGGAAAGGCATATACAACGTAGGGGGCTCTTTTTGGTTGACCATTTGATAGCGAATGCATAACGTATGTCGAGTATTTCGTTTCCAATGAAGCAATGCCTTTCACACCTAGTTGATGTATTTATCGTCGTAAGCGGTGTATCACTTGGATTCGAACCGTGGTCGATGTTTGCTGCTCTCCTATTCTAGAGCTGAACGGTGCTCTTATGTCCGATATCCACGGCTCTAAAGAGTGGTGTCCTCAGGAGCGTTTGCCTAATGAGTCGATGATTGCCCCGAGTTCACGCAGAAGCCTTACAGTATCAGCGTGGCCACCTACCGGTGTCAGGCAGATGGCTCTGTCCATTGGTCAGAAACAATTATTGGTCTTCCTAAACGGTACGTGCCCACATGCCCTCTTTCAACGGGAGGCGTCCTGCAGTGCGGCCCCTAGACAGTGTTCGCTAGCCGTAATCGCAGACGAGAATCAAAGACGCCCATACATATATGAAGGAGAGTTCAAGGATTAATTGGCACCGATCGACTGTATGATGTCGCAGAGCAAGCAATGCTTCGACGTCCACTAAACCAGCTGTATTGTCTCGAACTCCGTCCTCTCTGCTGTGACTCCTGCCCATTGCCCCCCATTCATCACGTCGTGGATGTAACATTGTCCAATCATAAGATACGAATCCCCTTTCGGCCTTAATAAGATAGGCACCGGGGAGCCAAAGATGATGGCTAGCACGTCCCCTTCTCTATAAGTATCAGGAATCCATCCGATTTTGCCGTACTTTGTGAGGCAAAATTGCCGATTAGCACCAGTAGATCGAAACTGGTGTTCCACCTCAATGAAATTGGGAAGGTCTTCAAAGTACCTGGGCTCATCATCGTCCTGCGACACCCACTTTGCTATTGTCTCCCAAAAAGCAAAACTCTGTCCTTGAATTCCTCCTCTGCTTGGAATCCGTGGGCCTGTCGGTCTCCGATAAATGTCCGCCACCAAGCCTCCTCTTGCCGGGCCGCGTCTGGATAGAAGAAGGATTTTGCAGTCGCTCGAGCGCTTTTCTCCATGAATTCGAGGTATTTCTGGAGGATCGGTTTCAATACCTGCCAACCTTGCGACATCCGGGGTTGAAAATCTATTTCATGGGGAATCGCTTGCTTGGGTGTGTCAAAGATGAATGCTCGTACGAAAAGATTGCTACCGTCAATCGTTGTATAAATATCCCATAAAACCTCGTCCGCGTCCTCCGCTTTCTTTTTATCCTCGTCAGTCTGACTCCAATGGATATAGCGATATGCACAGAACGGCTCGGTACTTCGGTTGATCAAGTCGGCGGAAGGATGATACGTTCTCCAATCAGGAGCCCAGGAAGGCAAATGGCTATTTTCATTGAAGAAACAAAATTGAAACACTTCGAGACTTCTGGAATCTTTGATCTCCTTCGCTGCTAAATCTAGATATAGCTGCTCCGTGGTTACCATGTAGCTGGGAGCGTAAGGAAGAGGCTGTGGGTTGCTCGCAAGGCCGAAAAGCCCATAAAGCTTATCCCTCGAGTCGGTAGCCTGACGAGAGCGAAGTTGGTGAGGTATTGAGACCAACGAGTGCTGTGGCTTGCCCGTTTTGCGTTCGTCTCTGAATTTAGACACCTCTCCGAGTTGGGGTACGGAGCCTTGGGCTGCGCTCGAGCGTAGCCAGGCATGCATACCCATGCCCCTCCATACTTCTGCGAATCTCTCTACGATGCCATAATCCAGGGTGAGAGACCCGCATTTCACCACTGCAGCGCGAGCGCTCGCGACTTCTTGGACGGTCCATATGCGTAGGAACCAGTCTCGACTGAAGAAGTGCGTGAGTCCATTCGCGAGATTGTCGTCGACTACTTCGCTAACTTGTATCGTGTTTGAAAGTAAAAAGAGATTTTTCCTGAGAGCTTTGATCTTGTCAACTCTTACGATACTATCTAGGTTCCAGTCATCGAGTTCGTTGAAAGCGTCATCCAAAGACCCTTTGATATGCTTGTCCGTGAATTGGAGGATGAAGTTACAGGCTTCTTGGTCAAATTCTGTGGCATCACCTAACCATATCAATACGCTTGCGCTGGTGGTATAAATGCTGCGCATGAACGATACTTGCTGCCCGCGTTCTTGAAGGTCCTCCTGATTGATACAGACAGCGTCTGCCCAAAAAACCACGGTCTGATCCAGTGCCCTGAATCGCTGAAGGGCCGCGTAGAGACTTAGTGTGGTTTTCAGATACCCATTTGCGCTGAATATAGTCTCGCTGAAGATCGGTGGGCCCCAGACGTAGGAGAGAGCATGGTATAACCCAGATTCTTCGAGCTTGACCTCTCGCAATGCGAAGTAAATTTCGTTGCCATGCTCGCCGGGGCTGACGTCCAGGACTCTTATGTTCCTGGTATCCTGGAGAGGTAAGTAGCGATACCGTGAAGAGCGAGCGTCCTCCACCATGAGACAGAGGTCTTTCAATATTCTTTGTATATAAGGTACGCTTCTAGATACGTAGCTAACTAGCTATATCATGACTGCTATGGAAAAACTTCGAATGTACCACCCAGATTCCCACACCCGCGGCCAGCCTGCATATGCGCGCAAGACTAGCTAGCCGCCGCAGACCAATGGTCCCGGTAGCCTAGGCTGACCCCAGGCGCAATGGCCTCAGCCCCTAGCCCCAGGCACATTTGACGAGTACAACAGTAATAGCAGTGTCATAAGCGGGCTATGTGTAGTACCGGGATGGTCTGGCTACCACATCAGGACCAGTCCATGAAACTCAATCTGGGCGCTGAGGTATTCTAGGTGTGGACTACAAGCACGGTGAACTGTTCCACCGCAACAATCATGCCCATGATGCATTGGCTCTCAGGTGGCTTCGATAACCTGCATCTCGACACCGTAGGCTTGTAAGTATCTCTTTCCCCTCAAATGCTTACTTGGACATACAATCTTCTTCTGGATGCCTAGCTGCTGACATCTTTCCTCTCCTAGCCTTGCCATTCTGGGCGAAGCCTCTATAACAGCCAACGCCCAAGTCTCCACACTCACCTATTCAGCTCTCCTCCCACGTCTCCTCCCTGCCCCCCAAGCTCTTATACGCACCTCCCGTCCCGAGTCTCTAACACCATACACGGGAAAAGTGATCGGGGCCCGCAGCGGCGGCATGCGAGATTCTGTCAATCATATAGCCCACCTGGTACACAACCGAGCAGCGCTTCCCGCCTACGCCGTCCGCTGCGAACGGATTACCAAACCCGGCCCAAACGCAAAAGTGTCTGCCAAAACCTTCGGACCCCTGGCATGGCTACATTTTCTGGGGATGGCAATGAGTATAGCTCTCCTGGTCCTCTCCATTGCCTTCTCGGATGGCTTCGCCCTTCTGGCTACAATAATGCTGTCCATCCTCTCCACAATGATCGGTTTCGGCAGCCGCTGGTCACTTACGCTCATGCAGCGCAAATCCGTCCGACGAGTACCTCGGGACAACATCGTCATCAAATACCCAAACGGCGCCTTCCTAGTCGTCAAATGCGACGAGAACATAGCTCGAGAGCTCTACTGGCACCCTGAAGAATGCGACTACACCTATGGCGACACCACCTACAGAATCATCTCCCTCGTCGGCACCCTGATACTCATGTTCGGCGTCATTTGTCTCGGCAATAGCACCGTACGGCTCCAGATTGGTTTCGCAGCCGCCTATATAATCCTCAACGCGTCATACTGGACCGTCGCCGCCTTCCCGCCGCGGTGGCATTGGGATCTCAGTTGCTACGTTGTGGAGGAAGAGCGGTATGAGGGTGGAGTGCTTCATGAAAATTTCACAAGGGCGTTGTGGAAGGCAATTGCGATTACGCAGAGTGTGGACTGGGTCAAGAGTGGGCAGATCGCGCCTGTGAGTGAGGCATGGAAGGCATGGGTCGAGGCGGCCGGAGATGTGGTGTGGAGAGAGAAAGAAAAGCGGGAGGCTGAGGGTCGGCGCGATTGTTCCCTTAGTGATGAGAAGCTGGACTTCATCAGGCCGCTGCCGATATGGAATGCGGAGGACGCGTTGACAGACTTTTTAAATCCGGACGAGCCTGGTAAAAACGTCTGAAAGTTGAATGGAAGGAGACAGTGGGCTCATAGATGCTCTTACGACTTCATGATCTCACGACATGTATCAATAGCGCGCATCTACACGCATCGGCGGTGAATTTTACATTTCACCCTCATCATCTGCCATGAAGCTACATAGAACGGTGCTAAGCTTATCTAAATAATACAACTCTCCAACCCGGTCTTGCATTCCGCCGTTCCAACAGCGCGACTTCTATGCTATACCACACCCCCACCATCAACGATTCACCCCACAAGCACCCCTCTTTGCTCCATATGAAATATAATCACAACAACATCTCTACGGCGATAACATGTAGACATCCATCTGGTCAATAGCTTCACAGCAAGCACTCGTCTTTGCTCCGTATGAAATGTAAAGTAATGATACTCGGAGCACAAGCCTCCATATTTTATTGTGATTGGGCAATAAAGTAGATCACTGAATCTATACTAGTTGGGTCGCAGGTTATTGATGAGTAGAGTGGAGATAATTGTTATGTCTACGTTTGGTATATTTGAAAGAGGGCGATTGGGGTGAAGAGCGATGCTGATGTATGGGGGGTCGGACGACTACAGGGCCGAGGTGAGAAAGGGTAAAGTAGAGATTTTGTGCCACCTCTAGTCCTCCTGGTTGAACCGCCGCCGGGGGTGTTGGTGGACTCGGCACCAGTCATTCTTTCGCATACGAGAATGGCATAAGACAAACACTCGGACTCACGTTGGGCCTCTCTAGATCTTCTTGTATGTAGTAGAATCGAGAGCTCCGAGACAGCTCATTGGTTGCATCTCTAATGCATGTAGGAAAGATCCCGCTTCGGTCCTTGGCTGGTCTGATGTGCCTTTGCAGCGCCCATGTCTCACGGCTGATGAGGGGTATGTCCCAGCCGCTCTAGATAATCGTTGTTACCGCTCCCAACCTCCTCGAAGACAGACTTCAAAGGCCCGAGCCGGTGGTCTTCTAACAGGGAGTCGTGATTCGTCTCAGGCAGCTCCTTGCTCTCATAGTCAAGGCTATTGTTAATTCCATTTTGCATCCAGCACTGGTCGAAGTACTTCTGACCAGCTTTGCCAATCATCATGTCGGACTCCGCGAAGAAGGCACGAACCCTGAGCTTCGGCTGAGCTGAGTCTGGGTTCCTTCTTTCTTCCTCCTGCTTTGCCAGGTCTGGAACATACTTCTCAAAGTCCTCGCAAACACCCCAGTTACCTGATCCGTGCTTCTTTAAACATAATTTGACCTCTTCACTTGCACCCGTCAGGTCTTCCTCGAAGAGGTACTTGACCTTAAGTTTGTCGATTTGCAGAGCGACCTCCTCGCTAGTTCCATACTTCTCACCCAGATCCGTAGAGCCTGACTCACCGGGTCCGGCCTGAAAGAGTCCTGATACAGAGGAAAGGATACCGCCCGACCAAGACGCCGCGGGCGCTATCCTTTGATTGATGAAACGGGTGACGTTGCCGAAAGAGTTGAGCATGCTGTTTGGGATCTTGGATACAAGGCTCATCAAAGTAGCTCGAGAGTGTTCGTTGTGGACCCAAGGTCCTTCAAGTTCAGATCAAACAATGATTCTCCCCAAGGGCGTGCATCACTTACCAATGAATGCGGCATACGGAGCATGAGGATCTAATATATTCCGGAGCGAAAAGAGAGTGTTGAGGGCGTATATAGTACCCGCGCTGTGGCATAGTAGGCTGACATGCTCGACATTGAGCCGCTTGAGCAGTGCAGGTACTGTCTCAAGCCAAACTTGGACTCGTATATTTAGTGGCACACGTGTTGAACCTCCCATGCCAGGCCTGCAATGCATCAGACATCTGACCGCGAACAGAGAGGCTCAGTCAATCACTTACCGATCAGCACAAACGACTCTCACACCTGTAGACTTTGCTAAGTTGTTGAATTCTAACGCCATCCAACGGCTGCCGAACAATGGATTACAGAACAGGATGACCGGGAGTGTCATGTTCGAGAAATTGCTGGTTGTCGAGAAGGTCACTCGTAGGTTCCCGTGTGACGAGCTTTCGGGAAGCCATAGACATTGATGAAGATGCTGTGCACATACAGTCTCTATTGCTTCTCTAGTCGCGGGTTCCACATCTGTGGCGGTGGGTTGAGAGCTCGTTGAAGCCATATCGACTGGCAAAACGAGCGCTGAGATATTGTTAAGAGCTGTCAAAATACAAATGAGAAGAGCTGTTACGGGCTAACCTGAGGTGAGACCAGGAGGAAAACTACGGGGAATAACAACAGCCTCTAATGTCTTCCTCATAGTACTTTAAGCTGACCCAAATTCCCCAGGGCGCCAAGCCCGCCGCTCCCACGCCAAGATGCATTCGACTCGGATCTATCTGAACCCCCGTATGCCTAGATAGAATCGACTCATCCTATTTAGATCCTTAGCGCTTAGATGGAGTCGACTAGATCCTACGGCGAGTGACACGGATGGTGATAAGGGTTGGGTGTGGATTAAGTGGAATGGTGGTCTGGCTATGTAATTATGAAAATGGGGCTGAGGGGGTAGACGTGTTATTTCCCTGATTTCTGGGCTTATCTTTGGATGGATGGGTGTATTGATATGTAGATGACTGAGTGTGGTTTTGAAAGGTTAGAGGAATTGATATTGAAGAGTTGGCTTTAGGGACGGTCGGCGGGCTGAGAGGCCTGTTTGTGTTGTGTGGAATGTTATACTTGAAGGTCAGGTGAAGTGAACGTTTCCGTATATCCATTGCTTGAATTTATAGGAGGTTTGCGATTGAATTCTACTGATGTCTTGGAAAGTGCTAGACCCAAGGGTCATTATTCGTACTCCACATCTGCTTGGCTTGTGTAGGAGGCCGAGCGAGCATCATCATTCACTACCCATTGACCATCGTCATCCCCGCAGCATGGTAGCGATCACCAACGATCTGATGGCTATTCTGAATCCGTTCAATCTCCTTCATCTCCTGGTCTGTTAGCTCCACGGCACCTGCGTTCTCCATGACGCGCTCCGGAGTGGTGGAACCTGGAATCGGGATAATGGCGGGCATGCCTGGCTGCTTTGAAAGGGTCAAGAGCCAGCCGAGTGCTAATTGAGCAGGAGTGCATTGCTTTTTCTTCGCCATCTGCTCCAGTTGCTTGACGAGCTTGATGTTGACTTCAAAGTTCTCGGGCTGGAAGCGGGGGAGCATGCGGCGAAAGTCGCCTTCTGGAATGTCAGCGGCGGATTTGATTTGGCCGCTCAGCATCCCTTTGCCAATTGGCGAGTAGCTATCGTCACGGCTGTTAGTGTATATGTCCCCAAGACCCGTGGTGGTGGGATCATAGGAAGAGAAGACTTACGCAATGATTGCGATCCCTTCCTCTGCACAGACCTTAGCAATACCATTTGTAAGTGGCTCGGTCTGCCAAAGCGAAAGCTCCACCTCCACTGCTACAATCTTTGTGATCGCCGCTGCCTCCTTAATAGTGTTTGCATTGACCTCGCTGAGTGCTATACCTCCAATCTTACCTTCCTTGACTAGTTCGGCAAGCGCTCCCAGAGTCTCCTTAAGAGGGACGTTGGGGTCCCGACGAGCACACTCATAGTGATCAATCTTCCCCTTCCCCCCCAACGTCTTCAAGCAAGTCTCAATCTCCGATCTCAAAAACGCGGGACTGCTATTGGGGGTCATACCCTCTATAGCGCCCTTGATGTTGAGGACGACTTTTTCGGCATCTTCGGGATACTTGGCATAGTATCTGCTCAACAGGGCCAGAGAATTTGTCTCGGGTGGACCGTAGAATACGCCACCATTCCAGTAGTTGCAGCCTGATTTGAGTGAAGCTCGCATGGCGGAGAAGGCTTGCTCGTCGGATGTGGCACCATTGTGCCAGGTTAAGCCTGTTTGCAATGAGCTCCGGTTCTGGGATATCGTTGTGGACAGTGCATACCCATCAAGCCGTAACCGATGCTTCCGACCTTCTGGCCTCCGACGGTAGTGATTGCAGGCATTGTTATGGAAAATCTTGGATTCGGTAGAGGACCTCTTGGTGAGGAAAGCAAGGGGTGAACAGAGAAGGGATATATATACACCCCGAACTTAGGATTTGAAATTGCCGTTCCGGGACGGGAAAGGGAGCAGGGCCTTCCGTAACGGATTAGCCCGTCGAGCCCGTTCGGCCCTGCCAAGACATCCCGGAGTGGGCAGAACCATAATGTCTCTCACTTCCTCGCGAAACCACACCTTGGATATTCCGCTATGAGGCATTCCTTACCAACATCAGGATATCACCATGGTGCTGTGGAAATTTCAGGATATCACCATGTCATCAAAGTGTGAACGCGCGACCGCCTTCCAATATGCAGAATTCAATGCGCCTGCTCTTTGCCGCTTGGTTAGCAGTCTACGCGGAGGGCAACGTTGCTTTTGTGACACTTCTCAGATACCAGCATGTGGTAGCTTCAACTGGACAATCCTAATTTCGTTCCATGACGGGGTGAAGTGGGTACTCCGCTCCCCACGAGACGACGGTGCAATCAAGTCGGATGAATTGAGCGCCCTTCCTGTCTCCATCTAAATTTATAATGCAATAATCCTTTAAGACCTTTTACCTTATAGAACTCGATTGCGCCTTAGATTTTTGATCTTTTAGCGGTTGGGTATTGAGTATTAGCTTTATGCGACTCAATATTAGGCAATTAAGGCCTTTCTGGCATGTTCTGGTTGAGA
>JAABUK010001385.1_pt1 | contig 46408 bp, 34 predicted proteins | sample 5559141 | NCBI WGS metagenome assembly JAABUK01 (sample SAMN10711869, study PRJNA513367) | rock metagenome | isolation source: Antarctica rocks | place: Antarctica: Victoria Land, Pudding Butte nord | collected 2016-01-03 | reverse complement strand
TTATTTAATTTCTTAAACTCTTAAATTACCTTATTTATATTCTTAAAGTTAAGGATTAAATTATATTAATAATTATAATAAAAGTACTTCTTATACTTAGATTATTAATAAGGAATATAATAAGGAAGGTCTTATAAGTAATAGGATTTATAGGGATATATTATTATATAAGATTAATAGAATTTATAATTAACTATTAAGTTATAATAATATATTAATATATTAGGAAATTAAGTTACCTTTTTAAAGTAAAGACTTAAAAAGGGGACTTAGTATTATAAGTATTAATTTAATAAGTATATTAAATTAAATAAATAGGCTTAAGCGCTAAGTAAGGCTAAGTAATTAAATTATTACTTAAGAAGTTTAAAAATTTTAAAGATTAAGCCTCTTAAATTAATTAAGTTAATTAATCTTTATATAAATTCCTTTATTTATATAATAATATTACTTTTATAATATATAAGAACTTTATATTTAACTTATATTATCTCCTAAGTATATAAAAATTAATATTTAAGTATTAAATATTATTTAATATTAATCTAGTTTAATAAAGCCTACTTTTACTTTACCCTTAATACTCCTCTTTATAAGACCTAACTAAGTCGAATAAGAACTAGGCCCCTAAGAGGTCTAGGGATTAAGAGAATCCTAACAGATATATATCTTTAAGATATATATCTATAAAAATATTTAGCTTACTTAGAGTACTTATAGTTAGTTTTAGTAGGTTTAAGAGGAAATTCTATATTATTACTCTTAAGTACTTATAGGAGGCCTTTTTAATACTTAAGGTAACTTAGGATATTTTAAATTTACATAACATAAACTACCTTAACTAGTAACTAGAAAGATATAGGATCTTAGATCCTAGAGCTTTTTTTAGAGCTTAATATCATTATAAGTTTTAGAGTTTTTTTTAAAGTTATTTTGGCGTTAAATAGGATTTAAGCTAAATTTTTAGGCTATAAAAAATATTACCTAATTCGGCCTAGTTAAGGGTTTTTGCCACTGGGATATCCTACGATTTAGTCCTAAAATCGGGAAAAATCCTATACCTTTCCGGCGCGTAACCTTAACTAGGTAGGAGCTTATAAATATATCTTACTAGTCTACTTTTAATATAGATTCTACATTTAAAGCCTATTTTTAGATTCACTAATTAATAAGCGAGTTGAAAAGGTTTCTAGCTCTTCTCTTAAGTAATAGCTTAGCCTAGGCCTAAATTCTAAAATACCTTAAATTTAAAATAACTAATTTAACTCTTCTATATAATTTAAATAAATTTATCTTTAGATATTTTTACTACTTACTCTAGGATACTAGAGTTACCTAGATAACTTATAAGTTCTCTCTCTTACTCTAAGTAGATTTAAAATTAATAAGTAGTACTTATTAGATTTATCTATTACTCTAGGCTAATAAGTGAAGATATTTCAAGTTTATATTACGAGGATACTAGAATATATTACTACCTTATATAGGAATATATAACTAAGTACTATATAGCTTTCTATATAAAACTCTAACGTATAATAGTATTATATATCTAGTATTAAGCTCTCTAAAGAGTTTTATACACGCTAAACCTTTAGCCGACCTCTTAGAAATAACATAGACACGCAATCGCATAACCTTAAAATATAAGTATGGTATTATCAATGACGGTTCTATGATGCCTTGAATTCTCTAGCTGATCTACCACCTTTACTTCTATAACAACCTCAACGTGCTGAATCAGAAAATCATCGAGAATTGATGTTGGCCTGAAATGTGCGCCGATGAGCACAGGACGTACAATGCTGCATGCCTTTGAATCTCCAGTTTTCCTACCACCTTCTCTTCTACCGCCGTTCCAACCTGCTGAGCAGGCACTCGTACACTGATAGTCATAGAAAGCACAGACATAATGCGGCTCGTCTGCTCCTCCCATGGACCGTATACCAAACGCGGGGAGGTATCGTAGATATGCTGAGGAGTGTCGTGGAAATCACTGTGGCAAATCACATCTAAAGGTAAGCCTTGGCCTCCGACAAACTTAAGATCAGAGAAAAGCAGGCTCAATAGCGCTCTCCTCACTGATCCTCATCTGGTTTCGACGATCTTTCAAGAAGCTGTCGACAAGTTTGTGGTTTTTTCCCGCAAGGGTGTGCATAGGGTGACGACTCCCGTCCGATTCATGACCTGCGTTGTTTATTGTGTTGTTTAATGCCCAATTCTCGTAATTAGATGATGTTTTTCGAAGCGTTGCAGAGCTACTACTCTGTAGGCGACGTAGACGCTCTGTCCTCTCCGGACTTACCCGTGGACTTTCAGTTGCAGAAGCGTTGTTCGAATCGTTCCGCGAATCCAGAGATGCTTGCAATGGTCTCTGGCGCGATCCGCTAGGTGGACATTTCACAGTGCCGGACGACGAAACTCCAGCCTCTGCATTGGACTGCTTTTGTGATGACACTAAGTATGGAGTAACAGGAGTATTCTCGTTTTGTCTGTCCCTAAATCGTTTTGGATTATGTTGATTGCTGAAGGGAACCATTTCTCCCATCGAACGTGGCCGTCCGATAGAATTGCCCTGGAGGATCCCGAGAGGTTGAATTGGCACGATAGCCGGCATCCGTGATGTTCCGATCTTCATATCATCTCCATCAAGCTGGGCACTTTCCTTTCTGTGACCTCTTTCCTTGGCGGAGAAATCCTCACCAACTAGGCCATGGGGTCTTCCAGTATCCTCCAAGGAAGCTACCTGGGAGGCCAAAAAATCCTTCCAGGCACCGCTATAGTTCGCAGACGAGTATTCTTGAGGGAAAACCGGCCTAGCTGATGGTTGTTGCGTCGAAGGCCGGCTCGCAATGATTACAGCTGTCCCAAGTTTTCCGCTGCTTTCGCTCCCTGCGAGTGATAGAGAGCTTGAGGCTGCCTTTGTCATTTGATCGCTTGAAGATCTAGAGTAAACACTCTCTGATCCAGCCACGCTTCCGTTCCGTATTCTGCTGCCGATCATTGCTCGCTGATCAGCAAAGTCGGATCGGATCGCCGCATCCTCGTCCTCACTACCGGCGTGCATTACACGTCTGAAGGGGCTCATGTTGCATCTTTCAATGCGCGTTGATGGGGGAAAGAAGGCCGACTTGACTTCACGCAGTGGGCGTTTTGACACGAAAACACTAGACTCGTTCACATTCGCTATCTCTTGCGGCGTAAGTCTCTCCTGAATGTCCTCGTAACTTTGTGGGTATTCGCTGCGACTAGTCTTTGTTGTATTTTGCGGCAGGCTATGATCGACACAGTTTCCTGCTGGAAAGTTAAGAATGCCAGAGGTCGATACCTTCAAATTCTGATTATGATGGATAGCTTCAGGGGCTATGCTGACACGCCGAACACCTGACCGATTGCTTGATCTTCGCCCTGGTATTGAACGCGGTTGATTCTTTCTCTGCCGATCAGAGTCACTGTTTGTGCCACTGTCGCTGTCATCAGTCGTAGCCTTGCGGTTGTTTTGATTGATTTCTCTTTGCAATGCGGAGAAAATCCTTTTGGTCTCCACATGGCTTGCGCTGCCTTGCTTTAGTGGCTCCCAGAAAGTAGCATAGCCATTGCCTGAGTCGTCACGCTGCTGGGTGCAGGAGGATGATTGATGTGGACCTCCATCTTCTCTAATGATCGAAAGCCGCTTTCGCTCCACAAAATTCGGCATGTTGATCGTATTTGCCGCGGTAGAGTTTGTCCAGCTTGTGACTCGAGACTTATCGTTGGATTCTTCCTCGTCGCTACTGAGGCTTCGAATACTGCTAGCACGAGGGCTCTTGTTGAACATAAATGGCCTACTATGCAAGGAGGAGTCTCGAGACCCGACGCGGCGAAGAAGTTCAGCATTGGGCTCGGGGAATGGAGGCAACCGTTGCGCCGAGCCGTCGGAGGCTGGCGTGCGATCTCCATAGTGGGCGTGGGTTGCATCAAGATGCTGCACCGGGATACCCCGGTCGTTCGACGAACGTTTGAATACTTGGTTAATCTTGTCTTTCCACGTCTGTGAGATGGTCCTAGCCATGGAACCGAGTCCCTTAGGTCTCTTCAGCTCCTCGGATGACAATGGAGACGAAATCGCAGAGCCATAGCTATTAGTACTACTGGTCCGAACAGTCCTACGAAATACTTTCTGCGTTTTAGCTCGTCTGCCAAGATGTAGGAAGGGAGGCTGTTCGTTCAATTTCTGTTGCTCCACCTGTTGAAGGTAGGTATTTCGAGCAAGCTCGATGGCAGCATCATGTGCGGCGTATTGGCGATTTGCAGTTGACAATCTATCTGTGACTCCACGCAAGAATGAATATGACCTCTTAAGGCGAGGATCCGGGACTCTGATCGGCTCGCCAACGGCATCTGAAGATTGCAGAGAACATCGTTGAAAGCCGCGTTTGCTATTAGGCGTTCCAGACGCAATGACAGCCGATGGTGCTTTGCCAGGGCTGAACATGGACTTAGCTTTCCGAAGCCTGCGGTACGATGATGGTTCTGAAGCAACGTAGACTTCACCAAAATCGTCCGGCAAAGCTATGACCGAGTCTTCGTTGGATAGGAATGAAGGATCAGCTAGACACGACGAGTACGATTGCCGATGCGACTCATGGTTAGCCTTGTAGTCAAACGCCTCTCGACGAGTGATAGAGCGAGCCCTTGTTGGAACAGCATTTGGCCCTACAAAGCGGACACTCTGCCGTCTGCCCAAGTTCGGAATATCAACCGAGGCTTTCTTGGGTTCTCGTTCTCCGTCTCCTGTGGTGGCGCCCTTCTGGGTCTTCTTTCGCTCCTTTGCGCGCTCGTAGGCCAGGTTCGCGGCGGTCAGAGCGTCTTGATGAAGAGTTTCCGACTCATCTATGTTGCATTCGTCAGCAGTCACTGCTCGAGGTCTGAAAGATGGCGTCGACTTAGATCGCTGCGGCCGGCGTGAAGCATTGCTCGCTCCGCGGGAAAGCATGTTGGGAGAGCAAAGTGTGGATAAAGGCCACAATAGCCGGGCTTCCAACCTGTAGAATGACTTAAATGTATGCTGAATCAATCGACGTATCCAAAATGAGATAACGTGGCTGTCAAGGAAGAAAAGGTCTCAAATGATGAAAAGAGACCGCAGGCGCCAATGACCTGTATGAGAGCATATCCAAAAACTAGACGCTGACTTGGAGGGAAGGCGCTATAATAACCAATTCTTGCATGCGTGCGGGCCTTTTGCTGGCTCTTACCTCGGTGTAGCACATGTAATGGGTTTGAAATGGGCGAGGAAGGAACGACTGCGAACGAAAGTAGTACATGTTCGCGAAGACCCTAGCCTGGCTTCCTCAGGGATTAGTACCAAAGACACATATGGACCTTTCGGACTTGAGTCTCCGGCAATGGCTCCATGTAGGGTTTTAACTATAGAGTAGTTCTGCGTCACAATCACGAAGGGTTGTACCGGCTCCTGGAGACACGCTTTCTAGCCGTGGGCTCAAGATATCCTAGTCTACCAAAGACACTGTAAGCACTTTCGACATCCTCTCACCAGTTCGAAACACAGCACCATCGGGCAGAGGCGACTTCAAGCCGTTTTCGCCCGCAGGTAACTTCCCCTTGAGCAACAAAGTCTTAAGTTGGCCGTCGAAGCAGTGAAAGGTCGAAAGCATCAGACTGGGATATTGATATGCTGTCGGTGGTAATGTGGATCTTGGTCCCAAGGATACTGGCAATATCCAAGAGAATGTTCCGTGCCAACGCCGAAACCGTTGTGGAGAGTCGTGCTCCCCTTGACGGAGAAGGGGACAGCCCCCTCGGAAGACCTCGTAATCCAAGTTATGATGCGCATACTTGCGCCTCGGGCCGCCATCTGCGTATTTGTACAATGCCTGGTGGGTAGATAGAAATGCCGTTCGCCTTCTCTTGTGATACTGGTCATTCACTTTGCGTTATGATACACAGCTCGTTCTCGCCTTTATCGCACTTTCAGCAAACTAACGTCATTGGTTCGCCCAACATGTGTTGGGATTGCGATGAGCTGACTTTGTCGACCCTTGCAAGCCATAATTACAGTATGGGGAATAAGAAAGTTGTTGACCCTGATGGAATGTCGTTCTAAAGTTTAGCGGGATTGATCTTCGAGTCTCGCCTAAAGCATTGACCTCATTTGTTCACCAAGCACGGAATTACCTCGGGTCTTGAGATATATTGTGCGGCGCCGCTTATTCTCTTGTCATATCTTAGAATACATACTCTTATCCAAAAGAGGTATGCCTAACTCCTAAGATTGTTGCAGGCATCGCCAGTCTTCAAGGCCATGTTCGGCCCCAGTTTCGCAGGTGGAAGTAGAAGAGTTCACTGCCCAAACTTCCTTCTGCTCCAGCCCTATGAGGCTGACTCCCCCGAAGCTTTCCATTTCTACCTCCGGGGTCCACCTCTAGGGTTCGCTAGGGCTCATTAATACCAACTTCGTATAACTTAACGACTAGGAGGATTTTGAGAAGAATTTGGGACGAAACGCGCTATGACTTTATACGCGAAAGTATCCTATCAAGCTACATGGTTGTATAGATAGGAGAGCGTGGACTAGAAGTAAATTTGGGCCAGAAGGCAGTGAACTCTTCCAAGTCAGCTTGGGCCGGAGAAACTCCGGTGCGTCAAGCTACACGACGACGACGGGGAGGCAACGTGTGGGCTGATCCACCAAAAGGCGCCGCTAAGCCTATGAACGCCGACCGACTCAAGAAACTTGCAAACGTAGCAGACAAGTATGACGGCGTTGGGGCGACAACATACTGGGCTAAATGCGATTTTGGGAAAACAAGGCAAGCCACTTGCTGGCAACAAGCCCTGTTGTCTTCTTTCGCAATCTTACACGCTAGACGGTGCCAGGTGCTCAACGATCTCACCGAACTCGGTGTGTTACATCTTCCGACTGTCGATAGATCAGCAAAGGCATTCAAAAAGTACCTTCTATCAAGTGAGCTTCTGAGTCGGTTACCGCAGTGCTTGATCGGTAATATTCCCTTTAAAGAAGACCTCTTTTCTGATTCGTAGGCCGATGCTCATTTCAAGTCAGAGGTTCTTCAAGTATGCTGAGCGAAACATCAAGAGAGCCAAGCACATGGGAATCGAGAAACTTATTAGCCCAATCGGCTTAAAGAGCAGGCCCACAGACCACCTACCAGGCTGCGACGGGGTTTCCTTCTCTCACTGTGACTGCATTCCACTCAGTGTCCTTATCAATGCATTCTCGAGACAGGGGCTTTAGCCTCTCTCCGCTGCCGTTCACCGATTCAGTGTTGCCACCCTCTGCCAGAAACTTGGAGCATGCGACTTCGGACCCCCGTAGCGTCTGCCCAGATCCAGGAAACTTGCAAATGCTCTGGGGATACTGCCGGTCAGTCCAACTCTTGGCTGACATATACCTGTTTCTGGACCTAGATTTGAGTGGTATGCAGGAATGTTCGCTCTCTGGCATGCCCCATGGTTTTGTTTGGACGAGGATTCGCTGGCTTTGAATTCCGACAGGCAGAGTCGCCAAGACGAGAGTGGCTACTTGTCCAAATCTCGACAGTCTTTGCTTGGACTGCGTCAGGAGAACAGTGGAGAGAGTGGAATGTCGACCATGACACGCGAATTTCCGAGAATTGCCTCGACAGGCAGCAATCGACTGGGCTTGGCATCTTGAATTAGACCTGTGTGGCTGACTGCCATTGTCCAATCTTGCCATTGTGGTCTTGTGGGTGGAGGACTAACCCATCAGGGTCATATGCTATGCACCAAGAGCCTCAAAGCTAGACTGCCCGATATTGTGGCGGTCTGCCTTGATTCACATCCCAAACTTGACGATCATGTCTGAACCAAATTATTTCGGTTGCAGCCAAACAGCCAATACAACCGTTTTGGCATGACTTTTTGATTATGCGTCTTGGAGAGGGATTGAGATGAGCAGCCATATATGATTGCCATTCAATTGATGATTGGGTATCTTTGTTCCCTTAGCAAACAGTAACCCCACCGCCTTCCTCCTCGTTGACCTCTTATTTCCCATCTCCTTCCAACCCCTCAGAATCCCATGCATCTTCGTTCATTTCCTCCTCTTCGTCTCTTTCATTGTCTTCGCCTTCTGCACCTTTCGACCTTGCCCCTCTTTCCTTTCGTTTCCTTTCAATGTTTTCTCTCTGGATTTTCTTTCTCCGTGCTTTCTCCTCTCTCCTTTCCTTCCACACCTGCTCCATTTCTTCCACCTCCTCTTTGCTCTTTTCCAAGAATTCATGCCATAGAACTTTGCCCTCACACACTCCCTCCTCCAGTTTGGTCAGTCTCAGTCTCATTCTTGGGCCCAACTCAACAAGCTTCACCGCTCGCTTCTCCATCCCAGACTGGCCAAAAGTCTGCTGCTTGCTGTCGTTACTTTTGCTACGTAGAGCTGCCATCTGCTTCTTGTTGAGCACTTTTCTTGTATTCGTTTCCAACACCTCAACCTCCGCATCTGTCTCTATCTCACTCTCGCTACCGGAAGTAAAGCCACCATTCGCTGCTGCGGCTGCGGAGGGGTCGAGCAGATAGTCAGCCACATCTTCGAGTTTACCCAGATTGGGGACGCCGCGCTTTGTCTTACTCCGACGCTTGAGCAGTTTTTCCGCAGCATCGAGGCGTCGTATGCCGCGTGAAAGGCCAGTACGTTTGGTTGTTATGGCGAAATGCCGTAGGTTGAGTGTGAAAGCGCCTTCTATTGTGGACGATGAGGAACTAGTAGGCGAAGGTTTGGATCTTGGAATTTCGCGATTTAGCAAAAGGACACGGCGGATGGAGGAGAGCGGAGTGGATTGCGGTGATATTGGTGGGACGAGACCTTGGAAAAATTCAGTAGCTAGAGACTCGAGGTGCTTTGGCACTGCTGGCTGAATTCCCTCGCTAGGTGGTGGAGAGATAAAGTGGTTCATGACCAGAAGTGGAGGTGTAAGGAACTCTTTACCCCCACCATGGGGCTGTTTCTGCGCTTTAATTATGTCCTTGCTCAGTGAATAATTCTCTACTCGAAAATGCATGGTAGGTCCTCGAGGGGTGATTGCGAGGCGCAAATTGGTGTTTCCTGTAGTGGAGCGGGAGAAGAGTAGAAGATGGGAAACGCCAAGTGGACCGGCCATTGCAGTGTAGTCTCGTAGTTTATTTGAGCGTCGCTCTTTCAATCGACTGGCTGTGTTCGGTTCCATCATGGCTCGGATGTCTTTCACAAGCTGGCTGACACTGGGCCCGACTTCTCCAGCTCCAATGCGTATGACCATGCTTTTAGGTCCTTTACTGGTAGAATGAGTAGGAACACCATTGGAAGGGCCATTACGAGCACCGACGTGGGTCCGCTTCTTCGTACGCCTTCGAGTCATTGTTGAGCTATAGTGCGAGGATTTGATGCGACCGAACGCTGCAGAGACGTACGAGACGGTGTTGGAAATCAATGGATGTTCTGCGCAGCCAATCAGACTAGCGCTCGCTTAACTTTTCTTATCGATTGCAGATGAAATCGTGAGATTGTGCAGTAGGGTATGGTAAGTATTTCAAGCTTGCTTGACTCCCACAAGAGCGCCTACAGCAGCTTGATAGAACTTCCGTGAACGAGCAGCTTCCGCAGATTTACAATCTGATAAGATGTTTTCGACACCAACTAAGAAGAGAAAGGTCCACGGCAGTGCCCAAGCCGTCTCAGAGAGACCTTTGAAGAAAGCCATGAGCTCGACTACGCAAGCAGACAGTAAACTTCTCAATATTGACGAGCCTGAAGTTGTTCCGAACTCAGCGCCCGTAGGAAGAAAATCGACCATGTCTCCGCAGCTTGCAACAAGGCTTGACCCAGCGCATGCAGCTCAAACGCAAGAGCCGATCGCCAAAACATTCACAGACCTAGGCGTGATAGAGTCTTTGTGCGAGGCTTGTACTGCATTAGGGTACATACTACCAACCCCTATTCAAACCGAATCCATACCATTGGCTCTACAAGGAAGGGATCTGATCGGACTGGCAGAGACAGGCAGTGGAAAGACCGCAGCATTTGCTCTTCCAGTTCTACAAGCTCTCATGGAAAAGCCCCAATCACTGTTCGCGCTCATCATGGCGCCTACACGAGAACTTGCCTATCAAATCTCCCAGGTATTTGAAGCCCTTGGATCATTGATCTCTGTGAGAGTTGCTGTTCTTGTGGGAGGTTTGGACATGGTCTCTCAGGCCATAGCTCTCGGCAAGAAGCCTCATATCGTCGTTGCAACCCCTGGCCGTCTTTTGGACCATCTTGAAAATACTCGTGGGTTTTCTCTACGATCCTTAAGATATCTAGTCATGGTATGTAGTTCTTCGAGCCCATATCTCTGTATGAGTGCAATCGTGAATTGGTAATGCTGACGTCGGAACCTTTTCAGGATGAAGCTGACCGCCTCCTTGACCTCGATTTTGGGTCAATTATTGACAAGATTCTAAAAGTGCTTCCACGAGAACGGAGAACCTTTCTCTTCTCCGCAACAATCTCCTCGAAAGTAGAGGCGCTCCAGCGCGCTTCACTATCAAATCCTCAAAGAATCTCAATCTCGACGAGCAAATACCAGACCGTTTCTTCCCTTCAACAAGCGTACGCTTTTCTACCTCATAAGTCGAAAGACGTATACCTGGTGTCCATTATGAATTCATTTGTGGGAAAATCCGCAATTGTATGCAACCCCTTCTTGCATTACCATGATGAATCCCTAACGAACAATCACATGTAGATCTTCACACGCACCGTCAATGAAACTCAGCGGCTGGCTATTCTCTTACGCTCACTCGGTTTTAGCGCTATTCCCCTTCACGGTCAGCTCTCCCAGTCAGCTAGATTGGGCGCATTAGGCAAATTTCGAGCAAGAAGTAGGGACACACTCGTGGCTACAGACGTCGCGGCACGCGGCCTGGACATTCCTTCGGTAGATGTTGTGGTAAACTTTGATTTGCCAGAGGATAGCAAAACGTACATCCATCGCGTTGGTCGCACAGCGCGAGCGGGCAAATCAGGACATGCAATTAGCATGGTGACTCAGTATGATGTGGAGATCTGGCGTACGTGTTCTCCAGCTCATACATTCCAATTGGGTACCAAATATAACTCACCAGACATGTCCCGGGAGTACTCAACCTATAAACCTCGAATTTTTTCAAGAGAGGCAATTACTGACGGTGGGTAACATCAGAGAGGATCGAAGCTGCGCTGGGGAAGGAATTAGGGGAATATGAGCTGGACAAGGAGGAAGTCAGTATGCTTGGAGAGAGGGTAGGAGAGGCTCAGAGGGTGGCTATCAAGGAGATGAAGGATTTGCACGAGAAGCGAGGGACGAAAGGAGCAACCTTGAGGGGCAGAAAGCTGGGAAAAGGTGGGTTGGGAAAGAAAAGGAGGGATGAGATGGATCGTGAGGAAGGGTAACCAGCAATGAACTCCAGAGAGTAGAAGACCGAAACAGCTTCAATTCCTAATGGTTTTTTTTTAAATGTTAGAAAGCTTTTGGACGCCATATGCAAACTCCTTGAGCGCTTGGATCGCCTCGTAGACAAGTCAAGCGTGGTTACCGAATGTGGCAACCAACCGAAGGGGGAGAGATTAGTTAGACACCGGCCCTCTTGACAATGTCGATCACCTTCGCAGCCAGCTCATCCGCCTCCCCTCTCGTGGCAGCCTCCGAATAGACCCTCACAGCATCTTCTGTACCACTTGCTCTCACGAAACTTCTGCCATTCTTGTACTTCCCAACCAGGGCATCAATCTGCGCCTGAACGCCAGGAGGGCTTTCTAGCTTTCGTTCCGCATCCGTGGTCTTGAACTTGTTACGGTCGGCGACTTCGACACGTCCGAGACGGTTAGGAAGATCAGTGTAGGTAAGGTCCCATTCTCTAGGACTCCAATTTTTGTATGCGAGGATGATCTCGACTAGTAGAAGATCACTAAGGGCGTCGCCAACGGTTTGGTTGATGAGGTTTGTAAGCGCACGTAAGGTGTCCAGAGCAGAGGCTTGAGCTGGAGATTGTGGCTCATATTTGCCGATCCGTTTGAGCGCAAGATCGGAGAACACCACTGTACCGTGGCCATTGGCTTCGAAATAAACACCAACGTCGAACTTTGTTGCTGCATGGTGGAGGTACTTGACGCCGGTAGGCGTGCAAACGACGGGAAGCTTCAGATCCTGTGAAATGTATGAAGTGCTGGCGCCATTAGCGTATGCAGTCTGTACGACGCCGACCTTGAGCTTTTCGCCTAGACCTGCATTGCGGGCAAGGTCACCAATAAAGAGGGCTGCAAGAGTAGCAATACGGTCGCCATCAAGAAGGTGAAAGCCGTTATCAGAGTCAACGAAGTAGTACATGATTCTGTCGGCATCTCCGTCAAGTGAACAGCACCTTGCCAGTGGGGCCGAATGAGACGATGGTGGTGCTCGCTGGTTTGTTTTGACATAGTCTGCTCCACACTAGGGGAATCCGGCTTAACTTGCGCTACCGGGAGGCGAAGAAAGGATAGCCTACCTGTTGATTCAAACGTTCGGGTCTGAGGACATCATCATTCACAACCTTGATTTCGAGGCCACCTTCAGACGGAGACGGCAGAAATTTGATTAGTTCTTCCAGCTTGGGCCCACCTACGCCATTCGCACAATCTACAGTGACGGGTCCATTGAATCTCCGGGCTCCCATAGCAGTCTTGAATGACGCAGCCATTTTCTGATAGTATCCCTGCTCTGTCGGTTCACCATACTCGTATGGCGTGCCTTTGGTATTCAAACAGCGAGTTATGTAGTGGAGTTGGGGCGTGGTGAGGAGCTTGTAATCGAAGTATTGAGTTCCAGAGGCCTCGAGTGCTGCAAGCAGAGCAGAAACTAGACGTGGTCCCGAAGCTCGAGTGTCGCGAGCAAAAATCACCTGGGGTTTTATCTCCAGATCAATCTTCAGGTCGGTTGTGAGTTTGTCGTAGGCTTCGACAAGAGCCTGATCAGACGACGCATTTGCTAGCATTGTAGCGTGAGTTTCCCAAGACCCCTGAAAACTTCATCAGAGTTTCACTTGATGGACCACACCATGTCACCCTGATTTGCATACCTCGAGCATCTCTCCCTGGAATACTATCAGCCTTTACGAATTCTTTTGGCATACTATATTCCTACCATCGGATCTACCAATTTGATGCCATTGTCATCTGGGGGATTATGACTTGCTGTAATCATCAACCCGATGACTTGGCCATTCAACTTCCTTGAGCGCAAGGCTGCCAGCAATCCAACACGGAAAACGACCGAGTCGAGCAGGGAGCTGGGGCAACAGATGCGGTCAGCTACGTCGTCGCAGGCCACGATTGCACTTGGTGGGTTCTAAAGAGTCTTTGTCAAGAAGACAGGTACCCACGCTTTCATACGGAACTAGATCAACAGCAAGTCAGGAGGGTAGCCAGAAAAACAATTGCTCAATACTCACTCCCGCGGTGCCATATTGAAAGGTAAGCTGAGCAGGCTTCGAAAATTGGGCCGAGGCTAACATGATTGGGTGTTGGGAGGCCATTGTTGCTGGATACGCGGATTGCGTTCCTGAGTAAAAGAGGAAATCAAAGAGACGGACGTCGGAGTCAAAGTGATCCCCCACGCTAGCGTCACGCGCGTGTCTCGCTTCGGATCTCAATCGCCATGATCTCGATTATCTTGCATTCAGCGAATCAGCGAATCAGCGAATCAGCTGTCATAACATTGAAGATGGACGACCAATCAGACTGATCCTTAGTTGTCTGGCAGAACATGAAGCACAGACTATGCTTTGAGTCTTTCTCCTGCGATATCCTGCTGTGCATCCTTGACCAAGAAACTGTATATTGTCAACAGAGGTACACGCTCGACAGATTGCCATGAGGAGAGGCTTACTTGTACCACCAGATCGTCGGCACAACTGTTCCAAGATGCCACAAACTGTGCGCGTCCACTAAGCCCCAAAGCGGTGGAAAGTCCAGCAACTCCAAGCTCATGGCTAGGATTATCCAAGCGACAATCATACCCGGCCACGCCGCCCACGGCTTCTTCAGCTTCTGGTATGTTCTGTAACTAAATCCACTCCACATTAAATTCTGTACTGCTCCTGCCGCGACGTTGGCTGCCATGTTGTAGACGTAATCCCAGTGCCAGAAGGTTAGATACGAGATATGTGCGGCGTAGAGCGAGACGCACGTGAGTGTCCACAATCTTAGCAGAGTTGCTTTGACAGGTGGTCTCTCCCGATCCAATCTGAAAATTCGGATCGGCGTATAATAGAGTCCGTAGAGTACGCTTGCTCCAGCTGCAAAGTAATCCAGCTTTTCCGTAACATCAAAATCCCGTGTGTGGAATACCATACTGAACACCCAACTTGCAATACCAACATAGCTGAAGGCAACATAATATTTTCGTAGTGGATAGTCGGAAGATATTTTCTCTCGAACCTTTGAAAGTCCGTCCCTGTGTGCCAGGAGGTTGAAGAGTGAGAATAGCACGGAGCATGGTTCCTGCATGCCGAGGAAGCGTGGGAAGGGCCATTTGCCATGATATTGAAGGACAGGTTGTAGCATTGGCGGATCCCTAGACACGCGGCGGTCGGTGACTATATGCTGACAGACATAGTCGCAATTCGAGGGACACGTCCAAAGAAGGAGGCGGAGATGAATTGCTACGGCAGTCAGCTCTTGCCCACAATCATGCTTCCCAAATGATCTTACGGATGACCGAGTTGCCGTCTTTGCAATTTTCATCGACGCAGGTCTACAGCTGTAAGTCATTGGATCGGTAGATCTGTGTTCAAGAACCCACTGAAACACACTGGCGAAAGTCTGGTAGTCGGTCTCCAAGCGAGGCATAAGTCAAGCGAGGCATAATGATTAGTAGAGACAAGCATACTGCGAGTTTTACGCTCGAGGAGGCTCTTTGTGTTATCATTTTTATTTGGCCGTTATATGTACAGTTGCATACTTAGAAGGTTTAAAATTACTGCCAATTTCTGAAGATCGCCAGCTAGAAGCTTGAGTGGTTATTCAGGGGTTATGTCCATACACAAATACAGTCTATAAACAGTGAACCAGTGCAATAGCGCCTGTGTTGTAGAACCGTTCCCTGGAAGTTCACAATTGGTGACCCAGCCTTAGGTCTCATGAAGTCAATTCCTTTGATGCAGTCATCTTTCAAGCTGACCTAAAGTCTTCCGTACTTGCGGGTGCCTCCGTACTGCTAGGGTGCGCTTTCCGGGGTAGTTGTCCTCCCAAGATTGGTGCACCTGCCGTTAGCGCCGACTCAAGACTTTTGGTATCAACCACGTGCCCTCATAAAATGAAACACTATTGAGAATGTGTATTACGTAGCTAATTATAGACCACAGATTAAGATAGGAGACTATAAAGACTAGTAATTAATTAGATAATAAAGATGGGTAATATTACCGTTACAGCCCTTTTGCCTACAAATATATCCCCCTTTTACCTACGATTACATCCCCCCTAATGGGGTTTAGCGCGGTGGAGGCGAGGAACGCGGTAAGGGAACAGCGTTAGGGCTAAGCCCGGGGGGCTACTTCCGGGTAATAGTATTGGGGCTGCATCTGGGGGGCTACTTCCCGGGCATAACGTTGGGGTTAGCCTTAGTAGCTGCGTCCGGGGAACCAGCGTTGGGGTTGCGCCGGGGGGGCTGCTTCCGGGGAACAACGTTCAGGTTAGGCCCGGATGACTACCCCGCCGATAGGTTACCCGGCGTGCACCCCGCTAAACCCCATTAGGGGGGATGTATTTGTAGGCAAAAGGGCTGTAACGGTAGTATTACCCAATAAGAAATGGTCGGATTCTTGTTTCACCCGCGAGGGCGCTTGACACAGTACTGTAGCTCTGCGCCATAAGACCGAGATTGCAGGGCGAGATCGTCACTAGAGATGGCGAACTTGTCACCCTTACTACCTGCAATCACTGGTATCTATCTGGATACAAAGTACTCAGGAGAGACACTGCCTGTCATTACGATGCTCGCAGACTTGTGAGCCAACTTAGCAAACAACACGAGCGGTGGGCCGCCTGTTCACTCCTCCAAGACACAATCGGGCCAAATGCCTTCTTTGCCTTCTGCTGTTGCCATGGCTGCCCAACTTAGAACAAGTCTCCGAGTGTATCCGTATGTTCTCCAACACATGGTGGCCTCTCTCTATGAAGCCCGAATACGTCAATCTGCAGCTGACCAGACTGACTTCTTTGTGGGAGCATTCGAATGTGGTGTGAATGACTGCGCAATTGATGTGAGACCGGGGACGTCACACAATGGAGAAGGTGCGGCCAACATAACTGTTCGAACAACTCCGAAATCACCGGGAAGAGAAAGTCCTTGCCCCCTTGGACGTCAAGTGTTGCACGGCGAGACAAGGTAGTAGGAAGAATGTACAGTTCCACGTCCAGATGTCACCAGCCCAATGGCCAACTTGTCAGGCGGTGTTCATAGGGTCTCCCAAGGAGCCAGATTTTGTCATCCTTGTCCCGGTGCATTACTTGCCGCGTGCTATGAAATCAGAAGGAGTGCACTTGTCGCCTGTTTCGACCTCTATGGACTTTACATCCACTCTCTGCGTTTCCCCCAGAGTATACGCCGTTCATGATTCCGGTCGCACAGCTAGGAAACGCCCTCAAAAACATGCGGGCCCATTTCATTCAAAGTTCCTGTGTGTGGTAAGTGGTATAAGCTACACCGAACAGTTGACGCGGGATTTAATCCTCTGGTTCAGGGCTAACGAATATACCGGAGCTAATTTTACCGGTCTACCTCCCCCCAAGCTGTTTGATGTATCCGTCCTGGAACCGACTACTAACATGCATCTAAAAGCGAGACCAGATTGGGCGATGCTATAAAGCCTTTCGCGAGCATTCGACACGGTTTCAAGTTGATCTCATTGGCGCGAGGCCTCTCTTTGGGGACTTGAAATTAGTAGAGATGTACACCTAGAGAGAAGTCTTTGTGGAGCTCAAGTCGGGAAAATTCCAAATCTTTCGAGATGAGACGAGCGGATCGGAGGTTCTGCAGCATGAACAGTGGACCGGTATTGGTGGATATTTTATATTTAGCTGGAAGGCACAGTGGGATTGTCTTCTTACCGAGGACCCCACGAGGAACATGGCATACATGCTCCCAAGAGATAAGATCCCGATGGTTCAATGCCTCGGCCCCTCTCTTGAAGATGTAGAATTTTCAAAAATACCGTGTTGAGCTTAGGCGATCTGTTCAGTTGGTGCGCAGTGTCGAAAAGATTCTAGATACGATGTACGCGAAGACCAACTCTATGAGAGCACAAAAGGAAATATCTACGCGTTGCCCATTGGACGAGCCCTCCAATCAGATTGAACATGATCTTGGCGAGGAAAGCTTTGACCTATCCTCTCAGCTTCACTGGTCAACGAAAGGCTTTCGATGAGGCTTCGGGTCTGCCAAGCACGAGGAGCTACGTGGAAAGACTTACGCTGTATGGATGTCGGAAGTACTCATCGAATTATGTCGGGCTAGGTAAGACTTCAAGCCGATAGGTCTATTGCATAGCGATTAATGTATTCGTAGTGGACAAGGTCTGGTTCTTGACTTTGGAATGAAGAATCCAATATGCCATTTCGCTATCGTACGTTACCTCTGGTCGGAGGCAGATAAGATTCGGTACGATCGCGACGGCGAGCCCGCAGGTCGAGTATGGAACCTTCCAAAGAATACTCCAGTGGTGCCCCTCTCCTTTATAGGATCCAATTGGACGAGTGATTGGCAGCCACGCGGTAATAGAAATCTTATTGCTGGTCTTGTTGATATCGCGAGTCGTCCAGGATCAATCGTTGTTCTCGATCTGTATCCCGAAACCTGCCTGAGGTTGCCGCACGGACGTTCCGTAATCGCATCGGAACACCTGAAATCCAGTCTTGGCCGATCCCATCGCGGCGTACTCAAGAAAGGGATGCTCGACCCATATTGTGTGGACGGCGATGATCTTATCGACACTGTAACGGCCCCCCAGCGTGGGGAGCCGCAGGTCACCCTGGGTTATCCTGGGAGTACGGTTCAAGCGGCTAAGTACTATCATTTCCTACAAGAAGTACATTAAGCTGGGCTTGATAGTATCACTAAAACTATGGGGAGCAAGCTTGATGAGGCCTCATCCTGAGTCCGACGGTCTACCTCGCCCACGTGCTCGCCAAGGGTATGTTTGCTGATGATAAGCAGCTTAGAAAACAGCTGTCGCTGCTCCACTCAAGTAAATGCAAGAACCGCGAAGGAGTCCGGGGCGACGTGCAAAACCATCTACTACCTCCTTCCGACTTCAGGCAACTGGCTGCGATACCTAATGACTTCACTAATGATATCCCCGAATCTACATAAAGGCCGTGGTTCTCCTTCGAAGTACATTTCGTAAAGGCGTTGAACAAGGTCGTCTGCATTCTGAACTTGATATTCCTTCAGACTAGTGTGTTTCGCAGGCACAAAAGCTCCAGCGCCATCAGCCTAGCCCCGTCCAACGAAGTTGACCACTGGGGAGGGCCCCTGTAATTGGTTGCACCATCCCAGGTATGCCTGGGGTACGATCGCGAGGGTCGCCTTGCACCTGCTATCTTTACTGTTATATGCGTTGAGCCTGATGGTGACCTGATGAACAGTCAGTAGTGGAAGAGAATATCATTGTATCTGAACACCTTCTTTTTCGTAGGGTTCGAAGATAAGTTCCACGGGCATAACGCATTCCTCGTGTGAAATTCCGCCTGCTCGAGCATTCAATAATTGGAGGCGATCTTTCAGAAGCGTCGTCAGTTAGGACCATTCCAGCTCGATATACCCATAAAAAACTCGCTCGTCGCCGCTGGCTCTCCATTGCATTTACAATGAAGACTGAGTAATAGTGAGCATACCTGCATGTCTCATATTATACCACATATCCTGATTCTCTCCACACCAGTTGAAAGGTACGTAGACCAGCTTCGGGAGTCGATGGTATAGACACGCATTCTGCTCCCGGACTGTCTCCTCTATCTCACTCCTAGCATGTATTCTCGGCGCCATTGGAAAGTAAAACACTTAAGGAGGCATAGGTCAATTACAGTATAGCGTTTACACACGCTCAATGGGTACTTTACCTTTCCTCGACGCATCTTACAGCAAAGCTCCGTCAACCCTATCGCAACGAGGTATCTCTCTGATAACAGGTGATTAGTGACTCCGAATGGCCCAGAGTGGTTATCTGTGAGATCTATCCGGCATTGGAATGACCCTGCAGTATCGACGCCTTGAAAGATCCATTCGGTAATAGATAGCTCATCTACGTCATGTAGACCTAGATCTTTAGGCGGTGCTAGTATCGAGAAAATCGAGTGAGGTTGTCCCTCTGTAAATTGAATCTACGTCGACCGTCGTTGATGTTATGTATGCAGCATCTTCTCTTTCTCTAGTCTCCAGACTCCGTGCTAATAAAGGCTCATGGGCAGCTACCCTTTTCATCGGAAGCCTACATGTACACCGACAGTCCGAGTACACTCGCCATTGGTGGCTTCAACACGCATGCAGATTTGATATGGTGGATGCAGATCCTTTACTAGAACGAGCCTATAATCACAGGAATGGGTAATATTAATTCTGCAGGCTTCCATTACTCATATATGCTCGAAATGGTCTTACACTTGCTTCGGTAATGCATGCTACCATTGACCCACTCTTTAGCCCGGTGACATCTTTGGTGCTTCTGGACAGCTGTCAAAGTGTGGAAGTTCGTAATGCGATTGATAAGAAGCACGTCCGCTCCGTGCTTCCTCACCATTAACAAAACCCCGCCTGAATAATGGCTCAGGAGAAGTTTGACGCAGCGAGATTTGGCAGCCAGTACGACCGGAACGAACCTTTGGATCTTGCTAGGTTCCAACGTACAGTCGAAGAATTCATGGTGCTCCTACGGAGTAATGAATTAAGATTTCCCAACGATCAGGGGCTACTTGATGAATTCTGCAAATTTATTGCATCTTGCCCAAACGTCGGTACCGAAATTTCGATTCGCGAACATAGACGGGTATAATTCTTTATCTTTGATGTTTGTGTTACAAATCTGATTCAAGATATAGATTACTCACAGGACGTGATGCCGACGCGACGGATGCCTTAACAGCATTGGATTACGTGCTGGACAAGTTGACGATGTTACCCCCGCCACGTAGCGATAAGAACGTTCTCACGTCTGAGCAAGAACTCATGAGTCAGCGACACAAGCAATGGGTGGAATACATAGAGACTGCAGGGACGGATAGGCAAGCGGTCACCCCAGTCCAGCGGGCAGAGTGCGACAAGCGTGTCTCACAAATCGACTATGCACTCGGCTGTATGTTGAAATATCCTTGAGGTCATGGAAGCCGCAGCTATAACTAACAATCTCTGCCAGTGGCCCATAGTCAAGACCCAATCCAGCTTTCTTCGGGACTATTGGTAAACGACCCGATGGCCAAGAGCTAGATGACCATAGTCCTAATGATAAGGTGAAGGAAGGGGGCGCTGAGAAGTGTGTCAAGAAGGGGCCGATGGACAACTACACCAAGGCTATTGGCAAAGGGTTCTGAATAGCCAGCTCTCCTAAGAGGTGATCCGAAATAGAGGTCTTTTGCTGCCTACAGAGCGTGTTAGGATCGCATATGACTATAACACGAAGAGAAGCTCTGCTCTTTTTTGGGATTTCTCGACTGATGTTGTTAAACTAGTGGAGAAAACGCGTGTTGAATCTAATCTGTTCTTCTTTCTTCTAACACCGCTTGATAGACACAAAGTAAGCTCCCTCACGGTCATATATTACTGTAATCTCATGTCCTTAGACATCATTCTCCATTTACACCCCCAAATCTATCGACATATCAAGTCCTGCTATCAGCTAGGGGCCACCTAACCCTCGATTAAGGCTGGAATTATAGATTGGATGGCCCCGTGCAATTGGACTACAGGCTCCGTGCAAGATGTCCTAGCCTTGAACCAGAAGCCCCCTACATCCAAGAAGCCGATTCGGAACGTTAGGAGTAAAGGGCATACCTTAAGTAAGGCCGGTCAAAGGTAGGTCGTAAATATGGTAAACACTTAGATTACCTCTGTAGTCTAGCTTTTTTGCTCTGCTGATAGAAAGGCTTAGCAAAGAAGAGGAGATTCTTCAGAACAAGGACGACCCTATACGTCAATGGCAACAGCGACAAGCCTCACAACAGCAAACCGGAAACTTAGTTCAGAGATGTAGACCCTGCGCCGAAAGCCATCGTCCTTGTGATTTTGCACAACCGTGCGGCAGATGCCAAAAGAATGGGATTAGTAAGGACTGTGCTTACCAATGTGTACCTTGCGTTGAGAAGCGTCGGAAGTATGATTACAAACAACCGTGTGGCCAATGTCAAGAGAAGGGGGGGGAAGAGAAGGACTGTGTCCATACTCAAGACTCAGTTCAGTCAGAAATCCTATACGTTGAAGAGTAACCCGGGGCACAAGAGGCTGCATGAAGAGGATACGGGGAACGAGATGGTACAGTCTAAGAATGGAGGACGGCGAGTAAAACAACAAAGGGTATCGTAGCACTTTCTTGATAGATAAAAATCGAGGTAGTGTCATACGCCAAGGCCCTTATCTTATCTACCCGTAATCGAGGTCCACATTTCACGCACAAAACTTATTTGTGCCTATGTATACTACAATAACTGCTCTTTGATCATTAGCAATCCAGTCTCACCTGAGACGAAAGGGGGTGTGGCTCAGTGGTAGAGCGTCCGCTTTGCATTATTACTTGCGGAAGGTAAAACCACCTCCAATGTGCAAGATAATCGGTTGCATCTAATAAGTTGTTATTGATTAGGCCCGGGTTTCGATCACCCGCTCCTCCAATCTTTTGCCTTTTTGCCTTTTTGGCATTAGAATTTGAGTAGAAAACAGGTGTCGCGACCGGTCTTTAGGGCCAGCAACTACATGCGCAGAACGATTCAAAAGGCTACCTATCCATAGTAGCAACGGCCTAAAAGTCTCATACAAGCACGAGTCCGGTCTTCAAATCAAAAGTAACGATCCTTGGAGTATGGTGGCGCCTACGGTCCCATTGCCCCCCATTAGGGGTCGGCCACTAGGTAGTAGATAATTAGATACCAGGGGCTCAACCTTATAGAATGAGGATGGCGCAAAAATGAAAGCTAATTGAAGAGTCGAATTCTGCTCCGATATGCAGCTCAGCTATACATGTTCGGGATGCACGTCTTTTCAAGGGTTTTGATCCTTCAGGGCATCGCCGGGACCCTGACGCTAGCCACGGCGGCTCCCGCATCAAGCTCGAATTCCTGTGGCAGCCGAAGAAGCACAAAAGCCAACACCTCTCTTCAGCCTGATTATTGTACCTGCTCGCCGAACCCTAAAACTTTCAATTACCTCTCTCAGCAAGAGTATGCTTCGGTAATCGCGCCTCTCATTATGTCTGAAGATACCGGTACGGACGACAAGCTGTCTAGCATGGATCACGCAGAAGTTCATTACTTCAATAGGTGAGTAGTATTCCATGTATTGTAAGATGAAGCTGACCGTGCATAGCTACAATCACCATGGTACTTTGGGGGTGCTCCTCCAGAAATTGAGAGCGTGCACTGACAACTCAATTTCAATTTAGGCATACATGAGGAGATGCTGGTATGTTATTACCATAGGACCTCTCTCCATCTCCCTCAGTGTTGATACGATGTGACGGTTGAAGAAAGATGAAGTCCGTACAAATTCCTACAAAAATGCCATCTACCAGAACAAGCACCTCTTCAAAGACAAGATTGTGTTGGACGTGGGATGTGGAACCGGGATCCTTAGCATGTATGTGTTTGCTACACGCCTCTAGGTTGTTGTCACTTCCTTACATGCACCCTCTAGGTTTGCTGTCAAGGCTGGCGCAAAACACGTCATCGGGGTCGACATGTCCACAATCATCGAAAAGGCGAAAGAGATCGTTGAGGTGAACGGCATGACATCCAAGATTACGCTTCTGCAGGGTAAGATGGAAGAAGTTAAACTGCCTTTCTCGAAAGTTGACATCATCTTGTCCGAGTGGATGGGCTACTTTCTTCTTTACGAGAGCATGCTGGATACGGTCCTTTACGCCCGAGACCAATACCTCGCAACCGGTGGCCTGATTTTCCCAGACAAAGCGACAATCTTCATGGCTGGGATCGAGGATGGCGAGTACAAAGACGAGAAAATCGGATGTATGTTGCGCCTGAAGCGTCGTTGAAGAAGCACAGCTAACAGAGGCAAAGTCTGGGACAATGTATACGGATTTAATTATTCTCCTCTGAAAGACACTGCATTGACAGAGCCACTTGTGGACACCGTCGAGGTCAAGGCCTGCGTCACGGACCCTGCGCGCGTCTTCAGTATCGACCTTTACACCGTGACAGCCGCCGATCTAGCCTTCCAGGCACCTTTCACTTTGAAAGTGAGGAGGCCTCAGGATTTCATCCACGCTCTCATAGCTTGGTTTGACATCGACTTCACCGCATGCCACAAACCTATTCACTTCTCAACTGGGCCCCACGGTAAATACACGCACTGGAAGCAGACGGTCTTTTATCTGCGCGAAGTCCTGACCGTAGAAGAGAATGAAGAGGTTACCGGGTATCTCACGAGCAAGCCCAATGAGAAGAAGAAGCGGGATCTAGACATCACGATCTCCTACAAGCTTCAAACCGACGATCCAAGCAGGAACGCCGAAGGGAAGCTCGAGTATAAGATGTAAGCTTGTTTCTAAGTTGTTGATCAGAGTTTGGCTAACCTCTGTAGGTGTTGATGAATTTGCATGGTTTCGAGGATCCCCGATCTTATTCCCAATTTCTAATACCAATACCAAGATATTGATTGATATGACATTGGTACAAGCAAGCAATAACGAGTCGCATAGCGAAGATATCGAGACTAGAGGGCAGTCGCAATAGAGATGATCCAAAGTTTGATGGAGGCCTATGGAAAAGCGATGGATAAAGCTGCCCACAGTATGTGAGACATCCGTGACTGTCAGTAAACCTAGCCTGATGCCAATGCCAGTAGACAAAGACTCAACGCAAAAGACCCGACACCAGACAATATGGACGATAAGCCATTAATGCTTTCAGATCCCATTTCTTATGCGCTTTTGACTTCCTCTCCCTCCATACCATCCTTTGAAATCTGCTCTTCTGCCTGCAATCGATCCCGAACCCTCATCAACGCCTTCCCTAGCAGGTTCTCGCCCCAATGACCTCTGTTTTGCTCAGCGTTCGCTGCATCGTATCCGATACCCCAGATTCTATCAAAAGGAGAAGCCTGTACATACTTAGCTTCTACTACCATAGTCAAACCAACGCCTACCTCAACCAATTCCCTACTTCCAGTCTTTAGTAACTTCTTTCTCATAAGGCCTTCTTTAGGCTGGGTCATTTTCCACCAATTCCCTTCCTCAACTATCTGTTCCTTTCTTTTGTCCCATTTCTTGTGATCAAAGCCCTTTACTTTCCGGCCGAGTGATTTTTGCTTGCGTGGGCTAGGTTCTAGCATGATTCTATCCGCAATGTCTCGATCGTTAAAGACTATAGCTTTCTGGTACATCATGTATTGCTCCATGGTAAGAAAGGCCATGTGAGGAGCATCCTTGGGAGCGAATGGTGATGTTGGGGCGGTAAATGTCGAGGCATACCATTGCGATCAAAATCCGTAGGGCTCTTCGAACTCGCGAAAGAAGAAGATGGGACCACTGGTAGAAGATATGGTCGGGGCAGCCATGAATGCGGTGTCGTAAAGGTGACAGTGTCTTGATTGGTGAGACCTTTAATGATGCTATGTCAAAATGAGAAGTGTTCTTGGGGAGATGTACAGAGCAGGAAATAAAAGTATGACTCATTGAGAAACCGAGTCATTGTCGGGACACCCGGAAGATCAGTAATATCGCTGAGCCGACGAACCCTTCGAATTGAATCGACATGGGTTCAGCCAGAACTATACACGGAGTATGGAAGATGGTGTTTCCTGAGTACAACATACTGAGCAGCAAAATGCACGGATTTGCAGCCAGTCTCATCTGCGTATTGAGGTCTGCCAAGGATTAAGCACACCTTTACGGCATGAGATTTCCAAAAAGATAATTGTGATATGATTTACTGATGTCGAATTTAGTCGACACCGGAGGGACTCGAACCCTCAATCTTTGCCACCGGAAAGCAACGCCTTGCCATTAGGCCACGGTGTCAATATCAGAGAGTACTCTTATCTATTAATATGTTCATGTTCGAAATACAGCTACTCCGTTCTGTAAATTTCATCAGACCTTTCGTAATCTTGGTCTACGTAAGATTCTCAATGTCTCATCCTGGGCAGCGAGAATGGTGACTGTGAATGTGGGATGGGGTTTTCCGTACACAATCAAATGAAGAGAGGCTGCAGAGCAGCACTCTGTGCGTGGACCATTACCTGTAAGTGAATATGTAGGGTTGTGAGTATGTATCGTGGGACCGTTCTCGAAAGCGAGTGCAGCCCACTAGCGCGGTATTGAAAGAGCTGTACGATACGGAGTTGGCTTACCAAAAGAGAAACAATTGATATGGGCACCCGCCAACCCATGCGGAGCTCCGCCAGCTGCGCTGCTTCTTGGGTCGCGACACTCATTAAACCGATCAGGCTCATTGCATCAACCGGTTAGCACCTCTACCGACAAGCAGCTGACAACATCATCAGACTTCACGATGTCTACGCTAGAAGATCTCGATGATATGGAGAGAGAGGGTAAAGAGGACAAGGGCGACAAGGATGGAAAGAAACCTGACCATGATGGCGATGCTGAGATGAAGGACGCCAATGGTGAGGAAAAGGCAGAGGAGGACATATTCGACCCGGAGATCCTGCAATCAAGTACAAGAGACATCATAACAAGGCGGCGACTACTGGAAAATGATATGAGGATCATGAAGAGCGAGTTCCAACGCTTGACACACGAGCAGGCCGCCATGAAAGAAAAAATAAAGGACAATTTAGATAAGATTGAGAACAACAGGTGGGTTCACTGGCGTGTTGCATTCTTCATGATCTATGATGCTAAACCCGTTCAAAGACAACTACCTTACCTGGTCGGCAACGTGGTCGAGCTTCTAGATCTGGATGTCGAGAAGGAAGCCGCAGAAGAAGGTGCCAATATCGACCTTGATGCGACTAGGGTTGGCAAATCCGCAGTCATCAAAACTTCTACTCGCCAAACGATCTTCCTCCCACTCATTGGCTTAGTCGATCACACCGCTCTTAAGCCTGGAGATCTTATCGGCGTCAATAAGGACTCGTACCTCGTGCTTGACACCCTGCCCGCAGAATATGACAGCAGAGTCAAGGCTATGGAGGTGGACGAAAAGCCTACGGAGAAGTACACTGATGTTGGGGGTCTGGACAAGCAGATCGAGGAGCTTGTGGAAGCTGTCGTTTGGCCTATGAAGGAAGCAGAGCGTTTCAAGAAGATAGGCATCAAAGCTCCGAAGGGTAACGCTTCCTACTCCTCCCAAAGCATCCTTACGCCTAATGTACTGACCCATCCTTTCGATGTACAGGAGCATTGATGTATGGCCCTCCTGGGACCGGCAAAACCCTCCTCGCCCGTGCCTGTGCCGCCCAGACCGACGCCACCTTCCTTAAGCTCGCCGGGCCCCAGTTGGTCCAAATGTTCATCGGTGATGGCGCCAAACTTGTTCGTGACTGCTTCGCGCTTGCAAAAGAAAAAGCACCATCTATTATATTCATCGACGAGCTCGATGCCGTGGGTACCAAGCGTTTCGACAGCGAGAAGAGCGGTGATCGTGAAGTTCAGCGTACTATGTTGGAGTTGCTCAATCAGCTAGACGGTTTCGCCTCGGACGATCGCGTAAAAGTACTAGCGGCTACCAACCGTGTCGATGTTCTTGACCCGGCTCTTCTGCGGTCAGGACGATTAGACCGCAAGATCGAGTTCCCTCTTCCCAACGAAGAAGCTCGGGCACAGATTTTGAAGATTCATAGCCGGAAAATGACAGTAGATGATGCCGTCAACTGGCCCGAGCTGGCAAGGAGTACGGATGAGTTCGGTGGTGCTCAATTAAAGGCTGTGTGTGTGGAGGCGGGAATGATCGCGTTGAGGAAAGGGATGGTGAAGATCGGGCATGAGCACTATGTGGATGCCATTGCAGAGGTGCAGGCGAAGAAAAAGGTAAGTTTGCCAGAGAAGACTCAACATTGTCTCCGTTCGTGACAGATGGCTGACTCAAATACAGGACACCGTCAATTTCTACGCCTAAGGCCCTTACGAAAACGCCGCTATTGTCGGTAGTAGAAGTAACTCAGCACGTCCATAGCATAATGATAGCGCGGAGCATATAGATTACCTGTCGCAGTTAGGGAATCTATACACGTCCAGAATAGTCGAGCTCTACCGCTTTTGCGGTTTGAGACCCTTGCTGAACGGGTGTCGATTCGATGATATCCAATGAAGGACGACTGAAGACTCTTGGACATTATAAGCTTGCGAGACTATGCTTTTCTTCTCATTCAATCTAGGATTGTCTGCTAGTATAAGTTGCTCTCACGAGATTATTACGGAGTACACCTTCGCCTTTTCCTCCTCTGATATAACAAGGACTTTTCCATCCAAAGGACCTAGATACAATTTCTGCGGCCACCACACGCTAGATAGCCGAGGAAAGAAAACCTGAGCTCCTGTCGAATGTAGCTTCTCAAAGAGTGCTAAGAAGACAAATGGGTATCTTGTGTAATGCCCAACTGAACCCGGGATCTGACGAGTGCCATGAGAGGATGCATGAGCCTATTCCCAGTTTTTGAATCGTCATAATGAGAGTTCCTCTTCTCAGCGATAATGACCTACTACTGATGCGATGGCTGTTCTGGCCCAGACGGTCCGCCTCGTTGATAAAGGAATGAAAGGATAACAGTGTCCCGCCCGGAAACGCCGCATGCCTGTGTCGAAATTCTTGGTCTCTCGATGCTGGAAAAAAGTCTATCGAATTGCTTGCTGAAATGTGGGAGAATACTCGTCATTCGGTGGAGAGAAGTCCGAGAATTATGAACAAGAATGTGATGTCGTGAAAATCCCTCATGCGATTACGCCGAAATGCTCCTTTTGGTAGTCTTGAGAAATGGGTACTGATGAACGAACGTGGTGCAGGCTGGGCTGTGCGTCCAGAGCGTCTGATCTAGATCGGCTGAAACACTCGCTTTCGCTTGATACCGTCGCTGGCTAAAATTGTGAAAGACCGGATTGGAAAGCAGTTATGATTTAAGGACTCTAATGTCGTCCGAATGAAACTCCAGGGTATAACCGCATGCAATAAGTACATTACCATGTATGTAAGAGTGTTGTGATTGTGGGTTTAGAAGCTAGCCAACAACTGGCTGCAGTCCGTATCCAGAAGCCATGAAGAAACGATCATGTTGAGGTGAACAGTAGGAACATGCGCAGTTGTTGCCATGACCATGCGGATTGAATTGCTGAGCATATGGTGTATGGAAATCTGATTGCAGAGCATTGGTGCCAACGACCTGCAATGGAGCAGGCATCTTTAAAGCTGGATAATTCTGCTGTGACTCGTGGCCATAACCAACTTGATTTTGAAGGCCAAACCACTCTGGCGTATTCGGGCCCGTTTCTGGAGCTGATGGAGGCGAGTAATCCATGTGACTACGCAAATTTGGAAAACAGTCATACTGAGCTGTGCTCCATTGTGACTGTGAGCTGGCTTTGAGGCCATCACTAATGGGGCGTTCTATATAGGAAGCCCGATGGAGAGTCGTTGGTGAAGAGCGCTGATGCATTGAGCGCTGTCTCCCCACCTTGACATCATCGATATGAGTATGCTTCAGCGATTGGACTGATGATACCATTCTGATCCTGTTGGCTTTGCTCACTTGAAATCGTTGCCAGTGTTGGTGCCAACGAAGGAACCCGTTAGGATCGTTTATATCGACATGCATAGTCCATTCAATTGCCGCGAGCCATTCGACTTCGAGAACGTTAATGTCGCCGATAGGTATGCTGCTAACCTCGGACCAAGACCGATTCTGGAAGGTATTGTCGTCTAAAAATTTGGAACCAAGCAGAAGAGCGATTGTGAGCATACGGTGCACTAGTCCATTGCCATATTTGTAATTGCCTTCATTTGACAACAAAGTCATGCGGACTGCAAGGTATTGAAGGCCGAGAAGGATGGTGGAGCTAGGTAGCCGTGTGGACGAGAGCACTTGCGACACGTATTTATGGAAATCCGAATGCACCGGGCCTTTCGAATCAAGGACACTTCGGGAAATGTCAATATCTGCAAGGCAAATTCCGGAGGCATAAATCTCATACATTCCCTGTGCGGTCTCTGACACGAAATCGACCATTGCTTCCATTTCGTAATCCAGATGGGCCGCGACGCCGCCCATTACCTTCTCCTCTTTCGGTTGGCCCTGTGTAGAAGCGCGCTTTGATGGTGCACGCTGCTGATGGTCATCCGTGGTGTGGCTTGGTACCCTCATAGGCGGTATCAAAGGGGCACTTGCCACACCGTACGCGTTCGAGAAGACTTGACACGGACCCTGATAGCTCAGCGGAGCATGAAGGCTTGTTTCCATGCTTGACGGCCAAGCAGATCGTGCCTGACTATGGTGAGAGTATTGTTCCAGAAAGTCTTGTGATTTGGAGCTTCCGATCTCATGATTTGGTGTGTAGACAGTTCGAGTTGTCAAGTGCAGCGCAGGAAGCTGGCGGTCACCACGGGCACTGCCGGAAGCGAGATTGTAGTATTCAGGGGGGGTTAGGGGCATTTGCCGAGGCAGTGTGTTTGAACAGAGCGAAGGCATGATGTGGCGGTGGAGAGGGCGGGTTCGTAGTCTACGAACGTTACAGCGTGAGTATTGCTGGTCCGTAGTCATATATTTGGAAGACGGCCACCTTCGGTTGCGCCAGACTACCGCTCACTACCCAACGTAGTGGGCTGGACAGGTAGACGCTCGAGAGTGTGACAGCAAGCTCAAGGGCGTGTTGATGATTGTGAATTTCTTCAACCCGGCTTTGTGATGCAGATGATCGTTGCTGGCATTGACGGGTTGTGTTTGGCAAAGGAAATCGTTACGCTGAGAACAGGATCGCTAAATTTGAACAGGTCTGAAGATCCGATTATTGGTATTGTGAGGCGTCTTCCGGTAACTTTTGGTGGATGCTGGCTCGTTCTCGAGGGATTCGTGATGACAGATAGCTAAGGAGTAACAGTACTTAATTAAAAGGTGCTTCTCCTTGCGTCGCTGTGTAGAAGTTATTAGGTATGCGTGGCAGATGGTGGACTGAGAGGATCTCGTCAAAAGCAGATGGGTGTCAAGCCATGACTGGGTAGTAGGTGTTCGTTGGACGAGATTCCGCACGCTGGAGGCAGGCGACGCTTGTCTGAAAGGCGAAGGCAGCTTGGAGGGCCGATTTCAAAGCCTAAGTCCGATGTGATAACCTGACTCTCAGACGGCAGAGCGGGTACGATATGATGACAGCTGTTTACCGTCCACCCTTCACTATTCTGAGAGAGTGCCGAGGACTAGATTGCTCACACTGCGAGGGGTGTGGTTGAGACACAGAATCGCAAAGTAGTGCTGACACGGAAGAACCTTTGGCGCTGAGATGTTAGGATCCGAAAGGAGTGTTGTTGGCCTGCCCGGAAATTAACAAGGGGGGTTTAGGAAATTCCCGCTCGAAGGGTGGCGGATGAGGGGATAGATAGATGGCGGCCTTGCGTAAAGAGAGGAGAGGAGAATCATGAGAAGACTGAATGTGAAGAGAGGGAGGGAGACAATGGAAGGAGCAACATTTTCCGAGAGATACGATGATGTGGGTGGATGGGCGGTCAGTTTTCGAGGGGCGAGCTAGCGAAATTTGTGACAAAATGCCCGCAACGGATTCCACGCTTTCTGTCTCCTTCTAGGCTTCCACCTCCGTACATTACTCCGCTTTCTGTGATTTACATCATTGAATCATCAACAATTTACGATACCATGTTCGTGACTCCCTCTTAACCTAATCCACTGTATTCTACGAAGCATTTATGAGCCAGATTCGAGTCATACGGCCACCAAATCAGGAGGGCGTCAGACACCTCGGCCAACTGTTTAGCGTCTCTGAGGGGTGAGAACGCCTATGGAGTCCTATGATTGTGATGAGGAAAACATGCTCGAAACCTCAGTCACCTCAACTGCGAATTGCGGAGAGCGTCTACAAAGGTTTGAAGGCAGGGTATCTCAGCAACAACGCTTGCCCATAACCTAGGAAGCCAGGAGACCTGTAGAGTGCTTCACAACACCTCATCCTCTGCTCTATGGTGTTGGGATCTTCTGTGCGCTTTCGGCCGCAAAGCAGAAGGCATCCAAACACGAATGTATGGACCGTTTTGTGGTTTCGTTTTTCCACCTGACGTCTTATTGGTGGGCTCCCGTCACTACCATGCAAGTGTATGGAAAGTGAACAACCGTCGATCGACTAAAACCTTCCTGAGCATAGATGGTTCGTCAAGCGTCAACCGATGGAAGATGTGTCGTCACAGCCAAGCCTGCGTTTTCATACATTGTAAGTGATTCGTAGTTTCGCCCTAGCAGAGTCATCGTTTTCGCCGGCCCAGCTTTCTTTCCACACCCTCTCCTCTGATCTTGCCTTGAGGAAGTACTGCCGGCAATCTTCGGGTAGTGCCGCAAGCACGTGTTCTGATATATGCGTCAACCCACCTGGGCCAACATCGACAATATGTTCATCGGGTCCTGGGTATCCTAGCGTTGAAGAGACAGGAGTGACATAGTAAGTATCCGTGATCATGAAGTTGCGTGTGAAGACCGGCGGGATATCAGGAAACAGAGCCTCGGCTGTTGAATCCGGTCCCGCAACGGTGCCACCGCCGCCGTCGTTGCCTCTGTTGACACGATCGGCCGGATTTGGTAGGACAGGAGACTTCTGTATTAGTGGCGAGACCTGCTCCCAGCGAGCATGTGTGGGTTGCATGATCTTGGGGTACTGCATTACATTGGTATGAACGTCATAAGCGCCATTAAGATTTTGACGGCGGGAATTGGCAAGAGAAGAGTTAAAACGGCTTTTGATATCAGTAATTGTTTGAGTGAGAAGGGAAATCGGTGATTCGTACCTGGCTGCCCTAGCATGTTCAAACATCCAATTCACACCGGTCACGATGACCTTGCGCTTCTTACCCTCCGCAGCTTTGCCGTTAGGCATAGGGACGCTCGGCGCCCCCGTATGATAAACCGCACTCGCTCCATGCCACGCCACGTATTGATTCTTGTCATAATCCTCACCACTGCCGGGTAATCTGTCCTCAGGGTTGGCCATTTCACCCTCAATATCGCCGACAGCTCGAGCTGCCTGGACCTGGTAGTCATCCGTGATCTTTTTCCCGCCTATGATTATGCGAGCCCCAAATTCGCGAAAGACGGACCGAGCAGTGACAACGCCAATTGCCCTTCCTTTGTACGAGTGAGGGATAAGATTTCTCTCAATGAGATCCTTCTTTGCTTCTTCAGCAACGATGATCTTGTAGAGATTCTTGTGCTTTTGGAAGAACAGATAGCTGTCTCGGAACCCGACGCATCTTGCTGGCTCAGTCGACAGCATGTATAGTCGGTCACCTTTGTCCTCGATCGAGAAAGTCCTGACTCGGTACTCTCTTCCGCCTTTTAGATAGCCATTCTCGTCGACTTTTTGCTCGCCTTCTTCATCCAAGGGTAATTCGATCTCATCATCCTTGACATTCGCCATGTTGCCGTCCTTGTCCAGTGGCACTTGCGTGGTATGCGACGGTCCACCCCTAGGCTTGCCCCATCTTCCTCCACCAACTGCTCGACCTCGCCAGCCCCCCCTCTTCCTTGGGGTACCAACGTCGGATCCTGTGTCTCGCGATTCTGGTTCGTCTCCCATGGTGCGACGGCTTGATCCTCTGTTGGTAGGTCTACCGGCGCGTCGTTTGCGAAGTATGGAAGTCCGTCCGGGGGCTGGTATTGACGGATGGGAGCCGGCGTCCGAGTCAACAGCCGGGGTACCTTGCTCTTCCCCTTCGTCTGCGTCTATGTTGTCTTCCGCTTCATCCTCACTTACACCTCGCTGGGGGCTTGCTGGACTGGATTGAGGGTCATTGGCCATCTCTTCATCGGAGTCATATTGATTCTGAGGTGGTGGAGCTTCTGTTATTTCGTGTTGTCAGCAGATGATAAATTTAAGCCTTGGATGGTTTGAGTCGCTGTATTCAATTGACTAGACAGTGAACAAAAGTCATACTCTTTGCCGCAGCTGCAGTCTGTGCGCGAGATTTCCTGGCCATAGTTGCTTGACTTTGTCCAATTATGTAAGTACGTGGCTCACAGCAGTCCTGACCTTGCGAGGTTATATCAGAGATGCGCTTAACGCTTCCGCCCGACTTGTGCCAAGACCACCCCGGGTCGTCGCAACCCAGTTTTGCCACGGAAGCATTCGTATCTAACAGTTTGTGGATCGGTGCGAAGTTGTTGTGACCTTTGTGTTTTAGTGATGTATAAGTGCTTTTCCCTACCTGCGAGCCCTATTCTACCGTGTTTACCTAATTTTAGTATCTTGTTGCAGCTTCTCGGTCATCGTTGATAGAATTACGCGCTCGAAGCTTCACTTCCAATCTAGTACTATTGCATGACGATATGCTATTCACGCGATGATTTCACATGTACCGTGTGCACGAAAATCCTTACCTTGGGGTTAAGGGGCACGGTTTGTCTGCTGTACCACCCCACCAGCACAACGTAGGGCTTCCAGGGGGTTCGCAGTTTGACTTGATGGTAATAGGCTGGGGAACTGCCGGCGCATACTAAACATCTTGTGGTGGGCGAGTGGAGCGATAGATGGCGGCTCATGCTGTACCTTTAGATAGAGGCTGGACTTGTAGAATAGCTATCGAGAAGCTTGTCTCTAGAAGTCGTAAATGAGCACGCACGTACGTGACTTTTTCCGGTGGCCTGTTTTCAATTGCCTTGCTTTGGGAATCGTAGCTTTTACCGTCCAGTCTACCCCACCCAACGTTCTCGGCGCCGAACCTCAAGGCCATATCCCACCACCCTACTCTACAAAACATTGCACACAATCATATCTCATGCTTGGGTCAGACCAAGCAGTCTGATCAGATGGCGACACACCACGATGGTATCAATCCTCACGTTGCCGCTGATTACTTGAGGCAAGCTCTTCTCAACCCGCAAAGGTGAGCCTCCTCCGTGCATTCCCTTCTACTCCAAGCAACTCTGCTTCCTGGCATGATCAGGCTGCCGTTCTCTTTTGTAATACTGGCATCATTCCGCTCAGCGCCCCATCATCTGCCACGGTATCAATCTTCACCAAGCATGCTTACTACTTTTCGCAACTGGCATCCGAGAGTACCTCACCGTGATCTCCTTCGGGTTTAGTGGGGTTTAATCGCACCAACATTATTTCTTCTTTGCTCTCACTACATTTGTTTGTTGCACCTCCTTCGACACTAAAGTTCGCGGTCATTGTTACATTGAGGCTTTGGCTAAGTATCGAGGCGACCCGACCTCACGCATTGTTTCTTCGAAGCACAGAAGACGGTCCTCAATCATCCGCTAGCCTTCCCATATTGGCCCCAGTGCCTGCTAGACCTGGCAGAGTGTTTGCATGCGAGTATGCGCTTCAACAACAGCTACTAACAAGCGGGCATACCAGTCGAAAACACTCCGATGATGACCAGATAGGATCAATTAGCGTCACCCCATCAGGTGTCGCCACACCTCATCCCGATCCGTCAGACAAACGCCTGCCGGGCATACTTCACAGCTATTTTGGACAGGTTGGTGCAAGACCTTTCACAGATCCTAGCATTAAAGCCTTTCCTCCTCTCATACATCCTGCGCCAGACATGGAGAAGCTCAAGAAACTCGGTGTTGCTATTGCCACCAGCGCTTTGCCTACGGCTCCCAATTCTCCCAGCGAGGTGGATGCGGGAAGACTTCAGCAACCGTCGCTACGAGCGCTAAACGAGCAGGAGGAAGCCTCTGGGCAAGTTGCTAGGCTTGGCCACAACGGAGTGCCTTGCTACCCGACGCCGCCAACATCCTCCTCATCATCCTCAACGCGTAGAACCAGTGCTGGCAGTGACGGGAGTTATCAAAGAATAGATCCAGATCCAGTAAATGCTTGTCGACCCAGTCTATTACGGCAGCAGTCTGGCAATGTGGTCATGCCATTGCGGACCCGCGATCAATCTGGTGGATCGGTTCCTTCATCCAAGATCACAACGAATTCATCTGTGCACGCCGCGCACATTTCGAACCCCACTTCTCCCCGTTCGTCTACAACGCCAAGCACTCCTACATTCAATACCCCTGCAAAAACTGCACTTTCCTCTTTGACTACAAATCTTGAGCAATCAAAGCTAACTGATGGCGTGCGTTCGCCGCGCACAAAGAATACTCCGCCGCTCACTCCGCGAGCGCTATCGAATGATGGCTCCGAATCCGCTAGGCAGTCGCCTCGGCTGACTGATCAACCAAATGAAAAGCCCACAAGCAATGGAGCTAGAGCAGCTCTACCGACGCCCCATTCCTCACCACCAGTCGGTCCACCGAAAGGAAAGCTGTCTGTAATAGTATCTGAAGCTCGGGGCCTGAGGCCGAGCTACAACCCATACGCCGTCACGGTATTCGAGTGGATTGAGTCTGTTGCTCGTCCTTCAAAGCCGGGACAGGTGGGAGTAGAGTCTGAAGGGAGAAGTACGGAGCAGATGATGGATGGCGTCCCTATCAAAAAGTCTGGAGGCGACATGGGCAGATCAATAGCGATTCCTATGAAAAGCAGGCAGAGCAGCACCACCAGCCTGAGTGACCAGAAGGACTTCAAGGCTGGAAGACAGGTTACCGATCCTCGATGGGATCACCTAGCACTCTTGTAAGCTAATTATAACGCTACGCTCTACCCTTTAAAGCAGCTAATGGCTGACCTGGATTGCTAGTGATGTTCTCGGAAAGCAGTCCGAGGTTAGTGTATATATTTATGACGCTGGGAATCAAGAAGCTTTCCTTGGTCATTGTAAGGTGCATCCAGACGTCTTCCACGGCACCAACGCGGTTGAAGGATGGTATAGACTCGAAGCCCGAGATCCGGGGGAAGATCTCGTATCAGGGGATGTCCACCTCAAGATATCATTTCAAAAAACGGATAAGAGGCATTACGGACCCGAAGATTTCCGAATATTAAAATTGATAGGAAAAGGTCGGTTCTGAACGCCTTTTGTTGATAGCCCATTTCTCACAAGATTCATAGGCACATTTGGCCAAGTATATCAGGTACGGAAGAAAGATACTCAACGAATCTACGCCATGAAAGTACTTTCCAAGAAGGTCATTGTGCAGAAGAAGGAAGTTGCCCATACTGTTGGAGAGCGGAATATCCTTGTGCGCACTGCAACAGCCAATTCTCCGTTCATCGTTGGTCTAAAATTCTCCTTCCAGACGCCCACCGACCTCTACCTTGTGACAGGTTTCATGTCCGGCGGTGAATTATTCTGGCACCTACAGAAGGAGGGCAGATTCAATGAAAATCGTGCGAAGTTCTACATTGCGGAATTAATTCTTGCATTGCAGCATCTACATCGGTATGACATCGTCTACCGAGATCTGAAGCCCGAAAATATACTGCTCGATGCGAACGGACACATTGCGCTTTGCGATTTCGGTCTGTCCAAGGCCAACCTTACGAAAGACCAAACCACAAATACATTTTGTGGAACCACAGAGTATCTAGCCCCAGAAGTACTACTTGATGAACAAGGATACACCACAATGGTAGATTTCTGGTCCCTCGGAGTCTTGGTATTCGAAATGTGCTGCGGATGGAGTCCGTTCTATGCCGACGAGACCCAGCAGATGTATAAAAACATTGCGTTCGGAAAGGTTCGCTTCCCCAAGGATGCGTTGAGTACGGAGGGGAGAAATTTTGTGAAGGGGTTACTTAATCGCAATCCGAAACATCGTCTTGGTGCGACGAGAGATGCCGATGAGCTCAAAGAGCATGCTTTTTTTGCTGATACTGACTGGAACGCTATGATGAACAAGATGGTGGTCCCGCCATTCAAGCCCAAATTGAAGAATGTTTTGGATACATCCAATTTCGATCCAGAATTTACTAATGCGTTAAAGAATTCCTCGTCACTTAACGAACGCGCTGCTGCATTAGCCGGAGGGGCAATCCCTGCATCAACCCCTTTGTCGCCCGGCATGCAAGCAAATTTTAAAGGCTTCACTTTTGTTGATGAAAGTACAATGGACGAGCATTTCAAGGGCCAAGATCTGGAGACAATGGACGAGGATATGGAAGATCAAGACGATGATGATTGGGAGCATGTCGGAAAGAGGGATCGAGAGGACCGTATGAGCGGAATTGTCAAGACATCCAGTCATGACGACACTCTTGGTCATTTCGATATGTAGCAGCTTGTCCCAAAAGATCGATTGTGTAGATAGGGGAATAGGAAGGTCTAATATAACAAAATTCTAGCTTTAATAATGGGAGGTATTGTGATTACACCCCCTTTGCCTATAATTACACCCCCAATCGCTTACGCTTACACCCCCCCCAAACCGGGTATGGCTTGGGATCGTCGGGTAGCCCCCCACCTGGCCTGCCCCCCCGGGGTAAGCCCGGCGCTGCCTGTGTCTTACGGGCCAGCCTACCCCTACTTACCCAAGTTACTTGTGTACAAGACCCCTAGACATCGGGGAACTGAAGCGCGACAGCGCTCCCTTGGCAGGCGCTAGGCTTTGCCTATAGTGGCTCTTCGAAGCCCCAGCTGGACGCCCACAGTAGGCCCTCGGGCTACTGGGGCCATAAGTGCGCTATCCGGGGCTGCTCGGATAGGTGTTCCGACTTACCGCTTGGGGGGTGTAAGCGTAGGCGATTGGGGGTGTAATTATAGGCAAAGGGGGTGTAATCACAATACTACCCTTAATAATACCCTTTGATTAGCTTATCTTAAGAGAGAGGGCTTACTACTTACTTTTATAAGCGCGCGTTTAATAAGTCTTAATATATAGTAGGTAAATTATAATATTTATAAGGAAAGTCTATTAAATAATACTAAGTAATTAAGGATTACTTTATTAAAGCCTAGCTTTTTATAATATTTATATCTACTATTACTAAGTACTTATAAGTTAGGTTTTATATCTATAAATAGAAATACTACCTAGTTAGCTCCTAGGGATAATCTAGGACTCTTAAGGCTCCTAGGGATAATTAAGCTAGAATACATATATATAAGTCTATATATATATATATATATATATAAGTTTCTATAATTTATAAAGAAGCTATCTATTTACATAGTAAAAGCTAAATATACTAGAGTACTAAAGTAAGCTACTAAGCTAAGCTAGGCCTAATTAAGCTTTAAGCTTTATAATATATTATAGACTACTCTTACTTTACTAAGCCTTATTAAGGATTAATCTTAGTAAGATATCTTAATAGGCTTTCTATCTTATAAATAGATAGAATAATTAACTATATACCTCTAAATAATACTATACGTAATAAATAATAATAAATTAATTATTATTATTAAATATTATATCTTATTTACTAGTACTAAGATTATATACTAGCTTACTAATACTATTAGTATAGTACTAGCTAACTTCCTTAATACTATAAAATACTAATTATCTTATACTTTTATACTACCTTATTTAATAATATTATATTATCTATTATAATAAGGCCTTTTATACATCTTACTTTATTATTACCTTATTATTATCTTATTAGGTAATCTAAATAGATTATCTTACTACTTAATATTTTACTACTTATATTAGTAATTTGGAGAACCCCGTCCTAGCGGCTTAAAAGGCCTATATAGGTATATATAAGTCTAGGAGGTTATTAGGCTAGTCCTAATAGGATATTAATATATTTTAGCGTAGTATTATAAACTTATGCTAGCTTTTTATACTATATTAAAATCATAGCTAAAATGAATTAATACTAGACTAGTTATAATTTACTAAAAACTATACCTTAATAAGAAAATAGGACTAAACTCCTCTTAAGGCGTAGTTTTTAGAAAATTATAATTAATTTAGTCTTAGTTTATTCTAGCTATAATTTTAATATAATATAAAAAGGTAGTATAAGTTTATAATATAATATTAAAATATATTAATTTCCTATTAGGATTAGCCTAATAACCTCCTAGGCTTATATATACCTAGACTAACTATTAAGTTAGGTTTTGATTCTACCTTTTAGAATCGAATCGCTAAGCCTTTTAGCGCGTTACTATTAATAGTATATTTTATAATACTTAATTCTAACTTTTGGAATCAAATCGCTAAGAATTAGTAGCTTGGCGCTAAATTCGATTCCTCGCGGTTAGTTTATATATACCCGTACGGGCCTCCTAAGCCGCTAGGACGGGGGTCCCTGAATGTCAGGCGCAGTCTGTTAATTGATATAAAGATTGATTATTCTATCTATCTATAAGATAGAAAGCTATTGAGGTATTGCCAAGATAAATCCTTGGTAATACTTAGTAAAGTAAGAGTAATTCATGATAATATACTAGTAATAAAAGAAGACATTAATATCCTTATTAATTAATAATAATAGTAACTTACTTCCTAATATCTAGGTACGTTAGTAGTTTAAATATTTTATCTATTTCTAGGCCTTCTATTTACCTTCTTATAATTATTTATTAAGTTTATAGTATTTTATAACTCCTTAATATCTATCTATTAATTATATTATACTTTATAACCTTTCTATCTTATAAGGTATTTTATAATAAGGCTACATTCTTTCTAAATAAGGTGTTAATTAAGTACCTTATTAAGTTTATAGGACTTAAACTCGTTTATATTACCTTTTATATATACTAATAGAGGCTCTTTAGGCCGTAGGTAATAATATAAATTAAGTAAGGTATATAATTCTAGCTACGCTATTATAAAGATATTATATATTTATTAGTATTAAGGAATATTAAGGTAATAAGTAAGATATCTAATTTAATTAAAGACCTTAAAGGGTCTAATAAATTACTAGGTATATTTTTTACCTATTAATATTATAATAGGTATATTATACTTATAATATAAACGTAGCTTAACTTTATTACTAACTTAAAAGTATTAGGGTTAATAACGTTTATTATAATAAAATTTAGAGTTTATTTACCTAAAGGTAATAGTATTAGATACTTATAATTATACTATATCCTTAGGAAGTATCTATTTCTTATATATAATAAGGTGAGTAGCTAGTTAAGGGAAAATTTATAAATAACTTTATTAGGCGTCTAATTAATTAATAATAATAATAAGTTATTATAGCTAGCTTATATAATTAGAATAATTAAAGGCTACGCGGTAATATTATTAAGAGTTAATATCTAAAATTATAAGATAATTTTAATAGTTTAATTTATATATTTACTTAATCTATTAATTTAAGGATAATAGGCTATAAAATATAATAAATTAATATTAAATTTATTAAATAAGGACTTTTATAGCTTATTAAAGAACTTTCTATTATAATTTAAAATAATTACTTTAAGAAGATCCTAATTAATCTTTTAAAGGTAGCGTAATAATTAATTAGCCTAATTTAAGATAAAAAAAGTTTTTTTACCTAATATTAAGGTAATCTTACGCGAGAATTTATTAATAATTATAAGAATTATATTATATCCCTTTATAAAGACTAGTAAGGTAAGAATAAATTAATTATTAATATATAAAATAGGATAGGAGGTAATATAATAGAATATAAGGACTTATAAGGCATATATCTTAGAATCTAATATAATTAGTATTATAAATAATATTAAAGAAACTCTTATAATTACTAAGATAGGTTATAGATATACTATTATCTTAAAAGGATTTTATAGTACTTTATAAATTTAATATACTCTATAGTATAAGTAATATTAAAAAATATCTTAATATAAGTATCTAGAATATATAACTTATTAGGCTAGAAGATATAATCTCTTATTATTTATTTAACTTTTCATATAAGGCTATCTACTTAATAAAAAGGAAGTATAAATACGTCCTTAATAATAAAGTAATTATTATTATTAAGGACCTTAATAACTTTCTATTATAAGGTATTTATCTTATAACCTTTTATTATTTACTTCTTTAAATCGGGGCTTAGCTTAATAAGGTATATGATTATATAAGTATATCCTTATAAAGTATTAAACTTACCTTCTTTATTAATATAAGATTTAAGAGTAATAGGGTATAAGCGTAATAAAGCGTCTAATATAATGTATTACTTATTAAGCTTATAATAAAACTTAATATTACTAAAGTATTAAATATATTTAAATACTTAAATAAGATATAAATTAAGCTTTATAATAAATAATATAGATATAATAGTTTACTTTATTATACTTAAAGTAGCGTTATAATCTATATATATAACTGTCTTTAAGGTTAACTCTATTATATACTTAATCTTACCTAGGACCTATATAATACCTGTAAGCTCTAACTTAGTTAGCTAGTAATTTTAGTATCCTTTAAGAGGCGGCTTAAAAATAGTATTAGGCGGACCTGAAAATAAGTAGGATAGTTATTACTAATAATACTATCTATATAATAGATTATAATATTAAAACTAAAAACCTTATTAATATTAAAATCTATAAAGAGGATAATCTTATTATTAAAATATATTAGGAATATAAGGGATAATAAGGCCTTTTATAAGGCCTTAAATAAGGTAATCTTTAAATCTAATAGATTTATTAATTCTTTTCTCTTTATAAAGGTCTTTTATTAATACCTAGACTTGAGTAATAAAATAAATATTAGCGTCTTCCTATCTTATAATAGCTTAAAGATAGTAATATAATAAGTTATATAACCTTATAATTAACCTATTATCTTAAGGTATATCTTAAGCTAGGATAAAGACTTAGGGAATAAGAGCCTTAATATAACTAATAACTTATTAATAATAATTAATAAGTTAAAGGAATTAACTTTCTAATTAAGTAGCTAGATAAATAGGTAATTAAGAAATACCTTAATTAAATTTATTAAAATATTATACTTTTTTAATAGGATAAAGACTTAATAAAGGTATTATATATAATCTTTTAGAGTTTTAGAATAAATAATTATATTATTTATATATACCTTAAGAAAAGTTTAATAAGTATATAAGAGCCTATCGATTTACCTTTATATATAGGTAGGCGAATTCTTATAACCTATAATAATAATATTAAAAGACTCTTACTACTAATAGCTAATAATAGTAAGTTTATAGTAGTTATTAGGATAAACTCTCTAATAATAGAAAAAGCTAGTAGTATTTATAATACTAATATATTAATATCTTTTAATATAAGCTATTATATTCAATTATAGAGGTAGAGTATAAATATCTATCTAAGTAATAATATTAAGGTTATATATATTAATAACTACTTAGCTTTTCTACTTCCTATTAGGTATAATCTTTTAAATAATAAAAATAGGAAAGTTAAACGGGGTAGACTTTATTATCTATAATAGCCTACCTTACTTATAAAGCTTATTAAAGGTTTAATTAATAACTATCTTAAACTTATTACTTAATAAGTATACGCGTATTATCTTTAGAATATAGGACTCCTAATCAAACTTTAATAGTATACGTATCTATTTATCTTATAAGACGTTTATAAAATTACCTTCTTCTTATAATTTTAGGAATTTATTGATAACTTTAATAAATTTGGGGTAACTACTAAAAATAGTAGCCCTATTAGGTATAATATTATTTATAGAGGTAATAGATATTAATATATTAATAGGTAATAAGGGCCTTATTACCTACGAGGTAGATATTATAAGTAAGGTAATTATAAAGGTAGTTATTACCTTATTAAATATACGCTTAATCTAACTTATATAATATTCTTTTATAAGACGTCTTATAATTAGCTTAATTATATCTTTAATACCTATTATAATATAATAATTATTATTAAATTCTAACTCTTATATTATCCTTAATTAATAGTTCCTTAAGATAATAATAGCGTTGTTAGTATTATTCTTAATTAATATAATAGATAAAGACGCGTTAATAAGATAGGTATATAATAATTAATTTAATAAAGAGATATAATAAATAGGAATTTATATTTAAGAATGTAGTAGAATAACTATAATTTATTTTATATATATTAGATATTTAATTACCTTCTTATAAGGTCTTAATTTAATTAGAATAAAAACCTTATAACTATTAATTAAGGCCCTTAATTAAGATATAAGTATATTTATACTCTTAAGTATTAAGATACTATTACTAATAAGTATATTTACCTTAAGATTATTAATAATATATACTTCTCTTAATAATATTACAATAGTAACTTCCTTACTATCTTTTATACTATAATAGTATAAGGAAATAATAGTATACTTTAATATAATATACTTATTAGAATTAATACTATATATATTAATTAGGTTAGTTATACGGTAGATTTATATATTAGGCGCCGACTTTATAAGGTATATATAATTAATAAGGGAGATATTATAACTTAAATTAAGGTAATAATCTTTATTAAGACTATCTAGGATAAGCCTTACCTTAGCTATTATATAATAGTATCTATAAAAAGCGTAATTAATACTAATTTCTTTAAACGAGTTAATAAATAACTTAATAAGTTCGTTAGTACCTAGTATAAATAAGGTATTAAAGACTAGAAATACCTCGCTATTATAAGGTAAATTACCTAGATAAGTAGATAATAAGGTATAATATCCTTTTCTAGAATTACTTAGATATTAATATAATTAGTTTTTAAATAGGAATATCTAGTAATAATACTAATATCTATACTTTATAGGCGATAATATAGATATATTATTAATATAGTCCTTTACCTTATAATCTTATTAAGGCTTATAATAATTAAGGTCCTTATTAATATAATAGTTATTTAAATCTTCTACTACGCTTTTATTAAGTTAGCTATTATCTTAGATATCTTCTATAGAATATAAAGAGTTAATAGTATTATTAACCTATAAGGTACCTTCCTTAATAGCCTAGTAGGTAATATCCTAAGAATAGCGTATTTAGAATCCTTTTCCTTAATTTATAGGCCTTTTATAACTATTATAACTATTAATATTATTATTAATATTATTATAATAATTTATCTAATTTAATAATATTAAACTTAATAGATTTTAGTTACCTTTTTTATCTATAATTTATAGACGCTAATAAGGTAGAGGTAAGAGAGGATTTTATTAAATATCCTAAGAATTAAACTATCTATTGATATTACTATTTCTATAATTATAGTTATTATACGGCCTAGAAGTATATCCTTAATATTACTACCTCTAATTATACTATTAATAAGGAAATAGTAGCCTAAAAAAGCTACCTTATTAATGAGAATTATTTTAATATTAATTAAACTTTACTACCTTTTCAAATTACATATAACTCTTATTTATAAGTTTATATTAAATCTTAGATTTCTTATCTAATTACTTAAGGAACTATAATAGCATTATAAACGCTATTAATTATAAGATATATTAGTAAAACTTAACTACTAAATTATTCTATATAATAGATAGTTAATTTTATATCTTATTAAAGTCTATAGCTTTAATATAATATAAAATACTTTAAATCTAAGTATAAAGAGATTTATTAATCTTAATATCTTTTATAATAAACTTTTTAATTTATAACTTTTAAAATACTATAATTATCTTCTCCTTAAAATAATTTATTAAGGTATCTACTTATAATATTAATAAAATAATTCTAAAAAGCTCCTTCTCTAATGTTAATAGCTTTATAAAGTACTATTTATATACCTTATTATAAAAATAAGATAGTAAGATATTAAGGACCTTATTTTCACCTTTAATAGTAGTAAAATCTTAAACTTAATTAATAAACTTATAAATATCTTTATAAAAGGAATAATATCCTTAGGTAATAATTACGCCTTCTCCCTTAATATTTAAAAAGAAATATCTAATATCCTTAGCTTTTAATAAGGTAGAGGTATTTCTATTACTATTATTATTATTAATATTATTAACTCCTAGAGGTCCTTAAGGACCTTAGGCGCTAATAGTACTAGGCTAAACTAGGTTCTCTTATATATATTAGGTAACTATAATATTAATAATTACTTATATATTAGGTTTATTAGTTAATATATTATTAAGATTAATATTTTTAAGATTAATAGGATAGTTATAAATTACCTCCTTTATAAAGGATACTTAGGTTATAATAATATTATCTATAATTATAGAGCTTAATATAATTATTCCTAAGGTACCTAATAATCCTAAGGAAGTTATACCTCCTAATAAGGTAGTAGGGGGATTAAAAAGTATAATAGGCTCTTATAAATATTAATAAGAGTTTTAAATTTAGAAATATTATTAAAATTTAAGGATTATTATATAGAAAAGAGAGTAGTTAATTATTTAATTTAAAGGATAAAGAGGTTTAAGATCTATAAAATTAATAGACTTTATAAAATTAAATTAAGAGTATTAATTATATTCCTTACTATAAAAATTAATAGTCTTAAGTAATTTAAGAGGCCTAAAGTTCTTTTATATAATAAGGATAATAAGATATTAATAGAGTTTATTAATAGAGTTAGCATATATATACCTAAAAGTAATAAAATTAGATAGTTAAAAGGTTAGGATAATAATCTCCCGCGTAATAAAGGGAGCTAGAATAATAATAATCTTTTAAAACTATTTATAAGGTAGAGTAATTAAAATAGATAATTCCTAAAATAATAAAAGACTACTTTAACACGTATTTAAAAGGTATTATAAAGGAGTATAAATTAAATTAATAAGGTCTTAAATAGATAATATTAGGGAAAGTAATATATAGGTATACCTACCTTCTCTAGTAGTTTTCTTAATAAGTAGTAAAATATTAAGTAATAAGGTAATCTATTTAGATTACCTAATAAAATGATGTTGAGGTAATAATAGAGTAGGAGGTATAAAGGGCCTTATTATAATAGATAATCTAACGTCGTTAAGTAAGGTAGTACGGAAGCGTAGGATAATTAGTATTTTATAGTATTAGGGAAGTCGGCTAGTATTATATTAATAATTCTTCCTTTATTAAGGTAAGCTAGTATACGACCTTAACACTAATAAATAAGGTATAATACTTAATAATAATAGTCGGTATTATTACTATTTATCAGGCGTAGTCTGTTAATTGATATAAAGATTAATTATTCTATCTATCTATGAGATAGAAAGCTATT
>JAABUK010001384.1_pt1 | contig 46414 bp, 84 predicted proteins | sample 5559141 | NCBI WGS metagenome assembly JAABUK01 (sample SAMN10711869, study PRJNA513367) | rock metagenome | isolation source: Antarctica rocks | place: Antarctica: Victoria Land, Pudding Butte nord | collected 2016-01-03 | reverse complement strand
TAAACCCTAAACCCTAAACCCTAAACCCTAAACCCTAAACCCTAAACCCTAAACCCTAAACCCTAAACCCTAAACCCTAAACCCTAAACCCTAAACCCTAAACCCTAAACCCTGAACCCTAAACCCTAAACCCTAAACCCTAAACCCTAAACCCTGCCTCATCATTGATTGCTATTGACTCACACTTCAGTCTTGCCCGCGTGCTCTACTCTGGCTCGGCCATTTTGCGTGGGTTGCCCGCGTGGGCGCAGTATTTTTAAGGGGGCTGCGCCCTCTTCCACAATCCCTGTACACCACCGTTTGTTACTACTTGGTTTCTCCCCTTATGGGGTGACACCACAAAAAAAAGGAAAAACCAAACACTAGATTTTCAACTTCATTCATGAATGCAGATCAGCAAATTGTCAACCAAAAACAGAAAATAGTTCCTAAGTCTGCCTAGTATGGGAATGCAAATCACACACAGTGTGCTCTCAAGCAACACGTTGGTGGGCCGCGCGATGCATTGCTATGCATTTCGGAGGCTATGTTTGCAGGTGTTTGAGTGAAGGTGCTGAATGGTCCAGTGTAGCCAGGATGCAGTACACGTCTCGTGTCTCGCGCCGAAGTTACAGCCGATCCCCCTGCAGCTCAGGTTCCATCTGCCTTAACCCAACACGCACGCGGAAGACGTCGCGCTGCTGTTGTTGCAGCCTACAGGTGTTGGAGTGTCACAGCTCTGGGTGCCAGAGAGAATGGCTGGAAGGAGAGAATGCCTTGTGTCGTTTGGTCGCAGCAAGTGGCAATTGGAAACAACATTTGAGGAGAAAACTTTTTTTTTTGAATTTCTTTTTCTGTACCGGTTTGGGCCCTTATTTCGTAATGTCGACTACATGCAAGCATACACAGGTCTATAAACTTTGCAAATCAGGCAAAGATCCACAGCCATGCAAGAAACGTATTCAGGTCATTCGAACAACAGGACAGGGCAATCACCCTTATAATCTTGCAATCTTACAACTGCTGTAAGCCATACATATAGCATATGCATGCATGCAATATATCTTGCACATGTCTGGTGAATCCAAACCTATCTTCGCACCTATCACCAATTATTACAAGCTAATTGAGGTCTGAACTCAACATTCTGTCGCCACGCATGCATTGCAGTGTTGAATTGATGCATCACAACACTAGCTGCAGTTTTGACGTATGTGTTGAACTGTATAACTTGTGAGCATGTGCAAGCCCACTTTATGTGATCAATTTTTGTACAACTCCCACTGACAAATGGGTGCGCACAGCATGCTACATAGTCCTTGCAAACTATGACACGTCATGTCAGTATCGAGCAAAGGCACTCAGGATCAGGCACCTCAATCTTTCTACACCAAGGTAAGAGCATTACCTGTCATCGTCAACTGTGCTCAATCAGCTCAATTGGCTCAATCTGCAGACAGATTTCTTAGTTTTCCAATCTTGTCTGGATCGTCCACAACTTCTGGCACTCAGCAGTGTGCAGCTCTGCAGTAGTCATCACATCATCTTTGTGCCTTGGGCATCTGCTATCAGCTTTGTTGCTAATGCTGACACTGTCGGCAGCACCATCTGTTCAGGTGTACTGACAACCTGGCAAATGCCACTGTCTTCACCTGCTAAGATTTGCAGTAGAATCAACCAGGTGGTGCTTCTGTTTGGTGTCACGTCTCCAGGATGTACACACATATACATGCTTTGCAGGTGACCCAAACTGGCAGGACAACCATTCTTTGGTGTATCACATGTGGATCAAAATGACTTCAATGCTGATGAGCTAGGGGCAGCTTGTGCAACCGCACCCTAGCAGCCATCACAGGGTGGCAGAGGCTGTGATGACAGCAAGGAGCTTGGTGGCTCTGATGGAGACAGTGACCTGGAAGATGATTCTGTTGGCACAACACCGCAAGAAGCCTGGCTTTGCTCATACCTGTGCTTTGCCCTTTTCTTGCTTATGAATACATGCATTTTACAGTCTGTTGCTTGCAGCCCTTGTTTTGAATCTATGTTTTGTATAAGTTGTTCACCAGCTTGGTCATGCAGTTGACTTCAACAGTTGCAGCCCCAGGCTCCTTCTGTGCTAGATAAAGTCAGCCGCTATGGTCAGCTTTGTCAACGAGCCTACAGTGTCAGCACAGCACCCGCCACGCAGCATGTTGCATTTTGCAGAAAGCAAACCGCTGTGTTGACGCCCGACTGGGCACGGACTCGGGCACAAAAATGCGGCCATTTGTCAACAATCTGACGTCAGTCTTGCCGGACAACCTTTGCGTTGATGGACCCTGTCCCTGTCAAATGGCATTCGGCAATCCGAGCAAAGTTGCATGACGTCCAGCCAATCATGAAGGACCACTTGGGGTTTGGAGGAGCCTGCGCAGCCTATTATTTTATCATAAAAGGAAATGGCAAACAAAGCAGGCCTCTTGCCATCACAGATTTTGTGAAGCCTGTCAGATGTGCAGAGGAGAAAGCTCTATACCATGAGCTGTGTCTGTTGCACACCAAGAAGAAGCGCACTCACTGGCTTCTGCAGATATTTCAATTTCAGAGTGCTTAATTTATGGGAGCAAACCCAGACCTTGAGCAATATGTATCTCAGGTCTGAGCAGTATCTGCAGCTGCAAGAACAGGACATTGTGCGCAGGCAAGCCAATCTGAGCTTCTTGCCCTGACTAGAGAGTATTCATGCTGCCGTGATCTTCTCTACTGTGTAGAAGCTGACGCAGGTGCATGAATAACAATGTTTCAGTTCACAGTGGCCCCGACAGTTGCTGCAGTCTGTATGTAGATAGGAATCTCATACGCATCTTGTGGATCCATGCACGTCAGCAGCAGCGACGTCACCTTCACCTTGTTTTGGCCACTCTTGGTGGCTGTCAGGCTGACCACCTCAAAGACACACCGTTCTGACTGAGAGACTGCGATGTAGGCCCAAAATTCTTGACTGGCAAGACTGGCTGGGTTGTGCCCATCAAAGACAGTTGGGTTGCAGATGCATCCAGAGACACAGCTGACAAGGGCTTGCCCCATGCGCTTGTAGCTCTTGAGATGGCCAATGCCCAGGGTGACCATGGCGGAAGGGTCTGGACAACCTGCTGTGTTGACCTGCAGCAATGCAAGCCAACCAGACTGAGGCTTCATAGCGTTGGTGTGACAAACTCAGCATGCAAATGCTATGAGGCTTTGCAATATTGCCATGACTGGAAAGGAACGTGCAAGCTGCATGTGTGCTGCCATACTTTGACCATGCACAGGGCTTTTGCCTCAGAACAAGGTGCCGTGATGACCAATTGTGCTTCATGCTGATGCGTGAACGCCATCTTAAAAAGACATCTGAACTCGAACACCCAGCAACACAAAATGTGGGCACAGCACTGACTGCTTGGGACCAAATGCAGCAAGTGGACCACCCACAGGTGGATTCAGATGCTGCTATATGGCAGCAACAGGGCATCAGCAGACAGCATAGCACAACAGCGCAGCTGAATAGCTTGTGTGTAAGCTGCGTCTGCCAACATTGTTGGGCTGCAGCTTTTGACTGTGCATGACTGACAGACATCACTTTGGGCATCATGAACGGCTGAACAAGGGGTAGGCTGCGTATTGTGTAACACATGTGAACAAAGAGAAGCTTGAGACGGGCTCAAATTTTATAACATCACAAAGTTTTGTGTCAGTGCTGACCAGCTGCAGCCGGCTCACCATCTTTGCTGCACGCTTCTGCACAGAGCGCCGAGAGGCATCATAGAAGCATGGTGGATTGCATGTAGGCAGCATTGAGCCTACCACAAAGATGATGTCATGATCCGGCTCCTCCGTGACATAATCGTACTTGTGCCGCCCATCACGCCCTTCATCAACCCAGTTCCACCCCTGCACTGAGTTTCCTTGAAATAAATGTCATTGCTGAATGGACAAAATTAAGTGAGCTCATGATATAGGACAACTGAATCATCTGCATTCTATGTGTGGAAAACATCCAAAATTATGGTCTGGCATTTATGCATACATCAATCAAGTTAACAATGCACACCTTCCTGTTGGGGCAGGTGTTGGCAGCCCTGAGCAGCTCCTTGTGCCAGGTCTTAATCTGACAGTCAGTGTACCAACAGCCATGTGCATCAATTCTTGGTCAGAGTAGACCGCACCATCTCACACCAACCTTTGTTCCCATGACCATGGCATCTATTGCTCACAACAATACCACAGTACCTCAACATTGTGCAGAGCAGCCCAAACCTTTGGCACATTGCATATGTCATCAGCTCAACACCGTGCACAAACATGCTGTGACCATCACAATACTTTGCACAATCTCCGTGTCGCCAGCTTGCACACTTTGCACGCCGTGAACACCACCAGTTGGACATTGTGAGTAGCCACAGTGTCAGCAAATGTTCTATAAACACACATGAGAAGGTACAATCAGTGCACTGAAGAGCACGCAAACTGCATAAGTACTCACAAGTCACAACTGACAGCGTTGCATGACGCTCTCAATGAAAACCGTAGATAGGCCAACGTCCACACATTGGTCAGGAACTTGCCAGTTCAATACACAGAGAGCAAGCAAGCAAGTCCCCAACCAAGGTGTGGAGGTTGGCAGGTCCCCGTTTTGCTAAGACCGTCATGCAATGTCACAGAGTTCTCCTGTGATTTGTTGCCTCTAAATTTAGCTTGTCTGTGATTTTTGCAGTCAAGGTGCCTGATGTCCCTAAGTGAAATTACAGTGACACATGCAGAACGGTTACAAGCCTGGCTGTTGTTCCACCTTGCAGTGCAAAACTTTGTCTGCAGCAACATGCATTGTTGCTTACCCGGATGAAGGCATCCCGGCACTCAGACGTTCAGACAGACCACAAGACAGACAGGAATTCAGACAGGCAGGCACACAGACAGGCAGGCAGGCAGATGAGCGGATGGACGGACAGACCGACAGACAGACACCAATGGAACGCATACCACAGCCTGGTATACTCGTTGCTGCAGCAGGTCACCTCGTAAACATGTCGTGGTGCTCTCTAAGTTGTTGTCATACATGGAAGGGGGAGTCTCAAAACGTGAGGCCTCTAGCTCTTCATATGGGTGCAGGGCTGCCTGCAGGGCTGCCTGCAGGGCTATATCTTGCAACAGCCCAACAATGATGTCAGCATAGTACCTGTGGCACACACATACCACAGGTCAGACAGAGCCAGCAGGTGCTGTTTGCTGCATCCATTATGGATATACAGTGTGACTGTTTTCAACAAACACAGAGACAGGATGCTTGGCAACAGTACTGAGTCACAACAGTGTTTTGCGCACCTTTTCCAACAAGACAGGGATGCAACTGTATGTAAAAGTAGTGGACAAACAATCTGGCAGAAACTCTGCATTGACTTGGCTGCATGCTTGCCTTAAATCTGATGGCATTCCTTATCAACAATGTGGTGGACAGGGCATTGAGCTAGCTCATGAGCCCACAGCAGAGCATGACACATGCTTTGCTGTACAGTTCATTGATATCATGTATTTAAGTAACAAATCTATTTCACAAGTTGCGTACTGATGCTGTAGCAGTGCCCTGATATATAATATGCCGAGAACATGAAATCATTCACTGAAATGAGCTGGCTCAATGGTTGCCAAAACAAGACCTGGTATATCCAGCCACACACAAAAATCATACCTGACTTTCAGGGAAGGCATATGAGTAAGCAAGTGAATTAAAGAACGGGTGAGTGGGTGGGTGGATGGAATGAAAGAAGCATACAGGCATGCCACAAACAGCAATGCCTGTATGCTTCTTTACTCCAAATGCTCCTGGTCCCATGTGCAATGTTGAGCTTGTGAGGATGACAAAAACATGTATGTCGTTTGGCAAACACAATACGCGCCTGAGGCAGCGGAGCAAAGATCAGACTTCGCACAGGTTGTGTTGTGGTACATTTGAGGTATAGATGTATGTAGCATGTGACTTTGCTTATACGTGATGGAAGAAGCTGACCTGTGGCCTAAAGTATTGGGGTGGATGTTGTCACAGAGCCATTACGAGCCTTTGAAGTTTTGTCGCCGCTGCCAGGTGGGATGAAACAGTGCGTTTCGCATGGATGCCGACTGTAAGCCGTAATACGCCACAATGCTTTGTATTGGGTCCTCTGCTGTGCTGAAGAAGCTGGGTAAGTTGAAAAAGGGAGACCAGCTGTGAAGGACAATGATTGCTGGATGCTGCCTGTACTCCAACAGTTTCCTGAGCAGCATTTCGTATCCTCTCCTCCACAGGCCTCCATGGCCCTCCACAGCATGCATCTTAGCAGCAGTCACCACAATGCCTATGCTCCTGTGCCCTGGGCAACTGCTGTTAACCTTGTTGGTGATGCTGAGACCATGTGCAGCTCAATTGTGTGTACACACGGCTTATTAAGTTTTCGTGTCTTTACCTGCTCAATTTTGCAGTAGCTTCTACCAGGTACTGCTTCTGTTTGGTGTTGCGCATCCATATTGTATGTGGCTTGCAGGTGCATGTGCCTTGGCAGGTGTACAGAGGCAGAACAGCCATCACTTGGTGCATCACATGTGGATGAGGAGCTTGCTAAAGCAAATGGAGACATTGACATGGAAGAAGATGCTGTTGAATAACACCAGAGGAAGCCTATAGGCTAGCTCGCTTTGCTTGTGGCTGATCTGTGCCCTTTTTTTGCTTGCATGCATTTTGCAGTCGGTTGATGCAGCTGGCTGCCTTGTTCTGGATTTATGCTTTTTATATTGGTTCTTTGGCTGCATCAAGTTCATCATGCACTGACCTTCAACAACCACATTCTGTACCTGCCCTGTGCTGTTTGCAGTGCTTGCGCTGCTTGACAAGAGTGTGGCAGCGACTGTTGCAGTTACAACTGTACCTTGTAAACACCCAGGCTGGACCCACCCCCCTGCGTTCCAGCAGGGCTTGGATTAAGCATTGCTCTTAGAACAGTGGGATGGAAAGTCGACGCCGCGGAAGCCCCCCTTGGTTAGCACGGAGTGGCATCGGTTGGCCATGGCCCTGCACCTGGTTGCATACTGGCCCTGTCTATCTTTCAGAATTAAGCACACACTCTCGGCCGTGGCAGCGTTGTCATGAACGGAAAATCGCTCCTGATGAAGGCGACAATGATGACACTCGTGTTTTTGGCTAAATGTACTTCAGGTACACGAAGGTGTGACCCGTGTCTCCTTTGTGACTTCGTGGCCCTTGAGGCGCTCAGACCCGCCTTTGAGCGGTCGGGTTGGCGGTGCAGGGCGTCACAAAGCTGCAGTACAACAGTCACGTCCTACTCGGAGTCTCAACGCTCGTACTTCACCTGCACAGGTATGTCACATACCGTGTGTGCACTGATATCCGCCGTGGCCTGTTGAAGGCTTAGACACGGCTTAGCCAAGTCGGCTTAGCCAAGTCGCTTCGTTTGAGAGCCCGACGGAAATGAGTTGCTGCCAGAAGTAACACATGTCAGCCACGTGCAAGCAGGAACTAGCAGAATTTGCATCGGTGTCATCCTCCAGAATTTGCATGGCTGTGGCCATTGCCGTACGTGCCGATTTGATAACATCTGTTTGAATCTGTCGTCACACGAAATCCAATTCTACACGGGCGAAGAAAATCTCCCTTTGTTCTACGATGATACCGGACGACCGCAATATAAATTTCCGGGTACATTTGGTTGAAACAGGTGAGCTCTTGTTGGGCTTCGCAGAACACGACAGATGAATCACAACGCATTCTCGTACGAGGCAAAACATTGTTCACGGCACTCTCGCGTATTGCCTCGGATGCTTTGGGCACCGACTGTGATAGATGGAAGTATTCCTGCGGGGACGACATACGACGAGGCAAACGTTGTAGCATATGTTTCTTTGAACGACTTTGCCGGAAATTTTGGTCATGCACTGTATGACTTCAAATTCCCGGTATTCAATGTGCTCAAGCTGATGAAAGTACCAACCGGATTTTTAGCTCTGCTTGCGAAGCATCAGGTAAGCTCACCAGAGTGTCGCGCTCATTCTGAGACTTGAGTGGCATTGTCTTCTTCACATTGTGTTGCAGGGTGATGACCGAGGCATAATCCAGCGGTTCAACGACCCACATGACACAAATCGTAGCTTGTTAGCTTTGATCAGCAACAGGCATGCTGTCGATGTTGATGCACTTGCAAATCGTTCACAAGCCAAAGCAAGCAATGTTGGCAGCACGTGCTTTGCTAAGTTTGTGGTCGGCAGCAGCGGCTTGAACATGCCTGAACAACGCCTTGAAGCTTTACCCTTCAGGTGACTCAAGTTTCACCTTCACAGAATTTGCGCCACTGCAGGCTAGTGTGTGGGCGCTGGGGATGCATATAAACACAACCTCATTGACTGCAGGGAAGTTGCGTTTGCAAATATGGGCATTGCAGAATCCTGTCCAGACGCCCCGTTGATTACCATGATTACAAAGCAAGGCCGGAGGGCCATTGAAAATGCTGAAGACATCATTGACCGTTTGCAAGCAAAGTACAAAGGGGTTGCTTTCAAGACTTTGCACGGAGAAGATATTGCTGTAATGAGCATTCAGCAACAGGTAAGTTGGCGATAGCCTGACTCCCTTCCTATTTGCAATTGTGCATTGTAACCAGCAATAAAAAATTAAGAGAGAGATGAATGTAGGAGCTCAAGTCTTGAGTGGTTTGTGTTACGGTGTTGACCTGTGCATAAGGTGCTCCATCTGCCATTAGCACAAGCAGTTTAAGCCTGGACTTATGTCAATTGTTTGTCAAGATCTAGATCTAGCATATGTGTTGGAGTGACATTGCAGTTACAAGCCGTGTCCAAGACGCCCGTGTTGATCACGCCATGTGGGGGCACAGGGACAATCCTGGCCTTTCGGCCACCTGGGGCTTCTGCAGTAGTAATGAACTATTGGCAAAGCGTTTCAGCCAGAAGCGTCCAAATGGAGAGCTTGTACTACTGAAACCTTGAGTATCTGGACATTCAATACTTCCCAGTTTTGCTTGAAGATTATGAGCACACAACTGACCGACCTGCCTGTGAAAAGGCCCAGAACGATGAGTACTATGAAGACCAGGTACGTATCTCTACGGGTTTCTTTGTTTTTGCATGATGGCAGAGGCTGTCATGTTGCAACAAACTTTGCATGTGCTTATTTGCCTGCAAGACTGTCAGGTTGAGTTGTTGCTGCAGGGGGCGCTCGTGCATTGTAATGTCCATATACAAGACCTGCATCGGCTGGAGAATGTGGTCACAAATGCCTTGCAAAAATGGATTCACCAAAGGTCACCTGGACCAAGCAAGTAATTCATGAACAGCCTGCAGGTACATTTCAGCCATGGTTTCCATACACGCGCCACAAACATCATACCAGCTTCACTTAGGTTTTCTCTGAAAATGCGCCTGCCCTGAGTCCATGTATATCATTTTGAACACATGTACATGCAGTTGCATGAAGAGGCTGTTCACCATTGCTCGTCAGTGCGCGAACAAAGATCACCTTGATCATGCACTTTGAGCCTTGCATGTTCATCTGCACTCTAGGTCCCTGGTACCCTGCTAGGTAGTCCCAAAACATGTCAAAGTACAGGTCCCGAAACATGTTGGAAAATATTGGTGGTGTGGAATACAAAATGGTGTGGTGCAAGGACCCAACCAAAAAATGCTTAAATGGTCTTACTGCACAAGAACAGTAAAAGCGTTTGGGGTCCAGAACTATGTAATGCATTGACCCAAACCCTAAAAAGATCAGTGGACTGAAGATCTTTGAGACCCCCATGCCAAGGTCGCAGAAGAGCTTGCGACCAAGCGACACAAGACGTCCCGGCATTCCTTATGGCTTTGACTTGCGAAGCTCCAGCACCCTCAGGCTGCAACACCCGCAGCGCAGTTTCGTATGGCATTACAATAGGCTGGACTTCAATTTTGGTGGGGCTATCACGGACATGAGACGTGAGCAAGGATGTTGTTGGACGCATGACTGGCGTGGTCAGGCACCGGAGGTATATATGCATCCTGACCGCTTGTACGGTTGAGGTGCTGCAGTGGATGTCAGCGCTTTCACCCAAAGAAACTGTTAACATAGCCTCCGAAATGCACAGCAGTGCATCGCGCGGCCCACCAAGTTGCTGCATGAGAGAGTACTTTGATTGATTCAAAAGATTTAGCAAAATCATTCTGGGGACGTGTTTCTCCGTCTGGTTGAGAGTTTGTCAAAAACTGCTTTTTGGCCTCCATTCGAGGTGAGTACTTTAGGGACTTGATTCTGTCTGCCCCACACTAGGGGCTCCACTCATACTAGGGGTGACTCCACTGAACTTGAGGTGAACATGATGGATAAGAGATATGCCCTGCAAGGGCCTCCACAAGGAAAATGAAGCACAGCATCTACATTAAAAAATTGATGAGTTTATGCCCACAAAACCAGCCATGATACCTGCATTTGCAGCAGCACAGTTGTGATGATTTATTTTGTTGTACATGTATTGATGATTGAATACACCGATATTGACAGGCCCACGGAGTCTATGGACGTACTTTGCAAGCATACACATTCAGATGGCTGCTAGGGAACACAGCAGGTAGACAGCACAACGAGCAGCCTCACACGTTGTCGTCAAAGTCCAGCTCCATACCCGCTGCCACCCCAAGCTTTGTGTCCACAACAGTGTGCAGGCATGAGGCATCAGCAGCTGCCAGCTGCCTTGAAGGTTTCATCAAAACTGCAACACGCTGTGGGCGTTGACTCGTGCTTCAGGTCGCTTGAGCTTCAGCTGAAGTTCTGTAGCACGCTACCCGCTTCCCGCAATCCCATTTGACTCCTGCTGCATGAGCTGGCAGACACTCTGACCTTGCGCAGCTATAGTCTGACATGGCTGCAGCTCATTCATGGCATCCAGGCGGATGTTGTGGTCCCCATCACTGGCCCCCAGGCTCCACCCATGTGTGTCCGGCCTCTCAGTATCCAGCACAGGCCGCACAGCCAGCTGCTTGCCTGTAACACAGTGCCATGTGAATCAGCTCTGTGACTGAAGGACATTTTGATGCAAACTGCATCAATCTTGGGTCCACCAGCTGTGTACTGTTCAATGTGAGTCACCAGAAACCTGGTTGTTTCAGACTCACTGGGTATCACTGCATACTTGCCTGAGCAAACACTAGCTGAGATAGCTATAGCACACCTGCTTTCTGCCAGCCATACGGTACTGGAATGGAGTCTCCAGGATGCACGATGCCCAGCAGTGTGCGCTGCACCTCCTTCTTGCTGTTCTCAGCTGCGATAGCCCTGCACCACAGCAGCCCCACAGTCAATTGTGTCATAGCAAACTGCCTCAGTCCTGTCACCTGGCCTGGCACTGCTGCAGATAGCCCTACCCAGCAAGACAGAAGCTCAATTCTAGACGTCACCTTACTGCAGACACTCAGCAGCAGTGCAACTGCTTGACAAAGACAAACCCTACATAACGAAAAGCAGTGCCTTGCACTCTGTCAAGTGCAAGGCAATAGCTGCGCAAGTCTGCAATGTGAAAACATAGCATCAGACTGGTAGGCGGCATCAAGACGTGCCTGATTGAGGTTGTGCGGCGAGCAGCTGGTACCACCGGTGATTGTCTGGGGGAGGAGGCAGGGGGTTTCTGGGGAGGGGGTGAGGGCCTGGTGAGGTCCTGCCTGCGGCGCCTCAGCCACCTGCGCCGCCGTATGAAGTCCACCACTCCACGCTTCTGCAGGCCCCATGTTGCATGAAGCATGACAATTTCAGACCAGTGATAGCTGTGCGCAAGGTATGCAAGCTGTCAGCTGTGCACTCATATAGGTACCAGCATGCTGTGATCCACTCAGCTGCAAGCACAGCCAGGCACAGATGTGTCAAAGCATGCAGGATGATACCTGTGCGCCATTCTGGGGAGGCCAGTCCATGGCAGCCCAGTCTGTGGCATAGGCCCAGCCCTCCTTGTCCACATAAGGGGACAGCTCCACCTCCCAGGGACTGTCCCACTCCCACCCTGCACCACCCCTTGCTGTTTGGGGCGCATTCACAGGCGAGACAGAGAGCAGGTCAAGTGCAATCAGGTCTTGCACATGCATAACTTGTCAGCAGGGACACGTTTCTCCAGCAAGCAGGCTGTTGAGCAACTGCAACATGTGGCTCGTTCAGCTGTGCTACGCACAAAGCTGTAATACAAAATACATGTTTAGCAACAGCACTCTCAACAAGAAGCAACTTCACCTTCTGGCAAGCGGATTTGGGGAAGGTGTTGGTGCTGTGCATGCCATCCTCCTGGCGGCTGTACCGGTTGCGTTCGGTGGGCAGCAGGTGGCGGCTGCTCCACCCCGCCAGAGGCATGAACCTCTCATGCTCAAACAGCTGCTCCTCTGTCACATTCACACCGCTGCCGCGCTTGCTCTGCACCAGGACACAGTCTGTTGGGTACCGTGCCATATTGAGGCAGGCTAAACACAGCATGTGATTGTTGAGATCATGCGTAAGATAAGATTACCGCTGAAGTAGAACAGGCAGTCTGACAGACGCTTGCAAAACACGTCACACTAGACATGCTGTTTGCGCAGCAGCATGACATCAGGCCTGTGTGGCATGCACTGCACATGAGGGCTGATCTCACCAGGGACTGCTGGCGCTGCATCTGGACCTGATCTGAAGAGATGGATCTAACCTGATGAGGCAGCATGTACCAATAACTCTCTGCCAAATCCACCACACACACTTGTCAATCAACTGGTCACCAACCATGTATGATCTAGGGCAGCAGCTGCACCTGGCTGCGGTCTAGTAGATCAATACTTAGTACTTGAGCATGGCAATAACAAACTCTTGGCTTGAAAACATGCACGAGGGCTCCTATTTGCAAGACGTGTCACTTCATATTGTCCAGCTGCAAACCCAGGATGCCACAAATGAGGGGACACTTACTTCTTAGGCCAGCTGACTGGTATTGACCAGCTGACAAAGACTGCGCAGCACTTCATTCTTGACCCCATCCCTGAAGCTGCTCTCCAGGGCCACCCCTTCATCTGCCATGCGCACCGGCAGCACCACTGCTGCACTCCTGCGCTTGTGCTTGTCCTACATGTGCTAACATGCATCAGCCAGGAGAGCGTGTTGCGTGCTGACGTCTCGGACCAAACTTATGGCAGGCAGCCTTCAAATGTTATGTATGTGACAATGAGTCAAAAAGCAAAACGCAACACAAGCACAGCTCATTTGTTCCATATGTGGGCTTGAAGCACTGCCCTGACAGCCAGACATGCAGCAACATAGGGTTATCAGTCTTGCTGTTTGCTAGAACAAGGAAATGTGCCAGGCAACACGGCAGAAGTAGCAGAGGTACTGACTGGCAGGTTCTTCTTGAGCATGCCACCAGCTCCCACGTTGGCGGCAGCCCTCTGCAGGCCACTGGAGGCGATGATCACCCACTTGGAGTCATTCTTGACCTGCAGGGCCCTCTGGCCAGCGCTGCTGCAGTGCTCCAACAAGGCGTCAGTGTGCAGAGAATTGAGGTCCTGGTGGAACTGCTGCTGCAAGGTGTACCTCAACAACAGCTTGCCTCCCTCCTTGCCCTGTGCCGGCAATCCCGATCAGGGACATGTTGATTCGAGTTTGTGGCAGGCCTCTCAGGCCTCTTCTGTTCTGACGTCGACGCTCATGCACAAACAGGGTCCATGACCTGATGTGGCCTGGCATGTTCAGGTACTTCTGTTGCAGGCCATGCCCACATGTTCTCAAGCTGACAAGGGAATGCAGCTCAATTCTTGCTGGAAATTCTTGCAAGCAGCAACCATTGCCTCTGATCATGGTGCTTGGTGACTGATGCTTTGCCTGGTCATTAGCCAAGGGCACTTCTGCCTGGTAGGTCTGGGAGTCTTTCCACTGCCTCATGTCCAGGTCCACTGAGGCATGGGCAATTGGCTGGCCAGCTCCTGTGTTGGCAGCTGTGTCCACCAGCTGCAGCTTCAGCTTGCCAGCAGTGCCTGTATCACCAACAGCTTTTCAATTCACAAACGCACCATTTTCATGCTGGTTATCCAGCACAGACCATGTGCACTGTTGGGCAGCTGCTTCAGCTGCTGTGAATGCCAGGGCCTGTCAGTCACTGCAAAGCTGCTGTATGTCACCACTACATGCACCATGCAGCCCGCAATATCATACGGCACTTCAGCATGACATGTGTCTAAGCCAAAGATGTCAACAACTGGCAGTTTGCCTGACTGTTTATAGCACATGACGATCATATTGCATGACGTCAGCTGTGAAGTGGTGGGGTACCTATGGGGCCCTTGAGCTCCAGGATGAGGCGCTCCACCCACTCCAGCTTACCCCCACTGTTGGCTGTGATACCCCTTGTTCTTACACCCCACATCCGTGCACACCCAAGAACTGGCTCAGCTTGATTAAGTTTCAGGACGCATCAGCGCTGAAGCAACTGGGTTTGCTTTTGCATGCAGGATAAGCCTAAGCATTGTCCTCACGCCCTCACAGGCAACCATTGCCCACCACCGCTGTTTGGCTTTGATTAAATGCCAAGAGTTTGCAAAGAGTGGCAGCAAGTGTCTCAAGCACTTGGATGTGGTTGTAGGATGAATGAACGGATTTATGTTGATCTCAGATCCATTTCGTTTACCTGTGTGAGCATTGTTCAGTGTGTTATCAAACGTCAAGCCACAGACAATCTGCTGCATATGCTGGACATCACTTGCCCCTTCTTCTGGTTGTTGGTCACGCGGTGCGTTGATGGCAGCCACATGGGTGGCAGTGAGGACATCCACCAGGAGGACTGCTGGCTGGGCTTCAGGGGCAACCTGCAGGCTCTTGGAGTGGCGCCGGGGGGGGCTGGGGCAGGGGCTGCAGCACTGGGGTGTACCCCTTGGTTGGCAGCTCAGCAGGTTGCCTGTCAACCACAAGTCAGGCTACAGTCATAAGATACAGACTCAACACCCACATATGGCTTTTCAGCTTTGGCTGAAGTCTCAACATGTGTTTATTCTCTCTGTACACGACAAAAAGATGGCGCACAGCATCTGTATAAACGGCTGATGGATTTACGCAAAATGAGCCATGGAACCTGCATTTGTAGCAGCACAAATATTGATGTAATGATGCATTACTTGCCACACATTGGTACCTTGCAAAGCTGAAAGATGTGGCATACAGATGACCATAGATGGGCAGTGTAACTCTGAATGCAATTGAATGCAGTTGAAGGCCACAGGTCAGCGTAGGCACTGTCATGCTTGAGTAAACAAACTCGAAGCATGTGCAACATGCAGCATTGTACAAAGCCAAGTATCAGCTGAGTACCTGCAGGCCAATGGTGATCATACAGAAACATACACTGTGATACATATATGCGTGCAGCCAGGCATGTAGGTGCTGAGCTGAAGTCTGATGGGGCTGACCTGACTTGGCTGTCATCATTGCAGTCATGCTGCCGGCCCTCCCACACCAGCATGTCACAAGCTCTGATACATGTGCACGATCCAACTGGTGCACAAGGCAAGTGATATAACATCAAAGCTAGTAGGAGCCAGGAGGTGATATAAGTCAGTGTCTTTGAAAGTCCATTGGTACACACCCAGTTCAGCCCGGTTCAACACACGACAACAGAAACAGGTGACCCACGCTGCCCAAAACTCAAGATGCCTGGGGTTGCTAGTAATATACAATTACAAACAGAAAAATAAATGCTTATAGCAACTTCAGATTGTGAACAAACTTCTCAACAATGCTGACATGACCTTGCACACATGTTTCATCCCCAAGTACTCTGAGCAACAAGTACTTGGTGCCTGATGGTGGACAAGCCTGTCATTTGAGCTGTAAATCTTGTGTCTGCGTACATAGCTGGACAATCAATCCACACTACTTAGTTTTGCAATGGGTGATGTGTGTTGATCAATCTGATCTTGAACCTAGCTGACCCTACTGCTGTTTGCTGAGGCAGATTACACACAACTACACGCATCTGGTTTCCCCAAAGTGACATCGTAGAGCAAACAGCACCTCTGCTCAAGCCTTGACGAACATACTGCATGTAAGTTACCACATGCAATGGAAATGCTGTACACCACACCACTTGAACTCTGTGCCCATACAAGGTAAATGTGATCCGGCTTGATTCGCCTCTTTCTGGCATGGGGTTTGGTCTGGTTTGTTCACCACAATTGTGTGGCTTCAGCTGCGCGTATTTCAGCCTATGAATGCCACTCGGACCACAAGTACAAGCCTCAAGTCCCTCACAGGTGTGAGATGGCCCATGCATTTTGTATATCTTGAAGCCATTTGGACTGCAGTCTCACCCTGCACAGATGCACAACAGGGCAGTGGTGGGATTGGCCCAAATGTGTAGAGCTGGTCTCATGTACCACACAAGCAGTACAGCATGTTGCATAGCATGGTATGTTGCCATCATGCACATACTTTTCACAGCTTGATGCCTGCAAAGCAGAATGCTGGGTCAACTATACAATACTTGGAATGTTCCATTGCATCAATCCAATCAGTGATGGTTGCATATCAAGGAGCGACGTGAAACTGAGTCACTGCAAAGGGCAATTCCGTGAGGCAAACCACTTGCGGCTGCAGTCTCATTTGCCACACATATGTGCAGTTGCAGAGAAGGCATCTTCACCTCATGTAGCTGCCAATGATGGACAAATGTTGTCATGAAAGTGTTGGCAATGCTGCAAGGCCTGCCTTGCAACTGTATGACTGGGGGGCAGAACAGCTGCTCGGGCAGCTGCACTATCCCTAGCATGTTTATTTTGCTGCAGCTGGCACACCCTGCTACGCAGCCATGCAGCCTCTTCCCTGCATGCCTGCAGCTGCTTGGCAAGCATGTCAGCTTTGTCTCGCTCAGCCTGAATCAGAGAGGCTTGCACCTCCACATCACTTGTCTGCCATGCGTCCTCTGCCTGCAATTCATGTGCAGCTGTAGGTTTGAGGGACAACCATTGCAGGCTACAAATCGTGCTTGACAAAACTGTAAAGACACTGATGGTTGTTAGGGGATGCGCAACATTTTCAAGAAGCAAGAAGTGGACCTCAAACTGTGCCTGGCGTTACCTGCGAGCTAGCTGGATGCCCACCTCTGGCCTCACATGGGCTGAAACGCTCCTCATTAGTACCTTGGGCTGCCAGAGGAGACAGAAAGCCACGCCTAAGTGACTTCCTGAAGTTGGCCTGAGCCTTGTGCAGTGGGCAAGTCTGCATAGTGCCGCAGTCGCACCAGTCAATGGCACCTTTACGCTTGCGCTGCTTGCCGAGCTGTGGTGCACTGTGGGACCTGCTGACAGACTCTACGGGACTACTTCTGGTTTCTGGTCTTCGTTGGCAGGGAGGTGGAGGAAGTGTAAATTGAGGCATCTGGCCACCATGATATGTGCTTCCAGCAATAAGGTTCACGCCTGCCGGGGCAGTAAAGGGCACCATCGGGACAGCTGCATCCCAACCATCAGCATCATCACATATTGTCTGCAGACACGCAACATATGTATTGACAACAAGACAACAGCAGATGTACTCTTCCTGGTTGTGCAAGTTGGACAAGCTGTCTCTATGTTTGCAATTCATATGAGAGCACATGACAGAAACTAGTGCAAGTTTGGAAAGCAAACTGTCAGCGTTGGAATCAGCCCAAATTGTCCAGCTTTCAAGCATATGCATGCTTGCAGGTGTCAGTCGCATTCACCATTTGCTGCCCTTGTCATTGCAAAGTGCTTCAGAGTAGGCAGGCTCGCTGGTAACTGACTCACCTCCACAACGGCAGGTGAAGAGGGACGCCTCAGCAAACAGCACTTGCTTGACACAAAGCATCCTTCAGGGAAACCCAACCCTCCTGCCACATCATTTGCAACATTGCAGTCTGTACAGTCTATGCCACCAACACCGACAAGTTTTTCAGTGCACATCCATGCGCATGAACAGCTCAGGGGGAAAGCCCTCGCTCTGACAACTGAGCTTGTGACTCAGTGCCAGGAAGTGTCATATGCCGGCATGCATACAGCGTGCACAAAGCAAGATAAGATAGCCATGTAGTCATCATTCCATGCTAAGCAGGGATTTGCCTGGAAGGCCAAAATCTTGTACTCACAGTGCTTGTCTAAACCAGCAAGCACACACTCTTCACATGCAGTATAAAGCTACTTCACTTGTGGTCACCTGAGCTATCAAAGTCATCAAGCAATTGCACATAACTAGTCTCGCCACTGATGCCGTTTGCTGACAAAGGCAAGGCAAATGCCATGTCCTCAGAGCAATTGAAGTCATCCTGAAACAGCAGCCAGTGCAAAGGTTCTTTATCAGAAAGTCAGGCAAGCAGGTTACTTGCCATCAACTCTCTGCATGACCGCCTTTCTTTGTTTGTTGCATGCCGTTCTGCATTGATTTCCGGCACGACTGGCAAATGTACAACAGATGCAGATATAACATGTACAGGGTGCTCAACATTAGGTTCGAGCATGCACTGCTTCTGCAAATATGACATAAACTACAGCAAGCGCACAGTATGTTGCAACATCATGTGCATGCTGACGCGACAAGCAGTGTTGTTACAGTTCAAAATACCGTGCCCAGCAGTTGCCGCTGGTCAAATTGGGAAAGGCCATTGAGAAGGTCAGCTGGCAGCTCATCCTGCTGCTGACCATGCAAGCCTGAAAATGCTGTGCCCTCCCTGACAGCAACACCTGCACACCTCACCACTATCAGGGCTTGAGTGCCGCCGTGTGCATCATGCTTTTTGCTGATTGTGACCAATTGGCAATCACAAGCAAGTGTGCATGCAGTCAAAGGTCTTGTTCTAACTTCTCAGCACAAGAGCAGCTGCTGCAATTTGAACCACAATACCATCTGTTCAAACACAGGCGAACAATGCCTTGAGCAACAGCAAGATGGACATAAGCAGCATGTGCTCGTTGATGCACCTGTAAATCCTGGACTTGTTGGCTGGTCTACTGTCAGTCCAGTGTCGCCATACAGCTGTTCTGCCTGTAGCATGCCAAGCAGACATGTTACCATGTCAGGCAATATGTGAGATAGCAGGTTGCATATCCCAACAAGGTGCTGCTGTGGTAGTTTGATAGCAATGACAAGTAGCTGAGGTACATGGAAAATTTGGCCTGCCAGCTCTGTATGTCAACACAAAACTTACATGTTTGCTAGCACATCCTGGGAATTGAGAGTGTCTTATGCGCATACAGGCAGGTAACCATCTCAGGCACGTGCATACAAAGGGTCAGGCCAAAAGGATGTACAAAAGCAGGAATGATGAGCACAGGCCTATCTTGCACCTGCTCAGTGGCCGGGGCTTCAAGGCTTTCTTGGCGGGAAAGCAGTAAGCTTAACTGCCCAGCGCTTGAGTCTTCCAACTGGTTGGGGTTGCTTTGCAAGTTAAGGTCTAAGCTGGGCCCACAGTATGTGGTCAGGCTTCCTGGCTGTGCAACCTCCTCGTGCTCAGCAGAGGCAGGTGGGGCATGGCTGGATGGCCACAAGCACCTTGAGACCAGTCCACTCTTTGTCTGCCAGCCAACCCAATCCTTCCTGCAATGGCACTTGATCAAGCTATGATCAGATGGCCAGCTGATGCATCAACCAGGAACATCCTGACATTGGCACCACAGTGGGGAATGCAAAGGCTGTGCAGGCTGACTTCAATCATCTTGGCGACTTGTGAGCGCCAGTGGCACATGGATGCTGGCAGACCATGTTGCGTGTTCCTTGCAGTTGCAACCAGGCTTGGAATTTCAGCACATTATGCACAGACAAAACTTAAGCTCATCAAGCATGAATGAAACAAGTACTTGTGGAGGTAGCATCACCTGACATTTACAACAAGCGGTATGTGGGCTGCTCCATGGGGGATGTCATTGTTGGCCACAACTCGGATAGGCTGGGAGCAAGCTGACCCCAACAAGTCCTGCCCTGTCTGACTGTACACCCCAACAACCAGACGGAAACTCTTTGATCCCACATGACTCCCTGCCTCATCTATTGCACAGTACATGTACCTGCAAACAGCTCTGCTCAACTAAGCAACTCAGTTCCAAACGGAACAAATCTGCTGCACATCAACTGTTACTTGAGGTGATACGTCTACTGCAACTGTCACCTGTTCTGCTTCTTCTTGACAACACAGCTGGCACGCTGTACTTCCTCAGAGGGCCCTGTAAAGCGGCACCCCAGAGCTCCGTACCGTCGCACAGTATGTAGCAGAGGGCCCTGACACCCTTTGCTGCATGCACCTGCAACCAAGCGGTTGATGGTGGCCACAGGCCTTTTTTTGCAAAAATCCTTGAAGGACTTGCCCTGCAAGGGAGGCCACTGAAGACATGACGGCTTTCATGTTCTTGGGTTTAAACTGGGTTCATGACTGCCCTGATGCATGCTCAGATCTGCTAGGTCTGGGCAGATGCATAAGTGGATGCATAAGCAGCAGCATCAGGCAGTGGCATGTGTCATGTGTGGCACAAGTCATACAGCGTAAAACGGGACCCACTTCTGGTAACCAGGTGCCACCGGTATCCATCTTGCATGTCTGCTTGGCTTCTTTGTTGAGGTAGAACGTCCGTCTGGCAGCATACATTGCTGGGCTCTGCATACACTAAGTACAGCACAACCATCACGACAGCACCATTCTCCAGCTGCACCTGATACACAACCTATATGCAATGGAAAGCTCTGTCAACATTGTTTGGTTGCCAAATTCAATAAACACATGGTATGTGTACTGACTGTAAGTTTTTGCAACCAGCTCATGTACATTCACTGCTAGCATGCCCAGCGTCAGCTGGGCAGTGGGCAATGCTGCATTTGCTAGTTCACAGACCTGGCCCTCTGGGTCTGTGCAAAGCTCCTCCAAGTCATTCTTTTTTTTATAGATGGCTCCTACAGCGGCTAGTATGTTTCCAGGACCACAGTCATCATCCTGATGCAGTACAAGCTCACACTGGTTGTATGACCAGCGCCGCTTGCCCAGCTTGTATGCTCTGCAGGTATGCACAACTTGGGCTTCAAACACAAGCCTGGTACAGAGTCGTACATGGACTGTGGTATTGACCTCTACAGCGGAGCATAGGCAAAGTGCACCTGAGTTCCGGAAGGTCATGTGTCGCCATCTCCTGCGCGCTGGCGCAGTGTGCTGTTTTTATTGGACACTGAATGCATGCATGGCCAGTGACAGCAGGGGGCCCACAACGTGATCTGACCATACTCAACGCTTTTAACGGCTACTAGCACCGTGCAGAGAGAGCTTGCGTCTCCGCGCAGATGCACCTGTGAAAAACCCCAAGCTTGGACCGATTGCACGAGTAAGTCAGTGATCGGATTTTGAGACGAGATTAACAGGCTTATAGGCAAGTAGCTGGTAGCGCTAGCAGCTGCAGCCTATGCACAGGGCTCGTCCATGCCGGCAAAGCAGCGAGTTACATAACAGCTGCGCGGCCACGACTCAAAGAGCTGCAAGAGTGAGTGCGTCGATCTAAGGAGGTCAGTTGCAAGCGTACTTGCTTGACCGATAGGCTTGAGAGCAAAAATTCGACAAAGAGGCATCTTGGCGAATGACCCAATCGTTTTACATCTGATTGCTAAACTTCCTGAGCCACGTGACTGCCGTTGGTATCGTCGGTAGACGCTAAGGACAGATGAGCAATTGACAAATGGGGGTCAGGAGAACTCAGCATGCTTCCGCACGAGCTCAGCACGAGCTCAGCATGCTGTTTTTGGGCACTGAATGATGTAGATCGATGCATATTAATTGAGAGTTAGATTTCTGGTGTAAAAAGGACATTTCTGACGTTTCGGGAGCTCCCGCACCAACTATACTAGAGAATGCCTAGTGATAACTATACTAGAGAATGCCTAGTGATAACTATACTAGAGAATGCCTAGTGATACGGTAGGTAAGCACCTAATTAATTCAGTTAAGTTGCAGAGGCCTTGCTTGTTACAGAGGCCTTGCTTGTACATATGTAAAATGATCAACCCAAATTTCCTGGACTGCAAGAGTCAAGTACTGGCTGTAAAATAGCACAAGCAAGGCCCAAGCTGCAGGTGGTTGGCAGCATGCATGACAAGTATATATTGTTGTGTTCAAGGCAAGCGCCGAGTAACATTGCGCAAAGCTGCAATCAGGTATCCAGCCTTGCAACAGTAATGCCGCTTGTTTTTGGTGGCAGACCAGCCCATGAGCCTCCACACAGATCGTTGCTACTATGCTGATTGTGTCTTCTTGCAACAGCCTCTCCTAGCCGTGCATTGCTGCCCTTCAGCTATTACAGGTTTGGTTGTCTTTGTTAGCAACCTGCATAGCAAAGCGCAGTGCCTTCAGTCAAGCTAAATTTCCAACACAAGCTCCCTTGCAATCCTTCAGACTACAGACATACAGCAGACAATGGGAAAGGTCTGGTGCAGTATTGAAGCGCTGCGGGCTAGCATGCATCTACATGTAGACTGTTCTGTTGGTCTTTTGGGGAATGCAAAGCATCCTGAGAGACAAGCCTCAGAAAACAGCTTATGCTGAAGCAGCCACTCTTGTGCGCTGCTCTCAAGCCTGGCATTGAACGTGCTGAGTAAGCCTGCGCTGGCACAAGTAGGCACCATAGTTGGCTCAGCTTGTTCACAGCTTTTCTGCAACCAGTCAAGATCGAGGGATCTCGTGACGGAGGTCCTGTGCGAGGCTCAGGGACGTTGCCAGCACCAGAATAAACTTACCCAGACGTCAATGACTGGTCCGTAGTGAAGTAATGCGCTGAGCGCTGCGCGAAGGCTCTGCTAAAGAAATACACAGTATGCATCAGCTAGAAAAGACAGTGGGATCTTGCGACGGGAGCCTGCGCGAGGCTGTTGTGCGTCGTCAGCACCAGGCACTGGTTGCCCAGACGTCGATGGCTGGTCCATAGCGCTGAGTCGCAGCGAGTTGTGCGTGAAGGGGCTGAAACAACACACAGAAGGCAAAGCGGCCGCCCGTGACAGGCACTGGTGGTCACATTCGGATGGAGTCGCTCTCCGAGACAACTCAACCGAATTAATTAACGCGGTTGCCGCCGCAGTCGCAATATTTGACCTGGAATAGAAGTTTGTGAAAGTTGATTGCCACTGACTGAAAGCAGAAAGCAGCTTGATTCCGAAGGCCAACATGTATTTGAATGTGCAAATTTGAGTGATCTGAACTTCCATGCAGCAAGCTCTCACCACTAGGTCTGCTTCTACAGAGGCTACTTGGAATGCAGGTCAAGGGTCAGCAGCTGCAGGTATGCATGCACGACCCGTCTTGGGCTTGTATGCACTTGTAGACTACAGTTCAGAACAACATACCAGAGCAAAACATGTCTCTGAAAACGAAATGCAACAAAATAGATCACCGTAGTGCTTGTAATGTTAGTCGGATTTTTTTTATAGGGTTGCGCCTTCGTCAGGCCGTACATCGGTATTTACGGCTTGTAACGCTATTCGCACTGTGTAACGGGCGTGTAATGACGGTCGGGCGAAAAACAATTATTGATCTTTTCGACCAACATTAAAATGACCACGGTACCGTAACTGAGCCTTTGTTTTGCCTATTTGCTGGGAATTCCTGATGCAGACAGTGCTGCTTGATTGGATGGCTTGCTCAAGGAGCGGTTGGCTAGGAAGGTGCCGGCCAGATTGTCTACTTGCCAGCAGCTGCAGCGCCATGTCTCTGGATAATATGTCTTCAGTCGCTGCACATTCAAGCCACCCTAGCAACAAGTGCACACATTGAGCCTGCTTGCCTACCATCTGACGCATGAGAGATGCTACGTCACTGTCATGCTCCAGGAGGCACAGTAAGCTTGTATGGGCTGTGCAGTCCCCAAATGTATGCATGGCCTGACAGACAACACCTGGCAGTCCACTTGAAGTACATGACACTGACATTTCCCTAATACAGCAGACAGCAGAAGTTGAGCAGATGTACCTGCATGATGGGTGGTTCGAACTTCCAGATGGGGGAGTCAAATATGCCAGTCTTGCTACATAGGTCCTCTCTGACGCACAACACCTCTTTGCTGCCTGGCTGCTCTGCATCTGGGACCACCACAGTCCCCAGCGCTCTGTAGCCGTGTGGCGGGAGCGGCTCCCACATGGTCACGGGGCTGCACCCATTCTGGCGCCAAATGAGGTGGAACTCCCGCGCAGGCTTCACTGCAGGGCGGCTGCCCTTCTCGCTATCATTGCGGTACACCAAGACAGGGTCTGCAGGGGGGTCTAGGCCTGTTGAAGGGACATGCCCCAGGGGGAGGTAGCCTAGGGGAGCCACTGGCTGCCAGAACGAAATGCACTGCTGAGTGTTTCGCCTGCGCGTCCATTCCAGGCATACCCTGAGGATCAGATTGAAACCACCAGCTAGCAAGGCCATGTTGGCACGACCTGCTTGCACTATCATTGCATGAGCCCAGCTGGCGCTAAAAGCAATGCAAGCACATGCAAGACTTACTTGTCAGTGTACCAGACTCTGGTGTAGTCCATGGAGAGCATGGTGGCGGGCAGCTCCTGCTTGGGCAGGCCCTGGTTTGCCTGCACCAGCTGGTCGTGGCGGCTGGCCCACCGCTGCCACTCCCTGCTGGGCTTGCTGTAGCACTTGCGCTGCACCTTCACAGTTATCAGGTGAATCTGGTCCGCCTGCATATGCACACAGGTTGTGAGCATGTAGGATAGTGAGCATGTAGGATATTAACTCCTGCAGCTGTGCCCACATCTGCTGAACCCAAGCACAAAAGTGTTACTTGGCGCAAATCAACAGATGACTGCTTGTTGCCTCAAACAAATACGAACACAAACTTCACTACGCAATTTGAGTTCCTTTTTCACAGCAGCCTCAGCAACCCTTGGATGAATTCAAAAAATCAGACCTGAGGAACGTTTGGCCAGCACCGCAGCTCATGGGCAAGGGGCTCTTCTTCTTGCTGACCGGGCTTGCCCTTGCGGTGCACAGTCAGCCTGTCAGGGTAAGGCCCCTCCCTGTTGCCCCACCTCAGCTCCACCGTCAACAGGTCCTGCCACCACACCAACAACAAAATTCAAAGCAACAATAGCTGTTTTGGCATCAATGTGCACAGATGTTTATCATTAGCAAGACCCCTCAATCACAACATGTATGCAGACAAATGCTGCAATTTGGCTGTACCAAGAGCAGAATTGCTTGCCAATTTCAGTGTGAATCCTGCAGTGCTGTAAAAACATGTCTGGGGTTGTACCTGCCAGGGGATGGCCCAGCGCACTTCTGCAGGGGGCACCTCCATAAGGCTGGTGGGGGACACGCCCATCTCGGCAGCCCTGTGCACCTGGGCAAAGCCTGGAGCCCTGAGCTTCATGATGCACTGGTTGGTCAGAATCACCACTTGGTCCTGCACACCCCACAGTTTGGTTGAGCAACTCATCTGCATGGTTTCCCTGTGTGTCTGGCATCATTTGCTGCAGCTGAGTATAATTACAGCCGTAGCATATACTGATGTAAAGTACACGTGGAGCAAAACGTAATGGCATCAGTGTTGCTGGTGACTTCACATCTTGCAATCTGGGGTCAGAAACTAACACAGGCTTTGGTGGCGCACAGTGTCATGCAGCAGCCGGAGCTGAGTCACGATGAGCGAGCAGCACAGCGAAGGTCTCACGTCTGGGAGCAGCATGTGCTCTTCATAGGCGTCCATGTGAAAGCGGCTGCGCTTGCCCTTGCGGCGGGGCCCCACCCCACCTGCATCCTGGGTCCTCCTCAGCAGTGCTTGCCCTACCTCCTCCACTCGTGCCTGCACACACACCAGCTGCAAATTGAGGGAGAGCTGAGTGGATGGCAACACTAACAGGTTTGTGGTGCAATGGCATAAGTCAATGAGCAGTCAGAATGTTTTTGTAAATCAAATGTGGGTGTGGTGTAGTCAATGAAAGGTGGCCTACCTCCTTTTCAGTACCATCACTGCCCAGGAAGGCAGTCACTTTGCCATCTCCGCCTATGGCTCGGGGCAGCCTGAGGCGCCGATTGGTGGTGCCGGCCCGGGGGCGCCCTATCAGCTGATCCTTGGTGGCATCTATACCCTCGAAGGCTGAAGAAGCAAAGTCCAGGCCGCCACTGATGGGCTGGGCAATGGCTCCCACCACCCCCTTGCCCACACCCTTGAAGAAGCCTGCACCTCAGTCACCTGCCTATTAGTGCTGCACTCCTGCTGCTCTGCACAACTGTCGTGACAGTAAGTGGCACGCAAACTTACCCTTTGGCCATGACTTTTGTACATAGAAGGCACTCAGCAGCAGGTCATAAGCACGCAGAACATACAGCAGTACACTGTACAGCACCTCCAACTCCCTTGCTCTTGGCTCCTTCCACAGGCTTGGTGACCAGGCCGGTGAAGCCGCGGTAGATGCCCATGCCCAGGGCTGCCCCGCCCTCCACGATGCCATCCCCCACACCCGCAATACTGCGCTCCTACACCACATCATACCAGGCTAGAAAGGCGTACAAAATACAGCCAGTAGCACACATGAAGACAGAGCCTGAAGATCTGCACAGCTTGTCGCTTCCCTTAACAGTACACAACAGTATATATATGTAAGACCATCTTGCTGTTGTCCATGCCAGGGGCAGATGCATGCTATCAAAGTAACCCTGGTACTGCTTACATGCCTGAAGGAATGACTCAGGAAATGCCAAACACAAGTGGCTTGTAGCCTGTCAATGCAGGAGAACAGTGGCATGGCACACAGCAAGCTGGAACAGAATTTGATCGAAGAAGCGGACTGACCTGCTTTTGCTGAGCTCGCTGCACTGCAAACCTATCATCCAAGGCTGCGGAGGCAACTCCACTACTGAGGGCTCCCAGCACACCGCTGGCCCCACTCAAGATGCCAAAGTTGCGCAGGAAGCTCAGGGCCACTCCTACCAGTTGTCCCTGCACACCAGAGGTTTGCAGGGTTGAGTCGTGTAGAGCAGTTTGAGTACAGTGTTATGCCGAGTAGCCTTGCTGGAGCATGTCCCATTGGTCCAGAGCTACACTGTCCTTTTGAACAATCTGTACAGCACAAGATCCCCATGATTAGGTTCAATAGCCTGGCTGCTTACAGCAGTGAATGTGCCTCTGACCACAGCAGCAAAATTGCCGCCTCGAAGTTGAAATCAGACAAACATAGACCATTGGAAGCACCAGGGAAGGTCTAGTGCTGATGCTGATCATGTACCTTGATGTTCTGGCCAACTTCAGAGATGAAGACGCTCCACAGCATGGTGCTGTTCTCCATCTCAAAGCCGGTCAGCTGGACAGGCACATTCTCAAAGTTGGCCATGTCCAGGGCCCATGACAGCGTCCTGCCCGCCCACCTGGGCCTGGCTGCCAGGTCACCACGGAAGCTGCACATGCATGACACTCATGTATACATGCATGACAGAAATGTACCTCCACAACTGCTTTTGCCTGGCATGCTAGCTTGACACGTAAGCAATCTGCAAACACAGCAGATGTGTTGGCACAAGCATGGTGTTATTAGATCTGTGAAGCAACCAGCACACTGCACACATTTCTTGACCAAATGAACTGCATACACCTCACTGCGCATATCAAGCAGAGGCTGTGCTATGTGGGAAACCGCAACCCCAGAAGCAGCATACCTGACTTTGGCAGCAAGGCTGCTGATGGAGACCAGGCTCATCTGCATAGGCACATCTGTGGCGGCCTCTGTGTGCTCCTCATCCTCTGGAGCAGTCAGGCTGGTGAGGTCCAGCCGCTGCACCATCTCAGCTGCCCGCCACACCAGCGTCTCACTCAGTGAGATCTGCAAAAACACACCACACACTCAGCACAGCACTGTAGAACCTCCAACCAGTGCAGATGCTGACACACACAGACTGTGCTTCAAGTTGGCTTTTCCAGGTGAGGTCAGCCAGACACATTTTTAGCTGTTGTCACGAGCTCAGTGCTGCTGTTGCTTGCACAGAAAGCTGAGGGGCTTGTTGGGTGCATCACAACATGCAAACAGCAGCTATGCAATTGAGATGCTAGTTGCAACAGACCTGCAGGGTCTTGGAAATCTGGAAGGAGATGAGGGGGTAGTAGGTCTGGCCGCGAGCCAAGCCAGGCTGGCTGATGACTGCCAGGGACAGCAGAGGATGGTACTCTGATGCCTCCTCTGCAATGTCAGCTGGAGACAACACCACTGGAAACCTGCACAGCAAATGTACAACGACTCTGTATGCATGTCTGGCGACACACCTTTTGTTCTGGCCTTTGGCCATTGCTGTGCATACCAGCTGTAATGACTGGGCTGGATTTTCCAACACAGGTCAAGCCTGTGCATGGGCATATGTCCTAATGGATGCATTACTTTGCAAACACTCGTGTGCTGCTAGGAGAGAAGCACAAGCTGCCACAAATGCAATAGCTACATTCATGTCAAGCATCCAACAGACCTGGAGGCTGACAGCTGGTCATCAATTTGCAGGTTCTGCAGGCTGAGCTGCATGCGCTGGAAGGTGCCCTCGGGGCCGATGCCCATGGCCATGCTGAAGCTGAACCCCTGGACGGTGATGGCTATTAGCTCCTCTGGCAGGTGATCCACACAGCTGATGTCCAGGCTGCCAAAGCTGAGGGAGAGGTACAGGGCCTTGCCACTCTTGTCGTCTGCTGATGCCAGCCCCAGCACCGCAAGCTCCCCATTCGGGCCCTTCCTGCCTACAATAGTCAAACAGAACGCCTCTAAATTGATTTTCGAGTAAGTGCTGAACCTGCAAATAGATGGTGTCCACATCAAGAAGGTGTGGAATCAAGCAGTGCATTGAGTCATTTCCACGCACAACTTTCAGCTGTGTCTTTGCCACCTGATTGCGATATGACAGAAATAAAGTTGCTGAGCTGCATGATCAGCATAACATAAGGCATGGCACATGGGTAAGTGCATGCACAGCACACTTGCTGCCAGCAGGTGCCTGGTCAGACACGCAGCATATCTCAAATAAAAATGCCAGGCTTACTTGGCACAATGCGCAGCTCCCTGTCAAGGCCACCTCGGCCCAGCCCTGCCCCTCCTCCTAGGCTCTGTAGCCCTGCTGTTGACATCAGCTCCTGCTCTCTATCAACAATCTGCACCAGCAAAGCCCACACTGACACTCCTTCAGTATACAACAACTTGGGTTCTCCCCAGATAGCTGTTCTGTTTGTCAACATGTGCTGGACAAAGTTCAAGCAAAGTATGCCAGACTCCTGTACCTACATCTTCAGCAAGCCATAACATACAAGTGGTGATGCAGACCTGCACCAGCACCTCTCCAGGCTGCACAGAGAGGGGCAGCCTGGCCAGAGGCCCTCCCACACCCCTGTTGTGGGTACTGGTGTCCTCTCCTGTCACTGACTTGGGGTCAGGGGGGTCCAGGGGGTACCGCTGTGGGCTCTGCTTGCCATACGCTTCCTGCACCTCCACCTGAGCCAACAACCCATGGTCTGAAGCAAGTCGCTTGTGGCAATGATGCATATGCTGCAATGTAATTGCTGACACTAGCAGACAATTTTGGCAAAGTAGCATGCAAAATATGAATGCAGCTTTGTCTTACCTCCCTGGGGTAGGATTTCTCGGTGACTTGCCAGGCAAAGCCCGCTGCTGAGTATGCTGGCAAAGGCAGGAATGGTAGATCACCTGAAGATCCACGCAAGCAACAGTCAGTACCATCCTTCCATATGATCGAAGCTCACTACAGCCATACAGCAGCAATCTGTATGCATCAGTGTGTTAGTAATGACAGAGCTCAACAAGAAGTGGCAAAGCTTGCCACACGTGGTCTGGAAGGCAACAAAACAGGGTAAACCAGCCACTGAATGCCATATGGAAGGCCGGCATGGTCTCACCAAGGCCAGCTTGTCTGTACTGGAAGGGATGGGCGGTGCGGTTCTCCAGGAGATAGGGGGCCTTGGGGGACACGCTCTCCAGCACCAGGTGCAGGCAGCCCGGGTTGCAGGCAGCCAGGGAGAAGCGCAGGATGACCACCTCCACCTCCTCCATTGCCTCCGGGCCCTCACCTCCATTGCCACTTTGCCTGCACCAGCAATGCCGTCACTCACACACACACACTGGCTGGAGTCTGAAATCCACAAGGTCAGGCTTGGTTCGCAAGGACTGCAGAACACCGGTGCGCTGATGAATGAGCAGAAGCATGAGAGAAGCCAGTGTAGTAAAGAGTGTGCAGCAGTGATGCACGTCTGCCTGATGTTGTGGCACCTGGCGCGGTGGCGCAGCCTGCGGGCTACTCTGGGCCCATGCAGCTCCCAGGAAGGACCTGTCCCAGTCAGCAGGGTGGCCACGCTCCTCTCTGAGCTCTGCTGGTCCGCCTCCTCTGCTGAGGACGCCTCACCTACGCCCACATGCCAAGCCTTGACTCACTGGTGCACGGCAGCATAATGCATAGCAGGGACTTCACACTTACAGCTTCTGGTTCATCATTAGCATCAAATCTTGACTGCTATGACATGCTGCAGACCCTCTTGTCAGCAGCCGTGACATGTTGGCATCAAGCACATGAGGACAGACAAGCTGGCTTGCATTGAATGCTTGGAGAGTGTACAGAGCACTTGCTGTATCACTGAACGCATCAACTGCACATGCTGAAGTAAGGCAATGAGTCACCTGGCCTAGCTGTTTCAGAAGGCTGAGGTGGCTGCACAGGGATAGCCACATGCCGGTCCACCCCTCCAGGGAAGGAAGCCTCAACAGGGTGGCTCCAGGGGGCGTTCACCCCTGAGCCTGCAGTCTGAGGGCCAAAGCGCAGGCACACTGCCCGTGAGTCTGACTTCATGCTCCAATGCACAGCCACTCCCAAAGCTCCTGTAGAAATACTCGTGTCAGATGCCCCAAAGACACAATTATGCCCACAGCACATGCCCATTCACAAAATCTTATTGCTAAAGCGCAGAAGACAGCGACGTCAATTCTTTGCCAAAGCTGATCCTTTGACTGCAATTAGTAGCATCGGCACACAGGGGTGCAGTCAGATTGGCTGCACAACAGACCTGTAGGTACATCAATGCATGAGGTCCAGTCCTGCTGGGGGTTGGCAACCACCCCCTTCAGACCAGGAGGGGCCCTCTGGGGCTGCTGACCCCTGGAGGGCTGGACTCCAGTAGCCTTGCCGCCTAAACGCTGCACCTTGTTGCCAGTGTTAAAGTGCATGATCTGGAGAGGAGTGCCGGTGCGATTGGAAATGACGCAGTGAGGCTCAAGCCTGAGAACCTGCACACACGTGACATAATTGACAGCAGAAGTCAACTGACAGCTGCATGCCCGCCACTGGAATTGTTGGCAACCCAAGTAAATCTTTCAATGCACAATGACTCACCATGGTACGCTCAAAGCCAGCGCCAGCCATTTCTACTCTGGCCACCACTTCATGCACAGTGCCCCACTCAGGGATCTGTGCACGCAGCAGCACGGGCTTGGTGTTCATGTCATCCGCCTGGCTGCTGCTGTCGCTGCTCTCCAAAGGCAGCGGAGGTGCCCAGCCGGACTCCCCAATCTGCAGCAGTACCAAACAAGTTGTGCATGCCGAATCAGACTAATGGCCATACACAGCACATGCACTACCATGCACCTCACCAGATCTCTACGTCATGACTTGAAACATGTGCATGAAGCCATTACATGCAGTTCAGGCTCAAACAGATGGAGACATGGGCTCACCCTGAGGCAGAGGCCAAAGAATTGGGGCCTGTCCCCTTGCTGCTTGAAGGCCGTCATGCGCTGCATGGGGTAGGCCATCATGGTCACAGCCCCTGGGCCCACCTGCCTACAACCCCGGGGGTTCATCAGGTTGGGGTCCCTGTAGACGAAAACAGAAGTCAGTGTTGTTTGGCTCACACACATGTAACCATCTCACGCATCATACGCTGCTTCAGGAAATAGCATGATTGACTAAGCCCTGTAGGCCATTGTGCACATGCAGAAATGCACTGAAACATCCACCTGTGCAGTGAAAGCAAACAATACCTTACATATGTCCCATCTGCTGCGTCACAGTGCAGCTGGGCGGTACAAGCAAGGCTGCACAGTACCGTGAAGTTACTATCATGAGTTGTATGACTTAAGACTATGACTCACGCTGGCTTGGGCCTTGTCTCCATGACTCTGAGGGCGCTGCTCTTGGCTGCAGTCTGCATGCCGCCATGTATGCTTCCTCCATCCTCTTTGGCCTCCTTGTTTTGGGGCTGTGGCTGAGTGGCCACCACCACTGCCCCAATGGGTAGGTTGGTGGCGTTGACCAGCCAGAGAGGCACAAACATGCGCACTAGCAGTGGTGAACCACGTGCCACTGCTGCTCCAGGATCCAGTTGCTGCAGAAGAACATGTGATGAAGGTCAGCATACTGCATCTGGTCCAGGCCCAAGACCTGCTGCAGCCTCGGCACAGCTGCACAAGCATGTACTGGCAAACACTCTGACTTTGCGCAGCTACTGCCTAGCACAGCCTTTACACTGTAGCTCAGCTACCTGTCACAGTAGATGTGGGCTGCACATACCTTGTCCTGCATCTGCCAGGCCTCCATGTCAATGTCTCTATCTAAGAAGATTTCTTGAGGCTCGCTGCCAGCCCTGGCCACATGGAACTTCTCTGGCAGCCTCTGCTTGCCCTGAGTGCCAGCCTGGTGGGAAGAGTAGCCCTCACTCACCAGCACAGGCTGTGGCTCTACCAGGTCATAGCCATCTGGGTAGAACTGCAGGCTGATGCTGCGGCGCATGTCTGCTGAGTAGATATGCACACGCTGCCCGCTGTCTATGGCACCGCTCTGTCTCATCACCATGTTACCACCATCCTGTGAACCCTACCAATGCTCAGAATTAAGAAGAACCACCGTGAGAAGATCAAGCAAACAGCAGAAGCCTGTAAATTTACTAGCTCAAGCCATGAACCCAGACCAGGCAACATGTTGCAACTGGTTCAGACAGGCTACATGACTGCAGACAGCCTCTATCATGCAGTGACCACAGCCAGCTAGCACACGCAACAAGCCTTGCGGGCTTGGTATACAAGGCTGACCTTGGGAGTCTCCCAGATGAGGTAGGTGCCCTTGATGGGCAGCTGGTTCTCAATGACCAGGGGGGCAGCTGCCACCACCTTCCAGTCCATCAGAGGCCGGTATTCCTGTTACACACATGCACACTTGGTTGACGAGGTGCGGAATTGCTTGCGACAGATGGTACAGTGTTGAGTGATTTTCTGCAGCTGTGTGAGGTGTTACAAGCATCTGTGATGGATTGGCTTTTATTGCTTATTGCTTGCTTTGCTTGATATGCAGTTCCCCTGCATGCTGTTCAAAGTATTCCGACAACCCAGCAGGGTCAGCAACTGCGTTTGTTTCAGCGGAAGACAGCATTGACCAATGTGAAGGTCAGCAAACTGCAAGGTCTGCAAGTACCTGTTTGCCGGTAGAGGGGAAAGTTTCAGCGTCCAGGGTGAGACTGAGCCACACTGGCAAGGCGGCCAGCTTGGCTGCCAGGCTGTTCTTACCCTGTGTCACTGCCTCTTTGCCTGCATACCAACATCCCTTTACTTGAACACCAATGGCACATGGGAGAGTTCCCGTATATAATCTGTACGGATTCCTCAGTCTGCGGAACTGACACATAACTCATCTGACAGTCTGCGGAACCATGCAGAACCTGACACATATCTCATCAAGCACAAGTTTGTAGATGGACATGCTACAGACTTGAGAAACATGAGCAAGCAAGGCAAGGAAGCTGTCAGACTCAACAGCCTAGCCTTGCTTGCATGCAAACGTAGGAAGGCAGATCAGGTCTCACCCTTGGACTCAGCCTCGTCAGTGGGCAGTGAAGCCACGAGGCGGGTGAGGCCCTCATCCATGGCATCCAGGCGGATGTTGTGGTCCCCGTCACTGGCCCCCAGGCTCCACCCATGCGTGTCTGGCCTCTCAGTGTCCAGCACCGGCCGCACAGCAAGCTGTTTGCCTGTAACACAGTGCCTTGTGAATCAGCAGTGTGACTAATGTATTTATGATGCAAACTGCATCGAATTTAGGTTCACCAGCTGTGTGTTGTTTCACGTGGTTTACCAGAAACACGACCTGATATCTCAGAGACACTGGGTATCAGTGCATACTTATCTGAGCAAACACTAGCTGAAATAGGAAGGGCACACCTGCTTTCTGCCAGCCATACGGCACTGGAATGGAGTCTCCAGGATGCACAATGCCCAGCAGTGTGCGCTGCATCTCCTTCTTGCTGTTCTCAGCTGCAATGGCCCTGCACAACAGCAGCCTCACAGTCAATGATGTCACAGCAACCTGCCTCAGTCCTGCCACCTGACCTAGCAGTGTTGCAGATAGCCCTGCCCAGCTCACTTTTTGACATCACTTTACAGCAGACACTCAGCAGCAGTGCAACTGCTTGACAAAGACAGACCCCACATAATGGCAAGCAGTGCCTTGCACTAAGCGTGAAGTGCAAGGCAATAACAGAGCAAATGCACTTGCAACGTGAAAACATATCATCAGACTGGTAGGCAGCATAAAGTCTTACCTGATTGAAGTTGTGCGACGAGCTGCTGGTGATTGTCTGGGGGAGGGGGCAGAGGCTTCCTGGGGAGGGGGTGAGGGCCTGGTGAGGTCCTGCCTGCGGCGCCTCAGCCACCTGCGCCGCCGTGTGAAGTCCACCACTCCACGCTTCTGCAGCCATAACAAAACGGGCTGTTGCCACCTGCTGGCCATATGTTGCATAGAGGAAAAAACTCTAAGACACATCTTTAGGCAAACAAACAAGGGTACAGAACAGAATGACACATTCAGACAAGTGCCAGCTGTGCTCAAGATATGCAATCTGTTAGCTGTACGCTCATAAAGGGACCGGCATGCTGGGATATTGATCAACTGAGCTGCAATCACAGCTAGGCACAGACATGTGGACAAGATGCAGAATGAGACCTGTGCGCCGTTCTGAGGAGGCCAGTCCATGGCAGCCCAGTCTGGGGCATACGCCCAGCCCTCCTTGTCTACATAGGGGGACAGCTCCACCTCCCAGGGACTGTCCCACTCCCACCCTGCATCACCCCCTGCCCTTTGTGTTGCTTTCACATGCTGGACAGAGAGCAATCTAAGCTCAAGTGCAATCAGGTCTTGCACCTGCGTGACTTGTCAGCAGAGGCACACTTCTCCACCAAGCAGGCTGTTGAGCAACTGCAAAATGTGGCATGCTCAGATGTGTTACACACAAAGCTGTGATACAACATACATATTCAGCAACAGCACTCTCAACAAAAAGCAACTTTACCTTCTGGTAAGCGGATTTGGGGGAAGGTATTGGTACTGTTCATGCCGTCCTCCTGGCGGCTGTAGCGGTTGCGTTCAGTGGGCAGCAGGTGGCGGCTGCTCCAGCCCGCCAGAGGCATGAATCTCTCGTGCTCAAAGAGCTGCTCCTCTGTCACATTCATGCCGCTGCCCCGCTTGCTCTGCACCAGAACAGATTCCGTCAAGTAATGTGCCACCTTGAATGACACTCATTTGCAACATCCGTTTACCGCTGAAGCATGCTGCAGCTGCAGCCAACAAACTAGTACACAAATCTGACAGACGCTGGCCCTCTTGCATGGAACAGCTACATTAGACACACGTTTTGCGCAGCAGCATGGCACCACGTCTGTACGGCATGCACTGCATGCCAAGGCTGCACCAATCTTACCAGGGACTGCTGGCGCTGCATCTGGACTTGATCTGAAGAGATGGATCTGGCCTGACGAGGCAGCATCTGCCAATCACTCTCTGCCAGGTCCACCACACACACCTGCAGATCAAATGCATTATGTATCGACATCTGGTCAACAACAAGGCCAGAGCTATGTCTCACGACAGCAGCTGCACCTGGCTGCAGTCTAATAGATCAATACTTAGTACATGAGCATGGCAACAACAAAAACTTGGCTTGTAAACATGTACCAGGGCTTCTTTGTGTAAAGACGTGTCACTGCATATCGTCCAGCTGCAAACCCTGGATGCCACAAATGAGGGGCAGACTCACCTCCAAGGCCAGCTCACTGGTGTTGACCAGCTGACACAGACTGCGCAGCACTTCATTCTTGACTCCATCCCTGAAGCTGCTCTCCAGGGCCACCCCTTCATCTGCCATGCGCACCGGCAGCACCACTGCTGCACTCCAGCGCTTGTGCTTGTCCTACATGTGCCAACATGCATCAGCCACAGCATTATGTAGCATGCTGATATCTCTGACAAGAAGTATGTCAGGCAGCCTTCAAATATTACGTATGCTGACAATGAGTAGAATAGGCAAAACGCAACATAAGCGCAGCTTGTTTGCTTCATATGTGCTCTCGAAACACTGCCCTGACAGCCAAACATGCAGTTATTGAGGCTTTCTGTTTGCCAGAACAAAGAAATGGCAGGCAAGATGGCAGAAGTAGCAGGGATACTGACCGGCAGGTTCTTCTTGAGCATGCCACCAGCTCCAACATTGGCGGCAGCCCTCTGCAGGCCACTGGAGGCGATGACCACCCACTTGGAGTCATCCCCAACCTGCAGGGCCCGCTGCCCGGCACTGCTGCTGTGCTCCAGCCAGGCATCAGTGTGCAGAGAGTTGAGGTCCTGGTGGAACTGCTGCTGCAGGGTGTACCTCAACAACAGGTTGCCACCCTCCTTGCCCTGTGCCAGCAATCCCAATCAGGGGCATGTGGATTTGAGGATGTGGCAGGTCTCTCAGGCCTCTTCTGTTCTGACGCTCATGCACAAACAAGGTCCATGACCTGAAATGGCCTGGCATGCGTCAGTAGTTGTGTTGCAGGCAGTGCTCTCATACTCTCAGCAGGTCTGTTGCAGGCAGTGCTCCCATACTCTCAGCAGGTCTGTTGCAGGCAATGCTCACATATCCTCAAGCTGGTAATTGAAGGTAGCTCATTTCTTGCTTAAAATTCCTGCAAGCAGCAACCACTGCCTTTGGTCATGATGCTTGCTGACTGCAGTTTTACCTGGTCGTTGGCCAAGGGCACTTCTGCTTGGTAGGTCTGTGAGTCCTTCCATTGCCGCATGTCCAGGTCTACTGAGGCATGAGCAATTGGCTGGCCAGCCCCTGTATTGGCCGCTGTGTCCACCAGCTGCAGCTTCAGCTTGCCAGCTGTGCCTGCATTGTCAACAGCGTTTCAGTTTACAAGCGCCTTGTTTTGATGTTGGTCATCCAAGGATGCCAAATGATCACATGCCATCGAGCAGCTTGCTCAGCTATGAGTGCCAATGCCTGTCAGTAATAGCAAAACATGTGCACAAAGTACATGCATCATGCAATGACATTCGTCTGAACACATTTGTTTGTCATGGGCAGTACATTTTGCGTGGGTTAATTAGAGCACACGAAGCGTATACAGCATGATGTCAGGTGTTGAGTTGTGGGGTACCTATGGGGCCCTTGAGCTCCAGGATGAGGCGCTCCACCCACTCCAGCTTCCCCGCACTGTTGGCTGTGATGGCCCTTGTTCTTACACCCCATGTGCCTGCACACCCAATAAGTGGCTCAGCTTGACGTACTTTCAGAGTGCATCAGTGCTGAAGCAGTTGGCATTGCTCTGCATGCAGATCATGGCTAGGCATTGGCCTCACACCCTCGCAGGCATTTGCTGCCTACCACCACTGTTTGTCTTCAGTTGAAACTTGCAAAGAGTGACATCAAGTATCCCCAGCACATGGATGTGGTTGTAGAAGAATGAATGGATGCATGTTGATCTCAGATCCATTTTGTCACCTGTGTGAGCGTTGTTCAGTGTGTCCTCAAAGGTCAAGCCACAGACAATCTGCTGCATCTGCTGGACATCGGTTGCCCCTTCTTCTGATTGTTGGTCCTGAGGTGCATTGATGGCGGCCACATTGGTGGCAGTGAGCACATCCACCAGGAGGAGGGCAGCTGGCTGGGCTTCAGGCGCAACCTGCAGGCTCTTGGAGTGACGCAGCGGGGGCTGGGACAGCGGCTGCAGCACTGGAGTTGACCCCTTGGCTGGCAACTCTGCAGTTTGCCTGTACATCACAGGTCATGCTAGAGTCACTAGATGGGCACTCAGCACCTCCCTGCGCCTTTTATGTTTGGCTGAAGTCTCACCATAATTTGTTCCTGTCCATGCACCACGAATACGATGAAGAGCATGGGGCAGCACAGCAGCTGCGCGCAAGATTGATGACTGAGTTATGTAATCACAAAGGAACATACAACCAGCCTTCAACAGCGGCACAGTTTGTGCCTTTTTTTGTTATTTGTATGTTGCATTGCTTGGCACACATGAATACCTTGGAAAAGCGTGGATGTAGCAAGCAAGCGTGCACAGTCAGATGGCCGCAAGGGTACACAGCAGGCAGCCAGCACAAGGAGCAGCCTCACATGTTGTCGCCAAAGTCCAGCTCCATACGCGCTACCACCCCAAGCTTGTTGTCCACTACAGTGTGCAGGCGTGAAGCATCAGCAGCTGCCAACTGCCTCTTGAAGGTTTCATCACCCTGCAACACATTGTAGGCTTGATTACTTCCCCAAGTAGCTTGAGCCACTTTTCAGCTGTGGCTTCAGCTGTGGCAGTGCTGAGCAGCCGCTTGGGTAATGCTACTTGAGTCCTTACAATTGTCAACATGCAGGCAAGAACTGTAAAATGCCTCTGCCATGACGCTCAGCAATTGCCAAGATTAGCTGCTCAATCTGCACATCACATGCCTGGTTGGACAGATGGGCAGGCCATGCACATGAGGAGTAAGGCTGACCTGAGCGCCACGCAGGTCCCTCCACTCCTGGATGGCTGCAACCACAGAGCTGACAGCGGCATAGGCCAGGGTCAGGTGCAGGGCCTCGCTCGTGCTCTTCACTGTCAGATGGGTGCCAGGCTGTACCCCAAATGCAGCCTGCATCCAAACCAGTTTGCGCAGATAAGCAGGACTAGCAGATTGACCATCCCAGCATGTCATGTGTTTGTGGACTGTCATGCCGCGAGTTGAAGTGACAATTGGAAGCAACATGTGCAACAGCCAGCTACTGCACTGTATTCCCATAAGGCTGTTGTCAGTTCAAGGAGGTGGCACAACACTCACCAGGGGGCTGGGATTGGCATCCATTTTGAAGATGATGTCCCAGGGCTCCATGACAGGCTCCCACGCCGCTACAACCTGGTTGAAGGACCATATGCTGCTGCGGAAGCCTATGTACGCCTGCATGCCCCAACACCAGAACATCAACCATGCACATTTTGAAGCCCTTAGGCATTTCATGCATACTACATGCCCTCAGGACATGGACCATATTATGCCAATACTCCACCTTTCCAGTCTAACCCTACTGTCCAGAGCGGCGGATGTGCTGTACTGTCCAGAGCGGCGGATGTGCTGGACACAATCAGGCAACGCATGAAGGCTAATCTTGACTCTATTCACAGCTCAATCACAGTTCCGGTGCCCTGCTGCCACGTGGCGTATGTGTACGCATAGACAGGGCACAGTACCTGGGTGACGCCTTTGGGCAGGCTGCGCAAGCCAGCCTTGACGCCGCCCAGTTCTAGCTCGGCCAGGGGCCGCCTGAGGGCATCCCTGAGCAGCACGCTGGTGGAACCCGCCTTCACCACCATGTTCAAGCCAGATGCCTGAAACCAGATGTGCTTTGAACACACTGGTGCAAGAGGCAGGGCAGCCAAGAACTGGTGGAGACACATGGGATCGTTGTCAGCAACAACAAGATGACAAAGTGTGGCTCACAGCAACAGAACACACTATCATGTTAGTCAAACCATTCGCTGCAGGCAGCCATGTCATGGCGAGCAAAGACCTTCCCTGTAATGCTAGTTCCAAATTGACTGACCTGTCCGCCAGACTGCTGTTGGTCCTTTACAGACTGCTCATCCTCCTGGTCCAGCAGGCGCAGCTTGTAGATGTCTTCAGCCATGGGCGGGGCATTGGGGGACCCTGCCACAAAGGTGCCCAGGCGGTCATCACTGGCCCACACAGCAAGGGGGGGCCGGTTCTTGAAGGCAGGTAGCTGCCAGGATGGCTTGCTGGTATGCCCAGCCACAGCTGCCACCGCATCAGCCCTGCAAGCCCAGCACATTTCAAGATGAAGCCAGCCTGTCAAATGTAGGTTGTGTACAGGACACCTGGGCTGCTTGCAACAGAAAGTAACACATCATAGAGGATAGCTTGTCAGCACCTATATATAGCAGCATGCTCATGTGCCATGAGCAGTCCAGAAATTACATAAGGGCCCAGTAGGGCCTACCTGACACAGCGCACAACCTGGCGGGAGGGAGCTCGTGTGCCCAGGTTAGCAACATAGCCGACTGCCACATACCTACAGCCAACATATTACAAATCAGCCTGCAGATGTGATAATCTGCACAAGATGCTGCAACACAGGCTGCAGAAGCGCACAGAGAAGGTGATGCCAGCACAGGTGTACACAAGGGAACCTTACCCAGGCATGGGAACTGGCTTCCAGATGGACAACTGCTTCTCATTGCGGCTCTGCTCATCCTGGAAGACGCGCTCGTACCCCCTTGGGGGTCTCAGCAGGGGCACACTGCCCTTCTGGTCTGTGTTGTCTGCGGACACGCTGTCTTGAATGACAACAGCACTCTCTGGGGGGTTGTAGCCTTGCACCAGGCAGTCACCTGCATAATAGGAGACTGGTAAGATCATTTCTTGCAAAGGGACAGGTAACTGCTACAACATACTGCATATAACAACAAGTTGTGAGCTGCAGGCAAGCTTTGCATTGCTTTTGATTGTGTTTGCAGTTTGGCAACCATAAAGCACATGCTTGACCATGTGATGCATGCACAGTCACAAAAGCATGCTGCTAGTAGGCTGAGTACTCAAGTTCTGCTGTATACAGGTCGGTGTGCCAATCAAGCCAAAACCACGCTGAAGAAATATGCAGACTGCATCAACACATGACTAACAGTAGTCCTCACCCAGTGAGACATAGCCTGGGGGGGGCACAGGCCTCCAGATGCCTCCCCCCTCCCGGGAGTTGCCCCTCACTCCTTTGTCCCACCACACACGTCTGAAGTCCACTGCCACAGCCTTCAGCCGCTTCTTGTTCTGGGTCTTCAGCAGGTTAGCCCTTGTCTTCCTGAAAGATTGGTAAGCATTGAAGCCCTGCTCCTTAGGGGGACGCAGGCCAGTTGGGGTGTATGTGGGATTGGCTTTCAAAGCTCTGAGGGCTGCAGGGGACACCCCCAAGGGCGAGCGGATGTCATATAGGGGACCTGCACACCAGCATACCAATATGAAGTTAAGTGTTTTCCAGAGCACAGGCAGCACTTGGTATCATGCTGTGGGACAAGTCAGCTGCCCTGGAGGTGAGACATCAACGTGGCTGACCCAGTCCTGGTTGGCAGTTCATTTGTAAACACAGTACCACATGCCATTTGAGACTGCTAGTGCTGTCATCCAAGGGGCACAACAGAGAAAGTCACACATGACTGCACCATGTTTGAGGCTCACCCTTGGGACTGGCGCCCTCATCAGCAGTGCAGACTGTGAATGTTGCGGCAGCGTTGTCCACACACCACACATTTGCCCCCGGGTCCTCAGACAGATGCCCTACATCCCCTTCATCCTGACTACCCTCCTGTGGCTTCACAGTCAGGCACTGCCCCAGAGGCGCTTCAATGCCCACTGTGTGGTGCAGGCAAACCATAGCGGTCAGGCTTGGAGGCTCATTGCTGGAGGTGGCTAGGCAGCCCAGGGATATGTACCCTTCTGGGGTCCTGGGGCGCCAGAGGTAGATGCCGGGGGCTGACCAGACTGTGTCGTAGGCGGTTGGGAAGGCTACAAGGCCGCTATTCACAGCCAGCGCAAGCACCTGACAAATGTAGTACAGGTCTTCCAAGTGTTAGTTTACAAGTTTAAGCACAATCAGGACAGTGTGTAACTGCTCAAGCCTGGTGAAGACGTCAATTGAGCAACAGTGACAGACAATGCACTTATGACACAAGACAAGCATGAGTGAACAATCGACTGTGCCAGGAAGGCCTGTCGCACTGCTGTTGCCATGGTTCCAGACCTCAAAGCAGAACTCTGACCCTGTGCCAGATCTCACTTGATGTAACAGCTGGCAATACATACCTGGAAAGTGGGCTGGGCGGAGCCGGCTGTGATGCAGTCTCCCAGGACAGCATAGCCAATGGGGGCCTGGGGGCGCCAGAAGGTGACCCCCCTCTCACTGCCCAGCACGTGGGCATCACAGCTGGAGGCAGCAGCATGGGCATAGGTGGGGCGGTTGGACCACACCTGGCTGAAGCGCGTGCACTTTGCCATGGGCCTGCACCACCACACTCATCACCATATTGTTGTTTGCTGGACAGCAAGGGCTTCAACGTGACAAATTGCAGCGGGCAGAACTTGTGCAGAACATCAGATCCTCAACAACACCCACCGACCGCGGCTCAGCTGCATTTCTCATGTGTACCTTGCAGCTCAAGGCATACACCCATACCTCATACTTCTGTCATGCAAAAGTGTGTTGTCAAGTCACCTGTCAGGTGCAGGTTGCACCAGAGGCTCCAGAACTGATGACTGCAGGCTCTGCACCAGCTCAAAAATGTCTGGAGCCAGGTTTAGCTTCAGGTCACTCAGGCTGAGGTTGAAATCACCAGTGCCATTCTTCATCTTCATCTCCACTCCAATTCTGCAAGGCTCCAGGACTGACCCCTGAACCCTGTCATTGTTGACAGCATCATCCTGCATTGTCATCAAACATTTCAGTGAGCACGCTCATGAACCTACAGAAGTTGTGCCAGAGTAATGACAGAAATCTGTTGTGTCTGGGCCACTGAGAGGTAATGCCCACACAACCTGCTGCCGCATCACCACTTATACTGCTGTTTGACGTCTTGGTGTGCATGCAAAAAGTATACTTTGAGGCGTACCTCAGAAGTGGCAGCAGATGGCTCAGCGCTGCCCAAAGTGATTTGGGTGACCACCCTCAGACCTCGCAGCTCAGCTGTGGCTGTCTGCTCATCTCCTTCCACCTTGTAGCTGCATCAAAACATTCAGCGTATTTTGCTTGATGACGCTGACTCTATCTTGTAGGTCACGGGGAGTGAGCACATTATTTCTGCTTACTTATCGCAACAGTAAACTAGACGTGGCTGCCACAAGGTAGTCACAGTCTCTGGGGCACACGTTCCTGGAAGACTGCATCGTAGGATGTAAGCATACCTGGCAGCCAGGTCAAGGTTTGCAGCCAGCATGCGCACAGAGTGCTGCTCATGAGATTTCTGCTGCTTCTGCTTGTCAGCCAGGCCAGCCTTCATCATCTCTGTCTCCTGGACACAAACAGGTTGCTCAGCAAAGCCCTGTCTGCATGCTAAATGCGCTTGTTTAACTGATGTAGTCTGGAATGCCTGCAGCATGGCCTGACACACTCCCAGACTTACATACAGCTCATAGTCAAATTGCTGAGCACAGCAGCATTTAGTGCTTTTTTGACATTCATCACAACGAGTGCACAGTCAAATGCACCAGGCACGCCGAGGTTCAGACCTTTTCATTGGTCTCAATCTCCACAAAGCGCAGGCCCATGCCCACAGCCACCACGTCAATCTCCATACAGCTCAGGTCCACAGCTGAAGAGGCAGCAGCCACAGCTGCACTGGTGGCATTGGCCACCAGGTCCGGGGCCACGGGACGCTGCAGGGCTGCTCCACCAGATGCCCCTGCTCCTGAGCCTGCCAGGCGGAAGGTGCCAGTGTGCATGCGGCCAACAGCTCCAGAGCCAGCCACCCTACAAACATACTTGGGCCAGTCAACATGGCTGCCTATTTGTGTGTCCATCAGCACACACAGGGAGAGATAGACAGCAAGACCAGGAGCTATGGCATTTGTTTCACTCGACGCTAGACAACGAGACATACCCCACAGCATTAGGTATCAAATCAACAACAGGAAGATCAGACACACCATCAAGGCAAGAGGCACGCAACTCAAGGCATGTTGACAAAGCGTGCCCACCTGGTGGTGCCAGAGGGCTTGGCAGGAGGGGAGAAGGAGGGGTCACTCTCATCTGCCCCCTCAATCCTCTCAACATTGTCACCTGGGTGAGCCAGCAGCTGAGCACCTGCACGCACCAAGTGCCATTGCTTGCCTGCTGAGCTTACTGAAGTTTTTGGACTTGCTGTTTTGAACAGATACATGTATCGTTAGAGCATCATAAGCCAAGTCCTTTTGACTCAATAAATTTGGCTCTGCGTATGGGGCTTGATAATGATGCATCACACAGAAAATTGCAGCCTTGCATGAGATTGAAATTTACACACGCCAGCACAGAGAATTTGCTGTCAGCCTTGTTGCAGGTGTGCGTACCTGGTCCCAGCTGCAGACAAGCTGGTAGGGAAGCAGCATACACCAGCTTCAGGTTCTTCAGCTGCAGAGTCTTGCCGGGGCCGATGAGGATGAGGGGCAAGGGCTCATCCACGCTGATGTCCTGGGGCAGGACCAAGCGCTTGCCCTGACCATCATATACAAAGTTTTCCACGCCAGGGGAGTCTGCTAAGAGGCGCGCCTCAGGGGACAGCCACAGGTCTCTGTCAGCCTTGAAAGGAGTGCCTGCATCAGAAACAAATAAATTGCTGCAGTGAACAAAGGCCAATCAGAAGCACTACATATGATAGAGGTGAAGAGCAGCAATACACTCGTAGGAACTGCATAGTCAACATTGCGTGCTGGAACACTGCATTTGAGCATGCAGTGGATACAACGATAACGATGTCCAGAAGCATTGCACCAAATTCAGACCATTTTGTTCACAGTTGGCAAGTGAGATGCAGTCAGCAGATGTCACCTTCCAAGACCAGGTCAGTGCTTTCAAAGGGTGTGGGGGTGATGCCGCTCATGGCAAAGCCCGGCACAAAGAACTTGGTGACTGACAGCATGAAGCCCACCTCTGCCACCACTGTGGGCCTCTGGAGCCGCACTTGGATCTGCACATCGGATGAGGCAAAGACTGGACAAAGATCATGCTTTGCCAAAGACATAATACACGTGATCCTTATTGTAGGCTTGTTTAAGCTGAAATGATTGCAACAAGCTTGTTGCACAAGACATGACAACAGAGCAACAAAACTTTGCATCATATAGTGCTTGTTTATTTCTGCCAAAATCCTGCCCTTAAGCTTAGGCCTGATAAATGCTGATGTACTGATCAGCAGGCAAAACAATCATAATGCCTCAACAGCAATCAACCTTTTGCCTTGCAAGTCTAGGCTGTGCAGAGAACTCCATGGTGAGGAAAGAGGGCTTCATGAGGTGTGCTGGGGAGTTGGCAGGTGGGGGCCATGCCACGTTCTTGGCCTGCTGGGCATGCTTGTAGGAGCCGTCTGGGTTGGTGTGCTCACTGGAGATGACCAGGGCATGCTCCGGGGGCACCCAGGGCCGCAGGTCCACAGCCTCCACCCTTGGCAGGGACAAAGCCAGATGCATGTCACCTGCAAAAGGACTCAGCGTCAAGTGGTTCTCATAAAGCAAGAACAATCTAGTCATCCTGCCAGGCATGGCATGATTGATGGAATGTCGCCGAAGAACACACTGCAATCATGATTTCAGATCACATCTTGATGCTTCCCACAAGCATGTAGCATGAGCAGGAGCTGCACATCCTATTTAGTGTGGCTTATCCCATAACCAGGATACAGACTGCACAAAATATCAGGACCAACAGCTGGGCAACCTAAGTCAACACAAAACACGCAACAGCCAAAGACGTTAGTCATGTAGCATACAGCCTTTTCAGAGACATGCAACAACAACAGCCATGCGATGGGCATCTTCTCAAGAAGCTGGGCGACAGGCAAGCACCTCCATAGGTGGTGCGGAAGGAGAGCCAGAGGCCGCCAATCATGAACCTGGCCAGGTGGTTCAGGTCTGAGGAGCCCTCCTGGGGGGGCTTCAGCAGCTCCACCTCTGCCTTGCCCACATTCACAAGCACCCTCATGCTGGACTTGGAGGCATTCTTGTCCCCCTGCACACACATCAAGACCAGCTGCTGAGACATATCAGCAAAGCTGACACAAACACAAGCACAAACAGGGCAGCACAGTTAACCCTCAGGATCCAGCTGAATGATGTATGCGGCAGACCCTAGCAAAGATAACACCAGTACCGCATCGACCCCTGCCAAGCTTCTGCAGATTGATTACCAGATTCGGCGGCTTGCAAGGCAGCCTTGTCGGCATGCAAAGGCATCAGCATGTACGGATGTTGGTCTTTGTGCCTTTTGGCAGGCATCAGTAAGCTGTAGCTATGGTGTAGTCAGCAGGACGTCGCATCACCTGTGGTGGCTTGGGCTCAGCACCTTCCTTGTCAGCCTTGACAGCTTGTTTGAACTGCTCCTGCTTGCTGGGGGTTGCACTCTCTGCCTCTTCATCCTTGTCATC
>JAABUK010001383.1_pt1 | contig 46455 bp, 55 predicted proteins | sample 5559141 | NCBI WGS metagenome assembly JAABUK01 (sample SAMN10711869, study PRJNA513367) | rock metagenome | isolation source: Antarctica rocks | place: Antarctica: Victoria Land, Pudding Butte nord | collected 2016-01-03 | reverse complement strand
AGAGGCATGCAGCTGAGACAGCAGCCCTAGAACAGAGAGAGCGTGATGCTGCAGGCCCTCAAGAGGAGACTACTGACATACTGGCCACTGACCTGTACAGCTTCAGTCTGCCTGCTGCTGAGACCCAGAAACAGGTTGGACACACATGCACAGTTGAATCAGTCCACTTCCTGCACTATGGTGCTGTGCTGTGCTGTGCTGTGCTGTGCTGTGCTGTGCTGTGCTGGCCTGGGACCCTAAGGGCTCGACCTATACAGCCAAGTTCAACAGACAGTCCATCAGTGCGGCACTGCTCAGATTCTGATGTGTTCAAGCACAGTCTTGAATGCTCTTCAGCTAGTGTTCAACAGCATTCAGTTGCAAACATCAGCACCAGAAGCAGGTGCATTTTGCACAGCCACATTCAACACACTCCTTCCCAGGATGATCAGCAGCTTATCTATGTGCCTCTTTGGTGATGCAGAAGCAGCCCACCAAAGCGCAGAAAAGGCGGCAACACCAGGCTGACAGGGATGCTGAGCGAGAAGCTGAACTGGAAGCTGAGCGTGCTGAGCAGGGCGAGAGTGAGCAAGCTGTGGAAGACAAGCAGCTGAGAGAGATGCTCACCCCTCTGGGCCTCACCATCAAAGCCATTCAGGTCACCTGCTTCATCCTCAACAGTTTGCTGGCCGAGACTTTAAGCTTTGGTCCAAGTTATGGAATGTTGTTGCAGTCACGCACATGCACACACAGCATCTCAGCCTAGCTACTGGACACTGAGCAACTGGGTGCAAATGGAACTGATGCTTGGGTTTATCAGGCATCTGCTAAATTCATTGCGGCATGGCATTGTGACACATCTTTCTGTGTACTTTGACTTGACAGGCAAACATTCATTGGGCAGTAGAAGACCAGCTGACCATGCACATGCATGCAAGTTTGTGAAGTAAGTGTGTGATACAGTGCATTGTGCATGCCTACCACTTGAAATCTGCTACATCTCCTAACCCCCAAATTTGGTACATCTGCTAAACCCTAAATCTGCTTTGTTGATGCAGCCCGATGGGCACTGCATGTACCGGGCGGTTCAGGATCAGCTGAGCCTACGCAGTAATGGTGACAGCCATCCGGCACAAGATGTGGCAGAACTGAGGAAGAAGACAGCGGACTACATGCGGCACCACCAGGACGACTTCCTGCCCTTTCTCACTCAGGTCTGTACACAGTGCACATCACCAACTGTCTATCTGCCTATCTGTTATTGCAAGCTGGCAATTGTTTCTATTCTTTCTGTCCATCAGCATGAGCTTCTGCAAAGCCTGACACAACTGAAATCATGCGTTTCATACGTACAAGCTGGGACTGTGTGTTACTTTGTGGGTGTCTTGCCAGCAGAATGCCTCCCTGTTCTTCGCGATTCATGGGCATTGCAGTATTGTGCAACAGTAAGTCATTTGCAGATGATTTGCTATGATGCTGCATAATACTTTGTGCAGAGTGCTCACTGACTATGTCTGTGCTGCCCTGACTTGGCAGGAATTTTGGTTGCTGCAATTAGCTTGATCAATTCAACCTACTTTGAGACACAGCATCTGTGCAGTCCCCAGTGTCTTGTCCTGGCATCTGGTGTCTTAGTCAGATACAGCACAATGACTGCAAAACATGGTGCAGGATCTTGATGAGGATGACCTGGAAGCCAGCTTTGAGCAGTATTGCCAAGATATACAGGATACTGCTGCATGGGGTGGGCAGACTGAGTTGAATGCGCTGGCTCATGTGCTGCAGCACCACATCAAGGTGTACGCTGCTGGCCTGCCGGTGGTTGTCATGGGCCAACAATACCAGGGTAAGCACACCCGATGCTGGTCCTTGCTGTTCAGCTTGGTCTTTCATACGCTGGGGCAGTGTTGGGAACATGGTTCTATTAGTCATGTATCTGTGATGCTCCGTAACATGGTGTTTCAAACCTGTTTAGATGGTCCAGATGGCGGCTTATCCTGGAGTTGTCGTGCTTGTGCATACAAGCCAGACCTGACAAGGGCCTGTGAGTTCTGCTGAGCATGTTTGCATACATCACAGCGTGGTTTTGCACGAGGGCAAGAGATCAGAAGTAGCTAGAGCTTGTGCATGCACAGCAGCAGGGGAGCACAGTGTTTGTCCTGCTGTGCTTGTCAACTCTGCCATGCTGATGCAGACACTGGTTCAACTTTGTTGCCATGTTGATGTAGGCATGGTTTAAAACATACAACTCTGCAATGCTGATGTAGGCACTGTTGAACTTACCTGTTGATTTGAGGTACTGACGTGGCGCTGCTAGTACAGGTGACAAGCATGAACCTTTGGCAGTGTGCTACTTACGACATGCATTTGCCCTGGGTGAGCACTACAATAGCGTAGTGCCTGCTGAAGCAGCAAGTTCTGATGACGAAAGTGCATTTGAGCAGATCCCAAGCAGCTCTTAGGGCGTGCCGCACATAGACAGCATGTCTTTTTCAAACTTTGTTGATGCAAACAAGCACCCATTGCATGCTGGACCATGTGGGTGTGTCTGGCTTTATAACAAAGCTTGCTGGTCTATCAATCGAATTCACAGGCTTGCACATCTCACATAGAGGTCTCAGTCGAGCAAAGCACCTTACATGATACTCAGCGTGGCAAACATATCAAGGCAGCACCAAATGTTTTGTCAAGTCTTGTCAAACATGCATTTAAGATTTTATGGAGCATTGCTCAAGGCATCTAGGCCAGTATGGCCAAACTTTGGCTGCAAGCATTCATGTTAACAATGTTGGTCAGGTTCAGCATCACCTGCTTACAACCAGCACACATTGTCAGGACCTTGAGCCATTTGAAGTGAAACCACAGCCTTTTGCGTGCATTGCGCAGCTTAACACAGCATTTCTTGGAAATGTAGGTTGGCCCTGTGCTGTGACCCACTTTGTTCCATATGCGTCTACTACGATAGTCTGAACAGCATGTGGTACACAGGCTCTGGGCAGCTTGCATCTGTGACAGTCGCAACCTGTTTGTGTTTTCATTGTTGAAAAACGGTTTGCACCCCAGAATGCTGCGGTCATTTTAGGTCAATGACCCAACAATGCGCCGTTTTCGGCTGGTTTGCAGTAGTCAGATGCAATATGCATACATGCATCATATGAGCCAGACGCCAGTACATGTTCCGACTACACAATTCTCTGCTAGGTAGGCAACCCACTGAACCCTCACGGCCCTGACCCCTGCCGCGTGCACGTTTTCTTGCAGATGATACATGATATACTGCAACTCAACATTGCCTGCAGGCTGTAGCCAGCTGCAACAATTACACACGTTACGTATGCATACAGATCCAGATACTACAGGCAAGCATAACGACAGTTTGTTATGTTTTGCACGGCAATGTCAAGGGAACATGGCCTGTTGCATGAGGGCTGTCTCTTCAGGCTGTCCCATCATGATGTTCAAATTCTGCATGGCTTGTCCAGCAGCGCCCTTCAGCAAGTTGTCTAGAACTGCAGCAGCCAGTGGAAATCAGCAAAGTGATGCAGCGAGGGCTTTCAGCTCAAGCCCATGGTGTGGAGCGCATCAGGAGAAAAACAGCCTTTGCTGCAAAGCCAAGGCAAGCAACACACTCAAATCTCGTGTATCAACACAACAAGCGTTTGAGGCTAGATGCCCTTTCTTGCATTCACAAAGCAACCTGCACATGTTGACAAGAAAATCTTGCAGCCAAGCTGCTGCACTGCAGATTGCCTTGGTTGCCTCACATCCCCAACAGCGCTGATCAATAGTCAACCTACAAGTTGCATTTTTTGTTTGACTGCAAAAGGTGCATACCTGCAATGACAATTGCCCTGCCTGGCAACCTATCTGGAAAGACGCTGATGTAGGTGAAGTTGGACCCTCGCACATGCCGAGTATGCGGTATTTGACCGGCAGGAAGCACATGCACAAAGGTCTCATTTGCGTATTGCTCCTGCATGCATTTTTCACATCTACCTGAATATATGTGATGGGCAAAGCGTGCATGCACTGCAACTGCTGTGCATAATTTGCATTGCACGCTCGTTGTGAGGCATGCATAGAGTACCGTTTTGCGGAGATCAAATGGTTCCAAGTTTGGTTTCTGGGACAGAGACTCATCACAAAGTGTAGCAGGAGCTGTACAGCAGCTACAGCAAACAGCCTGACGTGCACAACACAGTCACAAACATGACATCAACTCAGCAGTGATGTGTTCGCAGCACACTATACCTCTAACCGCTGTCGCAGTTGCTGCACATCAACACCATCGGCCATCTTGACATAGCAGGTGGACTGCATGCCTCTGGTCATGGGCATAAGGTGGGGTGTGAAGCTGATTAAGACGTCACTGCCTGCTGCCTCAGTCAAACCCTGCATCATATTGTGCTCAGTCCAAAGCTACTCCAGACTGTATGGCGTGGTGCTTGCAGCTGCTGTGCATGATTTGCAGTGCATGCTCATGGAGAAGCTTGCAGCACCATACTTGTTGTAGCATTCCCAACTATCTGGTATGCATGCTGCACATTTGACAATGCATGCAGCCCATTGAGAGTGCACTCAACCTGCTCAAAATGCACAAAGTATGTTGGACACGCACTCAGCCAATTGAGAATGCTCATACTCTCCAGCTATACCTGAGACATGTGAGTGCACGCACCCTATCAGCTGCAGCATACAACAAAGCATCATAGAGGGTGTATGTTGGCCAGGCAGCGCTGTACAGAAGGTGACAGGACTTAACAGACAGGCATGTAAGCATTGAGATCCAAAATCTGCACTACATCAATTCACAAAGGCCTAGCAGGGCTACGTGGCTAAGCAGGGAGGGTCAATCTGACCTGCTCAATCTCTGGCATATGCCTGTGCTTGGTGACACCATAGCTGTTGATGCCCTCTGCAATTTCTGTGTACAGCAAGTTCTGCTTGGCACTCCTACCAGCACCACTCACGCCTGACTTTGCATCTATGATGATGTCCTCTTTTGTTATCAACCCAGCCTATATCGCCACCAAACACCTTTCTCAGTGGCCTGTTTAAACTCTGATATTGTACGGCAGCTCTAAAACCAGGCTGTCTTGCCAATTCATGTCTGCCTCAATGGATTATGTGAGCCTGTGCAAATGATGGGAGTTTTGGAGTCTGCTATGTGGATGTGCCCACCAAAGTAGGCGTTGCTCAACAGTTGATCCTCAGCATGTATTGACATATGCAGCTTAACGCAGGCAGCAAGCACTGCAAGCCTTTGCACAGCCCCTTGATATTGCAACTGCTGTGTCCAAGTACCCATGGGTCAGCTGCTCATCATAATCTCCAGTGGCGGATATCACAACAACACTGCACTATACAGGCGTGAAGTTGTTTTGAGCATGTACCAGCTTGGTACCGTGCCGTTTCTGGCCAGCTTTGATGTTTCTGAAGGGGAAACAGGTATAGCGTTTGGGGTTGAAAAGTCAGAAGAATCTTAATGCTTTGCCAGGCTGAATGTCATAATTACTAACACAAAAAAAAACATTTAAACAGAAATACATGGGACTATAGAAAGCTGTGCGTGTGTGCACCTTAAGTAGGGGTACAAGGGGTAGCTGGACAGAGGTGGGGTAGCAGCCCGGGTTGGCCACCAAACGAGCTGACTTGACTTCATCCCTGTGCAGCTCAGTCAGTCCATACACCGCCTCTTTCTGAAGCTCCTTGGCCTTGTGCTCACCCCCATACCTGTCAGCAACACATGAAAAGTGAAGTGATGTGATGTCGGGTCGTTTTGTAGGTCTGCAAAGATATCTGATGGGCAAACCTATCCTACCGAAATGCAAAGTGGTTATACAGAACGGCGATGAGCTGAGATGTCTTCCATCCAGCAGAAAACGGGTGTTGCTGTTTGAGAGATAGTGCAGGGACCAAGTGGTCAGTGTGCACTAGCAAGCAGTGGACAGCATCCACTCCAAGTGGGTTGCTCATACTGACATTGCAGGAGCTGCAAGCATGGAGTTAACTGACAGAGACAAGAGTTGGTCTGGCTCACATTGCCACAAGCATGGCCTGCCTGCTGGCAGGCACAGAATTGCATGACAAGCTGCTGATGCACGCACACTGGTGGAGGTTTGACACATGTCTGTTGACACAGTCTTTGCATCAGTATGCAGCGCGGATGCATGTGCAGCATTGCAGTGACATGAATGCAGATCGTGATGTGTGACTTGAGTCAGTGTTGCAAGTGCATGTCCCACTCATGCAGATGACTCACCATTCTGCATATGTGTCCACATTGCGCAATCTGAAGTCAGCTGACAGGTCAACTATCTTGATGTGTTTTGGTAGCTGCGCCAGGGTCTCTTGTGTAGTTGCATGAGGCAGACAGCAAAAAGCTGCATCGACCTCGTCCCAGTTGACATCAGCAATCTTGACCAGAGTTGGCACATCTGTGGCTGTCCTCAGGTGAGGATACACTTCTGAGAAGGACTGCATGGCATACAGTGGAAATCGTCACAAAACAGTGCAGGGTGTGCACAATGGGCACCATGCTGATATGTGATCACTGCATAAACTGATGTCTTGAAGCACATTCGTTCAAAACAACAGGGCAGTCAGTCCACAGCTTCACCATCTGGCACCTGTTTTCAATGCAAGATTTAGTGTACCTTGCCTGCCTGGGACTCCCCAGTCAACACAGTTGCAGCAAAAGTGGGATGCAGGGCCATCAGCCTGATAACCTCTTCTCCGGTGTATCCGCTAGCACCGAGAACAGCTATTCTTGACTTTTGGGTACCATTGGCCTGCCCAACACTCGATTGAGGCTTCTGCGAATTCATGCCCTTGTGTCGGATGTCAACGGTTTATGAGTGAGACAGGGTACTTTGGTTAGTCGGACGTGCTTTGGACAACGGAGTCGCAAAGCAGGAAAGCCATATTGCAAGACATGTACCGTGGGTGCAGATACAGCCCTGCATTCAATAGGCCGCACAAGCCTCGTCGAGCTGATTGGACCAGAAGGGTTGCAGGCCTTGGACGACCTTGCATGCAGCGCAGTGAGATGCGCTGATGCGAATGCCATTCTGGAGCTTTTCCCTAAGCAGTTCGTGTTCACACGCACTGTGTCGTTATCAGCTCAGCTCATGCAGCTGCGCATACGAAGTCAACAATATTTGCAATCTCAAGCTTTTGGGCTGTTGCGACAGGGCACAAGAAGAGCAAAAGGGCTTGGTTTAAGCCTTCTCCGGAATTTTTCATTCAACGCAAGGTCCTTCTGAGATGGTCCGCTCCGCGTTCGTCAACGTTGATACATACGCATTGCACCGAATGAGCCCTCGACACTGATCTCTTGTCTAGTTGGGCTCTCCATGCGTCATGCTCCCGACTGATCCTCGTTTACGTTCATCCACGTCCACCCGTGTGTCGCGTGATTACTGCAATCTCGCCGTCTTGCTGTATTAAACTCACACAGAACACCATCATCATACACGCAGCTCTTCGTCCAATAATGCACAAATTTTGAGGTTGCGATGAAACATTGTCGACACTATTACGTCGCGGTTGCTGCGGAAGATCTGAAGCTGGTGCGCAGCAGACTGCTCAAGCCTGTCAAGCACAACTCAAAGCTGATTTTGCAGGCTTTTGTTACTATGCTTATTTTGCGGCTGTCGCAGAGTACTTTGGTCGACTTGATATCTGCACTGCAAGCAAGGGGCCCCTGTGCTTTTGCCATAGTGTGCAGGTGAGTGACCTTTGTCACTTTGTCCTCTGCTTGTTGAGATTGTGTTGCTGATGTGGTGTGCCAGATTGCAGTGGCAGGGATGTGCTGGACAAGCTTGTGACAGGACTTAATCAAGTGAAAGACTTATCAGTGGCATATCTGGTAAGACCTGACTAGTGTCCAGTCAAGCACTTCAGAAGCTGCCTGCCCTTCCTGCAGCCAGTCGCAAAGTGAAGCATGCTGTGCAGCATTCAGACTTGGATCAAGCACAAAGGGACCTGACTGTATCTCAGTACCTTGTGCGAGTCAGCAGGCAAACCACATTACCAGCGGAAAACAAAACCATTGCTTCAGAATCCCAACCAGCTGATGCAGTATCTGAGCAAGGTATGGTTCTGCATCTGCATCTACCAAGCTGGAGTCATTCTACTATCATTGTTGCGCATGCTCTGCACATCAGTACGCTAGCTGACTTTAATTTGTGCATGCAATGTTTCAGCTCATGGATGATTTCCTGTGCAGTTCAGGCACTTTGGCTGCATCTGCTGAGGTCTTGGTGACAACAGATGTCTGCTTGAAGGCATTTGAAGACGAAGATCATCCTGCACTCAAGCTTTCATTGCTGGTCAACTACGATCTGCCAGCCAAAAAGGTGAGGTTCATGTTTCATGCGCTCTTGGACTGCCTTGTTCAGTGGGTTGTTGACTTGCACACAAGAGTAAGCATCATGTGTAGTTTGGGTATAGGCATTTCCAGCGATGCTGGGCATGGTGCATCAATGATGTATGCGAGGGCATCTACATTTGCCTGTCCGTAAATTCTTGGTGACCTTTGCAGGACCTATATGCACGACGCATACAGGTGGTGTGTGGTACAGACGACACAACACTCACTGCAGCCATTGCCATGTACTTTGTGACAGCAGGGCAGATGGCACAGCTGCGGGCAGTGGAAGGGTTCCTTGGTTCTGCTCAATTGGAAGTCATGCCAGTCCATGTTGCAGACATTTTGCAGCAGACCAGGCAGTCTTTAGCAGCTACGTGACCACATCGTTTGGCGTTTTTCTGGTCTATCACCACCCAGAATATGTCTTGTCTTTCTCAAAGTGCTGCAAAGATTGTTGGTGCAATCTCTGTTGCTAAAGTACATACCTGTTAAGTGCATCCAAAGTCAATAAAATGTTCAATCTTCCAGCAAACATATCATGCATGCCTCATCCGGAGACCAGACCAGCAGGTATACTTCTCAGGCAGTGAGTACCTTTTGGTTCTCACGGTGGAGTCCAACATCTCATGATAGCACCTTGCTTGCAGGGCAGGAATTGTGTAGATCGATACACAACCAAATGCAGCCTGTGCTTAGCTTGCAGCACTTTCATGTGATCATTACATCAAGGTGCCTGACCAACAGAGTTGGTATCATGTTCATGACAGGCCTACTAATGAGCCCCCAGGGCTGCAAGATACTGTAACGCCTCTCTAGCTGGCTGCTCAAGTACTGTGTTCTTGTCTTGACTCTGGGCAATATGCTGGACTGCTCTTTTCAACTGCAGTAGATCCCCTACAACATGGCAGGTTCTGTAAGCCCACCAAGTCTCAAGCAACACAGGTGATGCACAGATAACATGCATGATTCTGTGTAGCTGTGTATGCGGGCTAACCACCCTACACGGTGTGATCAGTGCAAACCAACAAGAAACCACTTCCAAACATTAATTGCAGCATATATATTCCGCATACCTTTTGCAAGCCACAATCTGTCAGGGCTGGCTGACATCGTGTTGGGAAATGTGGACAGACTGCCAGCATGTGCGACACAGTGAAGCACATAGCAGTAGAGCTAGAAAGTCATCCCTCATGCACACATCAAGGTTTGGCAGCGTTAGACAATGGGAGATATGGAGCCTGTTATTGCAAAGGCTGCCACTCAAAGATTGCCCAAACAAAAACTGCATGAAGCAGGTACACTTTTGAATCGGCCACTGTCATGCAAAAGTGCTGGTGCATGGCAAAGCCGCGACCAGAATCTCACCTGCCAGAATATTGACAGGTGGCTGGAACCTGCACGCCGCAACTAAGCTGCTCAGGAGCTGCTGCTGCCGAGTGCACTCTGTACCAGCAGCCTCCTGCAGGGCTGCATCACCCCCAGGGTCTGGGGTGGCAGAACCAGACCCTAAGCTGGCAGAACCTTCCACACTAGCTGCATTCCTCTGACCAACCGGCTGCAGTGCATCTGCCAGTAGCAGCAGCCCATCGCCGCTCAACATGCCAGCTGCTGCATCTTGTGGGAACATCTCTGTGAGGGTGGCTAGGCAGTGGGCTGCTATGCATGAGATGGCAGAGTCCAGGTGGGCTGACAGCTCCAGCAGTATAGGGATGGCGGGAAGCAGCATGTCTGTTGTGCCTGCACCTGTAGTCACATGAAACAATATGGGTTTGAGCAGGAATTCTGGTTTGATACTGGCATGATGTAATCAACCACACTTTGGTACAGCAGCAGCAATACTGCAGCAGTCGCAGGCAGCAGGCAGCACCATTGTGCAGCTAGGAGCCTAGGCTGCAGCTGTGTACAGTACAGGATAACAGAAAATTAAGACTGTTGTCTTGTTTCCCTTGGCTGTGATGCAGGTAGCATAAATATACATGTCACACAAGGCTCTGAAGGCTGTGAAGCACTGCATTTCCAGATATATAGGCACAAATGTGCATGTTAGATGCAAGTGAGCATGAATGCATGCACTGTACACCTTGGTCTGCGACGGCTTACGGGCATGGGCTTCAAGATTCCGGAAAATTGTGCTGTTTAGGAATTTGCAGTTTGTTTTCAGGAATTGCAGGCGGAGATTTCAGCAAAGCGCACGAGGCAGCTGGGACATTGCTCAAGCACTAGAGCAGATGTCAACATGCCCTGTGTGTCTGTGCAGCCAGGCTCAACATATGGTGACCGCAGGACAAAACAATAACAGGCAACAACAGCAGGCGTTCCACGTGATATGTCTCACCGTCCATGTTGCGGTGCATGTCCTGCTGGTCCTTGTCTAGCAGAGCCTGGCAGAGGCCCACCACCGGCTCCAGAAAAGGCTCCACTGCGTTCTCATGTGAGTATGCCAGCACAGCGCTGACCTGTCAGGCAGCCCACATGCTTGCGATGAGGCAGGAATGCTGTGATAGGTCACCTGAGTGTGACTATGTGAGGGCTCTTGCTTGCACAGGTGCAGGCCATACAAACATGCAGAACACCCCCCCACACACACACCATATCAGCAAGAAGCTCAAAGTCACATAGCTCACAGGATGGGAACACCGTCGGTGGGTAGCTCCTACCCACACCCTGGTTTGTCAAAACCACTGAGGAGGCATAACTGCTGTCAGGAAAGGCAGGGCCGGGAAGGGAAGGGCTTGGCAGGGACGGGAAGGAAACAGATTTTTACCCAGGCAGCACTTGGACTGTTACTTCATGTCTATCATTCATTCATTTACCTCACTCATGCATTCTTTCAGTCATTTGTTCACGCTGTTGTTTGTTCAACGAGTATGCACATACGGCACTTGATTGGCCATCAGCAAACATCATCACGAACCCTACAGCATGCATAGAGCAGGCTCCATGGGCATCTTGAATTTGCAGATGGCACTGCTAGTTGCCTTGTTCCAAAAGTACAAAGACCAGGTGCCAACCTTTTCTGCCACCTGCATGCCTGCCAGCTCCACTGATGTGAGGTCTGCGTTTGAGATGATGAGGCGGCACAGACGGATGTTGTGCACGTTGTTGTTGGAGTGCTCCAAGGACAGGAACTCGAAGAAGCGAGGAACCAATCCCAGTCTGCAGAACATGGCAGCATGTTATCAACTTGGTTAGAAAGAGAACCTGGACAGCCTGGTAGAACTTGGCTTGTTATTTAATGTTGTAGTCTTTTCTTTTCTTTGGTTGCTCTCTAGGAAGAGCTTGCGCTGCAGGCACCTGATGCCTGTTGGCCAAACCGGCGCCTGGACGGTACTACTTTTCCTGTCATGTCATGAGTCATCAGCTCGTTAGTAAGGCAGACCAGAGCTTCAGCATTCTGCATGCAAGTATTGGAGCTGCAGTCATCTGTGAAGTAAGCTGGACAGGCCGACGAGATGATCACGTCTGTCTGCAGCAGAGCCACAGCATTGAATATGACAGTAGAGACAGTGTCAATCTTGCCAATAAAAGGTCAGTAACAGTAGATGTCAACAGTCCATGAAAGCCACTGCGCACAGGCATATCAAACTTTCTCAGCACCTCATGCAGACACGGCAGACAAGTGCACTGGCCAGTCTTGAACTGCATGCTGGGTCTGATTGTGGAATAGGTCTCCACAATTCCCAAAAGACTTGTGCATATTGATGCAATTTGTTTGAAGAATGCACCCAACAGGCTGCAAGCTGTGTTGCTGTGATTCATAGCTCTTCCCATGGGGAGCCCAACATTCCTCACGCCTGACCCTTATAAACAACGCCAACAGGAGTAATGTTTCCTGCTCTTTCCTTTCTGACTCACAGCCTTTAGCAGGCTGCAAGCTTTGCATACCCCTGCAGATGCAGTGCCCAGGCGACTATCCCTTTCACTGTGATGCATACCTCTGCAGGTGCGGTGCCCAGGTGGGTGTCTTGTTCAATTTTGTGGGGTACATTGTTGAAGTTTGGTGCATACCTCTGCAGGTGCAGAGCCCAGGTGGGTATATGTTTTGATGTTGTGCAGTATCCCTTTTGATTTTGTGCCGTATCCCTGTGCATTTGGTGCTCACCTCTGCAGGTGTAGTGCCTGTATGGAAATCCCTTTTAATGTTGTGTGACATCCTTTCAATTTTGTGCATGCCTCTGCAGGTGCAAAACCCAAGTGGGGTACCCTTACTATTATGTGCCACATCCATGTTGATTTAGTGCATACCTCTGCAGGTGCAGCGCCCAGGTGGGGTGTGTGTCCAGCAGCACAACCAGCAGCTTGAGGGCATACAGCGGCATGGGGTCCTCCTCCTCCAGCACTGCAGGGATCAAGGGCAAAACCGCATCCGACACCACAGCCTTCAAGCCATCCCTCTGATTCTGGCTTGCCCTGCCTACAAATGATAATGATAATGATAATAACAATAATAATAATGATGATGATGATGATAGTAACAACCATAACAATTTATAATAAGACAAATACTAATACCAATAATAATACTAACAGTAATAATAACAACAATAATTGTAATAGTAATACCTAGTCCGCTTTCCAGCTCATGATGAGCTAGGTACGTGCGGGACAAGTCTTGTCTCTCCAAAGCTGTCTGAAAGAAGGATGATGTTGTCAGGCAGCACAAAACATAATGGGTGCAATGGCCATTGTGGGTCATTGTGTCTGATTAGAATTGTCGACAACCCCCTGAATGCCACTCTGTCACTTGAATCAGCTCCCAGTCACAAATTCACTGAGCAAGCACGAGCTGAACCGCTGTGTGTGATTGTATACTGCAAACTCTGAATGCTTTCTTTTTCCTTTTTGGCAGCATGTCATTGTTTGCACTTCGTGTACATGCTTCCCAGAATGCGTGCCCTGGCTTTGCAGGTATGCGCTTGACACACAACCCCTTACTGTTCTACGTACCAATGTTTGTGTGTCATTGATATGTTTACCTGCATGACTGGCCTGACTCTGCTGTTGTTGGCTTGGCGCGCTGTACAGATCGGTCTCCAGCAGGAAGTGCAGTATGACATCACACAGCAGCTTGAGGCACAGGAAGCGGCTGTCTCTGGATTCCCCTTGCCGCCCCACTGCTGCTGCTAAGGCTGGCAGCAAGTGCGCCAGCACTGCTTTGTGATGACTGACTTAGACAGAGGGGGGTCAGTGTAACTTTTGGCTCCAGCAAAACAGGCAGGGGCAGATCTGAGCAGGCATACCTGCAGCAATGCCAGCAGCAGCCCTGGGGGCCCCTGCAGCCCGCCCACCCCTCAGTTGGGTCTTGCGTGAGTCCACGCACAGGATGCCACTTGTGTCTGTTGCCAGCTTGTCCCTGCAAAGGGCAGACAGCCCTGTCAGAGAAGGGTAGACAGCCCCGTCTGGCGTTGGTAGACAGCCCCATCAGGCATTGATGGGCAGCCCCATCAGGCATCGATGGGCAGCCCCATCAGGCATCGATAGGCAGCCCCATCAGGCATTGATAGGCAGCCCCATCAGGCATTGATAGCCCCATCAAGCATGGGTTCAGCTAGTGCTCAAAGACACACCACTACAGAGACACCACTACACTTCAGCTTGCATGCCTGCTGGCCAGGGCATGTACGTGGTCTGTGCGCGCATGCAAGCAAACCTGCAAACTGGCGCAGCAACTGCAGTTGCGCATTACTGTTCTGTGGGCACTGAAAGACTCCATGATTCTGAATATGTCAAGCTGCGTTATGCGCACTTCCAGGCATACAGTCTGCGCAGCAGGTGTTCACAGGATAAATAGCACACATGGGGTTAAAAACCATCTGCATTCACTACCTGCATGCAATGTCACATGATGGCAGAGGCGACTCACTTGACCAGCAACCATTTCTTGACCGTGCTACATGATGGCAGAGGCAACTCACTTGACCAACAGCCACAGACCACTTTCTGGATGTACTTGACAGCACTACATGATGGCAGAGGCGACTCACTTGACCAGCAGCCACAGGGCGCCTTTCTGGATGTACTTGACAGTGCCACTGATGCCTTCCAGGCGGGCGTTGCCTTGACTGACAAGGTCCACCATGTCGCCGTTGTTGACTGGGTTGCCGCTGCTGTCGGGCGCAGAGATGTTGCGCGCGCAGTACAGCTTGCGCTTGATGTCTTGCAGCGTGGCGGTGCGTATGTCAGGCACCTCTGGCGTCATCTGCAAGGTGCACAAACCAGCAGTAGGTGCCACGTGGGGGGGCGGGGGGGGGAGGGGGGGGTGGCAGAGCATGACATGGAGCAGGCTGAATGCAGACAGGACTGGTGTGAAGCCTTGTAACATGCAGGCAGAAGCCACTGCAATGAGATCTTGCACACATTGAGTCACACGGGGGCAGCAGTGAGCAGACAGAACCTGACAAAGTGTAGACGATCTGAAACAAACTTTAATCAACCCGCTAACAGATCCTTAAAACAAAATAACAAGAAGCAGACGTCAGAATCTGAGACAGATTTGTGAAGGCGACTGGACAGGAATGGGGTGGCAACTCACTGCGTTGCGGTTGGTCAAGACTTGGCAGGTCTCGGCATCTGCCTGTATCATGACGCCCACCGTCTGCTGATCCAGCTCAATCAGATCATGCAGATCGTAGTCGCCAAACCTGCACGTGTCAGCTTTGCGTCTTTGCATGACCAGGCTGTAGTTGTTAATATGCTATATAGACCTCATGCACAGCTTTTGTGGCATGATCTGGGCTCTTGACCATTTGGCGGGTCGTGAAATGTGTTCGTAACCGTTGTTTTGAGGCATGGCTGATCAGGGAACACTGTACATCATCTAATTTTGCCTTGAATTTTGGCGGTGGCATGGTCTGGGCCATTGTTTGGTACAAAGCTTGTGCTCAAGAGATGTACAAGTTGCTTGATGAGGTGCAGAGTGGCTTTCTTTACGCTTGACATGCTGCAATGGAAGGCCCAGTCAAAAGGGGAAAATCCGCCATAAATCCCACCACAGGGTCTCGGGACAAATCAGAGAAGCTCAATCACCCAATGATTAGTGTTCAGACAGACAGACAAACAGGCAGACAGTCAGTCAGTACAGATGAGACAGACTCAACACACAGCAGACAGACAGGCAGACAGATGGGCAGACAGACAGGCAGACAGACAGACAGACAGTCTGTACAGATGAGACAGACTAAACACACAGCATACAGACAGACAGACAGACAGGCAGACAGGCAGACAGGCAGGCAAGCACCTGCAGACAGCTTTGCAAGGTTGAGCGTGACCTGTCAGCATTTGCAGACACCTTGGCAGCGGTGGATGACAGGTCCCGGGCAAAGACTTGGAACTCCTGCTGAGCAACCTCATCGAACACGTAGCACACCCTGTTCTTGACCTTGACCACAGTTCCCCTGCGGCCCACATATGCGCCACCTGTCACTGTCACATGGTCTCCAGCCTGTGCATAACAGCATTGGATGAGTCATCTCAGCTTTGGCGTGTCAGTATTCCCAGGTGTTGCTTGTGCTTTCCCCAGATAAGTCCCAAAAATGGAGAACAAAGGAAGGGAGAATGATGCCTAGTGTGGTAGACAAAGAGCCCTTGGCAGCAAAGTAACAGGTAGCATGCTGTTGACTGTGTTGAAGCCTTCAATCTGCAGGTGCTGTAAGTGTGTTGCTCCAGCTGTGCATGGCCTAAAAGGGAAGTCCGGCAGAAGCTTGCTGCAGAGATGAACTATCGTGGCAGGTAGATGTCACATGAAAGAATGAGTGAGTGAGTGAGTGAGTGAGTGAGTGAGTGAGTGAGTGAGTGAGTGAGTGAGTGAGTGAGTGAGTGAGTGAGTGAGTGAATGAATGAATGAATGAAGGAAGGAAGGAAAGAAACGAACAAGCGAACGAATCAATTGGGACAGTGTATTCAGCGGGTTTTCCCCCCAGGAGGATCACAAGTGACTCATCATCAATGTCATCATGCAAAGTGCTGTATTTCAGCTCAAAACGAACCAAAACTTGCACACAAAACCACAGAGAGAGCGACTGTGCGCCCTCTCAAGCCTAGTCGCAACAAGAGACACAGCAAGTGTCACTGAGCGCTTTCACAAGCCACCTGGAAGAACTTGACCACATGCTGCGCATCTATGGTCAGAGGAGCGTTTCCCGCCAGCTCTGCCAGCGAGGCCTTCACCATGAGCTTTCCCTCCTCATTCACCGATACCACCACTCCATCCAGGTTCTTGAGGTCCCCCTCTGTCACCAGCACCCTGTCACCTTCCTTGAAGGTAGTGGAGCTGCTGCTGTCGCTGCCCATGGTTTGGACCAGGGCTGCAATCTCGTCGCCAGGGTCTGCTGCCTCTTGTGAGGCCTGAGCAACCTGCAGACAAGCAAGCAGACGGTCACTTTGATAGCAGACAAAGAGGGCTGCGAGCTTGATCTGCTGCCTGTTGTGAGGCTTGAGCAACCTGTGTAGACAAGCAGACAGTTGCTGGCATATGGTGACACACTGGGGTCTGCTGCTTCTTGTGAGGCTTGAGCAACCTGTGTAGACATGCAGACAGTTGCTTTGGCTGCAATCTCGTTGCCAGGGTCGGCTGCCTCTTGTGAGGCTTGAGCAACCTGTGTAGACAAGCAGACAGTTGCTTTGCTGGCATATGATGACATACACACAGAGGTCTGCAGCCTCTTATGAGGCCTGAGCCAATTGCAAACAAACAACAACCGGCAGCAGTTCATGGCTCCCTCAGGCACCCAGAAACTCACTTTGCTGGCATTCAACACTACATTAAACGTAACCATATACAATCCTCTCCTAGGGTCAAATAAACACTGTCCATGTCTTGACACAGTCAGCGCTGAAAGACCTACCGCATTGAAGGTCTGCAGCTCGTCCACAGGAGGAGTGGCCTCTTCAACATACAGGCTCTTGATGGGGAAGTCTCTGACAAGGTAGCCATCCTCGTACCGGTTGGCGGTGTTGCTGCCCAGGTAGTAGGCAAAGCCAGTGGCAGCCTGCTGGCTCCTGCGCTCCTCTACCATCAGGCGGTGCCTCTGCGCTTCAGCTCTTGAGAACGCCCTGTGCAAGGCATGACCCTGAGCAAGCCTTCCTTCAACTGTGGCGTAACGTCACCCGCTGTCCGTTATACACTGGGCTTTGTAGCTCAAGGCTGCTGCTTCGGGAGGCTCCCAATGTCATTGCTGTAAGACATAGGGCAGGCTTCTTTTCTTTGAAGCTCTGTTGGGCAGATCACAGGAGCTGCAAAATGTCTGTTGAAGGCAGGGCTACATTCAGTATGGCAATGCAACACAATGAATGCAACGTCCAGCATAGGCTCAATGCGTCACTGAGGTCCAAACCCCAGCTCACTTGGCCTTTGGTCTGGCTTTGCCAGCCCTATGTCCCCCAAAGGGCAGCCCCCGGCCCCCCTCTGTTTGCCTTTTGGCCAGCTCTGCGTAGTCAATGCGGGGCACCAGCTTCACCTCAGCTACCCCTTTGGAGTAATCCACCGACATGACTTTGGCTAGGTCACTCTTGTAGACGCCGGCCTTCACCCTGGCCCAAGCATCAGGCTCTGTAGCATATAGTGCGAATCAGCAATTCATTTGTTTCACTACTGTTCATCAAACTGACAACATTACAAGCAATATGTTATATTGATTGATAGGTAAACAATTCATATGAACTATTGCTATTCAATGAACACATCTTCCCCTATGGCCAGGTGTGCACAGTCTGCCTGTGTGCAGGGCTGGTATGAGGTGTAAGGGGGGCGTGGGGGGGAGGGGGGGATCCGGCCATGTTATGCAATGATATGCCGAGAAGTTCGCAAGTTGAAATTGAATCACTGCATTTGTGATCTTCTGATCAAGCCTGACTTGCGCTGCACACACCTGACAGATGTTGGCTAAGCCCGAATTTCAGTATTCAATATCATTGAGAGTTCTTTGTGCATGACTGGGCAAGCTGCTGCAGAAGCACAAGATGGCGTGAGGTGTGTAATTCACAGGACCTGTACAGTCCAATCTAGTCTCAGAATTTGCGCTTTTCATGCTAAGGCTGCCTGAGTGAATGTCAGAGGTTGTGGCAGACACACCTAGCTGCGACTTGGCTTGTCTGTTGACATAGATGGCTGAGACCATCTCCTTGAGAGGAACCAATCTAGCGCCCTTGGAGTGGTAGATGATTCTGAGGCCTTTCGTGGCATCTGTCACATGTGACTCCTTGTGAGCTTCAATATAAAGGTATCCCTGTATGCCAAGCCAGCCTTTATGTAACACATCGTAGCTCAGAGAGGATGACAGGGATTGCATAAGAGCAGGGTGACAAAACAAAGTTTGCAAGTCTCATCAGCCAGATGCACAGCAACAATGTGGTCTGCACTGAATGATAGCAGAGGTTTGAAGGTCTGACATGTCTGATGCCGTGTGAGCATCAGGCCAGCCGCAAACACACCAAGTCATTTAGCAATATCAAGTCATTGTAGACATTGTCATGCAGCATAGCATGGTGGAAGCCATGTGCACAAGCGCAAGCTTGTCGCATGGTCATAAGTTTGGGTTTGAAATGATGCACGAGGCTATCTCAGAGGCTGTGGTGCATATCACACACACTGTGCATATAACATGTAAGTGATGGCCAGGCCTTTGCATGTTCCAGAGTAGCGTGATGATGTATGCTGCTTGCAGTTAGCTTTAAGGGCCCACCTTGAGATGATCCTGAGTGAAAACAGCCTTGATGGCTAGAGGCGTGCCTTTCATAGCCAGATCAACGCACTTCTGCATCAGACTGATAACAGCCTCACGTTCTGAGCCTGTCTTGCACTCAACAAGCCAGAGTTTGGGGTCCTGAGGGGTGGGCTGCAACCCCTGCTGCCCTACTTCAGATGCTTGGGTGTCATCAACTTCAGCATAGCTTTGTGAAGGTGCTACAAATCGTTCTCTGACATATTCGTCCAAGGCAGCAGCATCCATGTCTTGGCCATCATTCCTGTTCTGCAGTGGGCGGTACAAGCCCATCTGCTCCTGAGCTGAAGGCAGCTCATCCTTTTCCAAAAACCCTTCCTCTTCGTCCTGCATTTCATGCATATGTGAAACATGATAGAATCGCTCGACCACACAGCTGCTCTGAATGATCGGCTTTTGGCTGCTTGCGCATATGCATTACGCAAATCTGGCAATGTTTACAAAGCACTTATGCATGCACAGCTGGTTGGTCTAGCTGGAGCAGCTTGTCTTGATCAGCCTGTCGGCATGCAAGTAAAACTAATAATGAAGTCCAGCTGAGCAAGCACGTAGCATGTACCTCATCTTCTTCCTCCTCTTCTTCCTCATCTACGGCAGCAATGTCATCTATGAATCTGTTCCGTTTCTTGCGTTGCCTACTGCGGCCCTCCTCCTATGCCAAGCAGGAGGTTGGGTTGGTGAAAACATAACGCTATGCCAACGCGTGTAGGCACAGACTCAACAAACACAGAAAGCTATGCTGCAGACATCCTCATCATGATCCTGAACAGAGCGTGAATTTAGAGCATTTCAGCAAATAGTGTGGTCGACCTCGTCTTCGTCTTCCTCATCATCTTCCTCAGCTGCGTCGTCAATAAAGTTCGCGCCTTTGCGCTTCTTGGACTGCTTTTGATTGGCTTGGCCGTCGTCTAGGTCATCTACCTCCTCCTCCTCCTCAAAGTCTTGGTCATCTTCACTCAGCTCGTCCTCATCTGCGTCCTTGGAGGGCGGCATAATTGCAGCAGAGCTTGACTTCACACCGAATTGGCACCCGAACCGTGCTCAAGGATATCCGTTGTACGGCTGTGCTGTGATCAGCCTGTAAGCTTCACTTGTAGAACATGGAACGAACAGGTAGATGAAAGGCTGGAAGAAGAAGTACTTTTAGTTGATGCTCGATTCCAATGACTCTGGCAAAGCCACTGAAGATGTCAATAGTCAAGATGTCTAAAGGTGTCATCAACCAGCAGTTGGTTGGTGATGCATACCCCTCATGCCTTCTCTGTGCTTACAACGCAGTGTCTCTCATGAGCTGTTATAACCATGCATGGCTGCATGGTTATACCATATGGCTGCATGCACCTTGTCAGTCTTGCATGCATAATGGCCGCATTACATGTGGTGTTACATTGCTGACACCGAGCATGTTTTAGTGCGTGCTGCCTGTCATGTGCTTCACTCATGATGTTTGTAGCTTGTGCTTGGTGTGAAATGCATGTGAAATTCCTTAGTGGTATGCATGAAAGATTGCCTGCTGCCAGGTCTCCCCTGCAAAAACTTACGTCCTGGCTGAAAGGCATTTAACGGTTTCTTACCAGCAATTTCTGTCTTGTGTATGACGTGCCAACCATCAGGCCCCAAAGTCGTCTTTGTCCAAGGGATGCTGGGAGAACTTGACTGTACATGCATGCATGTATGCAGCTCGCTGCGTTAATGAACATACTCAAGTGCTACAGCAGCAAACTCGAGTGCACATCACACATGCCATTGCATTTGGCAGCTGCAAAGCCACAAAGCTGAACAAAATCACAACAACTTGTCTTGTATATAGAAGCAAGCAGCCCTGCATAATGCGCTGCACAAAGACACTGCTGAGCTAATCTTGTTTGCTTGGGCTGCCAAATCCAAAGCGAGCGCCGGCACACTGTCCATCAAGACGCATTTGGTAAGCAACAAATCTACAGTCTTCTCCTTGATCAGTCTTTGCTGTGGCTTCCCAGCGGTTGTCCCTGTCATTGCCACAATCTAGCATGCCAGTCAGCCAGCCACCACTCTGGCCAGTCAACTTGGAGTACCCAGCTGCCTGTTCTGGCATGCTTTTGTACTCCTCTGCATCTGTTGACTGTACCTCTGTCAGCCATTGCCCATCATTGCACTTGCCTTGGATGGACACTACGACGGGAATGGTAAATGTTTCCATTCCACAGCACGCCTCAAGACGTATGATACCCAGCTTCCACTGTGTGATGTAGCAACCTGCAGTGCATTCACAACATGGATGTTCGATGCAAAGTGTCATGCTTGATGCAGGCAGAGCAGAGCAAACAGCTCCTGGGCTATTGTCAGATGCATTGTAAGCCAAAGACTTGCTACTGTGCAACATGGTTTGCCTCGGGTTCAGGTACAGCAGCCCTGCAGAGCAGGACCTCTATGCTGTGGTGCAACATTGTCTACTGTGTTTACAACATGACTTGACGATGCCAAAACATGACCTACATCTCATGCTCATAGCATGGCCTGATCGATGAAATCATGCAACAGCTTGACCAGTATCTTACAACATGGCTTGGTCATGTGTTGCAGTGTTAAAACTACTTCATAGTACTACCAGACAGTACTACTTGACAGTTCTACTTGACAGTACTAATCGATGGTACAGCTTGACAGTATTACATGGTAGTACTATCAAGTACAAATGTTGAACAAAGCAAACTCTGACAAGGCATGAAAGCGTACCTTGCGGTGCTGACACTTTCTCTGTCAGCTTGCGCCCTTGAGAGCCAAACCAGCGTGTCCATGTCAAGCCGTCGTCATTCTGGGTGTGCTTGATAGTTTTCTGGGAAGTTTCTTGGGAAGTTGCTGCCGTAGTCCTCGGTCTGTTGGCAGCTGCAGAGGCAAAAGAAAAGAGTAGATTGACGCCTTTTGGCGTCAATTTCATGAGAAGCCCAGTATTATTATACCAGGCTGCAGAGGCGAAACACATGTGGAGAATTGCAACGTCTCCCTTCTTGCCTAGGTATGCACAGATCAAGCTGCTGAGCCCTGAAAATGTCTTTTGAACAACTTGTGGCTTAGCAAACAACTTGCCAGCACAGCACGTATGTGCAACACCCTGATGTCAAGAAACCATGCCATGTAGCATGCTTTGCAGCGCTCGTCAGATTTCTCTGGGACCCAACGCAAGGAAAGAAAGAGCTTAGTTGCAAGAGCCGATGCCTGCTCACAGGGTAGGGCCTGAGCCTCAGCAGGAGTTGCTGGCAACCATCGGGGTAGCCTTGTACATTAGGCCTATCACGACAAAATAATAATAAAGAAAGAGCTTAATCTGCTTACCTGGCTCGTCAAACCCAAAGCGAGCCCCGGCACATCCTCCATCGAGACGCATCTGGTAGCCAACGACTTGACAATCCTGTCCTTGCTCAGTCTTTGCTGTTGCTTCCCACTGGTCGTCCCTGTCATTGCCACAATCCAGCATGCCAGTTAGCCAGCCACCACTTTGGCCAGTCAATTTGGAGTACCCAGCTGCCTGTTCTGGCATGGTTTTGTACTCCTCTGCTTCTGTTGACTGCACCTCTGTCAGCCATTGCCCATCATTACACTTGCCTTGGATGGACACTATGACGGGAATGGTAAATGATTCCTCTCCACAGCAAGCGTCAAGACGTATGATACCTAGTTTCCATTGTGTGATGTAGCAACCTGCAGTGCAGTTGCAACAGAGACAATTTTGATTCTTAACCATTTTTAACATATACATGATGCAAAAGCTGGGCAGAGCAGCTTTTGCATCATGCATACATGTAGAACAACCAGGCGTGTGCAGCTGTATACATGTAGAACAACCAGCACCTTACGTTTCATGAACGAGGGCTCAAGTAACATAACCTGATAATATTAATGTGCTGCATGAGCAAGACCTGTGGGTCAAAGACTGTGCAGCATTCACATTGCAGGACGTCCACAACCTGGATTGGATGACAGTATTGCAGCATGAAATGAGCGTCGTGCTGACAACCAGGCATGAACAGTGTGTGCATAGCCCTGTACAAAACAGGTTGACAGTGTGCAGCAACGTGCCAAACTTTGATGCAACATTCACACAAAGCTACATGTGAGGAGAAAATTGCAAATAAGTTCACCTTGTGGTGCTACGACTTCTTCTGTAAGGTCGTCCCCCTGATTGCCGAACCACTCTGTCCACGTCAACTCATTGTCCACCGCGAGCTCGACAACGTGCTGTGCGTTTGCTGTGTTGCTCCCCTGTTCGTCCTACAGAAGCAAAAGTGTTACCGCGATCCTGGGGATCAGTGAACCCAGTGCGTCGGGCGTGCTGTTGAAGCCAGATGAAGGCAGCCAGCTGCAGGCAATACCAGCGGCCGCTGCGTCGACCCTTGCGCACACTGACGCTCAACATCAAATCATGAGGACCGGCATTGAAGCGTCAGGCTATCAGTTCCAATACATGTCAGCGAGTGCACACCTTTTGCATCGCGTGCTCACTGCCTAAAATGGCTCCGCCGATCGTGCGCCGGACCGAATTTGCACAGTCCGCGTGCACACAAGTGTCTGTTGATTGTCCTGGGAGAAAACACTGGGCACAAGACGTTTCTGGGTATTCGGGCTGCGAGCCTTCAGAAGCTGCCTTCAGCTGCCCTCAGCTGCCCTCAGATTCTGAAGCTTTCTTCCTTCTTCCTTCTGAAGCTGACTATCGAGTACTATCTTGTTTTTGGGCAGCAACGCTGGCAGCGCAGCACAGCATTATTCAAGTGGCCTCAGCTGCCTTCAGAAGTTTTGACGATAGAGATGCCATCAAGACTTACTTAGTAAGCTTGTTTTTGTGCCTTCATCATCTGGGCCGCATGTCTCTAAAGCTTTGATGTTGGATGCACATAGCGTGTACGATTGCATCATTGACTCATTGATACTGCTATTACACGCTAGCTCAGTGTGAGGCCGCCTGCAGTTGTACTGGGATAATGTGGCAAACAATTTGTGCAACACACAGATGGAATTGCAACAGCAGCTTGTCTACAAGTGACTACAATTTTGCATAAAACAGACTCGCATACTCACCCTAGGGATTATATCAACGTGCCGGCACCAATTGATTTCACTTACAAAGTGTGTTTGGAACTATTACAGTGTCTTATGGTCGTATGCAGGACTTTGTGATAACTGTATGATGCATCAGCTGATCATGGAAGTGTTGTGATCGATTGCACTGGCTCTCATCATAATCAGCATCTGATGTTTCATTGCAACGTGCTAGGACCTACACAAGTATGTACACTTTCAGCAGCTGCTACGATGCCTTCACATATTGTGCTCCATGCTGGTGCCTGGAATTGAGACCATATTCAATTGGGGGATCTGCCATATGGGAACCGCAAATATGACCACTGCCCCATGTCCTGCAGGATCTTGTGAGCAGCTGATCACCAAAGTAGCACATACAATCAACTGAACATGGCAATCATTTCATCAACATCACAGCTAATGAGCTAAACCTGGGAAACAATGACACCTACAGCTGCAAAGCTTCTAACCATTGTACTCCATGCTGGTGCCTGGGATTGGGACCATGTTCAGTTTGGGGATGGGGATCTGCTGTTGAGACATGTGAAAGTGGACGTAGTCATGATAGTACATAATCATACAGAGCGGCTGCCCAATTATGCAGAATGAAATCCAGAAAATGACATTGCCAACAAATGGCTTCTTTATTTTGCGCTTCAGCCACTCAGTGACGATCACCATTGGCACCTGCAAATCAGATACATAACCTATGGTATACAATATGGTGTGCAATACTTTGGTGCATGAGTGGCATGTATCTATAAACAGCAGCAGCAATGTGATCCAGGCATTTCAACAGGTCCAGCAGATGAATGCATTTGAAGCTTTCATGCTTGCAGTACTTCAGGGCAGCACAATACACGACGCAGATGAGCGAGACTGCATAGGTGAGCCGGGTTGTTTGAGTGAGTAGCATTGCATAGGTGAGCAAGACTGCATCAAAGACAATGGTCAAGTTGGTACGCTGATGAGAGATTTATGCCAGAAGCAGCTGTGCTGGACACAGCGTGCTGCATACAGGAAGATATGTCAGGCAATGCAAGCAACATCATCTGCGTGAGCTTCAACAAACGGAGAATGCTATGCATGTGCACAGCATGTGTGACAGGAAGTGGCAATGTACTGCAGCGCATGCCACATTGAAGTCTGATAACCAGTTAGTATGTGAGAAGATGAGACCTCACCTGAGCAAGCATGCCGAAGAAGGCATAGCCCTTGATCCTGTGCAGAGGCACGGCAATTAGGACCTCATGGAATATGGCTGACACAAAGAAGGAAGCCATGATTCCCGCACATCTGCTGCCTGTCATGGACTTGATAGGAATGTAAACATGGCGGATCATCCAGTGGTGAACTGGCATGTTCCACAGAGTCCAGTACTCTCCTATGCTCTCAGCATTCCACCAGGCCTGTATGCATGATAATAACAATAATAATAACAACAACAGCAACATTGACATTGATGTCAACATCAATGATAATAGTCTTAGAATCCATTACTCTCCTATGCTCTCAGCATTTCATCAGGCCTGCATGCATACATGCACAACGTCCACATCTGTTCATGGAGTGCTGATGAAAAACAAATTCATCGGATTGTGTTCACTTGGCAACTGACCTTACATACTCAACGCCCAGAAGAAGTATCTGAAGCAGCCCAAGGGGAAACGCCTTGAACAGCAGAACTACAGCAGGGCTACAGAAGGAGATTCAGACCAGGTAGGGCTCCCTACAAGAGCCAATGCACAAGAGCCAATACCCCCCTCATGGAGTAGGGCCATAGCCTGAGCAGCATTTGTAATGCACGCTGGCAACCATTGGGGTATGCCTTGTACAATAGGCCTGTCAAGACTAAATCAAGGAGAACATTACCAGGTAGAAATCCCTGTCACCAAATCCACTGAACTCCGCCCAAGGGGAAAAGCCATGAACAGTAGGGCTACAGCAGGGCTATAGCAGGGAAATCTTACCAGGCAGAACTCCCTGTCACCAGAGCCAGTGAGTTCTGGCTAAGGGGGAAAGCCCTGGACAGTAAGGCTACCGCAGGGCTAAAGAAGGGGGATCTTACCAGGTAGAACTCCCTGTCACCAAAGCCAGAGAACTCTGCCGTGATGTTGAGCAGCAGGTGGAACAGGGTGTAGAAGACCACCAGCCAGCCCCACAGCGTGGGCACTGACAGCTTCAGCAGCCTCTCAAAGGCTTGCAGGTAGCGCAGCTCGTTGAAGGCTCCATAGCTGTTGACGATGGCCGGCGAGACGTACTGCTCGGTGACTATGAGACCAAACATGGAAACAACAACCAGCTCTGCCATTCTCCTGTAGCACAACAGTTGATCAAGGTATAGGTGAAGTGTCATAACAAGCGGCTGATCAAGGGATAGGTCCTAACAAGCAGCAGAGCAAGGGATGTGTGGGGTGTCATAACAAGCAGCTGATTGGGTTGACTTTGAGACCAAACATGGAGACCCCAACCAGCTCTGTCATCCTCCTGCGGCAAAACAGCAGATCAGGGGTAAACACAGATCAAGGGTAGCAGGGGACATCAACAGGCAAGGAAGCCATGGCATCCACAGCAAACAGAACAGCTGCACAGGAACAGGTCACAGTTGATGACAACTGCAGATTGTGAGTGGAGGGTAAGCAGTCAGCAGACTGCTGACACAAGGGCCTTATTGGCCAGAGAGTGGTCGGGATGGGGGAGTGGGGTGGGAAAGGGGGCGGGAAAGGGGGCAGGGAGTTGTGGAAGGTGGCAGATACGTCTTGTAATATTTGTATTACAACGTGTATACCTTGCGCAATATGTCATAATATTGTATGATCTGTAAGGTCCATTGGCACCAAGAGGGGGTTTAGCTTAATAACACTAATAATAACAATAACATCAACAATAACTTTAACAATAACAACAACAACAACAACAACAGCAATAACAGCAACAATAATAGTAATAATAACCATAACGCTTTCCAGCTCATGATGAGCTAGGTACGTGCAGGACAAGTCTTGTCTCTCCAGAGCAGCCTGTCTTGTGCATCTTTGTAAGGCCTTCCAATATGACATTTTTGTCAATCACGCAATGCATCCCTATAAGGCCTACTAACAAGACATATTTGGCAAGCACGCAATGCAGCTTACTTGATGACCCAGCGAATGCGGAAACGTTGACTCCTGGGGTAGGCAACCTGGTACACAAGGGTGGGGGCCGCTAGAAAGTACAGCAGATTGTTCAGGGTCAGGTTTTCTGGGTAGCGCACTGCGTTGCCAGCTAGATCGTAGACGGGACCGCTGGATCCTCTCTCCCCCACCCTGATCTCATTGTTGCGACGCGCTGACCTGCACAGGGAACAGACAGACCCTGTCAGGCAACCTGATATCTGTCTACAACTCTACAATCCTTTTGTTCAAAACAAATTGATTGCAGACTTTCGATGCCAAAACTCACTGCAATTGTCCGGCATCATAACTCTGCAGCATATAATGGGCAAGACTTACACCATTATGGCTTTTGTTTGTATTGTTTTGTTTGCATTTCTGAAGCATCACGCTGAACCCTCAAAGAGGGCAAACGCTATCAAGCAGGTTGGCAAGCCTTGCAGTGAGGTGGGTTTATGCTGCAGTCCATGGTGGTGAGACGCTGTGGTATTTTGAATCTAAGTGTTAAGGAGACAGGACTGTTTGACATGTTTGCAGACATCACTACTGCCATCAAAGTGTACAGCTCAGCATGCCATCAAAGTGTACAGCTCAGCATGCCATCAAAGTGTACAGCTCAGCATGCCATTGTGTATTACACCTGTGCTTGAAGCCAGGATGTCTGATGAGTCACAACTGGCTCCACACCCCGGACTGTCAGGTATAAATTGTATTTTATATTATGCATATAACATATATATGATATATAATACCAAATAACAAATAGCCACGATGGCAAACAACACTGCCCACTGCAGCCCTTCTCAACTGCTGCTGGACAGTCATTGTTGCAGGGCCCAGTGCAAGGGCTTGTATATATAGAATATATACTATATATTGCAGTATATATATATCATATATTTTATAGGTATCATGTATATTTATATATTGCACTTGTGACAACACCATATAGAACAAGACAAGAAGCATGATGCCCTGCCACGACGCGACTTCAGGCACGTGTCTAGGACGCACCAACCCATTGTGTGCATGCATCAATCAGGCATATGTCATGGGACGCACAGACCCATTTTGTACATGCGTCAATCAGATACATGTCCAGGAACGCACAAACCCATGTCATGCATGCAGCAATCAGACATAGGACGCACACACCCATTTTGTGCATGCTTCCATCAGGCAACTGACAGCAGGTGAAGTACCTGAGGTCCCAGTTGCAATGCACATAGGACACCAGCTTCAGGAACACCACACTGGTGAAAACAATCAGTATGAATCCCGGAATCACCGGGACGGCTGCATTCATCAGCACTTGATAGACGGGGAAACCCAACTCCGCAGCAATGATAGACGAACTGGCAAGGAATATGCCTGCCTCATGCCGGCGCCCCCATTTGTTTGCAGTGCGGTGTGCTGTTGCTGGGCTGATTCCCTTCTTGGTACTGGCTCTGGCAGCCTGCAAAAGATGAGTCATACAGTACTGCATCACAGGGGGGGAGGGGGGGGGGAACCCTAACTCCTGTGGAATCAACAGCTCAGGAACCGCTCATCTGGACGATCGACACAGGGTGGGGTCAACTGGAACACGCACACAATCCAATCAATCACTCAAACTACATTTTCTGTCTTTAGGACTCCGGCAGGGGAGTCAAAAGCCAATAAATGGGAAACCAACATAAACTGAATGCTCAAGGCGTTGGACAACACAAAGCAATGCACATGCCTGTCATATGAACTGCAGCAGCTGTTAGCACCTGTTCGTTGGACTTGCGTAGCCGTTCAGCAAGAATTGTGACCCCCCAGATCGCCCCAATGAAGCCAAACACGTACATCCAAAGAAGGAGCATCTCAGGTGCAGCTGCAGAGTACACACACACTCTTTTTCTCTTTCTGTTTCTTTTTCTTCCCCCCCCCCCCGTTTTTTCTTTTCTCTTCTCACTGTTCCCCCCCTCACTTTTCTAACACACTCTTTGCCAGGGCTTCAGGACATGCAGCAGCCTTGCAGCATGCAATGCAACTGCTGCTTTTAAATTGAGAAGCAGAAGGAAGAAGAAGCCTGCAGGGCAAAGCAAGCCCAAAGGCTCTGTACATCATGCTGGCGGTCACCACAATGACTAATGCTCATGGCTTTAAAGCCTTGTTTGTGTTTGCACAGCAAGTGGACAAGCATTGTTGAGCAAGCAGCTCAGGAGCAAAGCCCATATTCCTCGTGTAATGATGACAACACACTTTGCTTGCCAACAACTTTGCTGTTGTAGATGTGCCGCCTAGATGCAGCAAGAGCAGCAAGCATGAAGAGCAAGGCAACAGCTTGCAGGAAGATGTCACATACAGTCAGGTCTCTGATGCAGCTACTGCTGTGCCCTACAACCGGCTAGTATTATGGAGAATGTAAATGTTTGTTACCTTCAGAGTGTTGGCTTGTGTATCAGCTAGTGCGATGCTTATGTACAATGCTTGTGTGACAGCCAGTAATATGCTTGTGAAACTGCTAGTGTGATGCTTGTGTGACAGGTAATGTTATGCTTATGTAACTGCTAGTGTAATGCCTGTGCGATTGCTAGTGTAATGCATGGGTGACAGACAGTGTGATGCTTGTGTAACTGCTAGTATAATGCTTGTGTAACAGCTGGTAAAATGCTTGTGTGACTGCTAGTGTGATGCTTGTGTGACAGATAGTGTAATGCTTGTGAGCAGTATGTGCCTGAAGAAAATCCAGCAAGCAAAGGAGGCATTGAAAACAAAGCATCGTCACCTTCAGGAGTGAGAACAGCCATGACCCAGTTGTTAGGGTTGATCCTTATCCCATACTTCAGGAAGTTCTCGATCATGAGCCTGATCGTGGTAGCAGCAAACAAGACCATGATGAGATTTCTCAGGCCTGCACACAGCATGCTGCCATAGCTGCCGTCAAGAATTAATGGAAACAATGTGCAAGTCTCTGAGAAGTGTCAGCAAGCTGCATTTCATCATTTTGAGCCGATGAAAGGTGTTGAACTGGCATGCATCTTGACAGCTGGATGACTCAATGCATGTGCATGGACCTGATGCTAATCTACTTGTCAACATATGGCATGTACTGACAGTCATTTTGCCTGCAATTTGCAAACCATTCTGAGCCAAAAGCTATTCATCAAGAGCCGGCATTAGACATTAGCTGACAACCATTCTGCTTAGCTGCACACACATCAGTTGTCAATGCTACATGAAATCGATTGAAACAGCATGCACACTGTAATAACAATGGAGATGGCATGAATGAATGCATGTGGGAGAGCAGACAGGCATACGCACAGTCAGACACCCAACAAATGACAAGCACCCCAGAGGTCTAGTTTTCAGGCACACTTGGGAGGTACCTGGCAACCACAATTAGCTGGAACGCCTGTATATGAATTGAAAATTAAAGTTAATTGACAAGTACCTTCAAAATTGTAGCTAATTCGCTCCGATGACAGAGGACTGGGCTGACAGACCCTATGCACAACAGTGCTGGCCCCCCTACGCTCTGTGGGGGTGCCCCCAGATTCCTGCCTCTGGGCAGTCACATGCCTGCTGGATGAGGTGCCGGCATCACTCATCTCTGACTGGGATGTGTAGCCTGAATGAGCAGGCCTGCTCTCCTGCAGGACAGTTGACAGTGAGATTGCATGCTTTGCTGATTGACTATCTGTTTGTCAAAGACTGTGCCACACGGTTGACAGCACAGGGCCTCACTCTTTCCTGCTTGCTTACAGCGCCTGCTGGTTCCCCTTAGTGACAGCCTCTTTGCCTTTCATTGCCCTTATCTTAGAGTGATGAAAGGCATGGAGAATGTCACTAAGGGGAACCAGCAGGCACTGTAAGCAAGCAGGACAGAGTGAAACCTCCAGGCCTGGCTGACCTGGCACTTGTCCTGTGCACGAGAGCGTGTCTACAGAAGAAGAACAGCATGCACAATAGGGGAGCACACAACAGGGGGGCAGAGAAGGGGGGGGGAGGGCACAAGTGGAAAAGATCAGGGTATGCAGGTTCACTCACTTGGCCTCTGTAGTGCATGCCTGGCGGGGGGGTAGCGCTTCTGTCTAGGGGTCCCCCTGTGTCTGAGCTGGCTAGGCTGTGCGCGCTGCTGCTCCTCTTCATGCCATCCTCCTTCTGCAACACTCACAGCTCTTTTCAATCCCAAACCGTCTATTTCAATTCAGAAACGCCATTCCTACACTAGAAATCTAAACTCAGAAACTCAGTCTGGGGACAGTAAAGCGTTCCTACATTGGGGAGATGCTTTAGTACTACGTGAATACATGGAGTGGCTTGTGGTCAAGTATCAGGACTTTGGACATCCACCATTTGTATGTCATAGACAGGGCCTTGCCCAAGCTCAAAGCACAGCGCATCTTGGCAGGGGTGCTGATGTAACAAATTTCTGCAATGTATTGCTTGTTCAGTAAACTACATTCTTGAATATCTGGACATGACAAGTGGAAAGCCCCTGGCGGACTGATCAGAGATCAGCACGTAAAGATTGGGCATTGTCAAGAATGACAGAGAAGGGGAAACAGCATTGAGAGAATCGTCATTCAGGACTAGCAAAATGCTCTGCTCACAAGGCACGCAATGTATGACGGGACACCCCATGAGCTGCACAACTGTTCTGGGTTGCATAAAGATAGCTCAGCTTTCAGCTCCAACAAGCTTGTAGTGGCTTTTTGGGCATCTGTCCGTGCATGCAGTGCTTGCCGTGCCCAGTGGTAGCTGCAGTGTCATGCATGCAGGGTGTGTATACACTCATACTTACATATCGCACGTCTGCTATGGGGGGGGGCTCGGCCCTGTCAGGAGCCTCCACTGAAGGGCAGCCCACTGCCTTCAACTTCTGCAACACAAACCCAGCATCAGCAATCCGGCATGGCATGCACCGCATGAGCCCACAGCAATTGTTCGTACAATTGTCAGATCGTGGAGTTGTCGCATAGGCCACGAATAGAATGGGTTACTGATAGAATGCACCAAGTGTTTTGTTGGAGTGCTTGACAGAACCATTGGTGGCACGCTCTTGCGGTCAAGAATACATAACAAGTTTGTCAGGCTTCAAATGCTTGCGCAAGTTGCACCTACATGTAGTGCTTGAACATCATTGTATTGGTAGACAAGAGGCAAGACAGCTGTTAGACAGTGTGGAGTGCTTACTGTGAGCCAATGATCAGCTGTATTTTGGCTTTCAGTCGAGCAGCGGACAAGGCTGATGGTCTCGCCAGGCCTGGCCCCATCCTTGACAACATTGAAGGTCCAGTAGTGCCCTCGCTTCCGACCCTCAGTCTCAATGCGAGCGCCCTGCATCCCATAAGATGCTTGCACTTCAGTGTGTCTCGGCTGTCAACAGTTTTTCGGCACACAATCTTAGATACTCAGCCAGGTTTCAATATAAACCTGAAGAACAATCGTGAGAACATGACAGGCTTGTTCTTTGATCCAAGGAAACTGCTTTGGCAGATGGTAAAGCACCCAACCTGCAGATCAATGTAGCCTCGTGGGTGCCCCAGCATATCTTTCTCTGTCTTGAAATACTGTAAGGTGTTGCCATACAGGCAGAAGAAGCGGAGATTCCACTCTTTGTTGAGGAGGCCAGCCAGCCAGGACCCTGGACGCTCGCTGTATTTGTTCAAATAACCACACATCAAGAGCTTCTGGCCATTACCCAACAAACCCTTGGCTGTCACCTATGTCGGCAACAGGTGACGAGTCAGCCTCGCGGATACTGAAAGGCATGGTCATAGGCCGTGGGTGAACAGTACCAGCTCGGTCAACTGGCTATTCTCCTGTTTCAAGCGCTCGATCTCCTGTGAAAGTTCGCTTTGAGCCATCACTGCTGCTATACCGGTATATTATTACAAGTCCAGGTGCTTTGTAGTGGCGAGGGAAATTCTACAATTACTTGCAAACGGGCAGCCGCAAAACTGCAGTGATATGCCTGGTCATATGCTACAACACGCTATGGCATCCCGACAGACGAGTCAGGCAGCCCCGCCAGCAGTGAGCAGCTCATTCAATGCACAAACGAAGCTTTTACGCCGCAAATGACAACGCTTCCCCTCAGCACAAGATCGTTGATTTGTCGGCACAAACTCTGGCCTCATGAAGAAGCGGGGCAGCTGAAAGCGAAGCAGCAGCAGGCGTTACATCCGAGCTCCGAAACCAAAAAGCTCGAGAAGTAGTGCATTTGGCTACCCATCTAGTATACGGGCATCGAACTTCATGGCGAGCGACCAGGATCAGCTGTCATTGTCGTGGATGTCCCCTTGCTTGGTCACTGGTTTGTGTATGTGATCTCAAACTAGCACTGACACCTTGCCTCTTACTGCAACTGCACTCCCACAGATCACTCAACACATCAGCTTATGTCAACCCCCATTGTCTCGCATCATTTGATAGGCCATTTCACGACTGTGTTATGTGCAGCACACCCTTCAGTTCAGCGACAGCCAAAAGAAGGACTTATTTCTGCTGCGGCGAGCCTATTTGCAGCAGCAGGCAAGCCTCCTGCATGAGCTTCAGGATCTGGAGGTGCAATTGAATGACAAAAACAACAGCATTGGCAGATGCTTTGACGATGCAAGTGCTGGCGAGTACACTGGGTTTCAAGACTCATACAAGATACACGAATGCAGGAAACAGTTGCAAGAGGCATACATCACATATAAAGGCATGATTTACGACGGGGTGAGCATTTCTCTATGTCGTGCTTGAGAGATGCGGCATACGTGTGCACAATTGGTGTAAGGTGAGCAATGCTTTTCATCCACACAACAAACCACACATGGACTGAAGCAGTGTAGGATGCTTTGTCATCAGTGTGTCTTCTGGCTGCCTGCAAAAGGCCTGCTTGTCTACATACTATGCAATTGTCTTTTGCATACAGCAGTGCTTGCAACAGTTGTTTGTCAATGTAAAAACAAAAGTTGTGATGCACTCCAACATGATCCTGGCTTTGTGTGGTGTGTGCAGCAAAGGCCGGGTGTTTCTCCTGGTGCCTCTGTATTCCAGCAGCCCCTCTAGGCTGATGCCTCAGGGGAGTTTGTACCAGACGCAATGCCTCAAAACAAAGGATATCATATCTTGCACAACGAACGTTTGCCTTCATTTGTCGACTCTCTTCCTCTGTGGAATTGCAGCTGTGCACACCATGGCGAGCACAAGAGCCGATGCCCCTTCATGGGGTAGGGCCTTAGCCTCAGCAGGACTTGCTGGCAACCATCGGGGTAACCTTGTACAATAGGCCTATCATGACTAAATATAGAATGTACACCATGGCAAGGAGCCATGGCTATGGTTGCCATTTTCCCACGTGCCCCTTGGGCCCTCACACGCATGGTGGATGCTCTAGCTGAGGAAGCAGGCGAGCCTTGCGCTGCAAGCATTCAGCTTGCTGTCAGGCACTTCAGCATTGCTGATGAAGCATCATATAACGTGAACAGTGTATAAAATAGCATTTATAGAAACAAAATGCGTGGCCAAGCAAGAAGGCCAGGGTTGGTGGTACAGTAGGCTGATGTGTCGTGACTTGACCAGAAGCATTTGTGGAGGAAGCCAGAAGCTTCTTAAGAACCACTTATAGGGTAGGAAAAATTGAAGTTGCATCAGGCAGCCTTGAGCAGCATTCAAGTTGCTTTTGAACCTGTTGAGTCTGTCGCATCAAACATATGCTTTCAGGGCATGTGTAGGTGCAAATGAAAATAAAGTCTAGACCTGTCGCAGTCTTTCCGACCAAGCTTGGTTTATGGACAAGGTTATAGTCATGATCAGCCAACCGATACGGTCAGCAACAAATGAGCGTAATGCTGCCTAAGTGCGTGGCGAGCCGGACATTCAAATATCAGTGTATTTCATCTGCAACAGCCACACCACCATAACGTTTACACACATGTGCACACACTGCTAGCTAGCTATGGCCCTGACAACATGATGGCACCCCAGCAAAACGGCCAAGATCAACTTGTTGAGAACCAAGTTCAAATTGTTGAACCCGCTGCATACGCCTACCAGAAACAGGTAGCTGACAATCAAGAATAATTTCTGATTTGATGTAGGACTGGCCGTTTCGACTTCAAAGTTTGGATAGACCTGGGGACTGAGAGGTTCAAAATTGCCTCAACTCAACTGCCCTTCACTAGTCAGGCAGGCAGGCAGGCAGTCAGTCATCAGCTGCTGTCCGGTGCTATGAACGCTTCTGAATTGCCGCCACGGCACACTGCAATGTAGATTGCGGCATTGCGACATATGAAGCACGCAGAAGACGGTGCCTACAAGTCTGTACTCCTGTCTTTAAGCATCCTGCCTGCCTTTGACTTGACTAGACCCAGCGCCTTTATGCCTTCATGCACAGCATCTATGTGTGTGTTTCAAGTCAAGGGGAAAGATGTTAGGGGCGCAGCCAAGATCCAATGTATTGTTTGACGCCCTTTGTACAGTACAGCAGCCCAGCTGGAGGCTCAAGCTCAGCCCGGATTCTTGTGTTTTGGACCTGGCGACCGCGCGTGCAGAGAATTCGTGCGTAACGTCAGCGTGAACAGTATTGTTTTCAGCGCAAGACGTTCATACATGAGCAAGAGTTTTGCGTCAAGCTTGATGGATGCACGTTGACCGCTTAACCCTGCAACAAGGGAGATGACCGAGCTTACAAGAATTACCCTGGCGACTGTACTTGCACAAGGCCCTCGCTGTGCAAGAGTGCACGAGCAGTTGGTCTCGCAGACCAGCACTGGCTTCTTTCTGAGTGGAGAATGACCTTTTGCCTCAGGCTCCTAACAGCAGCTTTTTATTTGACAGCTCTGGTCAATTCGCAGCCAGGTCCATTGGTAACACCTGTGTCAGGTAAGCGTCGACATCATATTTGTTTGTTGGAGGCATCCACTTGGTCCAGCAGTGTGCACAGACCACCAGTCACGCTGTGTGCCAGGCCATTTCTGATCTGACCATGCCTCACCCCTGCTTGGTGCAGGTCCTCAACCCAGTCCATCTGATCTCCGTGCAGTCACCAACACCTTACACGCACATACCCACTCTGTAACAGCAGATGTCCGGCCCAGATCACTGATCAGCGTTACACCATCAGCGCTACCGCCTGCTGCTGCTGCCAAACCTCCCTCGGGAATAAAACCAGCGCCAGTCAGCAACCAATCTGCTGGAGCTTCTGCTGCAGTCATAGGTGCCATCAGTCTGTATGGCAGCAACCTCGTACCCTTTGCTTCTACGCAGCGGCAGGCCTTGACAGCTGCTCTCGGCACTACAGTGTTAGCCAGTGCAAACTTGCAAGTAGCAAACATGGAGGTCCTGTCTGTCTCTGAGTACACGCCCACCAACACTACATCTCCTTCACCGTCTCGACGTTTACTTGTCATTGACAAGCGCCTAGGTAAGCTGCGTGTGGTTGCCTGGTTGCCACAAAGCACATCTGTCTCATGCCTCTGCCGCCCTAAGACTTAGGGCTGATGTACATATCAGCCAAGTCTTGCATGTCAAGCCTATTGCATGCATGATGACAGCCACTGCATCCATGTCATGTACTCACACACACATCCGTAATGCAGGTCATGAATCAGAAATGCTGCTTGTGCTGCATTTGGTCATTGTCTACCCTCTGTACGAAAGCCAGAGTGGCCACTTTGGCCTCTATGCATCAAACCTTGCTGTGACTGCTTTGTGCACTGTCGCCACATCTGCTCAAGATGCAGTATTGACAAGACTTGTCAGCGGACTGTTGCATGCACTGCAATCAAAAGACAGAATCACTGATCTTCAGAAGACAGAATCACCTCTTGATGCTGATGTTGTAGGGAGGCACCTCCAGCAAGCGACCAATGCAAATGGGGCTTACGTGCAAGTTCAGATAGCCATCCTCACCTCAGGAAACATGGCAACTAGCCTGCAGCTGCAGCTCATGGCTGATGTGGCAGGGCCTTTGCTGAATGCCCTTCAGGTCAATGGACTGGCAGTTACCAGCATCACTTTGGACTCATTGGATGTCCAAGAGGTGTGTGTGTGGCTGTGTCTGTTTGCTTGCATTGTCAACTGCTCTTGTGCATACAGTCATTGCAATGGAGACTCGCCAAGCATTATTCCTACTCAGCTGCTCTCTGCTGCCGTGCATAGCCTTACCCTGACTTTGCTGACTGCCGTTAGCAAGAGGCTTACACGGCTCCTTCAAAGTTACCAGGCCACTTTACTGCATGGAACAGTCTGTTCTGTGCGGTAACTCAGGAGCCACGCTAAGCCAAGCAAGCTTTTCCAGCATTTCACACAAACAGGCATGCAAGGCCCGCCTCATCTTACCTCCATACTTTCTGCCGCTGTTGCTGCCTTTCCAGGCTGATGTCTTCATACTGCACAGCCTTCCTGTATTGGCCTGTCTTGCGCTGCAAGCTAGAGGCAATAGGAGGAACAATGGGGCGGGCTAAAATAAAACTTAATGCCTCTTAATCCCTGGGCAGCCCGGTATAATAGTTGGCTTCTCATTACATTGACGATGAAAGGCGTAGTCTAGTCTTATCTTATCTTATCTTATCTTATCTTATCTTATCTTATCTTATCTTATCTTATCTTATCTTATCTTATCTTATCTTATCTTTTCTTTTCTTTTCTTTGTCTATTGGCCTGTCTTGTGTGCAAAATATGAAGGACCCTGTGGGGTGCACGTGTATCAGCGGCAAGCCAGCTACAGGGCTGATTGAATTAGAGCAGCCACCTGTCTTTCCATCTCATCCAAAGCTGCTTTGCAACCTCTCAATTCCCTGTGTGATGACCACTGGCTTGCATTTGCTGCAGTCCAGCCTTACAGATGGGAGCCACACCGCTGGGTTGGCACACAATGCTTGTAACAGCATTTCAGCCACATCTGTCAGCTGAATGCTAGGTGCATTAGAGACTGGGTACATTGCTGACTGCAGCCCCTAAGTCACTTGTCACATGGCATTCAAATGCCACAGACAGGTGGTGCATGCATCTCAGCCACATCTCACATCTCAGCCACATCTCACATCTCAGCCACATCTCACATCTCAGCTACATCTCACATCTCAGCCAAACCTCAGCCACATTTCACATCTCAGCCACCTCTCACATCTCAGCCACATCTCGCATCTCAGATCAGCATGCATAGAGCGTGCAACAGGCTGTGGCAAACATGCTAGCTGTATTATCAATACTGGGCACTTGTTTTCATTGTCTTTTGACCATTATTTATAATGTGTGTCCTTCCCTAGGGTCAGGCACATACACTTCTGTGTAGCTTCCCAACAGGAGTGTTGGACCAACAGTAGAAGGGCATCCGTCTGCAGCCCTCGGACCCTTTCCTTGTCACTTCAGCAGGATGTCATGTGGAAGGCTGTGGCATGCTTTGTAACACAGCCATGTTTTGCTGAGCACTAAGTTGCCTGTGTCAAGTCTGCAAAGTTGAGGGTGTCTTGTGGCTGCAGCCTCCAGACCCCAGCCTGCTGGTGGGCACCCAAGCAGCAGAGGTAGCCCCAACTCCTGCCCCTGCAGGGGTAGCAGCTGCCCCCCAACCCCTTGCCAAGACGGCCTCCTCCATGGTGCTGTCAGGGTCTGCTTTGGGGGCCATTCTTGGCGTAGGAATACCCCTAGCACTGGGAATGGGTATGTGTCTATAGTCACCATGCACATGTGTGTTTGTGTGCGGGTGCGTGCGTGCGTGCATTATGGAAACATTGTTTCCGTTCAGCTGAAATCTGTTTAAATTATACCGTACTATGAGAGCAGGCAACATGTTTCTATCCAACACCACAGCAGAAAGACTTTGTGACACAACATGGGTATGTGCATATGCCTCCGGGGTCGTATGTGTGTGCATGCGTGCGTGCATGCATTCACAGGCGCAAGGATTGGTCATAACAATACATACGCCTGTTCAGCTTACACTTCATTGCTGTAAGCATAGCTCCACTTTTTCTTTGCATATGGGTTTGCACATAGCCCCTTAGAGCTCCAATGACTGTTTTGCTGATTGCCTCAAGCCTTTTTAAGTGCATCAACACTTTGTCATCTGCACATGGCCAAAGCACCAGCACCAATGAGTGTCTCCCATGCCTGGCTGGCAGCATGCGTCTGTAGTAGATCTCGCTTTTTGGGGTAGATGTTCAAGCCCCCCCCTCCCCCCCCCAAGAATAGCTTGTCAGCAGTCTTCTGTGTCAGCCTGTTGTAAGCAGGTTCTGCAACAAACGCTGGCAACAAGGACAATAGCCCTGTCATAAAGCAGTTCTATTTGTAGGGCTGGCGGCATGGGCTGTGGCATTTCATCGCAAGCGCCCCTACTCAGCCTTCTTGAGCAGCTTGAGAGGCACCAACCCGTCCTCTTCTAAGCATGAAGACAGCAGCTACCCCCCCACACCAGTCTTCACCAGCGGCGGACAAAGCAGCACTCGCCAAAGTTGGGAGCTGCGCAGAGCGCGTAGCGAATCTGTTCTGGCCAATCACAGACGTGGCAATGGTGAGCCCCCCCCTAGATGGGTTTCTGTGTAACGTTTGTGGTTGTACATTTTTATGTCAACTGTCTCATGCAACCACTCCAACCTTGCTGGCTTGCTCACTTACTCACAATTCCCACTCTTGGTTGCTTGTTTCTCCATTCACTCATGTCCCACTTACCCCATTCTGTAGGCCATGTTTCTCCACAAGAGCAACAGCACTCAGCACAGATGGAACTTTTGGGGATTCCCCTTCCCCGGGAGTGGGCAACAGGCAGAAGGAGCATGCGCGGCAGCGGGGACCTCAGCCTGGCTGCTCATGCTGAGCTGCTTGCCACTCAAATCAAGGACAAAGCAGCCATGGGGCCCGTGGACGAGGAGTCTTTGAATTCAACTTTTGGCGATAGCAGCAACCAGTGGCGGTCAAGCAATACCAGCAGCAGCTCACAGACGCACGCTGCGATACAGCGCATGACTAGACTGGACACAGCAGCATGGCAGATCGCATACAACGAGCTCAAGTTTTCTCGCCAGATTGGCGAAGGTTCCTTTGGGCGTGTGTTTCTTGGGAAGTGGCGGGAAACGACCGTTGCCATCAAGCTGCTGAACCCGACCGTGCGTCAGACCTCTCACGGCAGCGACTCTGATGACGTCGAGCTCGGCAGCCACCACCAGATCAACAGCTGCAAGCCTGGACTGCTGGATGATCTGGATAAGGAAGCCGGCATCATGGCTGCGCTCCGCCATCCGAACGTGGTCATGTTTCTTGGAGTCTGTTTAGAGCCACCATGCATGGTTGCAGAGGTGACTATCTTGCCCATTGCAGTCCTCTGCATCTCGTCAGCACAGCAAAAGATGCCTGACACCCCTCTCATCTGTATGCTGGTCGGTCTCACTGCGTGGCTGAATGTCTGTCTACCTGCCTGTATGTCTGTCTACTTGTGTGTCTGCTTGCACAGTCAAAAGCCCATCTGCATTCAAGGCACATAGCATTGGCAGGCAGGGTTGTCCTGTTGCAATTTTGCAGTTCTAGCTTGACATGGTGTGCATCCTTTCCGCTGCATGGCGCCACATGCAGATAAGCGCAATGCTACTTGCATGCTGTGGCTACTAGAAGCCAATTAGAGGAATGTACACAGTATGGCTCAGCCATACACGTATTCACTCAGATCGTCAGGCACTGCCTGAGACAGGTTGTGTGCTGTGTTGTTGATCTTTGCTGAAGGGTCCATGCACGATTTCCTTGCCCGCAAACTTTGAGCTCACTTGTATTTTGTGCTGCAGTTTTGTGCCAGAGGCTCACTGCATGATGTCCTCACGAGAGCCAGCCGTTCAAAGGTGGGTCTCTGGTTGCTTGGCCTTGTGCCTGTTTGCAATGTGAAGGTGACATCCATGTCGTGAGTGTGAACCTGATTGCAGCAAAGCTCATACTTGCAGGATCCAGCATCTCTCTCTTGTGTCGTTCCGCATTATTTAGTTTCAATGCAAAGGAAAAGACCACAGGTTGAGTTGGTCGGCACATTTTCGCCAACCCATGCGTTGTCATCGCGCTCACCCAAACTTCTTCATCATAACTTTGATTAGTATTGTGGCCTGTCAATTATCCATCTACTATGACAAGGCTCTGGCTGCTTGGTATGTTGATAGCTCCATGTGTGTGATGCAATGCAGCCCATGCTGCAGCAGTCACTGTTTAGTCTGTGTTCATGTTGCAAATGACAGTGTCCATCATGCTGTTCACATGGCGCACAAAAGCATGGTGCTGCACATGGTATGCGCATACTTGTAAAGCTGATCAGCAGCAATCAAGACCGCTAACTGATCCTAAGACATGTAACTGAACCCAAGACATTTAACTGAACCTAAGACATCTAACTGAACCTAAGACAGTTCAGTTACGTGTACGTGACTCTGCAGGCGCTGCAGCAGCAGTTGGACTGGGTGAGGCGGATCAACATGGCCCTGGATGCAGCCAAAGGCATGCTGTATCTGCACATGTGCCAGCCCCCCATCCTGCATCGAGACCTGAAGTCTGCCAACTTGCTTGTCAGCAAGCACTGGAAAGTGAAGGTACTGCATGCAGCCATTGCACATCCTGCCTTGCTGACAGCTTTGGCGTGCCGTGCATCGCTGCTGCATCATGACTGGACCCGTTCACAGAGTGTTGTTAAAGCAGCAAGGCTTTGAACAGTCCTGATTGTAAACTGCATGAATACTTTTGCTGTCATACTGCATGGCATGCTGATTCTCAGGGGGGGTCACACATGGCCCCCTCCACCCCCCCTCCCCTTTCCTTCTCTTTGATGTATGACTCCTCATGGGTTGTTGTGGCTGAGGGGCTGCATGCTTTGCAGGTTTCAGATTTCAATCTGTCTAGAGTGATGGAGGCATCCTCAATGGTCTCCTCTATAGCCGCAACTAATCCAAGGTACGCTTTGTGATACTTTCCCAGCAAGCCACAGAGTCATTCCTACAGCCACATGCAGATGTTAACACTGCACCCGACCAACTGCATACCTTCTGAGTGCATGAACACTGGGTTGGCTGCAATGTGCTGCAATGACTGTCATTGGCAATAACGGGTGCCAGATATTCAGGCTACACAATGGCTTGCTCCTCAACACAAAGTGCAGCATGCAAAGCAACAGAACTCAGTACCTCACCTGATGCATGGCTTGTGCTGCATCTCAGAGCACAATATACGGTCAAACTCAGAGCATGACATGCACCGTGACTCGGTTGCATGGCTTGACACCCACATCAGCTTGTGGCATGCTGGCCATGTGTCATTGGAAGCCTTCATCATAATCTTTCCCTCAGTCACAACTAGTGCAAAAAGCTAAATGGCAGTCAATCCAGAATCCCAGCATATACTCAATGCATGGCTTGATACTCAGGTGGGTTGCGCCAGAGGTGCTGGCTGGCAGCCATTACGGCAAGGCTGCAGATGTGTATGCCTTTGGAGTGATCATGTGGGAGATCCTGACCTGGCAGGTTCCTTGGGACGACCTGGGGCCGTGGCAGGTACAGCCCTGCCCCTGTCAAAGGCTTGTAACAAAAGCACTGCATGAGAAGACACTGTTATTGTGGTATTACTGTCTGGTGCATGGCGGCAGTGCCCACAGCTTGCAGCTTCCTAACGACTGAGGTGATGATGAGACTTGCAAATGCTACTCTGAATGAAGGTCTTGCTCAGGTCTGGTATGGTGTCACATTGACAGCATGTAGCCGCATGCTGAAGCGCTACTGTTGGGGCAGAGATCACATCATTCAAACGAGTTCTGCAGTATATTTGCAGCATTGACTTGTACCAGTGTGTGCATGTGTGCCTTTTTAGCAATGTGTCATTGAGGTGATGTATCACAAGTCACTACCTGAGATCATCTGACTGAAAGGAAGTTGCCAGACAAAAAGCTGTGGTTTCCTGTTCAGCTTATACAGCTGATGCAGCAAAGGAGGGTCAGCAGCCCTGCACAGACAGTGCTGACATGCAGGTGATGCGCAAGGTGGTGCCTGCTAGGTAATCCAACACAGGACAAGATGCATGTTTCTAAAGGCATGATGCTGACATGTAGGTTTTCATTGAGGTGGTGGATTGCGAAGGCTCGGCCTGAGCTACTGTCCCTACACACATTGCTTGACAGGGAGCTGCAACTGCCTGCTTGGCAGCCCCATATGGTACCCACGGGATGCCTTCTTCTACAAGGCATGACTCATCAGTGATGCTTACGTGCAGGTGGTGATTGAGGTGGTGGATCGCAAGGCCCGGCCTGAGGTACCACCACTGCACAAGCTGCCTGGAGGGGAGCTGTGCTTACACGATGAGTACATTGAGCTGATGGAGGACTGCTGGGCTCAGGACCCCCTGGCCCGCCCCAGCTTTGAAGCTGTCATTGGCAGGCTCAGGTGGACCCACTCTCCTTGATGCTATGCAAGAGCTGTTTTTACTATTTGCTCGTGATAGGCCTATTGTACAAGGCATACCCCAATGGTTGCCAGCATAGATTCACAATTTCTGCTGAGACTAAAGCCCTACCCCATGAGGGGCCATCGGCTCTTGTGCTATGCAAATGCACTGTCAATCCTTACCAGTGTTGAGGCATGCATTGGCAGACAACAGGAGACCGGCAGGCAAACAGGCATTCCTTGCATGCTGACAACCTGTGCACCACTGGTCATCCAGATGCGCGAAGCAGGCTGCTGAATGCTGTGCAGGCTGATCAATGATGCAGAGGCACAGCAGGCGCAGAAACTGACAACCTGTCTAAGACTGGTTACCCATGTACTCAAAACAGACTGTTGGGTGCTGTGCAGGCTGATCAATGATGCAGAGACCAACCTGCTGGCCCAACAGGCAGACAAGCGCCGCTCCAGCAGTGAAGGCTCTTCACATGGCCTATGCACCACTCACAAGGCATCCATTACAATCTCAGAAGGACTGCTGCGATCTGTGACTGAAGTGACAGAGGAAGAGCTGCCTGCAACTCAGCAGGCAAGACTTGTCCTGTATCATCTGCTTCTTTGACCTTATCAAGATGACCTTATCAAATTGACCTTAAACCTCATAAAGACGACAGGAGTGCTGTACACACTCCCCTGCAAACTCAGGCCAATGTTTTTCAAGCTTATGGTCATGAACACTTGCATATGCCCTGCCCTGTCCAAATGCTTGTCCTGCCCTTCCATAGACCACGTTGCTCCATTTGTTTACTGTGCTTGCTGTCTGTGCTCTCTGCCTGTGCTTGCTGTCTGTGCTTGCTGTCAAGGCAGTTGATGTTCTGCAACATATACAGCAAACAGACTTCCACAGACTCGCCTTTTGTTGCGCGCTCAAGGTCTGCTGAACTCTAGGCTGGGCAAGCATGTGGACATGCCATGTTACTGCGTGGCAGTGTGTTGAGCTCAGCACAGTATTGTCAATGTGACAACTTTTGAGTATTGAGTGACCTTCTGCTGCAGCATTATCAGGTTCTATTCTTTGCCAGCTACGAGCTGTGTGTCTGACAAAAGCATAAGCAACAGAACTTGAAAAGCGGTTTCATCATCATCATCATCATCATCATCATCATCATCATCATCATCATCATCATCATCATCATCATCATCATCATCATCATCATCATCATCATCATCATCATCATCATCATCACTATTGTTATTAATGGTAATGTTAACATAACTTGCTGCAGATACAAGAGGTGGTGACAGCTACAAAGGCTGCTCAGGCCTTAGTGGAGGAAGCACACAGAGAGATTGAGCTGAGTGGCATTCAGCCAGTGCTCAGACTGGCCTCCTTAGACGCAAAGATCCCCCTTTCGATGCTGCGTCTCCCTTCAGACCCTGCCAGTACCACTCCCAAAGAGCCCATCGGCGCTTGCCCATCGGGTCTGGATGCCTCCAATGGGCAAACGTGTCTCACAAGTCCTCCCATCTCATCCAAGTCCCGAAGGCGAGTCTCATGGAACTCTCAACAGCTCGCGCAGGTCATGTCTGACGTGGCTCACCACAAGGTTCACTCACTAGACATCGACGTGTCAGACAGGGGTAGGGCGGGGGGCAATGTCACCCCAGTTGACATGGCTGATGTTGCTCTGCGGAGAGCCCACATGGCGTTGGCCATGTCTACCGAGGCAGTTGCCGGGTCACCAACCAGAGACCTGGATCTGTCTGATCAGTGTACCATGACCACTCAGCTATCTGTGGGCCGGAGCACCGAGAGTCAAAGCTCAAGTGGCATGCCACAGAACAGCAGAAAACGTTCCATTGACAGAATGGTGTCACCCTTTGCACTGGCACCTGCTCCCTCGCGATCCTGATGCTACGACATCATGTGGGTAGCCCATGAGTGCTAGTCCTGCATTTTTCCGCTATCATGCCAGGGCAGGAGGCTGGGGTGCAATGCTGTGACACGTGCTGCATGCCCAATCACTAATGCCGTTTTTTGTTTTTTGTACAGATTTCTGCGTACTTACATTCTGGAGAGGATGTGTAACTAGTGTAGCTCTAGCTAGGAATGGAAGGATTCCGGTGTGTTTCTTTATGTTGGTCCACTGAGAACTGGCCTGTTAGACTCTACCCAGTGTTTGTTTTCAGGATGAGCAGATTCAGCATTGACGGACCTTTCCAGCTAGTCTACGGCACTTGCGAGTTGTTTTGGGATTTATGTCTTGCTTCAACCCAGGGCAGACGGTGCATAAGTTAGGTACAGAGGCAATGGTGTATTACGGAAGGCCCTGAACTGAGTTTGTGCTGCTAACAGTTGTTTTTTTGACATTCACTTTTGAATTGCATTGCTTGGTGGTATCAGCTTTTTTTAAGTGCATATCTTGGCCTTATTCAGCCACTCACGCTTTAATGCTCGAAAGCTTTCTTAGTACAACTCAGGCCTCAAGCCTGGGCGAACAGCTCAAGCACCTGCGAACCGAACCTTCTGTGCTGGCGCTCGTTTCGGGTACATCTGCAGAGTACTGTCCCAAGCATGCAATCTTTTCATCCGGCAGTCGTTTGTCGCCACACCGGGCGCTGCTTCTGCATGCCCACTCGACACTTTGGTCAAGCTGGACCGCGGGTTTAGTAAAATCTGATCCAAAAGTCTTCATTCATGCCCTCAATGAATCCGGAAGTTTACCCTAGTTGACCATCGCCAGTCAAACCTGAAGTCACGAGAGCCTCTAGATTTGCAATAAGTTTGCCACGCGCAGGGGTTAGATTCAACGCGC
>JAABUK010001382.1_pt1 | contig 46457 bp, 32 predicted proteins | sample 5559141 | NCBI WGS metagenome assembly JAABUK01 (sample SAMN10711869, study PRJNA513367) | rock metagenome | isolation source: Antarctica rocks | place: Antarctica: Victoria Land, Pudding Butte nord | collected 2016-01-03 | reverse complement strand
GATGCTTGTGCGTGGCGTATTTTGTCGACGCGCATAATCCGAAACTGAGCGCCTGCCAAAAGATCAGAAACTGATCTTAGCCCCCAACTGCAGTTGCCGCGGGCCGATGGACGAATAGCTGAAGCCCTGGGTTAGCGTGGTGACTCCGAACAGAGCGCTAGTCGCGGTTGTATTCGGCGCTCCAAAGGTTGGCTGGTTTGTCGCGTTATCTGCATCCATGCGGAGTTCCAAATGAAGGCGTTCGCGAATCTGGAAATTCTTAAAGAAAGACAGGCTTACTTCCGGTACGGCGCGGTTGCGGTAGTCGTTCCACTGGGGGACCGGCTGGAGGTTCAGGGTGAAGGGCTTCTGGATCAGCCACGCCACCTGTTCCGAGTCGCTGGCGCAGTTCTGGCGCGAATTGGTGTTCTGGTTAAGAGTGCAGGTATTGAACCAGCGCTTAAAGGTTGGGTTGGTTATGGTGGGGTCGACGCCGGTCGAGTAAGCGCCGCTGATGCCCAGCAGTGTTCCGGAAACCCATTGGGTGTAGCCGGAGACCTGCCATCCGTTGAGCACCGTCTTGACCAGGCGGTTCTGTTTCTTGAAGAGCTCTTCGGTGTAAGTAAAGACGAGATTGACGGTGTGGGGCGGAGTGCCGCCGTCACGCGGGATGAACTGGCCCGGAGCGTCCATGCCGTTGTTCAGATAGCTGGCAAATGTGCTGCTCTTGCCGAAGGTGCCGTTGAACAGGACAGACAGGCCGTGCGAGAGGCGCTTTTCGAACTGAAAGACCAGCGAGTTGTACTTGCTGGTGCCGAGCGGCATGAGGCTTTCGTGACGCTGGTGAACTGCGGATACGGCAACAGCGACTGCTGGAGCGTAAGGGTGGCGCCATTCAGCCCGGTGCCGGGTAGCAGACTCGCATAGGGATTAGGAACGCTGGTGCCGGTGAGGGCGGCTCCGTATTGCGTGTACTGCGCGGAAGTGACGTTGTTGCGGTTGTACGAAGTCGGCAATGAACGGCCAAAGCGACCGTTGTAAGAAACCTCAATCACCGAGCGGAACGGCAACTGTAACTGCACGCCGATAGAAACCGTGTGGCTGAAGGGCATCACCCGGAGGGGCGAGATGAAGGACACACCCTGGCCGACGTTCGTCAACAGACCGAGGGAACTGCCCGGGGGCGAGAGGATCCCTGTGGGGAACGGGTTCGCTAGCATACCGCAGTTCGCGCCGGTGCAACCGGTAGTGGTCAGCGGGACAATGCCGGCGGCGGAGATGGATGTGGCCGGAGCTGTCGAGTAGCTGAAGCCCGTGGTCGGCGCAACGTCGGCCGTCGGCGCGTACGTCACTCCCCAGCCGCCCCGAACAACCATTTTTTCCCACGCCTGGTAAGCAAAGCCGACGCGCGGCGCAAAGTTGTTCAGATCGCGTTTATAGGGCAGGCGGTTGCTGCTGTTCACGTAGAGCAATCCACCCGAAACAGCAGGCCCTCCAGAGAAACCAATGCGCGAGGTGGTGGAGCGATCAAACCCGGCGACCGCCTGATTGAAACGATCTGTGATGGGGGATTCATACTCCCAGCGAAAGCCCAAGTTGAGTGTCAGTTTCTTTGCGATGCGCCCGTCGTCCTGCGCAAAGCCTGAGTAGTAATGCTGGCCCTGGGCCGGGAACGAATTGAAACTGCTGCTGACGGCGCTTGGATAACCCAACAGGAAAGACGCCATCGAATCGCCTGACTGTGCGTTGGGCACCAACGGGTTGGATTGGGTGAAGCCTGCAGTGGCACTCACTGTGAACGATGCCGGAGGGCTCGACTGGTTATTCAGCATGTTACGGAACTCGCCGCCCAGTTTCAGAGTGTGTTTGCCCAGCGTTTTCGTCAGCGTATCGCCCACTGCAAAGTTGTTGCTGAAGTTGAGAGTGCTGTTACCGCCACCGAGCGTAAAGTAATTGGCGACCGAAATCTGCGGGAACGCGACCGTCTGGATCTGCTTAGTAAGCGCCGCAGGGAAACCGAGTTTGGCGGGGTCGTAGCCAACCGCATAGTACGCGATTCCGAAAACGTGGCGGTTCCAACTAGCGCGGGCGGAATTAACTGTCGACGGCGAGATAACTGAGGTCAGATTGATCCCACCGGCGATGTTGCCGCGGTAGTGCGAGAAGGAGTTCGACGCGAACCCCGCGTTTAGCGCCTGGAAGGCCGGGAGACCGGCGCCGCCGCCGTTGGTCTGGCCACGAAGGTCGCGGGTGAAGGTAATAAAGACCGTTTGGGAGTCGCTCAGTTTGTGGTCGACACGGAAGACCTGGGAGTTGAAAGGTTCGTGATCGTAGTTGGGATACACACCAACGTTTGGCTGGGTGCGCGCCGCGGTCTGCGTAGGGATCAAATAGAATTTCGCGATATTCGCCGCAATCGGATTGATGCGATTCGCAGGGATCACGCTTCCCGGGAACGTCGTTCTAGTGTAGCTGCCGTCGGCGTTTTGCAGGGTCGTCAGCGGATCGTAAATCGCGATGGCCGCGCCGCTGGTGCCGGAGACAAAAGTCTTTGAGAAGTCGCCGATTCGTTCGAGGGCAGTTGGTGAGGTCAGAGTGTTGCCGGTCGGCCTGCTGTCGCGATAGATATCGTGCGCGTAGGTAAAAAAGGTTCTGTTGCGACCGTCGTAGAGGTGGGGAAGGCGGATGGGGCCATCCAGCTCAACGCCCGGTTCATTCGAACGGAACGAGGAATTGGGAGAGCGGGTGGCGTTGGCTTCGAATGTGTTGGCGTTCAGGGCCGGGTTACGCGTCAGCCAACTGACCGACCCGTGGTACTGGTTGGTGCCGCTCTTGATGGACAGGCTGATTACGCCACCGCCGGTGCGCCCGAGTTCCGCATCGAAGACGTTGGTAATGATCTTCACTTCACCGACTGCGTCGGGCGGAGGCGAAATCGTGTTGGCCGCGCCGGTGCTTTCTCTGTATGTGTTTGGAGAGCCATTCAGCAGAACTTCATTGTTGGTCCCGCCCAGTATGCTGACATTGTTGTCGCCTCCGTCAAACGGCCTGACTGTGGTGCCGCCGGTAGCGCCAGGCGAATAGCGGACAAGCTGAAAGACATCCTTCGCGTAAGTGGGAACGGCTTCCACCAGGCTCTCGCTGATAGTGCTGCTTCTGGCAGACGAGACGTTGTCCAGCAGAGGGGCTTCGGCGGTGATGGAGATGGTTTCGGACGCAGACCCCAGCTGGAGCTTGAAATCGACGGCTTTGCGATCAGAACTGCGGAGTTCCAGGTTATTCTCGACGGTGGCCTTAAAACCGGGGGCAATCACGGTGACCGCATATTGGCCCGGATTGAGGGGCGGAGCCGTGTAAATACCGGACCCGTTTGTCTGGGTATTGGTAACGACATTCGTCTCAAGATTTCGGATCTCGAGTTTAGCGGCAGCCACAACAAAGCCCAGCGGATCTGTTACGGTTCCGGTGATGACGGCGCGGGTTTCCTGGCTAAAGGCGGGAACCGCAAGGGCGCACAAGGCGACCGTGAAACTGAGTAGACTTTGCTGTAATTTCATTTTCCTGGCACCCCGCGGGCAGAAAGTATGTGAATGGAGTTTATCGGGGATTTTGAATCGTGTCAATCGGTTTGGGAGGTATGTCGCGGCCACACGAGACTATCCTGTTAGAGCCAAATAAAAGTGTCCTATTGACTAGAAGCGGGAGAACCGCTGGATGGAAGAGGGACGAATTGCTTCATCGACGCGGGGCCGCGCTCGGCTGAAAGTGCTTAGCGAGGCAAAAAAGGGACTGATTACGCAGAAGCAGGCTGCCCATCATCTGGAGGTCACCGAACGGCAGGTACGGCGCATGGTGACGCGAATGCGCGAGCAAGGGGATCGAAGTATTCTGCATGGGTTGCGTGGCCAGCCTTCTAATCGCCGGATGCCGGCTGCGGCAAAGCAGCAAGCGCTATTCTTATCTTTCGCCGAAAGAATACGCCGATTTCGGACCGACGCTGCGGCGGCAGCTGGCAGCCGAGGGGGACGACGAGCGTGAAGGTACACGATCTGGCGGCGATCGCGCCCGGCAAACCGATCAACTCCGCGGTCTACAGGCTTTCTAACCTGACATCGATGCGGTGCGGAACGCTGGCCGAATACGGTGTGGAACGCTGGCCGAATGCGGTGCGGAACCCTGGCCGGCATTCCGCTCCGGGCCATACTCTCATGGGAAGAGCAACCCAGCGGACTGAATTTCAAACTCGTTTGGGGCAATGTGATCGATACGCATGTTTAGCCAGTCAAAGACGACAGAACGAACGGAGGAAGAGTTTGCGAGCCTGGCTGGCGATCTCGAGGCCGTATGGAACAACCCAGCTAGCGATGCGCGATTGAAGAAACAAATTGTGGGGGCATTGATTGAAGAGGTTGTCGTCGACACGGATGCTGCAAGAGGCGAAATCACCGCCGTCGCCCATTGGAAGGGGGGAGTTCACACAGAACTGAGTATGGCTCGAAAGCGACGAGGCCACAGTCGAGCTCACACATCGAAAGAAATTGTCGAAGCCGTTAGCTTCCTAACGAGGATTTGCTCCGACGATATGATTACCGGTACTCTGACGCGCAATGGACTACTCACCGGAATGGGCAACCGCTGGACGCGGGAACGGGTGGTTTCGCTACGCAGTCCCCACGGCATCTCTTGCTATAGCGAGGATCGACGCCATACAGAAGGTTGGCTGACCCTCACCGAAGCCGCCGCCCAGCTCGGCGTCAGCGGTATCACTCTTCGACTAGCGATCGAACGAGGGGAAATCGACGCCGAGCATCCATTGAGAGATGCGCCTTGGGTTCTCAATCGTCGCGGGCTGGAAATTGTGGCTGCAGCCCAGATCATCGTTTCCACCCCCGTGCTGTGTCACGATCGCGCCCTGCCCCCTGGAGCCAACGTCGATCCACAATGGCCCTTGAAGCGAGCGCGACATGGCGGCAACCAAACGCTTTCCGCGCAAGCCTATTGAAGCATCAGCCAATGCGGTGCCCCGAGTGATGAACATGGACAAGAACCCGGCATATCCGGCTGCGGTGGAACTGAGAATTGCCCCGTGTTCCTTGCTGTTACTAAGGTTGATTGGTTCGATGCTTGCACTGGATCCTCTATGATGAGCTCTCCGCTGCGTCAGACGAATATTTTGACTATACGGGATTCACGCGGGTCTGCTTACATCTCACAAATTCATTGCTGTTTTCTCCAATACACGCCGGTCCAATCAACTTGATGAATCTCCCCTGTTATCCCATGCTGAGCGCGGTAATCTTCCACAGCCAAACGGCAATTCGGAAGGGCACCATAATCATCAATAATCAGAACCCCCCCGACCGAGATCTTCGGGTACAAGGAACTCAGGGCAACGTAGGTCGATTCATACATGTCCCCATCGAGTCGCAGTACCGCGATGTTTTTTATCTGCGCGGTAGGCAGCGTATCGCGAAACCAACCTTTTAGGAATCGGACCTGAGTGTCCAACAACCCAAAACGCCTGAAGTTCTCTTGGACTGTTTCAATCGAAACCCCTAAATAAGGCGTTAAGCTAGCATGCTCATCTCCGTAATCCTGCGGATACGTAGCGGTGTCGGCAATCGGCAGTCCCTCAAACGAATCAGCAAGCCACACTGATCTTTCACTATCCTGATAAACAGCAAGGATCGCACGCATCAGAATTCCGCAACCACCTCGCCACACACCTGTCTCCACAAGATCACCCGGTACGCCATCCTGGATGATGCGAACGACACACTGTTCCAAATTGGTTAGTCGTTTCAATCCGACCATGGTTAGAGCTTCTGTGGGCCAATCTCTACCGACTTGCCGTAGAGCACGATCATACGGAAGTTGACTGCTCAAGCCGCTGTCCCACCGCTGGTCAGGAAACAGTTCTCGCGTTAGACATCGCTTCAGAAGATCGAGATACTCAATTGCTGGATCGAAACGGGGCAAGGAAACATTATTTTATATCGCCAGAACCGAGTTTACGAATTACTCACAGAAGAATCTCGCGCCGGACGACTATGATGTGCTGGTTGACGTTATCTTGCCGGCCAATATCGAAGAGGCTGCAACTATTCGGGTGGTTCAGGCTCGAAACTGCTCGCGCTTTGCGTTCGAAGCGCTGCCGCACTTCCGGCAGCGCCGCCGACGCTTCCCGCAATATCTTGATGACACAGTGCGGTCCAGACGGGTGTCCCGCGCCTTGTACACCTCACCCATGCCCAATTGGTCAAAATACCGAATACCGAACTCTAGTGTTTCGTTGACGTTTGCGATGATGAGCGCTGGCAATGAATCAATATAAGTTGGCTCATCTGTTGGCGTATGTCACAGGGCTGATCAACCAGAAGCTCTTGCTTCAGAACGAATATTTGGTCGCTGAGAATAGAATCCTGCGGGCGCACCTGCCCTCCCGGCTCCGGTTAACCGATCCGCAAAGATCAACCTTGGCTGAGATCGGCAAGCGTCTGGCTGCAAGGCTCTCGCCGAAGTTGCCTTGGTCGCCAAGCCGGAAACGATACTCGCTTGGTATCGACGGCTTATGGCCCAGAAGTTCGATGGCTCAAAGCATCGCTGCTACCCGGGCCGCCCGCCAGTTGGCGAGGACGTTGTGCAGCTTATCGTTAGCATGGCCTGAGAGAATTCCGGCTGGGGATACGACCGCATTGCGGGAGCCCTTTCCAACGTAGGTCATAAGATTTCCGAACAGACGGTGGGGAACATCCTTCGCCGGCACGGCATCGCCCCTGCTCCGAAACGCAGCGAGCCCACTACCTGGAAGAACTTTATAGCCGCGCATATGGCCGTGCTGGCCGGAACAGACTTCTTCACGGTAGAAGTGCTAACTTGGCGAGGTTTCGCCACTTACTATGTCCTGTTCTTCATTCAGTTGGAAACCAGGCGCGTCACTCTCGCTGGTCTGACGAGGAACCCGACCGCGGCATGGATGGACCAAATCGCCCGGACTGTGGTCGACCCCGAAACCGGATCCCTGCGGGATCAGCGTTACGTTGTTCATGACAGGGATACGAAATTCTGCACTTCGTTTCGGTCCATCTTGGAATCGGAGGGCGTGCAGTGTTTGACACTTCCGGCACGTAGCCCAAATCTGAATGCATTCGCCGAATGCTGGGTGCGTTCCGTGAAACAAGAATGCCTGCGAAAGCTGGTGTTGTTCGGCGAAGGATCACTGCGGCGAGCACTTACCGAGTACATCGCGCATTTTCATAAAGAGCGGAATCATCAGGGGAAAAAGAACCTCCTCTTGTTTCCGCCGCCAGAAACACCCCTGGCTAAGTCTCGCGTTGTTTGGCGCACAGAGCGCTTAGGCGGACTACTTAACTTCTACTCCCGTGCCGCATGAATATTTTGACCAATCGGGCTCACCCCCTTGGGTGCCGCCTGAAGGCATCAAGGGATCTAAGCTTCAGACCATATAGCCGAACGCGTCCGACAAGTGGTGCGGGCCTTGTCGCTTACTTTGTCGAGCTCGAGACTGGGAGATCCTTGACTCAAAGTGACCTCTGGAAATCGTTGATAAGTTCGCGGCAGTCCGGGTGAGGGCGGGTCCGCATGTCGCCGCCTGCATTCTTGGGCATGGCATTGACTGAGTTCACCCGGTCGCGTACGGCAGGATTAGCACGCGGGATATCGAGATCGAGCGTGAACCAACAACAGGCTCTTGCGGAGGCACAGCTTACCGGAAGTTACGCCTCCCTAACCCGAATGACTGGCAAGCACCGTGCCTGCGCTAAAGAGGCCCTGCTTCTTGGCAAACATCAGGAGCGGCCCACGATTGACTCGCTTAACGCCGAATGATTTGTCGCGGTACTTCAAGCATCAGCGTCTCCCGTCACTGTGGGAGGAGCTGTTTACGGCTCGCTACTTTGCGCATTGCGCTATATAGGGCAAAGCAGCAGCGATATAGTCTGGAACGTACGTTTACAGTCCTTGTGGTCCCAACAGAACCTGGCGCTTGCGGGCAGTGATCACTTCTGGGCAATGCTTCACAAAATGCGCAAACCTGCCCGGAACTGACTTTTAATCAAAGGGTCGCGGGTTCGAGCCCCGCCCGAGTCACCATCTATGTGTCTTTCTTATCTCTCAGGCTTCATATGCGGTACATCCATGTGGCCGTAGCGCGGTAGCAGTCGATAAGCCTCAAACGCCAGATAACCGCTTACCGCGCGCAAGATACCGGGGAGCGCCATAGCGGTCCGGCCTATTGCCCGGCAGTGTCCACTTCGACGGATTCCCATAGGGATCTTCAAACTTGTCCATCATTTCGTACAGGCGGGCGCGCATGTCGTCTGCATACTTCGTGTAGGCCGAATCGGCGATGGCGTTGTGCATCTCTTCGGGGTCGCGCTCCAGGTCGTAGAGTTCATCGATATCAAAGCCGTTGAAAACGTACTTGAACCGCTGCGTGATCGCGATTCTTTGCGTGTAAAGGAACTCGCCTCCGTAGTAGGCGCACATAATCTGGTCAGTCCACGCAGATGTTGCGGGATTCGCAAATAAAGGCTGGAGAGCGGTGCCATCCGCATAGGGCAGGGGTTTGCCTCCCGCGGCCGCGACGTACGTATGTGCAAGATCGTGAGTCTGCACCAAATGCTTCGACACAGCTCCAGCCTTGGTGTGCCCTGGCCAGCGAACTACTAGCGGAATCCGGTATGTCTCCTCATAGGGAATCCAACCCTTGATCCACATCTTATGGTTGCCGCACATATCGCCATGGTCAGTGGTGAACACAACCATGGTGTTGTTTGCCTGTCCTGTTTTATCCAGTGCATCCAGCATGCGCCCAATCTGCGTATCCAGTTGTTCGACGGAAGCGTAATAACACGCACGGCTTTGCCGGTAATCGTCCTCCGTCATATCGCCCCAGATTGAACTTTCTCTGGCGTGCATACCAGGCTTACCTGCGAACGTGTCACCAAAGCTTTTCGGTACGGGAATGGATTTGGGATCGTAACGGTCCAGATACTTCTTCAGTGGGAAGTACGGGTCGTGCGGGTCCACAAAATGCGTTTCCAGGAGCCAAGGTTTCGTGTCTTTTGCCAGGCGCCCCATCATGCGGATTGCCATCTCGGCAACTTCCCACGCGTGCGTCGCTTCCTCTGCGCCTTCGGTATAGCCCCACTCGGCAAATGGTTTGTCGCCCGGCCACTGGACCATCTTCAAGGGGTGCCTCTTCAGTTGCCCCTTCCGCGTTTCCACCTTGTCAGGGTTCAAGTCATATTTGCGAAGCACGGCGGGATCGCAGCCGTTGACGCCCGCCATTTCATAGCCGAAGTCGGCCGGGGAGCGTACCCAGCTTGCATGCCACTTTCCGACATACCCCATCCTGTACCCGGCTTCTTTCAGCCTGTGCGGATAAAGCACCACGTCGGGAAACATATCGCGATGCACGGAAGGCGCGGAATGGATCTGATTGAACACTCCGTTGTGCCAGTGGAACGCGCCGGAAAGAATCATGGCCCGCGCGGGGCAGCATACCGCGCTCGGAGTATAGCTTCGCTCAAAAAGCATGCCCTCTTTCACCAGCCGATTCAGGTTGGGCGTGTTGCACAACCCGCGATTCGAAATGCAAGCCCACTGTTGCTGATCCGACATGATGTGCAAAATGTTGGGACGCGTGCCAGACGTAGTGGGGCTTTGTGCCAGCAGAGAGCCACCAGCGACAGACTGCGCGAGAAAGTTACGGCGGTCAATCATAGTTAGTGTTTACGATAACGTAGTATTACTTTTAAGCGATGACCAGAAGATCTGTATTAGCCGGATCGGCCGCATTAGCTGGGGTAGCGTCCGAAGCACTAGCGCAAGATCAACCCAATCAAAAACCTAATATTGTCGTCATTATCTCTGACCAATTTCGCGCCGATGCGTTGGGCTGCATGGGAATGAATCCCATGAATCTTACGCCCAACCTTGACGGTATGGCCCGGCGGGGCGTGCTCTTCCGTCAAGCCATTTCTAACCAGCCGGTTTGCGCCCCCGCGCGGGCCTGCATGTTCACCGGTCAGTACCCGGCCCAGCATGGCGTTTGGAAAAACGCATTGGGGCTGAAGCCCGATGCGGTTACACTGCCCGGCGTTCTTCGCGACCAGGGGTATACGGCAAACTACATCGGCAAGTGGCATCTCTCCGCGCAGACTCCGACGGACCGAATGAGTGGGCCGGTGCCGCTTGCCAACCGGGGCGGATTTGCTGATTTTTGGGAAGCGTCAAACGCTTTGGAACTCACCTCGCATCCGTTTGAAGGCGATATGTACGATGGCGATGGCAAGCCGCTGCATTTCGCGGCCGAGTACCGCGCGGATTTCCTTACCGGCCGCGCCGTGCGTTTCCTGAAAGAGAAACGCCAAAAAGATAAACCGTTTCTTTTGGTGGTGTCCTATCTGGAAGTACATCACCAGAACGATACGGACCTGTTCGTTCCCCCGAAGAAGTACGCAACAAAGTTCAACAACCCGTGGGTACCGCAAGATTTGAGACCGCTTCCCGGCACATGGCCAAGCCAGCTGCCCGGATATTACGGATGCGTCGCGGGCATTGACGACGCGGTGGGTACGCTCCTCGAATCTCTCAAAGAGCAAGGCCTGCGGGACAACACCATTGTCGTCTTCACCAGCGATCACTCTTGTCATTTCCGGTCGCGCAATGCCGAATATAAACGCAGTCCCCATGAGAGTTCCATTCACATTCCGTTGATTGTGGAAGGCCCAGGCTTCAACCGGTCTTTGGAAATTCCAGAGCTTCTGAGCCAGGTGGATTTAGCGCCAACTCTGCTGGATGCAGTCGGCGCGACCGTGCCGCGCACTATGCAGGGCCGCAGCGCGATGCCTTTGCTGGACCGCAAGACCAGCGGCTGGCGAAATGAAGTTTATATTGAAATCAGCGAATCGCTAACCGGGCGGGCGTTGCGGACGCCTCAATGGACCTATGCCGTTGCGAAACCCAGCCGCGAAAGAATGAGCACTCAATATAACGAGTACATGCTTTACGACCGATTCGCAGATCCTTTTCAACATGTGAATCTGGCGGGCCGAAGCGAAACCCGCGATATTTCTGCGCACTTGCGGCAAAGATTAATTGAACGCATTACGGAATCCGGCGATCCCAAACCTGTTATCGATCCGCCATTTATTCCTTACGTGTAGAACCGCTTACGGCCGGCTGCGGCCCTTCTTCTGGATTCCGTCGAGCGTGGCAGCCATTGCTTTTACGCGCGCCGGTTCCCGATCAGCTACATTTTCGCGCTCACCGGGATCTGTGGCGATATGGAAAAGCTGTTCCTGTGGATCATTGCCTAATTCGTTGCCCGTCAGGTTTCTCTTTGGGCCGCCATGATGGCGAATCAACTTCCACTCACCTTCTACCAGCGAGAGCGAGCTGGCATGCTCCACCAGATAAGGCCGGCCTGTCTTCGATTGTCCGAGGAACGCGGGCAGTAAATCGAAGCTGTCCGGGGCTGCGGCGTCAGGCAACTTTTGACCGGTGAGAGTGGCCAGTGAGTGCAGCAGATCCACATGGCACATCAGCGCATCGGACGTGGTATCAGGCTTAATGTGCTTCGGCCAGCGGATTAGAAAGGGCACGCGTGTGCCGCCATCGTAGTTGCTGTACTTGCCCCCGCGGTAGATTCCAGCGGGCTTATGGTCACCGGCTTTTTCACCGGCTTGGTCTTTATAGCCGTCATCGAGCACGGGGCCATTATCGCTGGCGAAGATTACGATTGTGTTGTCCGTCAGCTTTAATTGATCCAGCGTGTCCAGTACCTGACCCGCAATCCAATCAAGTTCGAGGATGGCATCCCCGCGCGGTCCCATATCGCTCTTGCTGGCAAAGCGCGCATTCGGAAGCCGGGGCACATGGATATCGTGAGTGGCAAAGTACAGGAAGAAAGGCTTGGCCTTTTCCCGCTCCAGAAATCCGAGGGCTTTCGAGGTGAACGTGTCGGCCATATCTTCGTCCACCCAAAGCGCCGATTTCCCGCCTTTCATGTAACCGATGCGGCTTACTCCGTTCACAATAGCCATGTCATGCCCGTGGCTGGGGTGCATCTTCAATAGCTCGGGATTGACTTTGCCGGTGGGTTCGCCGGGAAAAGGTTTGTCGTAGCTCACTGAGATGGGGTCTTTCGGGTCCAGGTTCACCACTCTGTGGTTCTCCACGTAAACGCAGGGGACGCGGTCGCCTGTGGCAGGCATGATAAACGAATAATCGAACCCAATTTCAAGGGGTCCCGGTTTGATCTCGCTGTTCCAATCGATAGACCCAGCGCCCAGCCCCATGTGCCACTTGCCCACAACGCCTGTGCGGTAACCGGCTTGTTTCAACAGGGAGGGGAGAGTGGTGCGGTTGCGGTCAATCAGCAGCGTTGCGTCGCCCGGGAGCACGCCGGTGCCTTCTTTACGCCACGCGTACTCGCCGGTCATCAGCGCGTAGCGCGATGGCGTGCACGTTGCGGAAGGTGAGTGGGTATTGGTGCCCCGCATTCCTTGCGCCGCCAAACGGTCCAAATTGGGCGTCTGGACCTTGGTGGCGCCGTTGCAGCTTAGGTCGCCGTAGCCCACATCATCGGCATACAGCAGCACGATATTTGGGCGCTCGGGCGGTGCGGCTGAAACGGTTGCGCCGAGCGCGATTGCTGCGCCTGAAGCCTGCAGAAATGCTCTTCGCGTAGTCATAAGGTTCTCCAAGGAACATCCATCCGTCGGCCTAATGTTGGGTTCCATTGTGCTTGAGCCACTCGGCGTACGAGTGCTTCTTCGGGCCGGTATATTCAATGGTGTCGAAGAAATCCGTTTGCCCTAACATGCGCGGGTCTCCTTCTGCCCTCAACAATTCTTCCATCCGCTCGCGAAGCTTGCGCTTGGTTTCGGCATACTTCGGATCGGTCGCCAGGTTCTTCATATTGTGGGGATCCGCCTCCACAGAGTAAAGCTCTTCCATGGGCCTTTTGCCGAAAGACAGTTCGTAAAATTTATCGAAGGTGGAAAGAATAAATTCTTTCGTTGGTCCGTTGTCCACATTCGTGTATCCCGTCTCCGGATTGCCCGCTGGCCAGCGGTCCGGGGCGTAATTCCGCATGTATACAAAATCCGGTGTACGGATCGCGCGAACGGGATAACCGGCGTCGTTCGGGCGTCCGATATCGTGGCGCTCTTTGCCTGTCAACATCACATTCCGTGAAGTATCCACACGGCCCGATTGCTTCGACAGCAGCACGTTCAAGAAGCTTGAACCTGTCATGGTGGCTGCCACGGGCAAGCCGGCCGCCTCCACAAACGTCGGCGCAAAATCGCGCACGTTGATAAAATCGTCCACCGTACGCCCGCCCATTATGTGTTTGCCCCAGCACACGGCCAGCGGGATATGGAACCCATCTTCGTAGATTTGCCCTTTCACGCGCGGAAAAGGCATCCCGTGGTCGCTGGTAACCACCACCAGAGTATTTTCAAGTTCGCCTGTTTTTTCAAGGTGATCGAGCGCGCGCCCCACGTGCCTGTCAAACCACTCCACTTCGAGCGAGTAATCCAGCAGATCGCTTCGGACAATTTTGTTATCGGGCAGGTAAGGCGGCACCTTCACGTCACTTAGCTTCTTACCCGCCCGCAAGCCCGAACCCGGTTCATAAGGACGGTGCGGCTCATGCCCGCCTAGCCAGAAGCAGAATGGCTGGCCACTTGGTTTATCGTGAAGAAACGCCTGAAAGTTTTGCGCGTAATCCAGGGGAGAGATCTCCGCCGTGGCGCCTGGCGCGGTGAGCGCGTTCCATTCCTTGCCCGCCGGATTGTGGGGCCAGCCTGTGGATTTGTAATCGCCCGGCCCCCAGCCTTTACCGGTGCAGCCGGAGAAGTAACCTGCTTTCTCTAACACATCCGGATACACCAGAAAATCGCGCGGGAAAATACTCTGATGATTGATCGCTTCTTTTAGCTGCCAGGTATTGCGTCCCGTCAGAATGCTCGCCCGGCAAGGGCTGCACTTCGGGTTCGATGTGAACGCATTCCGAAACAGCACTCCTGCTTTGGCCACGCGATCGAACGACGGAGTTTTCACCCAGTCGCACCCGTATGCGCCAGCGTGGTCCGGACCCCAATCGTCAGCGATCGCGAACAAAATGTTAGGCGGCTTGTTTCGCTGTATCGCGGGCGCGGCTTGCGATGCGGCGCTGGTAAACATGCCGGCTGCTACCCCGCCCAAGGCTTCACGCCTTGTCAATCCAGAACTAGCCATGGCTTATCCTAATCCAACGCGGGTGCTTTCCAGCTTGATAAGATTCCGAGATGCTTCGGGTCTACGTTGCCACTGCTCTGCTCAGCACAGCTTCCCTCTTTGGACAAACCGGGTCCATTTTGGGAGTGATCACGGATTCCTCCAGCGCCGCGATTCCCTCGGCGGACGTTACCGTAACCAACAGTGCTACCGGCCTCACCCGCAACTCGCAAACAGACGGGCAGGGCAATTACGCCGTGCGCTTGCTGCCGGTAGGCACGTATCGCGTTGAGGCGCGGAAAGCCGGTTTCGGCGCATCGGTCCGGGAAGAGATCAAGCTCGACGTGGAACAGGTTTCCCGCATCGACATCACGCTGAAGCCGGGTGCCGCAACTGAGACCATTCAGGTGAGTGCGGCGGCGCAATTACTCGATTCCGAAACCTCCACCGTGGGTCAGGTAATCGATAACAAGCGCATCGTGGAGCTTCCTCTGAATGGGCGCAACTATGTGGCGCTGGCGCTTCTGACCGCGGGAGCGGTGCCGGACAACTTGGGCCGTACTGGCGGCGAAGGCGGCTTCTCCGCGTCTGGACAGCACCAGTATCAGGTGAACGTTACAGTCGATGGCCTGGACAACACCACGCGCGCTTCCGGAGGCCCGCTCGGTTACGAATCGCAGGCCGTTAAGCCATCTATCGATGCAGTGGAAGAGTTCCGGGTGGTCACGAATAATCTGGCCGCGGAGTTTGGATTCCGCATGGGCGGCCAAGTTTTCGTCACCACCAAATCCGGTACCAATCTGCTGCACGGCACCGGCTATGAGTTCCTTCGCAATGACAAATTCGATGGCACCAATTTCTTCGCCAACAGGAATGGTTCGGGCAAACCGTCGTATCGCCAAAATCAGTTCGGGGGCACACTGGGCGGCCCCTTGCGGCGCGATAAAACATTTCTCTTCGGCAGCTACGAAGGGCTGAGGATACGGCTCGGCAACAGCTTCGTTTCCACCGTGCCGACTTTGCTGGAACGCGCTGGAAATTTCACCGAGATTCGCCCCGTTTTCGATCCCGCCACCACCACCGGCACCGGCGCCACTCTGGCCCGTACCCAATTTCCCGGCAACATCATTCCGCCCTCGCGATGGGACCCGCTGTTTCCCAAACTGCTTGCACTGTACCCTCTTCCGACAAGCCCGGGCATTACGGGCAATTACTTTTTTTCGCCCACCGAAAGCAACGATTCGAACTCTTACGATTTCAAGGGCGACCACGCCATCACCGACACCAGTCGCATTTCGGCACGCTACAGCCGCCGCGATAAGAACCGCTACCAGCCGGGCCCTCTTCCGCTTCCCGCCGATGGAGGAATGGCCACCGCGACCGCCTTGGTGAGCCACTCCGCCGTGTTGAACCATACACAGGTTTTTAGCCCGACTCTCACCAACGAATTGCGCTTCGGCAGCTCAGTGATCCGGTCTCAATTCGACATCCCCTACAGCACCGCCCTCTTCAGCGACTTCGGGATCAAAGGCATTCCGAAAACGAATCTGGCTTCGTCGAACGATCATGGGCTTTCACTATTTACGCCGGCCGGGTACGCGCAACTGGGCTCCCGCGCTTTCTGGCCAAATTTCGATGACTTCACTCTGTATCAGTTCAACGACATCGCTTACAAGACTCTCTCCAGCCACACCGTAAAATTCGGCGTCGAGTTTCATAAAGAAAACGTAGATCGCAACGCCGCGCGCTTTGCCCGTGGCCAATTCGTTTTCAATCGCGAGTTCACCGCCAACCCGGCCGACCGGGCGCGAACCGGAGACGGTCTAGCCGAGTTCATGCTTGGGCTCGCCGCCGGTGGAACTCTCAGCAATGAGAATGGCGAGAGCATCAACGCGAACTATCTGGGCACCTTTGTCCAGGACGATTGGAAAGTGAACCGCAAGCTCACGCTCAATCTAGGCCTTCGCTATGAGATTTTCTTCGCCCCTACGTTCCCCGCCGGCAAAGTCACAAACTTCATCGCAGATTTAAGTCAAACTGGCGCAAATGCGCGGCTGCAGTACGAAAGGCCCAAGAACGGAAGCGATTGCCTTTGCGAACAGGATCTGAATAATTTCGGGCCGCGCATCGGCCTTGCGTATCAACTCACGCCGAAAACAGTAATTCGTTCCGGTTTCGGCATCATCTACGGCCAGGCGGACCAGTACCGCACGCAGGTGGCGCGCGCCAACAATCAGGCGCCTGACTTCATTTCACTCAGCTTCGCCACCACTGACCGAATTAATGCCCGGCTGGTTTTGAAAGACGGTTTTCCGCCCGTGGAATTGCCGGCCACCACAGTACCCGGTCCCAATCTGGTTGGCGCTTTTACACGCCCCCGTTTTCTTCCCACGCAATATTCCGAGCAGCGCTTCTTCGACATGCAGCGCGAACTGCCGGGCGGCATCCTGGTCACGCTGGGCTACAACGGCAACGGGACACATCATCTGCTGGCGGCTTTCGATTACAACTTGCCGCAATCGCCCTCCGCGGCTACTGTGGCGAGCCGCAGACTGCTGCCCTATTACACCAGCATCTCAACGGAGCTGGCTCTCGGGAATTTGAGCTACAACGCGTTCACCTGGAAAATGGAAAAGCGTTTTGCCCGCGGCCTGCAATTCCTCTCTTCCTATACGTGGGCGCACGCGATCGATAATGTCGGTGAAGAATACAACGACACGCCGGGGCAAGGCTCCGTGAATCCGTACAATCGCGCGCTGGACCGGGCCAGTTCCGTTACCGACGTGCGCCATTCTTACGTGCTTAGCTCAACTTATGAGTTGCCGTTCGGACGCGGCCGGGCGTACCTGACGCATGGCCGCGGCTTCGACTATCTTTTGGGCGGCTGGCAGGTGGGCGGCATCTTTACGCTTCGCACCGGAACTCCATTCACAGTGACCACCTCCGGAGGCATCACGAATGCGGGCGGAGAAGACCGGCCGAACCGTCTGCGAGACGGTACGCTGCCGACCAGTAAACGCACAGTAGACCAGTGGTTCGACCTGAGTGCCTTCGCAGTCCAGCCGCAATATACTTATGGCAACTCAGGCCGTAATATTCTTCGCGGACCCGGTCTGAAGAATGTCGATTTCACCCTGCAGAAGTATTTCACTCTTCAGGAGCGCTTGCGACTTCAGTTCCGCGCCGAGGCTTTCAATCTGACCAATACACCGGCGTTCGGATTGCCCAATGGCAACCTTAACGGTACTGGCGGTGGCCTGATTACGACGGCAGGCGAACCGCGCCGCATTCAGTTCGCGCTGAAGCTTTTGTTTTGAAATCAGAATACGTACTTCGCGCTGAACTGCAGAATGCGCGGAGCTGCGGCACTCAGAATCCTGCCGAAGTTAGGGCTGGAAAGTGTGCCGTTCGGGTTCCCAAAGTTCACTTGGTTAAATACGTTGAAGAACTCGCCTCGAAGCTGAATCTGTTGTTTCTCGTGAATCTGAATTTGCTTGAAAGCGGCAGAGTCGCAGTTCACTGCACCGGGACCGTACAGAATGTTGCGCCCAGCGCTTCCGTACAATCCGGTCGCTGGCATAAATGCGCCTGTGTCGAAATACTGGTTGATGGATTGCGCCCGTGTTCTACCGCCTGCAACTTTCGAATTTCCCGTTACATTGGGGCGGTCAGTGGTGTTCCCGTCGAAGTTTGTGTCAGTGCCGGAGAGGATGTTGACCGGCTGCCCGCTGCGCGCCGTCACAATCCCATTCAACTGCCAACCGCCTAAAATCCGGCGTCCCATCCATCCGCCGAGGTGTACTTCCGGAACCTGATAGACCCACGAGAGGGAAAATACATGCGGAGTATTGAAGGCCGACACCGCGCGGTCCTGCGCCAGGTTATTCGAATTCACAAACGAAACCGACGAGGCACCCGTTGGGTCGTCCGAAAGCGTGTCGATCGATTTCGAAAACGTGTAGTTCGCCAGCACTGAAAAATTGCGGGCAAAACGCCTGGTGAAGGTAATCTGCAGAGCGTTGTAGTTGGCATTCGCGGCGGTCTCCGTCTCGAATATAGGGCCGAAGATACCCGGCAGATAAGGACGCCGGCTATTTACGTTGGCCGTTGTGGAAACGCCGGGCACAAATACCGGCGAATTCGCGTCTCGCTGCAAATACAGCTTGCGCGAAGTATTGCCCACGTACGCGGCCTGCACATTCATTGCCCCGCCAAGCTGCTGCTGCAGAGCGAAACTATATTGCTGTACGTAGGGTGAGCCTGAATTTTCACCCAGGTAGTTCGCGCTCAAAGGCAGTACGAACTTTGGGTTCGCAGCGTCAAACTTGTACGGGTAAGGGCTCCCGCCGGCTGCCGCCCAGGGATCAGTCAGATTTGCCGTACTATTCAGAGTGATATCGGCGATAAACGGTTGGTTCTGCAAATTCGACGTAAGGTTTACCATCCCCACCGCGTAAAAAATTCCGTAACCCGCCCGAACCGCGGTTTTTCCGTTCCCGAACACATCGAATGCTATCCCCAGGCGAGGCGCGAAGTTGGTGTAAATTGTGGGAGCGATGCCGTCCGGGATGCCGGGATCGCCAGGGAACAGCAAGCCCGCCGGAGCCTTCGGAATCCTTGTGGAGTGCTGGCCGAAGCGGAACGTGCCAAGCGCGCCCCCCGCGCTGACATAGGGCGGATTTAATTCCCATCGCAAGCCAAGGTTCAGCGTGACGCGGCGGAAGGCCTTCCAGTCATCCTGAACGAATAAGGAAGAGTTCGTTTCGTGAAAATCACGGTTCAAGCCGCTGTTCTGGCGAAAGGTATTCGCCATTCCCAGCAAAAAGTCGGCTTGCGCATTTTTGGTGAAAGCCCCCGTGAAGCGGACCTGTCCAGCGCCCAGCCAATTGCCCACTTCCTGGAAATGATTGAACAGCAGAGAGCCGCCTACTTTAAGGGTGTGCGCGCCCCGCACCAGCGACAGCATTTCAGACACGCCGAAATTCCGCTGGGGCTGCGTTTGATCTCCGAACGTTCCTGCTTGCCAATAGCCGTTTACAAAGATCTGCGGCGGCCGCGAAGGCAAAGCGCCCAGCACAACCTTGCTTCCGAAATCGGGCCAACTGGTTTGAACGGATGAGTGGTTCCCGTATTCGTTCAGCGTGTAGTTGAAGCGCGCTTGGCTAATTACATTGGGCGTAAGTATCCACTGATCGCTGATCACGATGTTGTTTTGCTTGTACTCGCCCGTCGACAGCGCCCAGTTCGGCACTTGAGTTCCACTGGCGAAGGGAGTGGTGATGGTACTACGGTCCAGAAAAACCGTGGCTGAAAGTTTATTGCCGGAAGTGAGTTGATGATCCACCTTGGCAACTCCCTGATCGTCATTCACCGGGGCACCGGCGGAAGCACTCAAAGTCCCATTGGCATTATTCGGCAGCGGCACCAGCGTGCTCAGAATTTTCTGGGCTACCGGGTCTAGCCGGGCAAGCGGGATTATGCCGTTCGGAAACACCTTTCCGGTCTGCGGGTCAACAGGCCACTTGGCCGCGGGTAGCGCTGAGAAGTCACCCGCGCGTTGCTGAGCGGTGGGCACCAGGCCGCCGTTCACGAAGGCTTCCGTCCTCAACCTCAATCCCTGATACGACGTGAAGAAGAATGTGCGATTCTGCCGCACCGGGCCGCCGAATGCGAACCCGAACTGGTTCCGCTTGAGAGCGTTCACACCAGGCTGGAAAAAATTGCGAGCATTGAATTTGTCATTCCGAAGGAACTCAAAAGCGCTGCCGTGAAAGGCGTTGGTTCCCGAACGCGTGATCACATTCGTAACTGACCCCGGCAACCGCCCATACTCCGCGTCGAAGTTCGACGTGATCAAGTGATACTCTTCCACGGCGTCGGGATTCGGTGCCTGGTTCCCGCCGTTGCGAAACAGCGCGTTATTGAACGCGCCATCCAGGTAGAAGTTGTTAGCGCGGACGCGCGCCCCATTCACATTCATGTTGTTGGCGTCGTTGTTGCCGGTCAAGGAAGTGTTTACGTTGGAAACGCCCGGCATCAGCACCATCAGGTCATACACATTGCGGCCATTGAGCGGCAACTCGCGAACGCGGCGGCTATCTACGGTGCCGCCCAGTTGTACATCGTGAGTGTCCACTTGCGTCACATCGCCCGATACCTCGACAGAATCCGTGACTTGGCCAACAGGGAGCGCAAAATCCACGCGAGCATTCTGGTTCACTTCCAGAACCACGCCGGTGCGCTGCTCGCGCTTGAAACCGCTGGCCTGCGCGTCCATCGTATAAGGCCCTGCGGGTACATTGGTGAAAATGAAATCGCCCGAACCGCTCGATGCCGCAGTGCGCGTCTCCCCGGTTTGCGGATTCACCAGACGCACCGCCGCGCCTGCCACACGCGCGCCTGTCACATCCGCGACAGATCCGGCGATCGTGCCTGTCGGAGTCTGCCCTTTGGCGCATACAAAGCAAAAAAGAAATAGTAGAAGGTAAAAACTTAGCGGTTTCATCAAATTTATTATTGCGCCGTAAGTGTGGCGGGATACAGTAGGAAAAACAAAGTGCCTGATGCCAACCTGCTCGCTTCCAGCCTTCCCCAATCTGCCATCTCCCGCCGCGCCGCGATCGCCGCGATGGGTGCCGCCGCATTTTCAAATGCGGGAAGTCTATCGTTTGCCGCAAGCCGGCAGAAGAAACGCAACCTTCTCTTCATCGCTATTGACGATCTGAACGATTGGATCGGGTGCCTGAACGGGCATCCCGGCGTAATCACCCCCAACCTGGACAGGCTGGCAAAGCGCGGAGTACTTTTCACCAGCGCGCACTGCGCCGCACCCGTTTGCAATCCCTCGCGCACGGCCTTGCTGTACGGCAAGCGCCCCTCCAGTTCAGGCGTCTACAACAATGACCAGCCGCATCGGCGGTCGCCGCTGCTGCAAGATGCCGTAACGCTGTCGATGCACTTTCGCGAGAACGGTTATCGCGTGATCGGCGGCGGCAAAATTTATCACGAGCGCTATCCTGATCCGCAAAGTTGGGATGAGTATTACCCGTCGAAAACGCAGACGAAGCCTCCGGATCCGCAGCCTGAAGGTAAGCCGCTAAACGGAATTCCCGGCACGATGGCGTTCGATTGGGGGCCCATTCCGAACTCTGAAGAATCCATGGGCGATTACAAAGTTGCCGACTGGGCAGCGGCGGAACTCGGCAAAGTTCAAGCCAAGCCGTTGTTCCTGGCCTGCGGTATCTGGAAGCCGCACTTGCCCTGGTACATTCCGCAAAAGTATTTCGATATGTACCCGCTGGATAAGATTACGCTTCCGCTAGTCAAAGATGACGATCTCGACGATGTTCCGCCTATCGGCAAGCAGATGGCGATTACGAAAGCCCGCGATCACGAACGCGTTCTGAAATACAAGCAGTGGGAATCGGGCGTCCGCTCTTACCTGGCTGCTATCACTTTCGCCGACGCCCAAGTCGGTCGCGTCCTAGATGCTTTGGAACATGGTCCGAACGCCGCCACCACCGACATCGTTTTGTGGAGTGATCATGGCTGGCACCTGGGCGAGAAACTCCACTGGCGCAAGTTCACTTTATGGGAGCGCAGCACGCGCAACGTGCTTATGATTTGCGCCCCGGGGCTTACCAAACCGGGCAGCCGCTGTGACCGCACTGTCAGCCTGCTGGATATTTACCCCACAGTCACGGAACTCTCTGGGCTGTCTCCGCGCGAGGGCCTGGAAGGCCGCAGCCTATTGCCTCTGTTGAAGAACCCGTCCGCGCGCTGGGACCATGCTGCAGTTACTACTTATCTTCGCGGGAACCATGCGGTGAGAGACGCGCACTCCCGCTACATTCGGTATCACGACGGTACCGAGGAGTTGTATAATCGCGATCGCGATCCGAACGAGTGGACCAACATCGCCGACCGGCCGGAAGAACAAGATAGAAAGCGCAAACTTGCCATGTCTCTGCCGAAATCGGACGCCGCAGATGTGCCCCGTGACCGCACGACTGAGGAAGGGGATTCGGCTTGAATTCTAATAAATCATAATAGGATGTCCCCAATTTCCATATGTCGTCTCTGCTTCGGTCTGCCTTGCTTAGTCCGTTCGCGCTTTTCGGTCTCTTGGCACGGAGCCAGACCTATGCGCCAGATTCAGGTAGGCGCCAGACTGGGGTTTTGAGATGAAGACGTCCCGCCGTGGTTTCCTGCAAGGTGCAACCGCGCAAGCAGGCACGGCCGCACTTGCAGCGGATACACAAGGCCACCCAAACATTCTATACATCCACTCCCATGACAGTGGCCGATACCTGCAGCCTTACGGATTTGCGATTCCTACACCGGCTCTTCTGAAGCTCGCCTCCGAAGGGGTTCTCTTCCGCAATGCATTTAGCGCCGCGCCCACTTGCTCGCCCAGCCGCGCCGCCCTGCTCACGGGAGAGTCTCCGCACCAGAATGGAATGCTGGGCCTGGCGCATCGCGGCTTCGCCTTGAATGATTATCGGAAGCACCTGCTCTATACTTTGCGCGATGCCGGATACGTTTCTGTTCTCGGCGGTCTTCAGCACATTGCGGCCAAGCCCGAAACGATCGGATATGACGAGATTTTGCCCCATGCGTCAACGCACGTGGCCGATGTTGCTCCGGCCGTAGTCTCTTTCCTGAATCGCAAGCAGACCAAGCCGTTTTTCCTCGATGTCGGCTTCCAGGAGACTCACCGCGAATATCCGAAACCTACCGCGGCCGACGATCCCCGGTATACGCAGCCTCCTTCTCTACTCCCTGACACACCGGAAACCAGACTCGACATGGCGAGCTACCACGCCAGCGCACGCGTACTCGATCAAGGCGTCAAACAAGTGCTTGACGCGCTGGAGCGCAACGGTTTAGCTGCGAACACGCTTGTCATCAGCACCACCGACCACGGGATCGCCTTCCCGAACATGAAATGTAATCTTCTGGACACTGGTTGGGGTGTATCTCTGATTATGCGGGGCCCCGGTTTATTCCAGGGCGGCAAAATATGCGATGCGATGATCTCCCATCTCGATCTCTACCCGACCCTGTGCGAGCTGATTGGCGCCGCCAAGCCCGCCCGGTTGACAGGGCGTTCCTTTCTGCCTGTCTTGCGCGGTGAACAAAAAGAAATCAACGATGAAATCTTCGCTGAGGTCAGCTATCACGCGGCCTACGAGCCAAAGCGCGCCGTTCGCACGCATCGCTACAAGTACATCCGCCGTTTCGGCGATTACCGCAAACCCGTTTTGCCCAACTGCGATGACGGCCTGAGTAAGACCGTTTGGCTGGAGTATGGGTGGGGGCGGCAGGAGCTTCCACCTGAAGATCTTTACGACCTGATTTTCGACCCGGAAGAAAACCATAACCTGGCCTCCGATCCACGCTATTCAGCGGCGCTGAAAGAAATGCGGGGCCGTCTGGATTCCTGGATGAGCCGGACCAATGATCCTCTCTTAAAAGGTCCGGTCCCCTTACCCGCAGGCGCTCGCATAAACCCGCAGGACGGAGTTTCGCCCCGAGATCAGCCCGGCATGCGCATCTAACTTTCACGCTCTTGCTTTCCGTTCTTGCCTCAACGCTTGGCGCGAGGCGGAAAACCGTGGGCGTCCCGCTCTTAGGGCGCGACATCCGCTGTTCGAATGTACTAATCGGGCATCCGTTGCATCGCCGCCTGCAACTAAATTTACTCTGGAGTGCGCTGGGCCCGATTAACTTTTGCCGACCGCGCGCGATTTTGTCGCCACCAGCGATGCGATCCGGATTAGCATCTGGTTCACCGGGTCAGGCGATAAATGAACAGGGCTGCGCGCTTGGTCTGAACCGGCTGGCGACTCAGATCGATGGTTTCGCCAGGAGCGTGCGCTCCTCCGCCTAATGATCCGAATCCGGAGATGCTGTCCACGTAGGGTGCAACGAAAGAGATGTCGCCAGCACCTCGCCTACCGGGAGACAACGGTTCCATGGCTTCCATGTTCAGGTCCAAATTGACGCCGTTCAACACTTTCAGCAAAGCTCGATTTCCCTCCGTGGCGGCCATAGAAGGATACTTATCTTCAAACGTGATTTCGGCTCCGGTCTGTGGCAGGTGCAACGCAACAATAGCCTTCATCTTTTGCCGTACTTTTTGCAACTGTTCGTCTGAGACCGTGCGAATATCGCCCGCCGCATAAGCTGACGACGCGATGATGTTGAGCTTTCCGATTGCGGTGCCGGTGTTTTTCACCGGATCGAAGCTAACGTTCGACCCGCCAACGATCACGCCCGCGTTGTAAGTAAGGTCAGGCTCTTTCAATTGCGATTCGAACGCAGCCAGAATGCGGGAGATTTCGTAGATGGCGCCGCTTCCCGTGCGTTCGTTAAAGATGCCTGAAGAGTGACCCTCCACACCGGTAGTTTTCAGCCGCCACGAAGAAGCACTGCGGCGTGCGATGGTGGCGAAGTCGCGCCCACTGTTGCGAGCCCCGCCTTCGAACTCAATTGCAGCCTCGCTCGCTTTCCCCGCTGCGATGAAGTCACCGCGCGAAACGGTCAGCGGATCGCCGGCATTTTCTTCATCGCCTGTCAGGAACGCAGTGATATTAGTGCCGTCGAGCGTACCCGCGGCCTGCAGGGCTTTCAGCGCGAAGAGCATCACTATCAGGCCGCCCTTCATATCGCTCGTGCCTGGTCCGCTGGCCACTGTTTCGCTTTTCATACTCCATTTCTGAAATGGGCTGCTCAATTCAAACACCGTGTCCATGTGCCCCACCAGCATTACCCGTTTGCCATGGGTTCCCTTGCGTTCGGCAATCAGGTGTCCCGCTCGATGTATTTCATCCATCGGGATCCATCGCACCTGAAATCCTAATTTCTCGAACTCCGGCCGCAGCACCTCGCCTACAGCCTTTACGCCGGCGGTGTTGAAGGTGCCGCTGTTGATGCTCACGATCTTTTCGAGCAGCGCATTCGATTCCGCCGCGGTCGCTTCCACGTTCCTGGCGATCTTTTGCTCAACGAGCGAGAGATGCTCGGCAGCCGATAGCGTGACAGCAAACAAACCAATCAGAAGTCTCATAGAGTAAACGCGTACAGGACCGAGTCCGGGCCGTTGCCCACCGCGATCACTACGTATTGTTTTCCGTTGAAGCTGTAAGTCATGGGAGTGCCGCCTGTTCGATGGCTGAAAGGATGGCTCCACAGGTCCGCTCCGTTTTTGACATCCACGGCATGCAGGGCAGTGTCACCGCCCCCCACGAAGATGAGGCCGGCCTTGGTCACGATGGCCCCTTGCACGCCGGCGGCGCCGAGCTTTTCCGGTAGCGTAACGCCCTTCAACGCGGGATGAGCCCGCAGCCTGGCATCGTCGCCGAATGGAACATGCCAGGCGATCTCACCGCGATTCAGATCGATAGCGGTCAAGTGGCCGTAAGGCGGTTTCAGCAGCGGCAATCCATCATGGAAAACGGCATTCGTCTGGCCTTCGCGAACATAATCACCGTCGGCTTCGGAAGCATGAGGGTTAGCGCTCGACGTGTCCGGTTTAGATAACCTTGCGATGGCGGCCAGGTTCGTCGTCTTCACATACAACATGCCGGTTTCGGGATCAATCGCCGCGCCGCCCCAGTTGGCACCACCGATAAGGCCGGGCGACATAATCGTGCCTTGAAACGTAGGCGGCGTAAACAAAGGTCCCAAGCGATACTTCTTCATCTCGGCCTGTGCTTCGGCCTTCAATTCAGGAGTGGCATCGAAGGCATCGTCAAGGGAAACTCCCTGGGGAGAAATGGCGGGCGGCTTCAGCGGAACGGGTTGCGTAGGCCAGGAGCGTTCGCCTTTAATATCGCTGGCAGGCACCGCCTTTTCTTCAATCGGCCAGACAGGGGCGCCGGTCAAGCGATCGAAGACAAAGGCGAACCCCTGTTTAGTAAGTTGCACCACGGCGTCAATCCGCTTGCCGTTCACGTTGAGAGAAGCCAAGCTGGGGGGCGAGGGCATATCGTAATCCCAAAGCCCGTGATGCACCAGTTGGTAGTGCCACTTGCGCTGGCCCGTGGCCGCTTCAAGGCACACCAGGGAATCGGCAAAGAGATTCTTTCCCGGTCGCCTGCCGCCGTAAAAATCGTTGCTTGGGGTGCTTACCGGCATGTAGAGCAAGCCGCGTTTTTCATCGAGCGTCATAGAGGCCCAGACGTTGGTGTGGCCGGTAAAATCGTTTGATCCGTCCTCCCACGTATCGCTCCCGAACTCCCCCTTTCTCGGCACTGTGTGAAAGGTCCAGACCAGCTTGCCGGTGCGTGCATGAAACGCGCGAACATCACCGGGCGGGTCCTTCTTATATGTGATCCGGTCCGCCACGCCATTCCCGACGATGATCAGATCGCGATAGATGACTGCGGGGGAGGTGTTGGTGTATTGCTTCGGATCCACCGGCCACGCAAGGCCTTGCAAGAGATTCACAGTCCCGTTATCGCCGAACTCTGTCACGGGCTTGCCTGTCTGTGAATCCAGTTCGATCAGCTTGGCACGGCTGTTCATCACGATGCGGCCGCGGTGGGTGCTGCTATCGCGCCAAAACGCTACACCGCGGTGTACGAAGCCCGTGCCATTCGGGACCTGGCCACCTTCGTAAGCTTTCGGATCGAATGTCCACTTTTGGGCACCGGTTACCGGATCGAGCGCAATGACCCGGTTGTACGGTGTGCTGAAGTAGAGCGTGCCTTCCACCATCACGGGCGTCGCTTCAAACACCCCTGGCGTGGTCTTATATTCCGCCATCGCCTTTTCACCAGTGCGCCACTCCCATGCAACTTTCAGGTTGCGTACGTTGGAGCGGTTAATCTGCGTCAGGGAGGAATACTTTGAACCGGCCTGATCGCCACCGAAATAGGGCCACTCGACATTCTGACCTTGCGCCGGGGCGAGTGCAGTTGCAATTACCAGAAGCCGCGGAACGAAATTGTCAGCCATGATTGGGTACTTGTGCGGCAATTCGCTCCGCAGAGCGAAGGGTGAGCGCAACAAAGGTCAACGTTCCGTTCGTGCACCCCGCGTTCGGTAGCGTGGGCGCGCCCACTACAAAGAGATTCTCGTGATCATGGGTTTGCCCGTAGCTATCGCATACGCTCTCAGCGGCGTCGGTACCCATCCGGCAGCCTCCCGCTGGATGGTCCAGGTATCCGCCTTCCGCTGTGCTCAAAATCTTGCCGTTATTGTTTTTTGCGAGGCGCTCGAAGATGTTCTGTAAGTGCTGTTTGGTCGCAGGTTGCCGGGCGATTGTTGCGCTGTCCAACTTGTGTTCTATCTTCGGCAAGGGATCGCCGAACTTGTTCCGCGCGCTCTCATCCAGGGTCAGCGCGCTATTCCGATCGGGGTGCACGTCGTAGTAGCCGCGAACGCGTGCTGTACCGCGCCGGGCGCGCGTGCGCCAGTCGTTCAACAGATCATCACCGAGCAACAGCTTGCCGTCTTTGGCGCGCAACCGCGGCTCGTGGCCGTTTGCACTTTCCCAGATGCGAAGGTCATGCCGCACATAGGGGTCACTTGGTTTACAACGAAAGTTTTGGCGCGAGATGAGTGCGTGAGTCTCGTTCATGCCGGGGTAGATTTCCGCATCCAGCTCGATAAAAGCCGAAACGAACTCGTGGCCGTTCATGTACTTGCCGACTAATCCGGATCGGTTGGCTAAGCCATTGGGAAAACGCGAATTGCGCGAGAGCAGCAGTAAGTGCGGACTCCAGGCGTAACCGGAGGCCAGCACAAAAAGAGGCGCGCGGAACTCCACTACCTCGCCCGTCACCCGGTTGACTCCGGTGGCGGCGGTGATCTTATTGCCGCCCTCATCCATCGCCAGGCGGCGGATTTGCATCTGGTCATGCAGCCCAATCTGTTTCTTCGTCAAGAGTTGCTTAAACGTGAAATCTGGCGAATACCGCGCGCCCGTAGGACAGATAGAGCAGGTGTTGCAGCGGATGCACTTGGCACGGCCGCCGTAAGCCACTGTATTCTTCGCTTGCGGCGTGCTCCAGAAAGGGATGCCACTCTTCTCGCCCCATTTTTTCAGTTCCAGAAGGTTGTACGTCAACTCCATCGCCTGCATGGGATAGGGTTCGGAGCGGGCATCTTCCGGCAGTGGGCTAGGCTCGCCGGAGACACCGAGTCTGCGTTCGGCTTCGCAATAGTACTTCTCGAGTTCCTTCCACTCCATGGGCCAATCGACGTACAGCCCATACATCGATTTCAGCCGGAGATCTTCTTCCGAGAACCGGTTGCATGTGCCGCCCCAGTGCATTGCCGAACCACCCACAGCCATAGTGCGGGAGATGATTCCCTTTCCCGCCTGGTCCTCGATGAAATCGCCGGGCCATGCGTTTTCACCGTAAGCAATATTACGGCGGCGGTACTCCATCCGCTTTTCCAAATCGAACAGCCGCTTTCCGGCCTCCACGATGTTTATGGTTGCGTTAGGCCGCAACTCCGTAAGTTTTTGGGCAAGCATGGCAGCGGAGATGCCGCCCCCGATGATGCAGATATCACTTTCAAAGCGCGGCACTAGGAACGCTCCGTCAAGGGCGCGGGCTTCTTGCTGGAACCCGCAAGTCCACGGCAGGTATCGCGTTTTATGGCAGCGCGATAGCAGAGGTCGTTTGCTTCCGCACTGCGGAAATAGAAACTCATCAGATCCGCGATCACGCTTATCCCTTCCGGAATGCGCGGCAACTCTTTGACTTGGGCTTGATCAAGCGCAACGGCGATTGCTTCGGCGGTGAGGGGAACCGGAAGTGCGGCAAGCTGCCGCATGTACTCGGGCGCAGGGGATGCCGGCTTCGGCCGGACTCGCGTGAAACCATAACCGTGTTCTGTATCCGCGCCGGGCCGGTACTCGCGGACATAACGCACAAATGCTTCCGCAATGCGGCCCGAGTCGCATGTGGAAGGAAGAACGTGGGCAGCCAGTTTCTCAAGAGCCAGCGCCTGATCGCCAGGGAAGGGAATGTTCTGAGACCAAGCACGAATCGCTGTCGCAAAGCCTACCAGCCATTGCAGTGCATTACGGCGTCGCATGAATATGGAGGGAGTATCCCAGAGTTTTCTAAGACCGTCAAACTCTGTTAGGATTTCTGATAACCCCGTTCGCTTATCCGCGGCAGTGTTGTCCGCATACTCTGTATCACCAGGTGAAACCGACATGAGAACGTGTGTACTTTTCTTGATTGCGGCAGGTGGGTGTCTCGCCCAGGACACTACTGCGACGATTGCAGGGCAGGTACAGGACGCCTCCGGCGGAGGCATTCCGGGAGCGAGAGTCACGGCGCACAATCAGCAAACCGGTCTGGAGCGTTCCGTAGTCACTGGTGAGAGTGCGAATTACACACTGCCATTGATTCCCATTGGTACGTACGATGTCGCAGCAGAAAAAGAAGGCTTCAGAAAATTGCTGCAGACCGGAGTGATTTTGCAGTTAGACCAGCACGCCCGCGTTGATTTCAAGCTACAAATAGGCGCGACTAACGATAGCGTGCAAGTCACCGCAGAGGTGCCTCTCACGCAAACAGATAGTTCGTCGATCGGCTCGGTAATCGACAACACGAAAGTAGTGGAACTGCCGTTGAATGGGCGCCAATTTTACAATCTTGCTCTACTGGTGCCAGGTGTTGCGCCACCGGCTCAGGGCTCCATTCTGAGTTTCCGGGGCGGCTTCAACGTGGCGGGCGCGAGTGAACTGAACAACAATTTCACTTTGAACGGGCTCGATAATAACAATCAGCTTCTGAGCGCGCCAGCGTTTCGTCCGTCCATCGATGCCATTCAGGAGTTCAAGATTCTGACCGGAGTTTTCCCGGCCGAATATGGACGCAACTCCGGCAGCCAGGTGATTGTGACAACAAAATCGGGAACCAACAGCTTCCATGGCACTGCGTTTGAGTTTGTCCGCAATCAGATATTCGATGCGGCTAATTTCTTCACGCCGTCGAATGCCAGCAAGCCGGTCTTCAAACAAAATCAATTCGGCGGCACGCTGGGTGGTCCAATCATCCGGAATAAAACGTTCTTTTTCACCAGCTATGAAGGTACTCGTTCCACACAGCAGATCACAGCGCTCACCAACGTGCCGACACCTGCGATGGTGAGCGGTGATTTCTCTGGCATTGCGAGAGTTATCAACGATCCGCTTACAGGCAAGGCCTTCCCCGGCAACATGATCCCAGCGAGCCGGTTCGACCCTGCGGGCTTGTTCCTGGCGAAATTCTATCCGGTGCCCACGATTACCACTCCTGCTGGACAACTGCCCACGAACAACTACACGTTTAGCCAGCCGCAGGTGGATGGTTTGAACCTGGGCTCTGTACGTGTAGACCACCAGTTCTCTGACAAAGACTCTGTGAATTTGAGCTTCAACGATTTTGAAGACAATACACTGACGCAGAACAACACGGTCTGTGGTTCCCGCGTGATTCCCGGTTTCGATTGCACCGTGATGTTGCTCGCTCGCCTGGGAGGGCTGACCGAGACTCACATTTTCAGCCCCAACCTGATTAATCAAATACGTTTCGCCTATTCGGAATTTCAGAATCCGCGCGCCACCAATGATCAGAGCATCAACTTCCTTCAGATGTTTAACATTACCGGTACACGCTTTGACGGCACTGCACGCACGGGCGTGCCGTCGGTGAGTGTGACAGGATTCGCGGGTATCGGCGAGCCGACAAACTTCCCACAGACGCGCACGGACAATACGTTCCAGCTTGCGGACGATGTCACTTTCAATCGGGGAAAGCATGCCTTCAAGTTCGGCACCGATCTTCATCGCTTCCAATCGAATGGAACGATTGTTGGAAACGGCCGGGGTTCATACACCTTTAGCGCGCAGAGTTCCGCGCCCACAACCGGGTATTCGTTTGCGGATCTACTGCTCGGGCTGCCCACCAGCACGGCCCGCAGTCCGTACAGCCCGCGCATCTACGACCGCACAGGAATCTACGCCGGCTATATTCAGGACGATTGGAAGGTCACGCCGCGGCTGACGCTGAACATCGGCCTGCGTTATGAATACAACCTGCCCACGTTTGAGAAGTACAACACGCTCAGCAACTTCAATCCTTTAACAGGCGGCATTGACATTGCGGGCAAGAGCGGAGTTCCGCAAGGGCTCTGGAACGCGAACTATAGGGATTTTGAGCCGCGATTCGGTTTTGCGTTCTCCCCCTTCAGCAACTCCCGGACAGTGATTCGCGGCGGGTACGGTTTGTTCTACAACGCACCGGCGCTGAACGCGGTAAATAGCGGGCCGCAACAGAACAATGCGCCCTACGTAGCGGCTCAGACTTTCAATTCGAGCCTGGCGCTTCCCATCACTCTGGCCAACCCTTATCCGGCAGCGGCGGCGGGCGCGGGCAGCTTAACGCTCTCCGCATTCAACCGCCATCAGCCCGATGCTCAAATCCAGCAATGGAGCTTCAACATCCAGCAGGAACTCACAAGGTCGATGGTGCTTGAGGTGAATTATCAGGGTTCCAAAGGAACCCACTTGCCGCTCTACTACAACATCAACCAGCCACCGCCGGGCGTGGGAACCGTTGCCCAGAAGCAGGCGCTCCGGCCATACCCGCAGTTCGGCAATATCAACTTCCTGGACGCCGTCGGCAACTCGAGCTATAACGGCTTGCTGTCGAAATTACAGCAGCGGTATTCGAACGGGTTATCGTTTCTAGCGTCTTATGCGTGGGGCAAGTCGATAGACGAATCGCCGGGTACGCCTTACAACGTAGTCCCGTCAAGATCGGCAGCTATGAATCCACACAACTTCCAGCTTGAACGTGGCCGTTCGGGCTTCGATATCCGCCACCGGTTTGTGTTCAGCCCGGTATATGAGCTTCCCTTTGGGCCCGGCCGAAAGTATGTGAGCAGCAACAGATACGCCGGATGGATAGCAGGCGGGTGGGAGATTTCCGGCATCTTCAGCATGCAGACGGGCAGACCTTTTACTGTTCTGGTCAGCACCGATAATGCAAACGTGCTTGGCAATGTGGACAGGCCGAACGTCATCGGCGACACCAACGCAGGGACGCACACGGTGCAGCAGTGGATTAATGTGAATGCGTTTCAGCTGGGACCCGCCGGCACCTTCGGCAACGAAGGCCGGAATGCGGTAACCGGACCGGGATTGGTGAACCTCGATGTCTCGCTGAGCCGGGTGTTCAAGGTCACCGAACGGCTCTCGATACAATTTCGCGCAGAGTCCTTCAATGTTGCGAATCACCCGAACTTCGACCAACCGGTGCAGACGTTCGGGGTTGCCGGCTTCGGTTCTATTACTGTGGCTGAAGCACCTCGGCAGATCCAGTTTGCGGCGAAAGTGCGGTTCTAAAGCGTGCGTACGTTAATTCTTCTGGCGGCGAGCATCGCGCTCGGACACGCACAAACGAACCCAATTGTGATTCAGGCCAGTACGGTCTTAGACGGCAAAGGCGGTGTACTGAAGGACGTCCGCGTTACGGTGCGAGACGCGAAGATTGTAAAAGTCGAGCGCGGTGGTGCGGGGCCTGCCACTTATGACCTGCGGCAGCTTACCGTCCTGCCGGGCTGGATCGATACTCACGACCACATTGGCTGGCACTTCAACAAGCAGAACCGCGCGGACATGACAAAGGAAACGCCAGCCGAGTTCGCGTTGAACGGGGCAGGGAACGCCTATGCAACGCTGATGGCCGGATTTACTACAATTCAGAGCCTGGGTGCATTAACGGATCTCGATTTGCGCGATGCCATTGCGAGGGGAATTCTCCCGGGGCCCCGCATTCTTACTTCGCTCGCGCCACTGAATGAAAACTCTGGTACTCCGGAGCGGATCCGGTCACTGGTTCGCGAACGCGTAGCGCAAGGGGCAGACGCGATCAAGATCTTCGCAACCAAGAGCATCCGCGATGGCGGAGGCCAGACCATGACGGACCAGCAGATTCAGGCGGCGTGCGGCGAGGCAACGAAATTAGGGAAGCGCTCTGTCGTGCATGCCCACGCGTCCGGAGGAGCAAAGGCCGCAGTGCTGGCAGGCTGCACCAGCGTGGAGCACGGTTCCCTGCTCGATAACGAAACTCTTGATCTGATGGCCAAGCACGGGACGTTCCTCGATCCTAATGTTTCCACCACGCACAACTACCTGGAACATAAAAAAGAATACCTGGGGATCGGCAACTATACAGAGGAGGGCTTTGCGGAGATGGAGAAAGCTCTTCCCATCCGGCTGGAGACATTCCACCGCGCGCTTACCCGCCACTTGAAGATTGTTTTCGGTACGGATGCGACGGCCGGAGCACACGGGCGCAATGCGGAAGAGTTCATCTACCGTGTGAACGATGGTGGTCAACCTCCCATGGAAGCCTTGGTCAGCGCAAACTCCCTGGCGGCGGAAGCTTTGCGTATCGGCGATACGGTGGGATCGATTGCCCCTGGGATGCAGGCTGACCTGATCGCACTTGAGGGAGATCCCCTGAAAGACATCACCGCGGTCCGCCGTGTTGTATTCGTGATGAAAGCTGGTAAGGTCTATCGAAATGTTCACTAAATTCCAACTCAGTATTTCTGCCTGCGTCCTGGCCACACTGCCGGCAGTGTTCGCGCAGGACCAGCCAATCGTCATCAATGCGGGTACCGTCTTCGATGGCAAAGGCGGTGTCAGTAAGAACGTCTCCATCACCGTAGCTGGCAGCAAGATTGATCGGCTGGGCACATCCGCCAAGAATGCCACGTACGATCTACGCAACCTGACAGTGCTGCCCGGCATGATCGATACGCATGTGCATATCGGATGGCACTTCGGCCCGGATGGGCGCTATCAGCCGAGAGATGAATCGCAGACCGCAGCCTTAGGGTACGCGATGGAGAATGCGTACGCCACGCTGATGGGCGGGTTCACCACAGTGCAAAGCGTGGGGAGCCCGATCGATGGCGATCTCCGGACAGCGCTCAATCGCGGGGTGCTGCCGGGGCCGCGTGTGTTGACCTCATTACGTGCCATCAATAACCCGGCGGAGACGCCAGAGCAGATCCGCGAAGCCGTGAAGAAAATGAAAGCGGACGGTTCCGACCTGGTGAAGATTTTCGCGTCCAAGAGTTTTCGTGACGGCGGAGGGGCCACGCTGAATAACGAGCAGATCGTAGCGGCTTGCAGCGAAGCCAAGGCTCAGGGTCTACGCACGCTGGTGCATGTGTATGGTCCAGAGACCATCGTTCAGGTTTCGGACGCGGGTTGCACGCAGGTGGAACACGGGACTCTGATTACCCCGGAAGCTTTGAAACACTTGGCCGCGAAAGGCACGTATTTCGATCCGAACATCGGGCTGGTCGCGCAGAACTATCTGGAGCACAGAGCAAATTATCTGGGCATCGGCAACTATACCGAAGAGGGGATGGCCGCGATGGCGCGCTCCATACCGATTGCTCTGAAGGTATTCAAAGAGGCGCTAGCGACACCTGGTCTGAAGATCGTCTTCGGGACGGACGCGGTTGCCGGCGCGCATGGGCACAACGTGGAAGAGTTGATTTACCGCGTGCAGAAGGGCGGGCAGGATCCTAAAGCCGCAATCAACTCGGCAACGTCCCTGTCGGCCGAATCGCTCAACATGGGGAGCCAGATCGGGAGCATCTCACCGGGGATGGAAGCCGATCTGATCGCGGTTGAAGGCGACCCGCTTCAAGACATAACCGCTCTGCGCCGGGTGAGATTCGTGATGAAAGGCGGGAAAGTTTTCAAGCAGCCGTAAGTTTCGAGCCGGAATTCATTATCGAAGAGAGTTCATTTAGATAGGCGCCATCGTGGGAGCCGCCGCCGAGGACCTCTTCGGCATAGTGGGGTTTAGTGCGTAGCGGGTCAAGTCGCGCTCCATCTGGCGTAAGCTGGCTTCGTTTACCGGGTCTGCGTCTTTCATTCCGGATACCTGACTTCGCAATGTAGCGACAGAGGACATTACGACCGCTTTCACGTCTGGAGTGGCCGTGGGGCTGGCGCCAAGCGTCATAACGGAATCGAGGAATACGCGCTGCGTTTGCCGTTGTAGGGAACGCAGCATGCCCTTCGGTGCAGGCGCGCTAAAAACCTTCTTCGCGCAAGCATTGATGGTCTCAGGAAGAGTGAGCGCATTCGGTTGGCGATCGGCAAAGCCAATCAGGCGGGCGGCGGTTTCGGGTTCGAACAGCTGATCGAACACCAGGCCTGCGATGGTGCGGGCTGCGGCTAAATGATCGAAGGCGTAACCGGTGGAAGATTCCATATTCTCCTGATCAGGGCCGCGGGCTGCTCTGCCGCCGTTACCGCGGTCAATCGCCACTGTGAGGCTGGCCAATAGCGGTTCGGGAATGGCCAAGCTGGCAGGATCCACATCATCTAAAAGCAATCCAAGAATTTCGCGCTGTTTGGCGGCGGGTACAATTTCAGTTGGCGGCAAGGAATCGCCCTTTACCGCGTAGTTCGTGTACATGCCGCCGACATAGCGCACGCCGCTATCGATGGACCAGCGGTGGTGCAGGTAAGTCATCCAGAGGCGAATTCCGCGCAGGTTTCCATAAGGCTCTCCATCTTTCAGAACAGCGGGACCATAGTTAGCCAGCAAGATCTTGCGTTGCGCCGCAGCCTGACGCATGTATTCGGCTGGGTCGGGCCCGTCGTCATAGCGGTTCCAGCGCGGGTCACTCGGGGGAGTGAACATCAGCCCTTGCTTGCGCATGTCCTGGATGATGTTCTCGAGCCCGGCCTTCTCCTTCGCGGGAGCAAATTCGGTGTAGGCATAGCGAACGGTCATCGTGTCGTAAGCGCCGATTTGCTTCTGGTAGGCATCGGTCATGTCTATTTTTCCGTTCACGATCTTCAGGCGCGGCGAAGGATACTCCATCACGCTGGCGCGGTCATTCATGCTGGAGTTCCAGTTATGATCGAAACCCAGCGTATGGCCGGTTTCATGCGCGGTCAGAAGAGCCTGGCGGAGCAGGACAAGTTGTTGTTCCGTTTCCGGTGTGGAGTAAGGGGGCAGGCCGGAATCCAGGAATCCGCCCTTCTGAGGCTCGTAAGTCTGCCAGTACCGGCTTACGGTGCGGACGCGGTCCGATTCCAGACGGACGCGCGCCGCCAGAATCTCGCCGGTGCGCGGGTCAGTGAGGCCGCCCCCCGTGGAATAGCCCCGCTCATCGCGATCTACCCAGTAAATCTGGTTGTAGCGGACGTCCATCGGGTCCATATCCGCCGGAGTATCGCGGATCTGCAGAGCATTTTTGAATCCCGCGGCTTCGAATGCTTTGTTCCACCAGAGGAAGCCGTCTTTCATCGCAGAGCGGGTCGGCTCCGGAACGGCGGCGTCCAGATAATAAACAATCGGCTGCTTCGGTTCGCTGAGGGCTGCGTTGGGGTCTTTCTTTTCCAGGCGATGGCGCCGAACCCACTCCACCACATTGGTCGACGTGGGAGGAAGCGAGTAGTCGACAAAACGGATGCCCTGGACGCCAATGCGCGGATCGGCCACGCGCGGCTTGTAGCCCACGGGCGGTTCAACAAAGCTATAGTGCAAACGTCCCGTTAAGATGCGCGATTCGGGAGTTGTGCGGGCGCCGCCGGAGACAGCTTCATAAGTCACTATGACTTCCACTTCGCTGTTCTTCGGAAAGCCTTTGGTGTGCGGCAGGTAGATGGCGCTGCGAGAAGGATCGAAACGCCAGGTTGTGCCGGCGACAAATTCAACGGCTTGGGGGCCACCGCGCGGCGCACCCGCACCGGGCGCGGCGAATCCGGCAGCATCACGGACCACGAAAGGCGTGGCGTCTACGATCACTTTCCCGGCGTCGGTGCGGACAACGGGAAGACTGGCGAGGATGGAATCCGGGAAGGAAGCATCAATCCCCTTTTGGATTCCAGGGCCGCCGGTGCCCGCGCGAAAGCGGAGATTTTTTTGCACGACCATCACCTTCGGACCGACGCGCTGAAACTGAATCACCCCGCCTTCCCCGCCGCCCGCCCATTCCAGCCCAACGCTGCCGGAGCCGCTGCCTTTTGCGACGGAAGTGAAGTAAAGGATGTCCTGATCGAACCGCGTAAGCTCGAACAGAAGGCGGCCTTGGTCGGCGTCCCAGAGCATCGGGACGAAGCCCTCTCTTCGTTCAACACCGGTTTGCCCGAATAGTGAACCGGATAATAAAGCTGCTAGCGCGAGAGTTCTTGTGGCCGAGATATTCATGGCTTTCTCCTGGGGCTCAAGCCACAACGGGGTGGAAGAAAGCGATCATACCAGAACATACGCTTGCGGGATGCGCAACCATTTGTACCTGTGTCATACTGCTCCCATTCAGGTGTCGGTCCAGGTTCTGGCTTAGCTGCAATGTTCGCTGCAAGCCGCGGCATACTTCCTTGTCGTGGAGATTTTCGTGAAGCGAGCAGCTAGTGTTGTTCTATGCCTAATTTATTCCCAAGCCCTGGCCCCAGCCCAATCGGTTAGGGCGACTATTCTGGGAACCGTTCTCGATTCCTCCGGCGCGGTTATGCCCAAGGCAATCGTCACTGCCCGGCAGGCCTCGACCGGTCTCACCCGCACTGAGCTCACCAATGACTCGGGCGAATATTCCATCACCCAACTTCCCGTTGGGCTCTACATCCTTACTGTCGAACAGCCCGGCTTCAAGAAGGCTGAGCGCACCGGCGTCGAATTGCGGGTGGACGATAAGCTCCGCATTGACTTCACGGTGGAAGTGGGCCAAACAACCGAGACCGTTGCGGTCGAAGCCACCAACCCGGTCATCAGTACGGATTCCTCCACCCTCGGCAACGTTGTCGATAACAAAAAGGTCACCGAACTGCCCCTGAACGGCCGCAATTTTCTGCAGCTTAATCTGCTGGTGCCCGGTGTGAACCAGGGTGTGAAAGGATCACAGAACCAGACGCAGGGCGGCTCGATCTCGGTCAACGGCGCGCGCGAGCAATCGAACAACTTTTTGTTGGACGGCATGGATAATAACGATCTTGCGATCAACCAATACGCAGTCGCTATTTCCACCGAAGCCATTCAGGAGTTCAAAGTTCAGGCGAGCACGTATTCCGCTGAGTTCGGCCGCAGCCCCGGCGCACAGATCAACGTGGCAACGAAAGCCGGCACCAACGATGTGCACGGTGTTCTCTACGAATATCTTCGCAATGACGCGCTCGATGCCAAGAACTTCTTCGACCGGCCCGGCCGTATTCCTGAATACCGGCGCAACCAGTACGGTACTTCCGTAGGCGGCCCCATCAAACGCAACAAGACTTTCTTCTTCGGCAATTACGAAGGTAATCGCATCCGGCAAGGGATCACGAAAGTAGCCACTGAACCCACCACCGACATCAAGAATGGAAACTTCTCGGCGCTTTCGACCGTGATCTACAACCCCGCTTCGCTGCACTCGGTTAACGGCGTGCTGGTACGCGATCCGTTTCCGGGCAACATCATTCCGCCCTCGCAGATTTCCGCCGTGGGCCGTGCCGTAGCCGCCCTTTACCCTACGCCGAATACGCCGGGTACCTCGCCTGCGAATGGCCTGTACACCTCCAGCCCCACCAAAGTAGACGATTTTAACCAGTACACCGTTCGCGTCGACCACCGTTTCAATGACAATCACTCCCTATTCGGCCGCTACAGCTTCAGCAAAGAAGACCGCTTCGACACGTTCGATTCTTTCTGCGCTGGCCCGAACAACGTTCCCGGTTTCGGCTGTAACACGCTGAACGGCGGGCAGCAGGTGGTGCTCGATTATATTTGGCTCATCAGCGCCAATAAAGTGAATGAGGCGCGCACCTCATTCACGCGGGTGCGCGGCGGCATCTTCCAACAGAACCTGGGGCATGATATCGCCAGTCAATTAGGAATCGCAGGCACTTCCCGCAATCCCCAGGATTTCGGCGTTCCGCTGATCAATATAACCGGTTACGACCGTGTTGGCGAAGCCACCAACCTGCCGCAGGACCGCCACGACAATACCTTTGAATGGGCCGATTCGTTGTCTTGGACCACCGGCCGCCACACCATCAAGTTCGGTACGGAGATTCGGCGATTCGGCGAGAACTTCCTCTTCGATTCCAGCGCCCGCGGCACGCTGAACTTCACGCCCTTCTTCACCGCCCAGACCTCTACCACCGCGGCAGGCGTAGTAAACGCCGTGTCCGGCACAGGCAATGCTTTTGCGGATCTGCTCTTAGGTTACGTGAACACTGCCAGCGTGAGCCGCTCTTTCGCCGGCCCTAGCGCCAGCACCGTCGCGGGGCTTCGTCAAACGTCCTACAACTTTTTCGGACAGGACGACTACCGCATTCGCCCCAACCTAACTTTAAATATTGGGATGCGCTGGGAGTACAACGCACCCACCACTGACAAGTACAATCACCTTGCTACGTTCGATCCGACATTCCCGACATCCACCCCGCTGCCGTATATCCGGGTCTCTACTTCCGCAAAGCCCAACATCTACAACGCTTCAAAGAAAGAGTTTTCACCGCGATTCGGCTTCGCCTGGACTCCTCTCGGGCCCAAGACGGTAATCCGCGGTGGATACGGCCTTTACTGGGACGTGAAGCTGCTCAATGTGATTCTGAATTCCGCATTGACGGCACCGTTCCTGACCGGGTATTCCTTTAGCCAGAGCACCAACGGCCTGCCGAACATCAGCCTTGCCAATCCGTATGGAGGATCAACTGGCGGACCCGCCATTCCAAGCACCTCATGGGTGGAACAACCCTTCCGGGATGGATACGTGCAGCAGTGGAACTTCAATATACAGCGAGAACTCACTTCGTCAATGGGCATGACGGTTAGCTACGTCGGTTCTAAAGGCACGCACCTCGACATGGCTTACGATGCGAACGCGCCTTCGCCCACGTCTTCGTTCACTCAATCTTTGCGCAAGTATCCGCAGTTTGCCGCGATCAATGTCAGGTCCGCAGGCGCGTCTTCCAACTACCACGCTCTGCAGCTCAGCATGGAGAAGCGGTTTTCTAAGGGGCTTAGTTTCCTTGCCGGCTACACTCGTTCGAAATCGATCGACAATTCTTCACTGTGGAATAGCACTGCTGTCAACGTCACCAATTTTCATCTGGAACGCGGCCTGTCTACCTTCGATACCCGAAACCGTTTCGTGGCGAGCTACACGTACGACCTGCCTTATGGCAGGGGCCAGACGTTCGGAGGCAGCGGCACAGGCCTGGTGAATACGCTGCTTGGCGGCTGGCAGACGAATGGCATCGTTAGCATTCAATCCGGTAATCCACTCGACGCCACCACAGGCCTCCAACTCTCCGGTACGCAGACAGGCACACGTCCCGATGTGCTCTGCAATCCCAACGACTTTCCTCACGACCCCGCCAAATGGTTCAATACAGCTTGCTTGAGCAGCAACTTCATTGGCAGGTATGGAACAGCCGGACGCAACATCATCATTGGCTCGCCGACTCACGATTTCGATTTCGCTCTGTTGAAGCGTTTCTACCTCGGAGGCGACCAGCGCTATCTGCAATTCCGATCGGAGGTTTTCAACGCCTTCAATCACCCTAATTTCGACAATCCAAACGTGAACGTCACCAGTTCTACTTTTGGCAGGATCACCTCCGCCGGCGTGCAGGATACACGCGCTAGCTCACGGCAAATCCAGTTCGCTTTAAGGTTGGTGTTTTGACGCGGCCCACACTATTCCTCTTAACCGTTGCTCTCACGGCAACTGCTGAACCGAAGCATGCCCCGGCCATACGAAAGCCATTCGATGTTGTAGAAGCCACCATCCCTGAAATGCGTCGCACCATGGAAGACGGACGAATTACATCGCGCGAACTCACTCTGCTGTATCTGGCTCGCATCGGGATGTATGAAGACAAGCTGCACTGCATTATCACGGTCAATCCGAACGTTCTGAAAGAGGCGGATGAGCGGGATCGGGAACGTGCTCAAGGCCGCCTGCGGGGCCCGCTTCATGGTATCCCCATCGCGCTCAAAGACAATGTGCTTACGCACGACATTGTCACAACCGGCGGGGCTCTTGTCTTTGAAGGCTATCTGCCCCCCTACGACGCAACGCTTACCAAGAACCTGCGCGATGCGGGCGCGGTGATCATCGCGAAAACCGGCTTATCGGAATCAGCAAACTGGGTGGCCGGTGCGCCCACTCCCATGCCGGGCAACTACAACGCCATGAGCGGGTTTGGCTATAACCCTTACGACCCGCGTCGCGATCCACGCGAAGGCTTGAATGATGGACGCCCTGTGCTGACTACCGGCGGCTCCAGTTCCGGCGTTGGCACGGCAGCAAACTTCTGGGCGGGGAATGTGGGCTCGGAAACATCCGGCTCCATCCTGAGCCCGTCGAACCAGAATATGTTGGCTGCCGTAAAGCCAACACTGGGGCGCATTAGCCGGTATGGAGTGATCCCCATTACAGCCGACCAGGATACAGCCGGGCCGATGGCCAAAACTGTTACCGACGCAGCGATTCTGCTGGGAGCTCTGGAAAGCAAAACACCTGATCCGAATGACGAGGCCACCACCAGATGTACGCCGCCTTCCAACCGCGACTACACGCAATTCCTGAAGGCCGATGGGTTGAAGGGAGTGCGCATCGGCATTCCCAGGGCCTACTTTTATGCGCGCGCGGCACCAGCGCCTTCCACTCCCGCCGGCGCACCGGGCCCAAGACCAGGCGGACGCTTCGATGGCGGTTTAACACCCGAGCAAGCGCAATCCATGACCGAAGCCATCGAGATTTTGAAACAGCAGGGTGCCGAAATAATTGACCCCGCCGACATCCCGAGTGTATTGGCCACGGACCCCGGCAAGAGCTTCCTCCAGTGGAACCAATGTTCCGGCAACAACAACGTGAAAGGCAAGGATGCCAACTGTTCTGTGGTGCTGAAATACGGGATGAAGCGTGATTTTAACGCTTGGCTCAAAACGCTGGGACCCTCCGCCCCGGTGAAGACGCTCACCGAGTTGCGGCAGTGGAACATCACACACATTACTAGCGGAGCAATCCGCTATGGGCAATCACAGCTCGACATCTCAGACGAAATGGACGTAGAAAGTGATAAGGCCAGATACATTGCGGACCGCGCGAAAGACATCGATCTGGCGGGCACCCACGGACTGGATGAGGTGATGAAAGCGCAGCGCCTGGACGCCATTTTGTTCCCCGGAGCGAATGGCGCGGCGATTGCTGCCAAACCGGGCTATCCAACGGTGATCGTTCCGTTTGGCCTTGTACCCGTTACGGCTACTCCCCCTTTCCCCGCGGGTTTCGATCCAAAACCCGCACCTTTCGGGGTGAGCTTCACGGGGGCCGCGTGCAGTGAGCCTAGATTGCTCTCCATGGCTTACGCATTCGAGCAGGCCACCAAACGCCGAGTGAAGCCAGCTAGTGCGCCTTAGTGCAGCGCCTTTACGCAATCGAGCCAAGCTCAAAGAGGAATTCCACATACTTGCGGGCTGCCTCATCGAAACCCTCAACATTCTTGTTCGTCGATTCGATCACGTAATACTCGTTGGGTGCGTGAGCGCCGCTGCCATGGCCCATACCGAAGTGCGTAGCAGGAAGTTTTAGCAGGTCTCCCGTGAAAATATAACCCGGCCACGATCCTGCAAGACGCGGCCACAAAATCGGCTCGAGTCCCGCACGGCGGTACACTGCCTGTGCGGCCCCACCACCAGCGCATCTTTCGGCGTGCTTGTTGGGTCATAGCCCCCGCTCATGTTCACTTCAATATCCCCGAAGCCCTTCTTCGCCAAGTGAGCTTTCACCAGAGCAAGCGATCGCTCCGCAGTCATGTTGGGAACCAACCGCAGGTCCAGTTTTGCCACCGCGCGGTGCGGTAGTACAGTCTTGCCGCCAGGCCCGGTGTAGCCACCCACCAGCCCTTCGATATTCACTGTTGGCCGCCCCGCCATTAGCTCGCGGCTTTCCAGCCAGTCCACATTGTGTACCCAGTGCTCCACGCCTAATGCTTTCTTGGCCAGTGCCTCACTTTCCTTCTGCGCCGCATTGCGGATCATGGCCTTTTCGTCCGGGTTTAGCGGCCGCACATCGTCAAGAAAGCCCTCAATTGCAGGGGTGTGGCCATCGGCCGCTATCAACGTGTTCAAAGCCTGGATCAAGTGCCAAGCCGGGCTGTCGATTGCGGCTTCGGTGCTGGAATGAACATCCAATTTCGGTCCACGACCCCACTTTTCGCCGCTTGAAACCAGTTCCAGTTCAATCACGCCTTTCGCGCCGAGGTTGATGGTCACCGTGCCATCCAGCGATTGCATGGGCATCGGCATGAACACCCCCGCGCATTTTCGAAACGCGTCCAGCACTTCCGGGCGCTTCATGATCTGTGGAAAGTGCGGAGACCCGATCTCCTCTTCTCCCTCCGCGATAAAAACCAAGTTCACGGGCAATCGTTTGCCGCTGGTTCGAAATGCATTTAGCGCCGCCAGAAAAGTAGCTTCAGGACCTTTCTGATTCACCGCGCCCCTTCCAATCAGAACCTTGCCCAGCCCCGGCCGTTCTACCAAAGCGGCATCGAAAGGGGGAGACATCCATTCCGAGGGGTCCACCTGCTTCACGTCGTACATGAAGTAAATGCCGATCGTCCGTGCCGCCCCGGCATCGAGCGTCGCAAATACGCCCGGCTGGCCATCAGAAGGAACCTTCTTCACGGTGCCGAAGCCTGCTTCGCTTAACATCCGCATCATCAGATCGCAGCCCTCGGTCATGCCGCGATTCTCTGCCGCAATCGATGGCTGGCGGATCCAGGTTTGCAACCGTTCCACATTCTTGTCGTGATTTTTAGCGATTTCCGCTTGCACGGCAGCCATATCGCTTGCCGCGGCCGCCGATGTGTTGCTCAGCGTCCCGGAGAGCAGCGCTGCCGCTATCAGGTCACGGCGGGAGAGGTTTTCTGGAAAGCTAGGGGGCATTGTGGCTACAGATTAGCACCGCCAATGCACGTCAAGACAATCGAACCAGAACTCTAGTAATGATGACGGCAGGCGAGAATCCGAATCTTGTCCGGCAGCACTTGGTAAACTAGTCGATGCTCCTTGTTAATGCGCCGAGACCAACATCCGGCCAATTCGTGCCGCAACGGCTCCGGCTGGCCAATGCCAGCAAATGGATCGCGCTGCATGTCTCGTACGAGACGAACGACGCGAGTTGCTTGAGCCCAATCCTATTCTGCCCACCATGCCAAGTCGTCAAACGCGCTGGGGTCGAATTCGATACTTCTCAAAGGCTCAGTTTCGCGACAGCGTCATCTAGCGATACACCGTTCCGGCGTTCCAGCGCAGCTTGCAGGCGGTCCCGCATGGTTTCTGACTTCAACAGGTACGCGGTTTCGCGCTCGGACGCGATCTCCTTCCAAAGCGCAATTGGCACAATGACTCCTGTCGGCTCGCCAGCTTCGTTGGACACCACTTGGATACCAGCTTCAGACACATCATCATTCTAACGCCTTGACGATTCACTGGCGTGTGTAGCGACACCCGCCAGTTCCCGATCCTTAGGCCACCCGGACTATGGCCGCATTGGAACCGATAAGTCGCCTGTAAGATTTGCCAACTAGCCCTCAAAGTGTTTGCTATTGACTCGAAGAATGGCAATGCAGCCACAATTATCGAGCGAGAGGACAGCAGTTTCGGGTCGGTTTGTCCCGAACTCGATATTGCAAGCTAGGGCTTATCAATTGAAAAGGCGAGGACAAACCTAATTGAAGCCCTCACTCTGTTTTTTGAGGTTGCGGACCGTTCGGAGATCACGCGGCAATACCACGGCGAGGTCTTCGTAACCCAGGTCGAGGTTACGGTTGAATAAACTGCGAGTTCTCTCCGGCTTGGAGATTTGCCAAATCCTCGAATAAAACGGATTCAGAGCAGTCCGGCAGCGAAGCAATCACCGTATTATGGGGAGCGAGGGCGTCTACTATAGCGGTATGCTCCGCTATCATGTTGGATTCTTTCTTCCTCGGACGGTCGGCGAGATGGTCGTGGCGCGGAGACGTTAGACTTCCCTGGGGCCGTCAGTCAAGATTTCGATTTGCCAGATGCCCGGCTCATAATCACAAGTGCTTGGAAGATCTTGCACAGTTGCTTCTGGAGGAAAGCAGACCCTTGCCAGTAGCAGCTACTGATGTGGATTATAGGAGCGCCGATCTAATTGAGTTGATACCGCTCTCCGTTCATGCCGGCATAGCGGAAAGGTGAACGGCACGAATTGCTGGCTATATACGCCGCAACGGATGCTTTCTGGCACGGGAAGGTGGACGGCATACGATTTTCAGGAATCCTCTGAATGGAGTAAACATTCCTGTGCCCCGTTACTCTGAAACCGATCAGTTGACGCGCAAGATTCGCCAACAACTTGGTATTGCTCCGATTCGGTAGCGATTGCCGCTCCAATCTAACGGCTGATGCGAACGTTCCGCCGGGCACCGCCCCATGGCCAGGCACCCAACCAGGCGACAAAGGCGCCCGCTATCAGGATCAGCGCGTTCTGCGCCTGCCCGGCATTCTCGAACGAGTAGCCCAAGCCATAGAAAAAGCCCTTCACCAATAAAACTAAAACTCCTAGCGCGAAAAGGAACAGGAGAATTCGCAATCGCCCGGCTACTGCGAGCAGAATCAAAAACAGACCTAAGAAACCGAAGCCGAATAGCCAGGCAGCCGCGTTCTTAGAATCCCAGGGCAGCCAGCCGAGCTTTAAATCCAGATCGCCGCTCAGCACCGTTACCGCCGCCACGGCAATGGCCATGGCGCAGAGCACCGCCTCGAAGATCCAGCTATAAACCCTTAGTACGCCTCTGAGTACACCCAATCGCCCGGCTCCCTTTCTTGAAAACGAAACTGTCAGTCTATCAAGCTTGTGCCCCTGCTGTTGCCTAGGGCTATTGATTCCCGTTTTTTAGATGCATTACAATGAATGCAAGAGGTTACAAGCACAAGTGCTGCAGCAGGAAGGTGGGTTGTGTCCGCGGGAGCGTGAAATCTTGCTCTCTCTGGTGCGCGCCTATATCGAAAACGGCGAGCCATTAGGTTCACGAACCCTTTCACGCCTGAGCAGTTCCGGTCTTAGTGCCGCATCCATTCGTAACGTGATGGCGGATTTGTCCGAGGCGGGTTACCTCGATCAGCCCCATACTTCCGCGGGCCGCGTCCCCACGGAAAAGGCTTTTCGGCTTTACGTTTCCACCATCAACACACGATCTACTCCCA